>Ga0207696_1000502_pt1 | contig 32717 bp, 15 predicted proteins | sample KBSS54metaG_FD_184403 | JGI IMG/M metagenome (GOLD analysis project Ga0207696, IMG submission 184403) | Switchgrass rhizosphere microbial communities from Kellogg Biological Station, Michigan, USA - KBS S5-4 metaG (SPAdes) (version 2) | ecosystem: Host-associated > Plants > Roots > Rhizosphere >...
CAGGCCGTTCACAGCGTTGCGTCTAAGCTGTCTGGGACGGCTCAAGCCCTTGGTTCCAAGGAGGACCGATTATGTTGCTGTTGTGGTTGGTGGTACTGGTGATCGGCGCGGCATACCTCACGCACCGACGCCTGGCGCCCTTGCAGATACTGGGCATCATGGCGGCCTACGTGCTGCTGATGGGTATTTTCAGCCGCGCACCCGGCTGGCTACTGGCCCTGCTGTGGGTTGTGCTGGCCGTGAAAATCGCCTTGGTGGCCCTGCCGGAATGGCGGCGCAAGGTGTTCACTGGCCCAGTGTTCAAGTGGTTCCAGCGTACTCTGCCGCCCATGTCGCAGACTGAGCGGGAAGCCATCGACGCCGGCACCGTCTGGTGGGATGGCGAACTGTTCAGCGGCCGCCCCGACTGGCGCACGTTGCTGGCCTACCCGGCACCAAAGCTGACAGAAGAAGAACAGGCCTTCATCGATGGCCCCACTGAAGAACTGTGCACCATGGTCAGCGACTGGCAGATCGGCCAGGACCTGGACCTGCCCCCCGATGCCTGGGCGCACATCAAAGAGAATGGCTTCTTCGCCCTGATCATCCCCAAGGAATACGGCGGCAAGGGCTTCTCGGCCTACGCCCACTCGCAGGTTGCGATGAAACTGGCCACCCGCAGCGGCGACCTGGCGTCCACCGTGATGGTGCCCAACTCTCTGGGCCCTGCTGAGCTATTGCTGCACTACGGCACCGATGACCAACGCAACCACTACCTGCCGCGCCTGGCGCGCGGCGACGAGATCCCCTGCTTCGCCCTGACCGGCCCATTGGCGGGCTCGGACGCCGGCGCTATGCCAGATACCGGCATCATCTGCAAAGGCCAGTGGCAAGGCGAAGAAGTCATCGGCCTGCGCCTCAACTGGGAAAAGCGCTACATCACCTTGGGCCCGGTCGCCACCCTGCTGGGCCTGGCATTCAAGGCCTACGACCCGGACCACCTGTTGGGTGACGAGGAAGACCTGGGCATCAGCCTGGCCCTGATCCCTACCGACACGCCCGGCGTAGACATCGGCAAGCGCCACCTGCCGCTCGGCGCCGCCTTCATGAACGGCCCCAACAGTGGCAAGGACGTGTTCGTCCCGCTGGACATGTTGATCGGCGGCCAAGCCATGCTCGGCAAGGGCTGGATGATGCTGATGAACTGCCTGTCGGTGGGCCGTTCGATCTCCCTGCCGGCAGTCGGCACCGGCGCGGCCAAGTACACCAGCCTGGTCACCGGCCAATACGCCAACATCCGCGAACAGTTCAACGTACCGCTGGCGGCCTTCGAAGGCATCCAGGAATCGCTGGCACGCATCGGCGGCAACGCTTGGCTGATGGACAGCGCCCGCTTGCTGACGGCCAAGGCCGTCGACCTGGGTGAAAAGCCTTCGGTGCTGTCGGCAATCCTCAAGTACCACCTGACGGAGCGCGGCCGCGAATGCATCCAACACGCCATGGACGTGCATGGCGGTAAAGGCATCATCATGGGCCCGAACAACTACCTGGGCCGCAACTGGCAAGGGGCGCCGATCTTCATCACGGTCGAGGGGGCGAACATCCTCTCGCGGAACCTGATGATCTTCGGCCAGGGTGCGATCCGCTGCCACCCATTCGTGCTGAAGGAGATGGCCCTGGCGGGTCGCGAAGACCACGGCCAGGCACTGCACGAGTTCGACGACCTGTTGATGAAACACATCATGTTCGCCGCCGGCAACGCCGCCAGCACGCTGGTGTTCAACCTGGGGCTGGGCCGCCTGGAGCGCGTACCGGGTGATGCCTTGAGCCAAGGCTACTTCCGCGCCCTCAACCGCCAGGCCGCCGCCTTCGCGCTGCTGGCGGACCTTTCGATGATGTTACTGGGCGGCGCGCTCAAGCGCCGTGAGCGCCTGAGTGCACGCCTGGGCGATGTGCTCAGCTACCTGTACCTGTCCAGTGCCGCGCTCAAGCGCTATCACGACCTCGGCTCGCCCGAACACATGCAGCCCTTGCTGCGCTGGGCCATGGAAGAAAGCCTGGGGCAGGCCGAAACGGCCCTGGACCGCCTGCTCGACAACTTCCCCAATCGTTTTGTTGGCTGTGCGCTACGCGTGCTGGTGTTCCCCTTCGGCCGCCGCCATACCGGGCCGAGCGATGAACTGGATGCCGAGGTGGCGGCGCTGATTGGCCGCAGCAAAGGCGACCCGGCGCTGGAAGAGCTGCTCGCCGGTTGCTTCAGGCCACAAGCTGAAGGCGACCCGGTGGCCGCCCTGCAACGGGCTTGCGATTTGCTGGACGAGGCTGTGCCCCTGCACAAGGCACTGCACCAGGCAGTCAAGGAGGGCAAGGTGCGGCCGGCCCCCGGGCAGTCGTTGATCGAGGCAGCAGTCGAAAACGGCGTACTGCAGCCCGGCGAAGGGCAACGCCTGCAGGCGGCGGAGCAAGCACGCCGGGCAGTGATCGACGTGGATGCCTTCGACAAGGCGCAGTTGCTGCCAGAAGCGGGCAAGGTACGCTGAGGCTGGGGCTGGGGGGCCGTTTTGCGGCCCCCTCCCCGACCGGCGTATACTCCGCGCCCGTTTTAACCACCCCGAGGACCACCGCCATGGCCAACCCCCACCTGGAATACCACCTGCAACTGCTAAACCACCTGCGCACCATCCTGGTGGCCCTGGGTGAAGCCGAACAGGTGCCGGAGGAAAGCCACGCCCTGTTCCTCGAGCGCTTCGACGAACTGCTGACCCTGCTGCCTCAAGACCCACTCGAAAGCCAGTACCTGGGCCAGGACCTGATCTGCCAGGTGATCCAGCGTTACCCGCAAATCGCTCACCTGGTACCCCGCGACTTGCTGTGGTTCTTTGCCGGCGACTGCCTGCACTTCATGCCTGACGAAGAACTGGACCTGTATCAACGACTGGAAGAGCGGCGCTACGAAGCGCAACAGAACGATGAACCCTTCGACTGGAGTCAGGAAAAGCAACTGCTGAACGCCTCAAATCAGGGTCTCAGCCACTAGTCCTGAATACTGCTGCTCAGGCTTCTGGGCAGCAGTATCCAGACTGTGCACGCGCATCAGGCACACTGTGTTTTAATCCCAGTAGAACAACTACTTTCTCCTACAGACCTCACCGTTCGCCTTCCTTACCCTGCAGGTGCCATCCCGTCACAATACGGACACGCATGGCACAGACTGCTCAAGCTTTACGCCAATTAGGAAGACGCATGAAAAAAATACTCTCCATACTCGCCATCACGTTGACCAGCAGCGTAGCAATGGCCAGCACCGGCACGATCAACTTCACCGGAACTGTCAGCACTGGCGGCACCTGCCCTATTGATGTCGTAACACCCGGTACCGGCACCCCCCTGCCGCTGCTGAACCTGGGTGACTTCAAGAAAAAGGATTTCACCGCTATTGGTCAAGAAACACCACAAATCGGATTTGCACTGCGGATCACTCCTGATGCTACTTGCACCATCCCCCCGGGTGCAGTCGGCAACATCACCTTTACCCCGGCTTATGGTCAGGATGGCAGCGGCAAACTCTACGCCTTGCAGAATGGCCTCGGATACACCAATGGCCTGGCCCTGAAGATTTCTGATCGGACCGGTGGACAGCTGGATCCAGACACGGCATCCATGGACTACCCGCTGAGCGAAACCGATCCAACCGAGATGATTTTCTCGGCCCGTCTGCAGACAACAGCTGCAACGGTGGATGAAGGCCAGGTCGCGACCACTATCACTTACGTAGTGGCGATCAACTGATCATCGCCTCAGGTGCTGAACTCAGCACCTGAGGTCCTACAGATGCAGCCAGCCTCGAACCAAGGTTCACCCTCTCGATGTCCATCATCCAGCGAAACTCCTTTTTAAGTCATGTCGCACTCGCGACCTGCCTGGCAACCACGCTATCTACGGCACAAGCAGCGTTGACAATCAGTACCACACGCATTGTCCATAGTACCGATTCACGCAGCTCATCGGTGATTGTCGCCAACCCCAGCGATCGCACCTTCGCCGCACAGGCCTGGGTCAACACCGAGCAGGACGATACTGTCACCCCTGTTCCCATGATTGCTTCACCCGCACTGTTCCGCCTCGACCCGGGCACGGAGCAGATGGTCCAGATCAACAGGTTGCCTAACGAATTGCCACAAGACCGTGAGTCACTGTTCTTTTTCAATGTGCAGGAGATCCCCCAGCAGGAGAAAACAGACGCGAACATCCTCAACATCGCACTGCGCACCCGCATCAAGCTGTTCTACCGCCCAAGCGAACTTAAAAGCCGCCCAGAAGATCACCTCAAGGCGCTGAAATGGTCGGTGAAAATACTCAACGGCAAACCTCATCTGGCCGTTGAAAACCCCTCACCCTACCACTTCACGTTCAGCCGCCTGAAAGTCCATGCCAGTGGGCATGAACAAAGCGTGCAAGCCACCGCGATGGTGGCGCCTTTTGCTCAACAGACCTATGCGTTAGCTGATAAGCGATTGGCGCCCGATGGCAAGGTGACGTTTTCAATTCTCAACGATTACGGTGCAGCATCCAAGGAACAAACCAGCGACCTTCATTAAAACTCGCCTCAAGCGACCAGTGTCAACTGGAGTACGAAACTTGCCGAGTCGGGCCAAGTCTCACCGCCGTCCAGGCTGACCGTCACCTCGACGGTCAGCCTGCTGTTCAGGGCCAATGTCAGCAAAAACGTTTTGGGTATGGTATGTCCGCCTCCTCCACCCAGCCCCGCTAACATCTCCTCCACGGTTACCGTGTGCTGCGCGACCACGACATATTGTTGCGACTGGCCACTCGAGTTGCGACCAACAACTTTGATCGAGACCCGCTGATCGGTGCTGATAAGCGACCAGGCCTCCTGAGTAACATGAGCGACCGTTGTAACGGCACGCAGGCTCAGGGTATCGACCTGTGCCTCTTTGATCTGCGGCGGCGGCGCGTCAGGCCTGAATGCCGTGAGCCTGACCTCACGCCGGGTCGACTCATCGCCGGAGGCCACGTAATACAACGGTATGGTTTTGCCACTGTGCGCGGCAAGGTGTTCCAACGGCACGAGAAATCGACGGGTACCAGGCACATCAGAAATGGTTACAGCGCCTAATTTGCCGGGCTCTCCCCACTGCATCTGTACAGGCTCCTGGCTACCTACACCCGCCTCGTCCGGAATCAATGCGACCAACTCTTCTCTTACAGAACCGGTCTCAAGCACGATATTCTGCCCTTCACCCAATGCCTTAGGCAGTTCCGGCCAGGACAAAACACGCGGAGGAATCGTCGCCGCCACCTCCAACCTCCTGCTACTGGCTGCGGCGCCTTGGTTGCCGGCACGGTCTTCGATTACATAGTGCAGGTAACGTGGGCCATCACCACGGTCACGAATCATCTCACCGGAATACTTCAGTTTCAGCTCCCTCTCCTCTAGATCGGCCTGGGTGAGCACACGCCGATCAACGAGCTCGTGGCGACCTTGCTCCCGGTCCCAGTAGTAGCTGATACAGTCGCCTACCTGGGGGGCATCGTAGGCAGGCAACGTTGCCCACAACTCATCGCCGTTCTGCTCCAGATACTCCACAGTCACGCCCCCTGCAATCACCTCGGGGGGGAGCAGCAACATATTTTCGGTCTGCAGCAGAGGGGCTTGGCGGTCAATGGTCAGCATCAGCGGATCAGAGTCTCCGGGCTCCCCAGTGAACATGACAACCCGGTAAGTCAGGACAGGGTTGCCCTCCCCAAGTCTATCGATGGAAACGTAAAAAGTGAGGTCCGCTTCGGGGATTGGCGCCACCCAGGTTCTCTTGGTAACAATATCACCGTTCCAGAACAGGGTGAGCGACTCCGGGTACTGTACTGAGGGGTTGGAGGACGGCCACATCGGCACATCGACGCGCAGCGGTTGCGTCAGCGCGCTGACGGGTAACAGGTTTACCTGACCACCAGGCACGTTTCCCAGCATTTGCGGCACGCGTGGCGTTTTGTCTACCAACCTTACACCCCTGCCCCCCGAGAACCCGAAGACGACCTTCAGCCAACCGCGTAACGCTGCGAACCAAACTTTGGTACTGATGCCCATGAAGCAGCACTCCAACGAACCATCAAAAAAGGGAAAGCCAACGCTTTCCCTCGTTCAGCTTCACCAGCTGTAATGCAGACCCAGGTTAGCGCCCCAGGGCTGCTCGATTCTTTCACCATTGCTGTAGTCAAAGTCGGCGTGCACCTGCCAGCGCTCTGCCAACGACACGGCGACACCAACCCCCAGTTCGCCTCGGGAACCCGACAAGTCGCTGTCGAATTGATGACCATTGACCTTGGCTTCATTGTTGGTAGCAAACTCATGGGCATAGGCCAGGCGCACATAGGGTTGCGCTACTTGGCCGTCACCCAGTTCGAAGTTGCGCCCCACGGTTGCCCCCGCCTTGCCGAGCAGTGAACGGGTGTCGCTGCCCTTGACGCGCAGGCCATTGTCCAGGCTATAGCTCGCTCCCTGGATACTCACCACCGACCATTGGGTGTAAGGTTCGATGAAGTACCCCCCCCTCAGCGGGATGTTACGACCAAACTCCAACGAGGCGCCGACCCCGTTATTGTTGAAATCACCCTCACTGCGCTTGCCATCGCTGAGGTTGACCTCAGTGCTGTTATCGAAGCGGTTGAGTTTGACCACACCATCGAAGTAGTAACCACTGGCAGCATCCAGCCACGTTGCGTACAAGCCGAAGTAGTAGCTCTTGACAGTGGCTGAGGCCCCCCGCGCGACATCCAGGTCAGAACTGCTGTAACCCGCCAGAACACCGGCCAGCCATTGTCCATCGCCAATGGGCAGCGGTGCATCCGCCCCCAGCGATACACCCTGCTGTACTTGCGAGTACGACGCCCCGGAGGCAGGGGTAGCGTTGAATTTGTTGCCATAGGTGCGTATCCAGCCACCCGACTTGCGCTCATCCAACCGCAGCTCGCCCATGCGCGTGCGCAGCGTGCTCAACTCGCCATACCAGACGGTGGGTGCGGTGTTGAACAAGGCCAGGCTCGCCGCCGTCCCAGGGCTGATGACCTTGCGCGAACCATCAAGGAACCAGTCGTTACCGCGCTGCTCAAGCTCGTAGGAAAAGGCGCCCAGGTCAACCGGCCCATTGAGCAACGAGAAGCTCGCATCACCTGCGCCTGCATGTACCAGACGTAGCGAGTTCTGCTCGCTCGGTTCGTTGCCGCTACTGCCCACTTGCAGTGTATGGCTGCCAGTTGCCGTGCCCACCTCCAGGAAGTCGGTCTGGCCATTAGCAAAATCGGCGTCCATGATGAAGGTGCCGCTGCCACTCAGGGTGCCCAGGGTGAGGCGCTGGTACTGCCCTGGCTCACCGAAGCGCACCGAGCCACCGTTCATCGCCAGGCTCCCCACCTGGCTGTCTTCCACCATGTTCCAACGCGCCTGGCTGTTGAGCGTAAGACCGGCGACGTTCTGCAGTCGGCCAGTCAGGCTGGCCTGGTTCTCAAGTGTCAGGTTGGCGGTGGAACCCGCCTCGGCGACTACATCCCCAACCAGCTGGCTGGCATCGACGCGCATGTTGGCCGTCGATCCGCCCACTACCTGTAGCAGCACGTCATCCCCGCCCACCAGGCTAGAGCCCGGGCCGACCACGATATTGGCTGTGAGGGCAGGCAACGATGCATTGCCCACGGCAATCGCAGGGCCGGTCAAGCCTTCCACTCGGCTACCCACCAAGGTCACGTCAGCTACGCCGCCTGTGGTATCACCAAACAACCGCATCCCCGCGCCACCGCCAGTGAGCACACTGTCCTGGGCACTGAGCTTGCCACTGCCGAACAGGTCCACCGCCGCACTGCTGCCTTCGCCGACCAACTCGCTGCGCAGCACTGTCAGTGTCGATGCCGAGGATACGTAAGCTGCACCACTGCCACCTTGTACATGGCTGTCGCTGACAGTCGCCGACGCCCCGGTATCGCCGGCGCGCCCGAGGCGAATACCATAAAGGTCTGCCTTGACTGATGCACCACCGCTCACCGCCGTACTGCTGCCAGGCATCAGGTTGATACCATTGTGGCTGCCGGTGGCATTGATCGTGCCGCCATTCATGCTGAAGGTGGAACTCGATCGCGCCACCACGTAGTCGATGGTGGCGTCCTTGGCGATCAATGATGCACCGTCGTTCAGCATGTAGTCATCGACCGGGGTAGAAGGGCCGATCACTCGCTCTCCGGAGACCGGCGTCGTCGCCGCTGCCATTGGGCTCAACGCAAGTGCCACAGGGGTCATTACGGCCCAGGCAAAAGCCCGGGTCGCATAGGAAACAGGGCGATAATTCCATGGATTCATCTGGCAACACCTTTCTTGGTTGTCAACCAGCAACCTGAACCGCCAGGCCGCTGAAAAAGACGGCAAGCTATACAAACCAGTCGACTAGTTATGTCGGAAAAGTCCGATTTCACTGTCGCAATGGGCGTTAGCCGATACTTCGTCAGCTTTTGAAGACACTGGACATGACTCGAAGGGCGTATACATCGCAATTTGCTGCTTGGCGACTAACGACTTGATCTTCCCCTTCAGACCTTGAGCACGCCGCGCAGGGTCTTCGAATTCGAACCAACAGTGAGCCCAACCGGTGTGGTCGTTAGCATCGAAATCGTACAGAGGCAGTATGTAGTCCGCGTAAGGTTCAACCCGCCAAGTGAAACCCGTTACCGGGTGCACGTCTCCCAGCGTGATCACCTCATCCCACGCCACTACAGGGGTTTTTTCATCTTTGGCATGCCACAACTCCCAGTACATGGTTAGCAGATCATCTGTTTTCAGGCCGTATTGGACGAGATCGCCAACCCAGGCCCTTACCGCCGGGGGCAATTGGGGATTGGCCGGGTCCTTAAGCGCTTCGCAGGTCAAGTACCCCGTATTGGGGTTGACACCTTGGAACTCAGGCTCGTCCGGTTTCACCACAATTGCACTGACTGCAACCAGTTGGTCATCCGAGGTGGGCTGGTTCGGGACATCGACGCGGGTCAGCTGGTAATGCACGGCCACAGCACCATTACCGGTCTTTTGGATGTAACTCCAGGGAATTGGTCGTTCGATCGGATCACCCGCTTGATCGGCATCGCTTACCGAATAATCGGCTTCCGCGATGTGGGCGGAGCCCCAGAAGAACTCCATGAGGTCATCCTCGGCAACGCCCTCATAGAGTTTGACCTGAAGCGTGGCATCCTTACCGTCATGCGAGGGAAGCAGCTCATTTGGCTGAGTCGATCCTTCGCCGAACACATCGCATAGAGGCAGCAGTGGGTTGACCGGGTCAGGCCATTGCGGGTCCGGATCGGGGCCGGGATCCACTGGCCCGAATGTCTCGAAGTTGACAAAAAACGCTTTGCTCTTATCACCTCGGGGTTTCCCACCTCGCCAGACTTCATAACTGACCAGCATGCTCTTGGTGCCTTCGGCAGGTATGCCATATTCGCGCCGCAATACCGCATGGCTTACGTTAAATTCCAACGGAAACGCTTGACCTGCGCCAATCGCTCGTCGACCAAGCGGTGAGCCTTCCCATGCAACACTGACCTCATCGGTCGGTTTCCAGTTATCGTATTCCCTCACTTCCACCTTGACGCCTTGCTGTGCATCGAGCCGGTCGACCAGACCATCATGGGCAAGCGGCACGTGCGGCTCCTGGAAGTTTGCCGGCATTGTGCCCAGTGCCACCACAACTGCCGTGGGCTTGGACACATGGCTGACGTTGCCGGCCTTATCCACCAGCACATACAACGCGAACCACTCACCGTCCCCCTTCTCCACGATCAAGTTTTCAGGAATGGGCAGCTTCTGATCGGCTTCAGTGACCTCGGCATACCCTGCCATAACAACATGATCAAAATCTTCGGGAACACTGGCGAGCCAGTAGTAGCGGACGACATCCTTCGCGGCCCGGCCCGGGTAATCCGGAAGCACGACATTGACCGACGCGACGTTGCCATCGATCACTTCAGCAATAGCCGGCACTGCTTCCGGAGCCTCTCCATGGTTGGGGGCGATACGGTCGAAAATCAGCGTCACGGGATCGGAGGGGTATGTTTGCCCATCGTAGAACGAGGTGATTTCAAAGCGAAAACTGTGCACCCCATCAGCACCGTACTCCGTGGTTTCCTTCTTCAGCACCAGACGAAGTGGCAGGTCATCCGCGTTGGATTGGTCGAACGTGCCCGCGTAGATCTCTTGTTCGAACTCGCCAATCCTGTGGAAGACGTTCAGGATGTCCTGCCCATCGTTTGGAAGCGGGAGGTTTGCCCATCGGGGAATTTTGATCGCCAACTCTGCACTCGGATCCTTCAAAACCGATGCTTTCACTGTGTTGTCAGTCTTATCTGCCAGCACAGTATCCGGGTCATCAATAATGGGCTCAACCTTGAGCACAGCGCCCTTGCCACGCACCTTGCGCGCTTCTCGGCGAACACGGTGGGCTTCCTCGAAGGCTTCTTTCGAACTTCTCATTGCGATCATCTCCGTTGTCAGGGGCCGAAACCAGCCACCGGGAAACTTGCTGATGAACGCCATTGAGCGCGCTGTAACGCTTGGTCACAACTGGCATTTTTATCAGTTTGACAAAGTGCGCAGCAGGTACTTGCAGCCGTGCAAAAACGCAAAAAAAGCCTGCACCGTGGCTGACGGATATCAGCCACGGTGCAGGCCAGCAACAGCCAGTCAGATGACTAGGCTGGGTCTTGCTCTGCCACTTCGGTCAACGCACTGCCGCCTTGGCTGGCCAGACGGTCCAGCGGGTCGTAACCGTATACCGCCTGCCCACCATCAGGCAGAACAACGCGCTCCAACTGCCCCAAGGCGTTATAGACCAGTGTTCGTCCCTGCTCGTCCTGGATCAGGTTGCCGTCCTCGTCGTAGGGCAGTGAGATGATGTCGGGGTAGTCCTCGTGGGTATTGGTAATACCGGTCAACTGCGCCGGGTCCAGCGGGTTGTCGAACCTGTAGTTCGCCGTATTTTTCTCTTCACGCCCCTCGCTATTGGGGAACCAGGTATCGACGCGCGTGATGTTGTCCAATGCATCGAAATGGAAGGCCTGTGCAGCAATGGTCTTGCCGTAAGGGTCGACCGGCGAAAGTTCACCTTCACTCTCGTAGTCCTCCAGATGACCACGCTTGTCATACCAATAATTTTCCAAGCGCAGCGTCTTCCCGTCACCGGTCATGAGGTGGCGTTCGGTCAGCGCATCCGCGGCGTCATACGCCTGCACAAGCAACTGGACCTCGTTCTGCAGCTCGAAGCGACGCTCGGTCTCGCGATCAAAGTCATCGTAGCCGAGGAAGGTGCCCAAGCGCTGGGAACCGTCGGTGGTTACATAGCTGGTCATACGCCCGAGCTCGTCATAGTCAAACTCTGCCTTGGTGGTCCCAAGCTCGGTGCTGCTCAACCGTCCTTTGTCGTCATACTTGTAGATTTGCGTATTACCCAGAACATCCTCATAAGTCAGCTCACGGCCGCGCAGGCTGTAGCGGTAGCGCATGGTATAAGTGACGCTGCCGCCCTCTTCCACCGTGCGTGTTTCCAATTTCACCTGGCCCGTACTGAAGTAATCACGCTCCAGCACTTTATGGCCGTTTTCCAGGCATTTCATCAGGCGAGCATTCTGTGCGTCGTATTCAAAGTCGAGGGTGCCACTGGGCACCGCCCGTTTCAGCGGTTCCTCACCCAACTGCGGCAGATAGGTGTAGTCAATTCTGGCCCCTCGCGGGGTGATCACCCAACTTGCCTGGCGTTGCCCCGGGAGGTAATGCAGCACCCGTTTGCGCCCCCCCGTGATGGATTGGATCATGCGGTCCAGGCCGTCAAAGCGCTGCTCCCCCAGCAGTTTGCCATCGACTGCAATGCAGATCGGCAAGTCTTCACTGCTGTGCTCGGCGTACTCGCGGTGCACCTTGCTGCCATCAGCCAGCGTCTGCTCGACCAAGCGATCGAACGCATCGTAAACGGAGCTGACAGTGGCCTGGCGGGCATCGATTTCGCGCACCCTGCGCCCCAAGCCATCGTAAAAGTACTGGTGGCGGCTGATCGGGGTGCCCTTGGTATCCACCCGTTGCACTTCGATCGGTTGGTCGAACGTATTGAGCCACTGTATCGTCTTGCCCCCTTTCTTCTTACCGTCAGGGGTCTGTGACCAGTTGGTTCGCAGCGCGTAACGGTCGTCCGCCAACACCTCGCCAGGTTTGACCACTCTGGCGTGCCGGGGTGGCCTGCGCTGGCTGTCGACGGCCAGCCCTTGCGTCCCTGGTACCGAGCCAATCAGGTCAGTGCGCTCCACATGCATGACGCCATCGGCACCGATCTCAGCGTACTGCTGGTTCCAACCGTCGTACCGACGGGTCCTGGGCAGTTCCAGCGTGACTCTTATCACCGGGCCTTCCGGGTTGCCTGGATCGGCCTCATCAAGCCAGTCATGCTCTACTTCCTTGACCAGATTGCCGAACACATCGTATTCGGCCGTGTAATTGATCCGGAACTCATCCGCACGGCTGGCGTCCTGGGCGTCGGCATCATGGCGCTCGGTCCTGACCAGCCGCTTCAGGCCATCGACCAAGGCCAGTGTGGCCACCCCCTTGACGTCGACCTCCGTCTGTTGCGCCTGCTGCCCCCCTGTCGCCACCAACTGATAGGTGTACTGCCGCGAAGCTCGGTACGTGGCGTCGTTAGGTGATACCGTTTCCTTGGTGACTCGGCGCAGCTCGTCATACTCGTACGCGATTTCCACGTCGTTGTCGTCGCGATTTAGCAGTGGCAGATCGATCAGCACGCACTGACGCAGCGTGATCTGCTTGGTCGAGTTGCGCAGTTCATCCGCCCCCTCCACCGGTTCACCCTCATCAAAACCGATGAGCGTCTGCAGCGTTTGCAGCACGGTGCCGTTGTCCTGGGACTCGTATTCGAACTCGGTGAGGGTCGCGGTTTCTGGCTTGTCGTGCATGACCATGGTCTGGGTTAGCAGGCGGCCATGACGGAACGGGTCGGATGTGTTTAAGATGTAGTTGAACGTGGTGTCGCGCAAGGTCACCTCCACCGGCAGCTCAGGAGTACCCGTCAACTCGAGCTGCGTTTCCTGCTTCACCTGCAACCAATAATCACCCACTTGTCGGCGCACTGCACGCAGGCGTGACGACAGGATCGAATCGTGACGGCCATAACGGTAATCCGTACGCAATACAGGCGCCGCCGGGGAACTTTCGAACAGGGCCGACGGGTAGACCGTCCGCTTTTTCAGGTTACGCACGAAGCCCTGCGGGTCTGCCGGGCAATCATCGCCGCTGCCTGCAGCAGGGTAGTACTCACTGACCACCCGCACACCATTGGGCTTGACTTCCAGCGTCTGGTTGCCGAAATCGTCATAGTGGTATTCGCTGGCCTCGGCGCGCATACGCGTCGGGTCATCACGCATCCGCCATTGCTCGGTAACGCGTTTGGGCATCTGGAAGTACGGCGGCTGCAGATCGAACCCCACGCTGGCGTTGCCGTGATAGAGCGTATCGGTCTGGGTAACATGCCATTGCTGTTGAGGTTTATCGGCCGTGTCGTAGTCAAGCGTCTCACCCAACTGTTCGGTCACCTGCCGGGTCATCAGGTGATGGCGGTCATAAGTACGTACAATCTTGCGTACGATCTCGCCCTGTAGAAGTAGCTGTTCGGTGCTGGTGAACGTATAGCTCGCACCGGCCTTGTAGAGGTTGTCCTCCCCCTCCGACCAAGTGACCGTGCTGTTACCGGCCATGAAGTTCTCGGAGCTGTATGTGTACTGCGTTGCTATGACCGGCTGATCAGCACCCGGGTCGAGCACGTGGCTCTTGACTCGCGGCAGCCGCTCACGTGGCGCTCCCGTTGGCAGCCGATGGCCCGCGTCATCGTATGTGATGGTTTCCACACTTCCGGTTGGCGTGGCTACCGTCGCCAGGCAGGTCATGTTCTGGGTACTGGGGTTGGTGAGGTAGGTAAAACGCCAACTGCCCTGGTCTTTGGTCGGCAGCACCACCTTTTCAACCAGCCTCCCGGTCAGGTGTACCGCGTAGGTCGCCAGTGCCCTGCCGCCAGTGCCAGCGCCAGGGTGCAGATGAAGGTTGTAACGCCCGGTACTAACGTACTCCACCTGCAACAAGCGCTTGCCTGTTGCATCCTGGATACTCGTCAGGCATTGATGGCTACTGCCCGATGGCCGAGTATAGGCCAGTTCTATCCAATGCCCGGACGGCGCATAAACGCGGTACGGCAGCGCCAGGGTGACGCCGTTGCTTACCATCGTGCGCAGGTGTTCCACCAAGCCGGACTTGTGTACCACCCTGTAATTGCTGGCATCCATCCGGTAGAACCTGAAGCTGTCGAGCTTCTGTTCCCGAATCCGCGCTGGCTGGGTTTCAGTACTGGTGACCACGAACTGCTCGCCCGTGTGCAGTGTCAACTCTCGAGTACTGGGTAAGTACTGGCTGAGGTTGATGTTCCACCCTTTGCCAAAACCACTGTCTGAGGTGTTCAAAGGGTTATAGGCCAATTGCAGGGGCAGGTTCGGCCCTTGCAAGTGATTGGCCGGTACGTTGGGCAACTGAATGGCGAGCGTGTACTGGCCTGTACGCGGGTCGACACTGTTAGTAATGAAACTCATGAAGTTGAAGGCGTTGGAATGCACAACAGATTCTGCTGTCATCGCTTTGTTCTCTCGGCTCGAACGTATTTGAGGGTACCTCGCCGCGACGAGCCCCCCTTCTTCAGGTACGCGATGGTTGTTTGGAAAGGATGAAGGTATTGCGCCCGTCGCGCCCGCCACCCGGATAAATGATCTGCAAGTCGTGGCGGTTGCCCTGCTGGTCCAGCAAGCGGAACCTGAACGGGCGTAACAGGTATTCGCGTTGGGGAGCCTCTTCATCCGTCAAAATGTCCGGATCGTCTGGCGTTTCGTAACGTTGCCGGAAGTTGGTCACCCGGTTCAGGCTAATCAACAACTCGCCGCGCGCGGGATGGCGGTTGGGGTCCAGTTTCTCCAGCTGCAATCCACGCTTGCCTGCCATGCGGGCCAGCGCGCCGTCGTAGATCATTTCTTCATGCTCTGCGCCGATCATGAAGCCGCTGTAACTGCACTCTTGGGCTTCGTACTCATCGGAGGCCCAACGCATGATCGATTTGTTACCAAACCAATCGATATCAATCGCCACGAAGGGGATACGCTTACCGGGTTCCTGGACGTGGGTCAGCTTCCAGTAATCCACCGTCAACGTCATGTAGTTGAATGTATCGTTGCCAACTGTACTGCCCTCTTCCTTGACCCGCTTTGCATCTCCAGACCACGGGTAATCAGCGGATGCGTCATAGGTCGGCAACATCAGGCCCTGTAGGGCCACCTTGCCGTTCTGCGCACTCTCCTTCACCGAGTCCTTCCATTCGCCACCCAGCCCGGACTGCTTGAACTTTGCGTAGATCTCGACCGGTACCGTACTGGTGGTCTGCAGCCAGTAGTTCCAGATGATCGTGCCATCATCTGCAGCCACGGGTACCGTGCTGGCGCCAGGGATATTCTGCATTTCAAGCAGCGGGTTATGGCTTCGGCGCATCACCCAGGTGCCGTTATCGCCTGGAGGTGGAGGTTCGATACCCACGTCCACTACTGGAATTTTACTGCCGCCTATGGTGTGGAACTCGAGCGTCTGCAATTCGTCATCGCTGATCGGGCCAACATAGCCGTTTTCTTGGTCCGTTTTGATATCTACCTGGATCTGTATCTGCTGCAAGCCATTGGCGTAGCATCGTGGCAACGTCACCGCCTTGACGAAGAAATGATCCAACTTGGTCCAACTGGCCACCGACGCTGAACGAGTGCCTTGGCGTTGGCCATGTTCGATGATGGCGTAGCCGGACGACCTGTTGCGCACTACCACCCTTACCACGCTGGCAGAAGAAACCGCACTGTCCGGTGGTGTGTACAGGCCATCAGGCGTGATAGAACCCTCACCGACAACCGACCAGACAACATCGTCCTGCTGCAGGGTCTCGGGCGGCCTGATACCGGCTTTGGCCAAGGCCTCACGCCAATCCTCCGTTAACGTGAACTGGATCGGTGCAAACGAGTCCTCGCGCGCGACGTGGAACGGCTCGACGGTCAACGAAGCGGGCCGATTGACGATAATCACACAGCCCTCGGTGACGTGCTCGAGCCCATTACCGTTGTACTTCACCCGCACGCGCTGGCGCTGAACAGGGGGGGAAGGATCGGATGGCGCATGGGGGGTGAAGGTGGCCCGTTGGCCCTCGATCACCAGGTCACCGACTTTATCGCCCTCCAACGTCCAGGTTACTGTATCACCGCCCGCCGCTACGAACTCGATGGCCGGATCACCGATGGACCAGTTGAAGGTTTGTGGTGCAATCGACAACGGTTGATCGGTTTCTACCACCAGGGCTGAGGCGTAGATGCTCTCTTCGTCACCTTCAGCATGGCAGGTGACCAGTACCATTTGCGTCTCCTTGACGAAATCCTGGCTGGGGCGTGCTTTATAGAGGCCAGTATCCATGCTTCCTGTCGCCAGAGGACGGTACAAGTTGCGCGCCTGCCATTGGGTGGCCCCGGTGCCCCCGGACATCTTGAACTGACATGATCCAGCGGCGCCCACTGCGGCAATAGCGGGGTGCAACTCGCGGGTGAGCGGGCCCCGCGCCAAATTACCGAAGCTCAGCAAAGCATTCAGCCGCTGGGTATCAATCAGTTGTACTTGACGGTTATTGCCCTTGTGCAGTGACTTCACCACATCCGCAGGCTCGCCTAACTTAAGGTCCTGCAGGTCCGTCTGGGTCGCCAGCGCGATCTCAAAACTGCCGTCTCGGGGCAACGTGTAAGGGTAATTGTCGGCCGGCAAATTACCCGGTTCCCAGTCCACGCCCGTTTGCATGAACACCACAACTGCACCGTCGCCTTTCGCGACCGGCTCGTCCGCCCACGGTGCCGGGAGCGTGATCAGGCTGCCATTGATGAAGCTCAACCACCGATAGTCGCGCAGGTCGAATGCGCCCAAGTGCAGCAGGCGCCGCTCTTCCGGCTGCTCGGCAAGCCACGCCTGCAGGCGTTCACCAATCTTGGTACGCTCGTATTCGCGCTCGCCAAGGTTGCAGGTAAAGTGCGTGGCCTGCCCCAGATCGAGCACGATGCGCTGCTCCAGAGCGACCGCGTCCATATCCAAGGCCAGCCTGCAACGCGCCTCCAGGTAAAACCCCATGAGCTCGCGAATTGCGAAACTGCGGTGGAACCGGGGCGGTTCATCAGGCAGATGAAGCCGGTAGCGATACTGCCCGGCCAGCAGGTTCATGCGCACGGTAACCAGACGGTCGGTTGCCACAGCATGCTCGAACGATACCTGCGCAGGCCCGAGCACCAACCCTTCGAGTTCGATAACCTGAGAATTGCCTTCATTGATTGGAAAGCGGTCGGCGAAGGGCTCCAGGTAAGTCCGGTTGCGCAGCGACTCCTGAAATGCATCCTGAAGTAAGGTGTTTATCGCCTTGCGGCTGATGGACAAGGCGGCGCCCCAGCCATACAGCAGGTTTTCATCGCGCAAGTGCTGCAACTGCTCTGATTTAGAATAAGACATTTAAATTATCCTTGGCTGTTGAGTAGCAGCCCCTGATGCGTCGAGCATCGTCTGTGTCACAAATTTGTAGTTCCATTGAAGATTACGGCCCGACTCGGCTAGATCGATAGCGGCCACGACGAAACAATGGTCAGGCTGACCGGTCGCAAACAAATACGTTCCATGCTCATCAATCGTGCCGTTACCGATAACAGCGTGCCATTCAATATCGTAATTCGGAACTAGCTCATCAGGCCCTTCATCAGGCTTTACCCAAAACTCAAATTGAACGCCGCCCACGGCCGGTTTGAGGATGAAGTAGTACTCATGCTTTGGCGTTTTCGCGAGCAGCATGGCGCACGTCGCACTGGGGCCACCTGCTTGTGACACTTCCACCTTGTCGACGCGTAGCACTTTATCTAACCCAGTGCCACCACTTGGAAACTCTTTAGGCGCCCAATATTGCCGTGCATCCTGAACATTGGGATCATCCACCGTTTTTAGCGTGCCGTTGGCATCACCCGAAATCTTCCAGTCCAGTGCTCCCCCATGGGTGGAGCCTGCCCAGACCGTATAACCCCCAACGTCTTGGCCATCATGTTCAGTAGTCAAGTTGACCGCATTGACCATGGGAAACACCGAAACCGGCGCCGCCACCAAATGAACCAAGGCCTTGGCAGACCACTTGTCTGTTTTGGCCGTTACGATGACACGCCTGAAAGAAAAACCGAAATTGGCAGCAGCGGGGGCGGTATAAACGCCAGTGGCTTCATTAATTTTCCCCACGTTCGCTTCGCCACCGGCCTCATTGGATAACGCAGCCACTGACCATTTCACACCCTCAAGTTCGGGAATGACCGTGAACGTATGGTTGCCTGAGGCCGTCACTGTAATCTCGTTGTGCGACAGCCGGTACTTAGTCAACTCAGCCCCTAGATCGCCCAATGCCGTCAGGTCACCGGGCAGCTTGATCGTTTTGGGCACGACCACTGATTCATCAGCGAACAGCAGGCCATTCAAGCGGAACGCGTCGAGGGTTATTCCAATACCCTCGAATGTACTGCGAAAGCCCGAAATTCGCCTCCCGATCGATTTTCCAACCCCCTCCACCGCTGCCTTGAAGTACCCTTCACCGGCTCGGTCTCCGCTCCCGCTGACAAACTCAGCACGGGTGCTATCTTTAGTAAATTCGCCCCCAATCACAATAACAGTGCGCCCCGATTCCTCTTCCACTAATGTGGGTTTGAACAAGCACTCGACATCCCAATGAACCCGAACACGCCCGTCATACGTGATCTTAGCTGGAAAGGGATTCATCACATAAGTTATTGCTTGACCATTGAACTCCGTACTCCCCGCCCACTTCAACTTAATACCGCCACTACCTCTCTCAAGCGTCAACTTAGTCGTGCTGGCGAACGAAAGAATCGCATTGTCATACTCAAAGTTCCATGCATCCCAACCATCAATCTCAATTCCCGCGCTCCAAGCGCCCTCTTTAGCAACGAAGCGTGTGAAGCCGCCTTCAGCCACCTCGTCAAATTTTACTTTGCTTAGTTCATCAGTTTCTTTTATCGCATCGATCATCAAGCGTTTAACGATTTCATCGGCGCTAATCACCAAATTGCTCGAATACCCCTCCGGCAACAAATAGGGTAATGAACTGTCGGACGCCGGCAACTCACCAGAGCGGTCATCCAGCCCTATAAACAACAGCACCTCACCGTCACCATAATTATCGGCATGTCGAACAGTCCCACCGGGCGCCGGACGCGTCAGCACCCGAAAGGCTCCCGGCTGCATAGGGTCACCCGGGTTCTTTCGCAATTGGCCCAGTTGGAACGTCTTCTGCGCGGCGCTCCACCGCTTGATCTCATCGCTCAAATGCTCGCCCAGCTTTCCAGCCTCGAAAGCGGTGTCCACGCCGGTGAATTTGAAGTCCGTAGCACCGTTGCCTGCCAGGTCAAGCTCCACTGTGTCCGCACTCGCATCCCCCTTGGCATTTTTCAAATAAATGGTCATCGTCAAAATGGGCCCTACCAAGCCATTGGCGATCCCAAAACGTTTGACTTCTTTACGCGTGGTCCCTTGCGGGGTCACGATCTCAGAGATATAGCCGCCCACGGTGTGCATCACGCAGCGGGCGCGCGAGTCGGTGATGACAGCGTTGTCGAACGACAGCCGCGGCGTGTCCAAGAGCACGCCGTTCAACGTATGTTGAGTACCACCCGTGGACACAGAACTCGTCACCGGTTTAAAAAATGAAGTAGAGCCAAAGCGCGAAATGTAGTCCTGCAGCAACAGGTAGTTGGTCTTTTCACGGTCAAATGCCGCCACGACATCCCAGCCGAGTGTTTGCGGTTTTTTTTCCATTTCTTTCAAAAATTCAGCCAACGCTTGCTTTTTCATGTTGCGCGTCTCCAGAAGCGTTTAATTACGTGCACTGTCATTGCCTGAACGACATCAAGGGCGAATCGAAACGCCGCCATCCGGTACTCCGAAAGTTGACTTACCGTCATCGAAACTGATCTCTGCCTTCATGCTCATGCGCGAGTCGACTGCCAGAAGATGTAGGTCCGGCAAGGGCACTTTCGCCACCACCATTTTTGCAGCGGCTTCGACGGCATCGACCTTCACAGTTTCACGTAGGACCTTCCTGTATTCGCCGCCGTCGGCCAGCACGCCGGTCACCCAAATCGTCACCTGATTGCCAACCGCCATGTATGGCCAGTCGCTAAGCGTCAGGGAAGGGTCTTTTGAGAGCGCGCTTAGCTGCAGGTGGCCGTTAGAATTCGCTTCGTAACAAACCAGCTGCCGATAGCCGCTTCGTGGCACGGGCTGAATTCTCAGCATTAGCGGGGTCGAGTCCAGGTCGCCGTGTTCGGTGACAACGGTGTAAAACACAGGAAAACGCTTGGCCGAAGCGTTTTCGTTCTGTTCCATGTTGGCTGCGATGTACTCGCCAGGGATTTTGAAACGCAACGGTTTATCCGGATCATCCGGCGCCTCAACCGTAATACGACCGGCATAGGGGTCACCCTGCCAGTGCACCTTTACGCTGTCCTCGCCTTGCACGGCGTCAGCAGGCACATTGACCCAAACCTCATTCTTGAACTCAACGGCCGAGCCGACAGCACCGCCCTCTTCGGCAGTGGTCTTCTCAACGGTCGGTGGCCGCAGATCACCGCGCGCGCGCTCAACCTTGAAAGACAGGGGTGTCGAACTCAGCGCCCACTTCTCGTGCGCGATCTGGAAGAACAGTTCAACTTCGTCGCCCACACTGGCGTCCAGTGCCTTGGGGTCGAGGCTGAACTGCATCAGTCCATCCGGCTGGCTGCTCGCATCCAGGCGCAGTGCCAGCACCTGGCGGTTGTCCACTTTCCCGCCGCTCCAATGGCACAGCACCCAGTCACCCGCTTTGACCTCTGCCGGGAATTGCGCCTGGATGACCAGCCCACTCTGGAAAGCAACCGGGTCCAGCACATCGCCAGAAAAGCCAACGATACTCATGGCTGGCAACTTCGGTTCGCCCGATGGATTATCCTGCACCTCAAATGTTTGAACCGGCGCCTGCAGTGGGTCTGTGGTGCCTTTCAACTGAATGAGGTAATGAAGGTCAGCACGCCCGTTCACCAGGTCGCGCAAATCGGAGCGACGAATGAGGCACTTCAGCGCCTTGCCCAGATCAGCCGCCGTAGGTGAACAGTCGTAGTGAGTTTCTGGTACTGGCTTATCGTCTTCGTCCCTGCCATTGAGCACCAGCGTTACCGTGTCGCCTACCTGCATGGCCTGGTAAGGGGGGATATATACGGTGGCACCTTGGCTACCCAGAGCGCTGTAGTCCATGACCAGATTATGAGATTCGAGCACATGCACCACACCCAGGTGCTCCTGCCAGATCGGCCTGTCGGTCAGCCCCACGAGACAGAACTGTCGAAACGACTCGGTGGGTACATCACCATTCACCCGATAGGAATAGAACCCTGCGCCGCCCAGGGCTTTGAGCAGGGTATCGTTGCGGATGAGCACTTGCATCCCCAAGACCGGATCCGGGTTAAAAACAAGGGTACCCGACTCGGTGTCATCGAACGGCTCTCCGCTGGGATTGGCCCCTCGCCAGATCACCGTGATTATGTCGCCGTCCTTGATATCGGGATACTTCACGTACGTAGGAAGATCACCGCCTTCCAAGGCATGTACGTCGATTTCGAGCTTGTCCGTTAACGGAATACTTGGAATCGGATGGCGTGTCACTTCAATAGGAACAGAACGCTGCTCGCCATTGGTTTGGTTCGTCAGGGTCATGTAGTTGAACTCCACAGGTTTCACTCAGTTTTACCCTGTGGCTCAACAACTGCCTACTAGCAGAAATAACAGGTAGCCAGCGCCCCCGCCGATAGCCTTCAGCACCGGCCTGTTAGTTTTGCCAGGTGACGCTTACCTCAACATGATCCAGACTGGAACGTTAACGTCTACTGTGCCACGCCCAGCGGCCTAGCATTTCTATCAGGTGCACAAAATCGAGTGCACTTTTATCCTCCAGTTTCGCAGCTTCATTCAGAGGATATATAAATGCCACTCGCCCCCCCCATAAGTCGCCTAGCCCGACGGAGCATGATCGTACTCTCCATGGCCGCAGCGGGTGCCTTGCCCAGCAACTTCGCCCATGCCGTAACACCCACTGCCAAGGAAAACGGACTCATTATCCTGTATGGCAAGACCGGTGATATCACGAGTGAGAGCAACAACGCTGCTGTCCCCTGTATAATCGAGGTCCTGCCCGCCGGCAGTAGTCGAACAGTTGACGTACAGCTCACCAACCCCGCGTCCAAGTGTTATGGCATCAGGGTCGAATCCATCGCCATGCTGAATATGCCACCCGCTACGCAGGTGTTGCTCACGGACGACTACGAATGTGATACCACCTTGGGCAGCAGTTACGATAGGGCCCGTGACCCGTCCACCAATAAAAATTTCTGGATCAAACTGAAGACCGGAGCCAGCGGCGCAAAGTTGGTGGAAGAAAGTATTAGTTCACTTACCTTCAAGGGGTTCGCCCGCAACCGCTCGCCGACAGGGGACGAAATCAGCGAAGAAGTAAAAGTTGAAGACTTTGGCATGAGCGGCAGTGCGGACCGCATGACTCACTCGCTGTCCTGTGTGCGTATTACAACATCAACGAACAAAACAACACAAATTGGCAGCTACTATACGCTCCCCAACGCAGCGTGGGGGACAGCCTTTAAAGAAAGTGAAGGTACTGAAAAGCAATGCAGTAATAATCAAGTCATGACCGGGCGCAAACACAAGGGAGACGAGCACGCGGACACCCAGTTCGCCTGCACAAGCATCGAGAAAGTACAAACTGTAGCGTCCGATTGGTCAGCAAAGTTTCGCGAATGCGGTGTCAGGTTAGACGCCAAGTTTGATGATAAAAAAAGCAGGTATAAAACATGTAATGAACTGTCCAAAACCAATGATTGGAACAACACCGAGTATTACTACTTCAGCTGCCCAGTCGACCAGGTAATGATCGGCCGCGGCCATGGTTATTCGGAACCAGACAAATGGCCAGAAGATGACACAGGCGACGACAAGGGCGATGAAAATGGTCGTACCAACTATCGTTGTGCCTCTCTTTATCAGGGCGAGCCATCGGAACGCACACGCGTTACCGTACTGCCTGGGAAATGGAGCGCGCCCAACACCGAGAGTGGCAAGGAAAATAAAGATCACGACTACAAGGAGCATAACGGTGAATTCAAATGCCCCCTGAATCAGGTATTGGTAGGCCGGGCTCACCGAGGTGACGAAAACAACCTGACCCGTTATTTGTGCGCCAGGCTGCGTAGCCCAGCCGCCAACTAACTGCTCGCCAAGGAGTCAATATCCATGATTGCCACTACCTCTACGCACTCCAATGCGTTTAACTTTCTGGGCTTCATGCAAGGCGAGGTTGACCCGCGCACGGGTCAGTACACGCTTGGTATCGAACTACCAAAGTTGGTAGCCAACGACCTGATCGGTCCCAACCTCCCTCTGCGCCTTGACTTCAGCCCGCTCAACGACGCAGACAGTGGCTACGGCATAGGTTGGAGCATCAACCTGACGCAGTACCACCTTACCAGCAAAGCCTTGTCGTTGATGACGGGTGAAAACCTTCGCGTGACCAGCGACGAAGCCAAGCCAGCCCGCATCAGCGAACAGAAACTGGTGAGTTTCGAGTTTTACAAAGATGACGCAGACAACTACCGCGTCGTTCACCGCTCGGGCATGGTCGAACACCTGCGCACGCATGACAGCAATGGCCAAAAAGTGGCGCTTCCGCACCGCATTTATGCAGTGTCCGGGCATTGGATCGACCTCACCTATATCAGGCCTGACAATCTCAGCCACCTGTGCTTGAGCGAAATCCGCGATGCAACGGGCAGGCGCCTGTTGTCGGTTGAATACCAAAGCCTGAATCGCTACAACATTCACCTGAATCCTGATGACGGGGCCAGTACCTTCACAGTCGAGCTCACCGCTCGTAAGGTGGCCAAGGTTGTGCTGCCCAGTGCTGACAACGCCAGTTGGCGCTTCGAATACCTCAACGATCCCTCTACCCAGGGCATGACCTGCCTGAAGACCGTAAGCTCACCTACCGGCAGCGTCGAAACCATCAGTTACGATAACGGCGGCCACTTGATGCCCACAGGTGCACCAAGGCCCAGGCTGCCCAAGGTCGCAAGCCACAGCATCGACCCTGGATTCAAACAGCCCAAAATGGTCACCCAGTTTGCCTTTTCACAAGAAAACTTCATGGGTGGCAATAGTGGCCATCGTTGGACAGAGGGCGAGGATACCCTTTACAAGATCCCTAACAGCGCTGCCTACTTCTATACCTCGACCCAAACACAAACGGTAGACGGCGATGTCGTTCGAAAAGTAACTACTTATTACAACCGCTACCACCTAGTGACCAAGCAGAGAACCGAACAATTCGGCCTCGTGGCCGAGGTGCTCCTGCCCAAAGGTGAGGCGCCGCCGGAGCCTGTCAAGGACTGGCATATCCACGAAACCGAAACCGTCTACCACGAAAACCCGGCGCTGGGCTTCGCCTTGCAGCCGCGCCACTTCCAGATGGCCAAATTCGGCATCCAGCGCTGGCGGATGCAGAGCGACACCGGCAAGCTGCGCCAGGAAGTGACCTTCACCGACTACGATGAGCACGGTAATCAGACCCTGGAGGTTCAACCCAACGGTATACATACCGTCAGCGAGTATTACCCGGCACAGGCCAGTGACGGCTGCCCAGCCGACCCGCACGGCTTTGTGCGTAGCCTCAAGCAGCGTACCGTTTACCCTGCCGGTGCACGGCCATCCTGGACGCCGCCCGCCGACATGCAGAGCACGCTGCCAAAACAGGTCACGGTCGAGAGTGGCGCGCCAGTGCTCACCACGCGCTACCGCTATCGCCTGTTCGACGCACTGACCGACGCCAGCCGTATCGCCAGCATCCCGAGCCAGTACCTGGTGCAAGACAGCACCACACTGTCCCACGGCCTTGACGAGGCCGAAGTGAAGCTGGAAATGACCGAACTGGGTTATCACCATGCGCCAGACCAACCGGCACTGCATGGCCGTCAGATCACAGAAGAACGAACGCTGTACAACGCCGAGGCCAAAGGTTTGCTGGCCAGCCAGGAAAAAGTCTCCACCCGCTGGCACTACCCAGGCGCGACCACAAAAAAACGTGATGCACCGCTGGAAATCAAAGAAACCGTGACCTGCAAAGGCAAGCAGAAGAGCCTGATCAGTACCCTGTCGAGCCTGACCGGTGACACGCTGACCCAGCAGGATATCCACCGTGTGGTCACCGCCTATGAGTACGATGCATTGCAACGCGTGGTGAAAAAGACGATCGCCGCCACGAGCGCGTACCCGGCCGAGCTCACATACGCCTATCAGCTGGTCGCCACCACAGGCCAACAGGCCAGCATGACCTCAACCGACGCCAATGGGGTGATCACCGTCACCGCTTACGACGGCCTTAACCGCACCATCAGTCAAGCGCGTAAAACCAAGGACACGGAGCAACAACTGGTTTACGAGGCGAACCATGACGAACTGGGGCAATTGGCCGATGAAACAGCCTATGACCATCACCCCCTGTTCACTGGCGGCACACTGGCCATCAAGACCCAATATACCTACGGCGCGTGGGGTGAGCTGTGCGAAACCCTGAATGCCGACGAGACCCGGCAACACACTGCCTACTCACCGTTTGGCGACCAAGGCGACATGACTGCCAGCTGGATGACGGGCAAAGGCCAGCCGACGTTGCGCCAGCATTTCACGTTGATACAGGACAACCTCAATGAAAAGCCATGGCAGGTGCAGCGCCTGGACAGCGAAGGCGAGGAAGTTGAGCAGCAGCGCTTCTTCTATGATGGCCTTGGCCAGAGCACCCGCGAAGAGCAACGCATCAGCGACCCACTGACTGGGAAAGAGCTGCAGAGCACCAGCACATACACGTACGATGCCTACGGTCGTATGACCCAAACCGAACGCCCTGACGGAACACTGATGAGCAGGGTATTCGCGGCGCACAGCCGCAATGTGTTGGTTGAAAAACTGTACGTGCATCCGCGGCAAGGGGTTGACGGCGAACTGGCCTGCGAGCGCAGCTTCGATGGCCAGGAGCGTATGCTGACGCTTGTTGCTGGCCCGCGCCAGGAAACCTACGAGTATGAGGGCAAGGACGAACAAGGCAACGACAGCGAGCAGATGCTGATGAGCAAACGCACCACTGCGGCCAACCGTGTGTTCACATTCAGCTACGACACAAGCCTCTCCCTGCAACCCAAGACCGTCACCGTAGGTAGCAAGCAGCCCGCCAACTACGGCTACGACAGCAAAACAACTGCAATCAACAGCGCCAGTAATGATGAAGGCGACCGAAGCTACAGCTACACCGACCAGGGCTATCTGCTCAAAGAAACCTGGGTAGACAAGGCTAACGCCAGCACCTATGTCTGCGACCACACCGCCTCGCTGCAGGGCCGCCCACTGCTGCGTGAAGACAGCGACCAACAGACCACCCAGCACGGCTACGACGGCATGGGCCGCCTGAGCTGGACCACCCAGGGCAACCTGCGCGCAAGCTTTACCTATGATGACGATGGGCGGCTGAAACTGACCAGCACCCAGGACCTGGTCAGCCTGCACCGGATCGACTGCGAACAGCGTTACGACTGCAATGGCCAGGAAATCGAACGCATTCTGACCCCCTACGACGACCAGGCCAAGGGCATAGAGCAGCGCATTACTCATGTGTGGCGCGGCGATGGCCGGCTGCACAGCCGCACACTGCTGCGCGATGGCAAACATGAGCTCACGGAGACGTTTGGATACGACACGCGCAAACGGCTGGAAAGCTATTTATGCGAAGGCGATCCCGAAGCCTTTCCGCGCACCGCCAAAGGCCTCTCCATCGAGGAGCAGACTTTCAAGTTCGACGTGCTTGATAACTTGATCGAGTGCAAAACCTGGTTCGCCGATAGAAGCAGGGATGTAGCCATCTATACCTGCAAAGGCACCACGCTGCAAAACGTGACCCACACCCATAACGACTACCTCGCCAGCTGCGACTTCAGCTACGACGCTGACGGCAACATGCTCAACGACGAGGCTGGCAATCAGCTTATCTACGACGAACACAGCCGCCTGAAACAGGTACTGGATGCCGCTGGTGAGCCTTTGTACAGCTACCGCTACGATGGCCACGATCACGTAGTAGGTGTGCGCTACGGCACCCGTTCGGAGGTGCAGCGCCGCTATCAGAATGAACGGCTGCACAGCACCGTCGATGGTAATGTGGTGAAGCAGTACCTGTATGACGGCGACCGGCCGCTGGGCTTGCAAGCGGCCAACGACAGCGGCGCCACCCGCCTGCTGCTGTCCAACATGAGCAACAGTGTGCTGGGCGAGAGCCACCAGGGCGTGCTGACCGAAGCCCGTTACAGCGCCTATGGCGACACTGACCAGCAAGACCCGGACAAAGCGCTGCAAGGTTTGCTGGCCTTCAACGGCGAAGTCCGTGAATGCGCGCTGGGCTGGTACCTGCTGGGGCGTGGCGCCCGCGCTTACAACCCGCAGCTGATGCGTTTCCACAGCCCGGACTCGATGCCGCCAGAGATAGCAGGTGCCAACCCCTACCAGTATTGCCTGGGCGACCCGGTGAACTGGCGCGACCCGAGCGGGCGTGTGAGTTCCAGAACACCTACTAACCCGCCTGCGACGGGTGGCACGAAGGCAAAAAAATCAAGCAAAACCTCCCTGTGGGTTACGTTGGGCGTTTCGATTGCTGCAGCCGTCATATCCATGGTTCCCTTTGGATTCACTGCGGGGGCTACGCTCCTCTCCACTGCTGCGTTGTCTTTCTCGGCAAAAGTCTGGCTGGTAGTCGGCTTCACAGGCGTGGCCATGCAAGTTGGCGGCCTTGCAGTACAGGGCATCGCCATGAACGAGGAGGACCCCGAAAAGATAAACCTACTCTTGGCGATTGGTGGTGGACTGAGCCTCCTTGGTGCAACGGCGACGGGGTTTGCAGCGTACAAATTGAACTCGATATTAGCGGCAATAAAAGGGGTAGGCCAATGGCAGAACTTCAAGGATGTGGTGAACAACTCGCTCAAAACAGTCACCGGGAAAGTTGAAAGCCTTGAAAACAGGGTGACCTACCTGAACCGGAAAACGGATGTGGCGCTAAAAAGATCAGCGGCCGCCCTAGATAAAGCAAAGGCCGCCCTAGCACAACGAAAAACGCCCGGAAAACAAGGTATCCCGGGGAAAAACGGGACAAATGGGACAAATGGGAAAGATGGGAAAGATGCACCCGCACCTACCCAAGCCCAAGTAGACCAAGGTGTAGAAAATTACTTTGAAAAAATGCAGGCGTTAAACATAGGAGATCCTCCTTCACGTCCGGAAGAGTTAGTAGGCACAACGACAAAACAAGTGTTTTTATCAACTGGCGTAACTCCGGACACCATGCGATAGTGATTGAATAAGCCCTGCCTCGACAGAGGTAGGGCCCCCCGATGAACTAATCCCACCATAACTCAGAACCCTCCTACATACCCCCTTCCCTTCCTCCTCTAATCTCGCCCTATCGCCTGACTCGACCACAACAAGGCACGAGCAGGGGAACCACAAAACGCAACCTGCTCGCTTGACTGAGCAGCGACGCGGCCTCCGACACCATTCGAGACATCCCCATGCTAAACGCCAAACGGCGTCGGCAGCCGCCGTCGCGTCTTCGTTTCGCCCCCTTGCTGGCCCTGGGCGGGAGCTGCCTGCTGCCGGCCGCCCTGGCCAGCGAACCCGAACTGAAATTCCATTCCGGTTTCATGCGTCAGGCCCCGGACCAGCCTCATGGCAGCGGCGAGCTGGCCCTGCAGGCGCTGGCCGCACACCAGCCTCTGACCGCCGGGCGCTACGCGGTGCAGGTGCGGGTGAACCTGGTACACGCCGGTGAGCACAGCCTCGACTTTCAGTATCGCAGCTCAGACCAGGGGCTCGCCCCCTGCCTGAGCGCCGCGTTGCTGGCCGAGCTGGGGCTGCGCCTGGAGCGCCTGGAAGCACCGCTGACGGCAGACGAACAGTGCCTCGACCTGGCCGCCCGTTTACCCGGCGCAGCGGTCGAGTTCAACAGCAGCCGCCTGCAGCTCGACATCTCGATCCCTCAGGCAGCATTGCGCCGAGACGTGGCAGGCAGTGTCGCCCCCGAGCGCTGGGACGATGGCATCAATGCTGGCTTCGTCAGCTACCAAGCCTCCGCCCAGCACAGCAGCCAGCGCGGCGGGCCAAGCCGTAGCCAGCAGGACCTGTACCTGAACAGCGGGCTCAACCTCGGCGGCTGGCGCCTACGCAGCAACCAGAGCCTGCGCGAAGATGAACACGGCCAACGGCGCTGGACCCGCAGCAACACCTATGCCCAGACCGACCTGCCCGGTAACTGGGGCACGCTCACCCTCGGCGAGACCTTCAGCAACGGCGAGGTATTTCGCAGCCTGCCACTCAAAGGCGTGCAGCTTGCCTCGGACATGGGCATGTTGCCCGACGTGCTGCAAAGCTATGCCCCAGTGATCCGAGGCGTGGCCCAAAGCCGGGCCAAACTCGAAATCCTGCAAAACGGCTACCCGATCTACAGCACCTACGTCGCTGCCGGCCCCTATGAAATCGATGACCTGGGCATCGGCGGCGGCAGTGGCGAACTGGAAATCGTCCTCACCGAAGCTGACGGCCAGGTGCGTCGCTTCATCCAGCCTTACTCGAGCCTGGGCAGCCTACTGCGTGCAGGCGTATGGCGCTACACCGCAGCCTTCGGGCGCTATAACGCAATCAACGGGCAGGACCAGCCACAGTTGTGGCAGGCGACCCTGGCACGCGGCATCGATTGGCAGGCAACGCTTTACGGTGGCGTGTTAGGCGGTGACTACTACCGCGCCGGGCTACTGGGCATCGGACGCGACTTCGGCCACTTTGGCGCAGTGTCGCTTGACGCCACCCACGCCAACACTGACCTGGGCCAGGAACTGGGTACCGTCACCGGGCAGAGTTTCGCCGTGCGCTATGGCAAGACCTTCCAGACCCGCACCAACCTGCGCTTTGCCGGTTATCGCTATTCCACCGAGGGCTACCGCGACTTCGATGAAGCCGTAGCCCAGCGTAATGCCGACCACCGGTACCTGGGTAACCGCCGCAGCCGCGTCGAAGCCTCAATCCAACAGCCCCTGGGTTTACGCAGCTCTCTGAGCCTGACCCTGACCCAGGACGACTATTGGAACAGCGACCGTCAACGCCGCCAGTATCAATTCCAGTTCAACACCCAGCACAGTAATATCAGCTACAACCTGTTCGCCTCGCAGTCGCTCAGCCGCGACAACTTCAACGATCGCATGATTGGCCTGAGCGTCTCGATACCGCTGGGCATTGGCAACAGCAGCAGCGCCACCTTCAACCTGCAACAACGCGCCGGGCGGACGAGTGAGCGCGCTAGCCTAAGCGGTAGCGAGCTGGACAACCGCCTCGGTTATCGCGCAGCCGTCAGCCGGGACGAGCAGCGTCGCAATAGCCTGGAGCTCTCGGCCAATTACCATGGCGCACATGCCAGTTATGGTGCCGGGCTGACCGAAAGCCGCGACCTGCGCACTATCTCCGTCAATGCCAGTGGGGCCTTGCTGGCCCATGAAGGGGGCATCACCTTGGCACCTTACCTGGGTGAAACCAGTGCCTTGGTCGAGGTGCCTGAAATCGCCGGCGTCGGCCTGGAGAACGCCCCAGGCGCGAGCACCAACGCCAAGGGGTACGCAGTGGCGCCACACCTGCGTCCCTATCGGGTCAATCAGTTGAACCTGCTCACCGATCAACTGGGCCCAGAGGTTGAAGTGGAAAACGGTACCCAACCGGTGGTGCCGCGCCGCGGCGCCATCGTCAAGGCCACCTTCGCCGCACGCCAGGTCACCCGCCTGATACTCACCTTGCAAGATGTCAACGGCAAACCGCTGCCGTTCGGCACCCAGGTCAGCGACGAGCAGGGCAACTCGCTGGCTATCGTCGGCCAGGGCGGCCAAGCGCTGATCGCTACCGGCCCGCACCCGCAGACCCTGCACGTACGTTGGGGCAAACAAGGTGCCCAGCAGTGCCCGCTGCCCATCGTCCCTTCGCAGATGGAGGATCGCCAAGGCTACCGCCTGCAGACACTCACCTGCCCGCCCCTCTGAACCAGCGCGCCAGCAATGGCGCCTCACCTGTGGATTCCCCATGCCAGCAACCAGACTCACCTGCACGGCCTTCGCCCTGCTCGCCCTCGCCGGCAACGCACATGCAACAACCGAATGCACCTGGCGGGCCGCGCCCGGTCCGCTTAACTATCGCATCGACCTCGGAACACCCTGGATAGCACGTGATGCCCCGATCGGCAGCGTCATCGGCACGGTTCAAAACCTGTTCACGCCCGAGGGACTTCGGCGTAGCATTCGCTGCGAGAACGACGGCAATGGCACGTTGACTTTCCAAGCCACACCCACCAGCCCTGTGCACCCAGGCCCACTGCCTCCGGTAAACGGCTGGAACGTCGATGGCAAGGTCATCGAAACCGGCATCCCCGGAGTCGGCCTGCACATCCGTCTGGGCTACCCCTTCAAAGGATTGCTCAGCAATGAGTTCAGACCAACGGACGACGAGGCCATTCCCTATCTGGGTGAAAACAGCCGAAATACGGGTGCCGTCCCCCTCGAAATCACCACACTGCTCTCCACTCACGTCCTGATAAAGACCGGGCAAATCCCTATCGGCCCCCAACATTTCAGCAAACAGATGGTCCGCAGCCAGATTAGCGACCTTGGTGATGCACTGAACATCCACGTCAGCGGAGGCGTGCAGCAGGCCCAGTGCACACTCAAGTCCAACCCGGTCAGCGCCGACCCGGTGCAATTGGGCAATCATGACCGTGCAGATTTCACCGGCATCGGCAGCACCACGGCCGCTAAGGACTTTCACATCACCCTTAGCGACTGCGAAGATGACCCTGCCGGCAGTATCGCCAGCGCCTATGTACGCCTCGAAGGCGCACGCGGCTCGGTGCCTCTGTTGCCCGCATTAGGTGTGTTTGGCTTGAGCAGCAACTCCACCGCGGCAGGTATCGGCATCCAACTGCTGCGCAGCGACAACAGCCCGATGCCACTTCAGCAGGACGAACCCATCACCTCACTGGTCATCGGCACCACCCAGCTGAATTTCAAAGCTCGCTATTACCAGACCAACACCACCGTGACCGCTGGGCTGGCCGAAGGCGCACTGGATTTCACGATCAGCTACCGCTGAACGAGTGCTCCGCGGGCACCGGGAAGTGCCTGCGGGGACGCCATATTTCAGGCACGACAAAAACGAAGAAAGGGACTTTCGTCCCTTTCTTCGTTTCTATATTTGGAGCGGGAAACGAGACTCGAACTCGCGACCCCGACCTTGGCAAGGTCGTGCTCTACCAACTGAGCTATTCCCGCAATGTGAAGCTTTACCGCTAATCGGCGTGAAGCGCCATGAAGACCTTCAC
>Ga0207696_1000505_pt1 | contig 32608 bp, 36 predicted proteins | sample KBSS54metaG_FD_184403 | JGI IMG/M metagenome (GOLD analysis project Ga0207696, IMG submission 184403) | Switchgrass rhizosphere microbial communities from Kellogg Biological Station, Michigan, USA - KBS S5-4 metaG (SPAdes) (version 2) | ecosystem: Host-associated > Plants > Roots > Rhizosphere >...
TCATGCCGCTCTATGCACTGGGCTTCATGGGCATGACCCGTCGTCTGAACGCCACCACCAACCCTGAGTGGGTGCCGTACCTGTACGTCGCCATGTTCGGTGCGGTGATGATCGCCGTGGGTATCGCCTGCCAGCTGATCCAGCTGTATGTCAGCGTGCGTGACCGCAAGCAGAACATGTGCGAGTCCGGCGACCCATGGAATGGCCACACCCTGGAATGGTCGACCTCGTCGCCACCTCCGTTCTACAACTTCGCCGTGATCCCGACTGCGAACACCATCGATGCGTTCACCGAAGCCAAGGAAGACGGTACTGCGTACCAGAAGCCCAAGCACTACGAACCGATCCACATGCCAAGCAACACCGCCACTGGCGTGGTGATGGGTGCGCTGTTGACCGTGTTCGGTTTCGCGATGATCTGGCACATCTGGTGGCTGGCAATCGTGAGCCTGGTGGGCACCATCGGCTACTTCATTGTCCACGCAGCACGTGATGATCAAGGCTACATGGTGCCGGTCGAAACGATCGAGCGCATCGAAGCCGAGCAGCACGCTCGCCTGGTCGCCGAGAAGAAAATCCCGGCCAACCGTGTAGAAACCTCGTTGGAACAGGCTTAAACCATGTCGAACTTAGTGACCAATGCTGGACACGCCCATGTCGATGACCATGGGCACGATGACCATCACCACGACTCGGGGCCGATGACCGTTTTCGGTTTCTGGCTCTACCTGATGACCGACTGCATCTTGTTTGCGTCGATCTTCGCGGTGTACGCGGTACTGGTAAACAACGTTGCGGGTGGCCCGTCGGGCCACGACATCTTCGAACTGCCTTACGTGCTCGGCGAAACCGCCTTGCTGTTGTTCAGTTCGATCACCTACGGCTTCGCCATGTTGGCCTTCTACAAGGGCAACAAGAAAGGCGTCCTGAGCTGGTTGGCACTGACCTTCCTGTTCGGCCTGGGCTTCATCGGCATGGAGATCAACGAGTTCCACCTGCTGATCTCCGAAGGCTACGGCCCGCACCGTTCCGGCTTCCTGTCGGCGTTCTTCACGCTGGTAGGTACCCACGGTCTGCACGTAACGGCCGGTCTGCTGTGGATGGCGGTGATGATGTATCAGGTCAATAAACACGGCCTGACCAACACCAACAAGACCCGCCTGAGCTGCCTGAGCCTGTTCTGGCACTTCCTGGACGTGGTCTGGATCTGCGTCTTCACCGTTGTTTACCTGATGGGGACTCTGTAATGGCTAATGCACACTCCCATGACCATGACAGCCATGATGCGAGCCACGGCAGCGTTAAGTCGTACGCCATCGGCTTCATCCTGTCGGTAATCCTGACGCTTATCCCGTTCGGTCTGGTGATGTACCCGACCCTGCCGAAATCGATCACTTTGATGATCGTGCTGGCGTTCGCGGTGATTCAGGTTCTGGTTCACCTGGTGTACTTCCTGCACCTGGATCGCTCTAAAGAGCAGCGCGATAACGTGGTTGCGTTCGTGTTCGCGGGCATAGTAATCCTGCTGCTGGTTGGCCTGTCGATATGGATCATGTTCAGCATCCATACGTTCATGATGGCGAAGTGAGGTAAGACCCGATGTCGCTTAAGCACTTTATCCAAATCACCAAACCGGGGATCATTTTCGGTAACGTGCTTTCTGTGGCGGGCGGTTTCTTCCTGGCCTCCAAGGGACATGTCGATCTGGCCATCTTCCTGGCTGCGATGATCGGTACGTCCCTGGTGGTAGCTTCCGGTTGTGTGTTCAACAACTGCATCGACCGTGACATCGACATCAAGATGGAGCGCACCAAGAATCGTGTGCTGGTCCAGGGCCTGATCTCCCTGAAACTGGCACTGATCTTCGCGACCGTCCTGGGTGTTGCCGGTGTGGCTTTGTTGTACCAGGTGGCCAACCCGCTGGCGGCGCTGTTTGCCGTGATCGGTTTTGTCATCTACGTCGGCCTCTACAGCCTGTACCTCAAGCGCAAGTCGGTTCACGGCACGCTGGTGGGCAGTCTGTCGGGAGCGATGCCGCCGGTGATTGGTTATGTGGCTGTGACCAATAGCTTCGACATGGCTGCGCTGGTGCTGCTGGTGATGTTCAGCCTGTGGCAGATGCCGCATTCCTACGCCATTGCGATCTTCCGTTTCAACGACTACCTGGCTGCGTCGATTCCGGTCCTGCCGGTCAAGCGTGGCATCCAGGTCGCCAAGAAACACATCCTGCTCTACATCCTGGCCTTCCTCGTGGCGACCTTGATGTTGACCTTCAGTGGCTACGCCGGCATGAGCTACCTTGCCGTCGCCGCGGCCATGGGCATGTACTGGTTGTACATGGCCTGGACCGGCTACAAGGCGGTGGACGACACCGTCTGGGCGCGCAAGCTGTTCGTGTTCTCGATCTTCACCATCACCGCGCTCAGCGTGATGATGTCCCTGGATTTCCAAGTGCCGAAAGAGCTGTTGCTGACCTACGCACACTGAGTGTCTGAGTAATAAAAAGGCCCCGCCTTCGAAAGAAGCGCGGGGTTTTTTATTGAGTGACCTTTAAACTACGACCAAACCCTACCCCTGCAGGAAGCAAAGTGATGAGTAAAAAAGCCGTTATGGTGTTCAGTGGCGGTCAGGATTCGACGACCTGCCTGATCCAGGCGTTGCCGCTGTATGACGAAGTGCACTGCATCACCTTCGATTACGGTCAGCGCCATGTCGCGGAAATCGAAGTCGCCCGGCAGTTGGCCAAGCAACTGGGGGCCACCGTTCACAAAGTGATGGACGTGTCGCTGCTCAACGAACTGGCAATCAGCAGCCTGACCCGCGACAACATCCCGGTGCCTGCCGTGAACAGCTCCGGAGAAAGCCTGCCGAGCACCTTTGTGCCGGGCCGCAATATTCTGTTTTTAACCCTGGCGGCTATCTACGCGTATCAGGTCAAGGCCGAGACGGTCATCACCGGCGTGTGTGAGACCGACTTCTCCGGCTACCCCGATTGCCGCGATGAGTTCGTCAAAGCCTTGAACCAGGCGCTCAAGCTGGGCATGGAGTACGACGTACGCCTGGAAACCCCGTTGATGTGGCTGAACAAGGCTGAGACTTGGGCACTGGCGGATTACCACCAGCAGCTGGACCTGGTCCGCGAGCAGACCCTGACCTGCTACAACGGCATTATCGGCACCGGCTGCGGCGAGTGTGATGCGTGCAACCTGCGCGCACGTGGCTTGAATGACTACCTGCAGAACAAGGCAGCGGTCATGCAGAGCCTGAAGCAGAAATTGCAGCTGAACTGACCCCCAACACGCAGCTGTCGAGCCTCGACAAGGCTCGACAGCTGCGCATCAGGCAGTGGCGGCGGTCAGGTAGCGCTTGAACAACGAGCGGGCACCGTAGGCCGGCAGGATATTGAAGAACGCAAAACCGACTTTGATCGCGATCTGTACATAGATCATGCTCAGGATGTCGCTGGTCTGCATGGCGCCGTAGAACGCGATGAAGCAGAACAGGAAGCTGTCGATAATCACCGCAAAGAACGTACTGAGGAAAATGCGCAGGTACAGGTATTTGGAATTGGTCAGCTCTTTGATCTTGCACAGTAAATACGAGTTGATATTTTCCGACACCAGGAACGACACCGAAGAGGCGATCAATACCGACGATACCTGGACGATCACATCGTTGTAAGGACCGTCGAGCTTCCAACCTGGCAGGCCGGGCAGGAAAGTCGAGCCGTAGAGCAGGATGATGATCATCGCGTTGCTGGCAAAGGCAAACAGAATGGCCTTTCTGGCGAGTCTCAGGCCGAAGTTTTCGTTGAGCAGGTCCACGATCAAAAAGGTCAACGGATACAGGAAAGTGCCGGGCGTGACGATGATGTCGAGTGACTCGATGTAGATCGGTTTGGTCGCGGCGATGCTGGTGAAAATATAAAAAGTGAAGAGCAGCAGGTTCAGGATGATGTAGATCATCCATGAGTTTTCATTACGGTCATTGAGGTCGTACGCGGTCACCGAGCCGCCTTGGGAATAGAACTTCTTGTACAGGTTTTTAACTTCCATTTTATTTAAGTTGTCCATGATTTCGCTGTTGATGACTTCGCTCAACTTGACCCGGATGATCTTGCCCGTGGCGATGATCATGATCACGGCCAGGCTCTTGTCATTTTCGAAGCCAAGCAGTTTGTACTTGCTGTTTTCTATCTCGCTTTCATGCGTGGTCATTGAAGCGCTCCTCAATGATATCGCCCAGTACACACAGGCGTTCTGAGTTGGCGCAGGGCTCACGGCTGATCAACAGCGCCTGAGTGACCTTGTCGAACACCAGCTTTTCCTTGGTATCGCTCGATGAACCCTTCTGGATGATCAGCAGGTCACCTGGCTCGTTCACACCCGCGATGGGATGCTCCAGCTGTACGCCGATCAGGTTATGGGACGCGCCGAAGTAGTACGTGAGCGGGAAGAGGGTGGCCAGTTCGCCGATGCGCTTGTCCAGGTGCTGCATGACCTGGCTTTGCTTGAGCACAGGCACGGCTGCCGGGTTCATATTGCCCTGGGGCGAAACACTGCTCTCGATGATTTCCTTGGCTTCAAAATCGATGGTCTCGATTTCTTCGTAAGACACGCCGAAAAAATCGGAAATCTTGCGCAGGGTCGACTGTTGAACGTTGACGACCTTGCCTTCGAGGATGTTGTAGATCGTGGTGCGGGTCAGGCCGGCCGCGCTGCACAACGACAGTTGGGTCTCGCCGCGGCTCTTGATCAAGTACTTGATGTTGCTCTTCAAGTGCTCGGTTTTTTCTCGTCTGTGCATCACGTGCTCACCACTTCCCTTTAGTAAAAACCGTTGATCCTTGAAGACGCCACGCAGGGTGTTTCAGCACTGAAGTACCCATCCAGGGCGTTCAGGCTTTGCGGCGGGCGCAAGTGTTGCACGCGCGTGGCTTAACAATAAAGCCCAAGATGCTCGACCCTGTCAGGCGGTAAGGCAAATGGCCAGTTACTCGGCAAAGGGGGACAAAAGCGAACATTTAATTTGGAAAATGTTTAATTTCCTGTTTAATTGGGCGCCACGGTTCAGGACGAACCGCTACGCAGCGACCAAGGAAAGGACACTCCCCATGGCAGTCAATACCGTACACCTGCAGGATCAGGCTGACCTGTTGCGCCGAGGCATGGCGGATCTGCACGCCGAGGACATGGAGTTGGCGATGCTGCTGGACGCGGAAGTAGCGCGCCAGCACCGCACACTGTCACTGGTCGCGTCCTCCTGTGCGGTCGAACCGCGCACCCTGGTGGCCTCCGCGTCTGCATTGGTGAACATCACTGCCGAGGGCGCGCCTGGCCGACGCCATCGGGCGGGCTGCGAGAATGTCGATCTGGTCGAGTCCCTGGCTATCCGCAGGGCGCGTGAACTGTTCGATGCCCACTACGCCGGCGTGCAGTCGCACTCGGCTTCCAACGCCAACGCCCAAGTGCTCTCCGCCCTGCTTGAACCGGGGGATACCCTGCTGGGCATGGCCCACGATCACGGTGGGCACCTTACCCATGGCAGCCCCGCCGTATTTACCGGTGCCTACTACAAGGCCATTCGCTACGGCACCACCGCCGACGGACTGATCGATTACGCGCAGGTGCGTAGTCTGGCGCTTGCCCATCGCCCACGCATCATCATCTGCGGTGCATCGGCTTATTCGCGGGTTGTGGATTTCGAGCGGTTTCGCGCCATAGCCGATGAAGCGGGTGCGATCCTGCTCGCCGACATTTCTCATATTGCCGGGCTGGTGGTGACGGGGCGGCACCCGAGTCCGATCAACGCCGCGCACGTCACCACTACCTGTACCCACAAGCAGCTCGGCGGACCGCGCGGTGGCCTGATCCTGTCTGGCCGCGACGCCCATACCAAGGTGCCGGGCTTGAGGGCGACCTTCAGCCGTGTGCTGGATCAAGCCGTTTTCCCACGCATGCAGGGCGCGCCAGCGGTCAATATGATCGCCGCCAAAGCCGCTGCGCTGGGCTACGCGATGACGCCGGCGTTCGACGCGTGCATGGGGCGGATTCGCACTCTGGCCGACGAAGTAGCCAGTGCGTTTCAGGCCCATGACTATGAAGTGGTCGGCGGGCGCAGTGAAAACCACACCGTGCTGATTCGCTTGCGCGGCGGCGTTACCGGCGCTATCGCCGAGTCGGCGCTGGAAAGCTGCGGTGTCGTGGTGAATAAAAACCGCATACCGGGTGAGACGCGTTCGTCTGCCGTCGCCAGTGGCTTGTGTATCGGCACGGGTTCCATGGCACAACGCGGTGTCGATGCCGAGGGCTGTCGGCACATCATCGATCTGGTGTGCCGGGTATTGGACAATGTCACGCCGCTGGGGGAGCACGCGTACCGCCTCGAACCGATTCTGCAGCAACAACTGCGTGCAGAACTCGAAGCCTTGTGTGCGAAATATCCCATCGCTGGCTACTGGGAGCGCTGAAGCGCCCTGCTCGAAAAAAGCCCCGTCTTCGCAAGTTGTACGGGGCTTTTTATGGCGGCTCGGTTAAATCCTTCGTTCCTTGTCTCGTCATACCCTTCTATACGAGCTGTGCGAATTCCTCACCCGTCTACAAGGAGTAGTCACCATGGTCAGCGTTAGTCGTCGATCCCTTCTCGCTCTTGGCGCCGCCCTGCCTTTGCTCGGGCGCCTGGATTGGGCGCTCGCCGCACCCACGCCGACCAAGGCTGACAAGGTACTGCTCAACTACAACGAAAGCCCCTACGGGCCTTCGACGGCGGCCCGCGAAGCGATGCAGGGCGGCATCGCGACAGCCGGGCGGTATCCGTACAAACACATGTACGCCTTGGCCGGCCTGTTTGCCCAGCAGCACGGGATTGCCGAAGAGCAGGTGGCGGTGTTCGCCGGCTCCATGGCCGCGCTGCGCTACGCGGTGCTGGCGTTCACCAGCGAAACCCGCGGCCTGGTGATGGCCACGCCGTCCTACGAAGTACCGCGCCAGGCCGCCGAGTCCCGTAAGGCGCCGGTGCGCGAAGTGGACCTTGACGCCAACCACGCCCACGACGTTCCCGCCATGCTCGCCGCCGATCCCCAGGCGGGGATGCTCTATGTCTGCAATCCCAACAATCCGACGGGCACCATCACCTCCACCGAGGCTATTCGCCAGGCGCTGGCGAACAAGCCCAAAGGCAGCGTATTGGTGGTGGACGAGGCCTACATCGACTTCGCCGACACCCCAAGCGTGGTGAGCTGGGTCAAGGACCATGACGACCTGTTGGTGTTGCGCACCTTCTCGAAAATCTACGGTATGGCCGGCGCCCGTCTGGGCCTGGCGATCGGCCACCCGGCGCTGCTGGAACGGCTGGCGGTGTTCGGCGGCGACAATGTCCCGGCGGGGTCTTCCCTGCTCGGCGGCCTTGCCAGCCTGGAAGACGTAAAGCTGCTGCCGCAACGCAAGGCGCTCAATGCCCAGCTGCGCGATGAAACAATCACCTGGCTCAAGGGCCGTGGCTTCACCTGCACGGCGTCCCAGGCCAACTGCTTCATGATCGATGTGAAGCAACCGGCCGAGCAGGTCATCGACAAGCTTGCCGCACAGGGCGTGTTCATCGGGCGGGTGTGGAAAAACTGGCCGCAGTGGGTGCGCGTGACGGTGGGGAACAAGCGGGAGATGGAGCGGTTTCGCGAGGTATTTGCGGCGACGGTCTAGCGCCGATGTGGGAGGGGGCTTTCTCCCTCCCACATTCAGTTCAGGGGGGTCACTGCTGCGCGATGCTGTAGCCCTCAAACGCCGTCTGCTGTTGCAGCGCAGTAATCACGCTCTTGCGGCTCAGCGGCTGCTCGACGCCGGCGTTATCCACAAAGCTTTCAACCTCCAACTCGGCTTCGTCGCCTTCGCCTACAAAGCTGAAGCCCAGGAACTCAAACGCCTCACGGTCGACGTTCAACCGCGAGCGTGGCGTGCGCAGCGGCAGGGTGACGCTGGTGCCGTCCTTGCTGATCACAAACACTTCGGCTTCTTTCTTGGGGCGAGCGGCCTTGCCTTTGCCGGCGCTTGGGTTGCTGATGGCCTGGTGAGACTGGTTCAGCACTTTGAGGGCCAGCCCGTAGACCAGCTCCTGAAACTCAGGATCATCCTTGAAGCTCGACAGGATGCGGCTGATGGAGAACTTGCTGCTCAGGTCTTCAAGGGCGAGGTTGTCAGCGGCTTCGGCGTCCTTGAGCTGCTTGAGCTGGCCCATCAGGTCGTAGGCCTTGTCGTCGTCGAAGGCGTCGTGGGCCTGGCGGATGGCCACGCGCAGTTCGCGGATCTGGTCGCTTTCCTTGGAGGTGTGAAAGGCGTCCAGCACCATCTCGCTGATGATCTTGGCGGCTGGCACATGCTGTGAAAGATTGATGGCGTTTTCGTATTCAGCCTTGGCGTGCAAGGCGGCTACGGATTCTTCGGCGGATTGTTCGGTGTAAGAATCGGACATTGAAATTTCACTACTTCAGTAAACGGAAGACAAAAAAGCGTCGCGCATTTTCAGCGGGGAGGGGGATCAGGTCAAGGCTGCCGACCGGCGAATGCAGGGCGTCAAACCAACTGCTTCAGGCACGCCTGGAGAATATCCAGTCCTTCTTCCAGCACCGCAGGCTCTATGGTCAGCGGTGCCAGCAAGCGCACGATGTGCCGCGACTTGCCGCTGGGCATCAACAACAGCCCGGCGTCTCGCGCCAGGCTCAGCAATTGGGTCAGTTGCCGGGGCGCGGGCGTGCCGTCGGCGTTGGCCAGTTCGATGCCACGCATGGCACCGACGCCGGTCAGGCGGCCCAGGTACGGCGACAGGTGCTGCGAACGCCAGGCGGCATAGCGACCGACGATCGCTTCTTCCTGCTGCGAGCCCCAGGCCTGCAAGTGTTCGTCCGTCATCGCATCGAGGGTGGCCAATGCCGCCGCGCAAGCGATGGGGTTACCCGAGTAAGTACCACCGAGGCCGCCTTTGGGCAGGTTGTCCATCAAGGCCTTGCGCCCGACCACCGCGCCCAGCGGCACGCCGCCGGCGATGCTTTTGCCCAGCAGGATCAGATCCGGTTCGATGCCCAGGCGTGAGAAGGCGAAACGCTGGCCGGTGCGACCGAAGCCCGACTGGATCTCATCGGCGATCAACAGGATGTTGTGTTCATCGCAAAAGCGCCGCAGGGCGTGGGCAAACTCGATATCCAGCGCCAGGAAACCGCCTTCGCCCTGCACCGGCTCGATGATGAAACAGGCGACGTCACCGACGTCGATTTCCACGCTGAACAAGCGGTCCATGGCTTTCAGCGCTTCAGCGCAGCTCACGCCGTTATCGGCGCTGGGGTAGGGCAGGTGATACACCGGGCCGGGCAGGACGCCGACCTTTTGTTTGTAGGGCGCCACCTTGCCATTGAGGTTGAGGGTGGCCAGGGTGCGGCCGTGGAAGGCTCCGTCAAAGGCGATCACCGCCATGCGGCCGGTGGCTCCGCGCACGATCTTCAAGGCGTTTTCTGCCGCTTCCGCGCCGCTGTTGGTGAGCATGCCGCTGACGGGGTAGTCCACCGGGATAAAACCGGTCAGGCGATCCATCAGTTCGATGTAGGGCGTGTGCGGTGCAGCGTTGAACGCATAGTGGGTCAATTTCGTCGCCTGTTCACGAATCGCCGCCACCACGCCCGGGTGGCAATGGCCAAGGTTGAGCACGCCGATCCCGCCGACAAAATCGATATAGCGTTTGCCCGTGGTGTCCCAGACCTCGGCGTTGCTGCCATGGCTGAGGCTGATGGGATGAACGATGGAAATCGACTGGCTGATGGTTTCGCGGCTCATGAATCTCGGACTCGGCAGTGGCGGGCGTATTTTTATCTAAGCCGTGGGCCAGGCCCTGCCGCAAACGAAATAAAGTCGCCGGGTCATTCCAAATCGGAAGGAGCTGTTGCCAAAAGGTCGTTTGTGGCCACGCGGTAAACCCGTCGATACTCCCCCGGCAGCATCAGAAGCCGGCGCGGGCAGTGTGGCGCCGAATAACAAGAAACGACAGGGAGAGCCTCGCATGAACCGACTCAACATTACCTTGGCCATGATCAGTGCCGCCGCCGTGTTTGGCCTGGCCGGCACCGCGCACGCCGGTTCGACCCTGGACGCGATCCAGAAAAAAGGGTTTATCCAGTGTGGGGTCAGCGACGGGTTGCCAGGTTTTGGCGTGCCTGACAGCCAGGGCAGGATGACCGGCATCGATGTGGACGTGTGTCACGCCGTTGCGGCCGCCGTATTCGGTGACGCATCCAAAGTGAAGTTCACCCAATTGACCGCCAAGGAGCGTTTCACCGCCCTGCAGTCCGGCGAAATCGACGTGATTTCGCGCAACACCACCTGGACCAGCTCCCGCGACTCGGGCATGGGCCTGGTGTTCACGGGTGTGACCTACTATGACGGCATCGGCTTTCTGGTGAACAACAAACTGGGGGTCACTGCCGCCAGACAACTGGACGGCGCAACCGTATGCATCCAGGCCGGCACCACCACCGAACTCAACGTTTCCGACTATTTTCGTACCCATGGCATGAAGTTCACGCCGATCACCTTCGACACCGCCGACGAAAGCGCCAAGGGCCTTGAAGCCGGGCGTTGCGATGTGCTCACCACCGACCAGTCGGGGCTGTATGCCCAACGGATCAAGATGGCCCACCCGGATGAGTTCGTGGTGTTACCGGAGGTGATTTCCAAGGAGCCGCTGGGGCCACTGGTGCGCAAGGGCGATGACGAGTGGTTCAGCATTGTCAAGTGGACCCTGTTTGCGATGATCAACGCCGAGGAGATGGGCATCACCTCGCAGAACGTCGAAGAGCAGGCCAAGACCACGAAAAATCCGGATGTAGCGCGACTGCTGGGCGCCGACGGCGAGTACGGCAAGGACCTCAAGCTGCGCAAGGATTGGGTGGTGCAGATCGTCAAGCAGGTGGGTAACTACGGTGAAGTGTTCGAGCGCAATATCGGCCAAGGCAGCGTGTTGAAGATCAAACGCGGGCTCAATGCCCTGTGGAGCAACGGCGGCATCCAGTACGCGCCACCGGTGCGCTGACAGGCTCGGCTTACGCCGACACTCCATCTTTCCCCGCCGCCTTGGCGCGATACAACGCCTGATCGGCACGCGCCATCAGGGCGGCGGGGGATTCATCCATATGGCGCTCGGCCACACCCAGGCTCAGGGTCACGGGCAGGTCGCCGCGCATCGGCCCCTTGCGCATCGTCTGGCAGATGGTCTCGGCCAACTGTGTGGCGGTTTCCAGCGAACTCTTGGGCAGGACCACCATGAACTCATCGCCCCCCCAGCGGGCCAGCAGGTCGCCTTGGCGCAGGCAGCTTTCCAGGCATTCCACGACCTGCACCAGGGTCTGGTCGCCGACGCCGTGCCCGTGCCGGTCGTTGATGGGCTTGAAGTCATCGATATCCATCGCGATCAATGCCAGCGGCAGGCGAAAACGCTGGGCGCGGTCGCATTCTTCGAGCAGGACTTTTTCCAGGCGATAGCGGTTGGCAACAAGGGTCAGGGCATCCCGTTCGGCCAGGGAGCGGTTTTCGTCCAGCTGCAATTGCAACTGCTGGTTGACCCGTGACAATTCGCGCGTGCGCTCGGCCACCAGCGCCTCAAGGGATTGGTTGCGCCGCTCCAGCTGTTCGACGGAGCACTTGCGTGTATGAATATCGCGATGGGCGCCGACCATCCGCGCCACCGAGCCATCGGGGTTACGGGCAATCACGTAGCCCCGGTCTTCGATCCACAGGTAGCTGCCATCTTTTTTGCGGCAACGGTATTCGATTTGATAATGGGGGGCGCGACGGTGGATGTAGTCATCGAACAGCGTCATCACGTGGGGGTAGTCTTCCGGGTGGATGACGGTCTCCCAGGTGAACACGCTGTTTTCCAGGGAATGGCGGGGGTAGCCCAGCATTTCGTACCAGCCCGGGTTGCGGTAGACGAACCCGGTATTGGCGTTCCAGTCCCAGATGCCGTCGCTGACCAGCTCCAGCACGGTATGCAGCATGTCGGCATTGAGGTGCGAGAAATTGCCGTTGTCGGAGGTATCGTCCATCTGTGCGCTCCTTGCATGGGCTGGCATCCAAGGCCAGTCATATTGATGCCGATACTCCGTGGCTGGAGCTACTGTACAACGGAGCTTGTGCGCTTTGAATAGGGCGGATGGACGGCTACAGGAGGGTGGCCATGGGCTATTGCTTCGGCGCGATCATCCTCGTACGCGCCTTCCCATCGGCGTTGTGCTGGTAGATCGTGTCAGGCTGCCCCCGCTCGTTGAAAAACACTTGGCCGATGCCTGCCGAATTCCATAACCGTTCACCGGCCTCGGCGTGCTCCGGGATATGCGGCACCACCTGCATGGTGCGGCGGCGAGTGAACCAGTTGAGGGGCGAGCGCGGCGAGTACAGCCAGCGGTTGAGGCGGTCGAACCATTCCAGCAAGCGCGGCGGGAATTCGTTCTTGATACCGCTGCTGGTGATCTGCCAGATCCTGGGGCCGGCGTTGCGATGGCGGATCAGCACCTCATAGACGAACGAATAGTGCACATCCCCCGAGAGGATCACGTAGTTACCCGGTGTGCGCGAGTGGCGAAAGATGTTGAGGATCACCTGGGCCGCACCGCGATGGGCCATCCAGTTTTCTGCGTCCACCAGCAACGGGTGGCCGCACCAGCTGAAGATTTTCTGCACGGTCTCGATCAGCTTGACGCCGAAGATCGGCGCGGGGGAGACGATGATGGCCGAGGGATGGTCGAGCAGTTCCTGTTGCAGTTCGCTCAAGGCTTCCCAGTCCAGCAGGCCGGACGGTTGCTTGAGGGTGAATTCGCTGCGCCAGCGCCGGGTGCGGGTGTCGAGCACCACCAGGGCCGGGGTGGTGGGCAGCACGTAGTGCCACTGCTGGAACTTCAGCAGCGCCGCGAGCAAATCATCCTGTGCCTGGGCATTCAAGTGATTGTTCTGCGCCTGGCTGGCCAGTCGCTGGGTGTGGGCCACCAGCTCATCAAAGGCGTCCGGGTTGTTGCCCCAGCCCTGGCACAGCAAGTATGCAAGCAGGGCGTTACCGATGATGCGTCTGGAGAACGGATGGCCGTAGGCGGTTTCTTCCCATTGCGCGCTGAGGTTCCAGTCGTCGGTGATGTCGTGATCGTCAAAGATCATCAGGGTGGGCAGATGGGCGAATACCCGTGCCACGCCCGGCAAGCCATCGCGAAATTTATCCACCTGCACCTGTTCGCGGGCATAGCGCGCAGTTTCATCGGCGTTCAGTTGCGGTGGCTGTACGGTGATCAGGGACCAGGGGGTGGGCGACCACACCAGCAGGTACATCGCCATGACTTCGGCGAACGTCACCAGGTGATTGTCGGCGGTGCTGCTGGTGAAAATCGGCTTTTTCACGCCGCCAAAAAAACGTTCGCGCAGGGTCTCGTTGCTGTCCAGCGCGGGTAGCAGGTCCGCGCGGTGGTAGTAGCTGGCGTGATGCCCGTAGAGGCTGGCGCTGTCGTCTACCACGGCGCCTTCCAGGTACTCGTCGAACAGGCCGAGGCGCGCAATCAGCCCATGGATCGCCCGCAACATCGGCCCGGCCACATCGTCGGCGTACACCTGGTCGCCGCTCATCATCAGCAGGGCTGGGCGGTCGGCCGGGGCCGGGGCATCGGCCAGCAGCCGATCGACGCAGAGCAGGCCTTCGTCGGCGCTGTGGTGAGGTTTGCGGCAGGAGCCGTGTACCAGTTGATGGATGTGGCTGTGCAGGACAAAGTCCGGGCGTTGGGCGTTGGCATACAGCAGGTGCGGTGCCCATTCGGTAATGCCGGTGTCTTCAATCAGCAGGTCATAACCGATCGCCACGTCCAAGGGCAGGGCGTCGTCCAACGGTACATCGATCAAATGAATAACGGCGTGGCGGCCTACGGGTACGGTTGTGCATTGGCCCTGGTCCAGCGGGATATCGCGGGGCTGTCTGTCGATGTACAGCTTCAGGGTCAGTGCCAGCGCCCGGCTGCCCACCAGCCACAGCACCAGCCGTCGGGGCTCCAGGCGCCGCAGTAACGGGCCTGCGAGAACGTCGGGCAAAGTATCTGGGTGAGACATGTAGGCAGAGGCTCCAGGCGCTGTAGAACCGGCGAGGTTATCGCAATGAATGTCAGCATTTTGTTAATACGGTGCAAAGGGCAGCCCGGATGGGCTGCCCTTTGTGATGTGTCAAAGCAGTTTTCCTCCAATGCTAACCAGTGTGCCCTGATTCTTGTGCGTGTCTTTCGCTGCGATGCCGCCCAATTCGATGGTGGAGGATCTCTCCTGAGTGGGTTCGATGCTGCGATTCTGGCGCCGATGCGCCTCAGACTCTTGCCGCACATTCAGTGCGCGATTCATATTCAGTGTGTGAAAGATGGAGTCAATCATGGGAAATCCTTCTGTCGGTTGGAAACCTCACCGTGAGCAGTGAAGCGCAGTCAAGCCTACAGAGGGGTAAGGGGGGGAACTATAAACGCCTCGCTGCAAATGATGACGACGGCGTGTTATTCCCCTCAGAAATCATCAGCGCTGCTTTTGGTGCATTCGTCAACTTTGGGGGAAGTCGCGCCGGGCTTGCCTTCCAGCACAAAGGCCGCGCGGTTTTGGGCCACCACGTTACGTAATGCACTGTAGTAGTCCGGCAATTTTTGCAGGCTGTCGGTGAGCGGCAACAGCGATGCCCGCGTGTCCACGGTGCCCCCCACCAGGCTGAGGGTGCCCAGGGTCTGCACGGTGTCACTGTCTCCCAACGGCGAGACCAGGAAACTCAAGACCTTGCCCGCCGCATCGCGGCTGTTGCCGGTGCCCAGCAGTGGCAGTTCGACAATCGGCCCGTTGCCGATGCCCCACACGCCGAATGTCTGGCCGAAGTCGGCGCTATGGCGCGGGATGCCCACGCGGTCTGATACATCGATCAGCCCCACCACGCCCACTGTGGTATTCAGCGCAAAACGGCCAAGGGTATTGACCGAGCGCTTTGGGTTGCCTTGCAACAGGTCATTGATAAACACCTTCGGCTCGCTGAAGTTGCTCGCAAAGTTATGCACACCCTGCTGGAAAAAATCCGGCAGGTAGCGGTAGCCACGTGCTACCGGCGCCAGGGCGTAGTTATCCACCGTCCGGTTGAAGGCAAACACCCCGCGATTGACCGGTTCGGCCGGGTCATACACCGGGTAATTCACCTGTGCGCAGCGGGTGGTGCCCGAGGGGGCCGGGCTGGCGCAGCCCGAGAGGTAAGACACGGTCAACAACAGCAGGACCTGACGGGCCAGGTGCCGGGGATAGGTCAGCGAGCGCATAAGCACGGTCTCCGCAAAAGGGAGGCCGATGCTGGCAGCCGTCCCTTGCGCAAAGATGTCTGGTTTATTGCGGCGCTGACGCTTTATTGCACGATTGAAATATATGACGGGCTGCGCCGAATGGTTTTAGATGGCGCATCGACAACACCCAGTGATGCCCGCCTGTGAGCAACCTTTTGATCGTGGACGATGACCTTGAAGTCCTCGCGCTGCTGAAGAAATTCTTTATGCAACATGGCTATGCGGTCGAGACCGTCGCCGGTGGTACCGAACTGTGGGCCGCCATGGAGCGTCATCCCGCCGACCTGATCATCCTTGACCTGATGCTGCCGGGGGAGAACGGCCTGTTGCTGTGCCAGCGCCTGCGCCAGCAGTACGCAACACCGGTGATCATGCTCACCGCCATGGGCGAACTCAGTGACCGCGTGGTAGGCCTGGAAATGGGCGCCGACGATTACCTGAGCAAACCCTTCGACGCCCGTGAACTGCTGGCGCGGGTGCGTGCGGTATTGCGTCGGGCAGGCGAGAGGCGGCCGGTGTTGGGCGAGTCTGCCCGTCCCTTGATTCGCTTTGCGGGCTGGCTACTGGACGTTACGCGCCGTGAACTGCGCTCCCCCGACGAGGTGATGATCCCGCTGTCATCCGGCGAGTTCGACCTGCTGCTGGTCTTCGTCGAACACCCCCAGCGCGTGTTGACCCGTGAACAACTGCTGAACCTGGCGCGGGGCCACAGCCATGACGCGTTCGACCGCAGCATCGATGTGCAGGTCAGCCGCCTGCGCCGCAAGCTGGAGTTCGATACCAAGCGCCCGGCCATGATCCGCACCGTGCGCAATGGCGGTTATCAATTCACGGCCAGCGTGAGCCGTTCATGAGTCGCCGCCCGCGTGACACGGTGGCCCGCTGGATCGCCCTGACCATCCTGGTGGCGATGCTGACTGCGTTGGCGTTCAACGCCCTGTTTGTGCAATTGGCGGGCGTGTGGGCACGGCCGCCGTTGACCGAAACCGGGCTGCTGGAAAAAATCGCCGTGGTGGTGCGCGTGGTTGAAGGTTCGCAACCGGCGCAACGCGCGCACCTTGCGCAGGTTGTCGGTGACGAATCCTTCAGTGTGACGTGGGCGGCGCAGCGGGAAGCCTTTGAGCTGCCCGTGCTCGCCGACCCGGATTTTCATTCGGGCGAACAGGCCTTCAAGAACCTGCTTCAGGGGCCGGTGCGTCCCATGGAAGCCTACGAACCCTCCGACTGGCCGGGCGGCAATGGCCACTATGTGCTGCTGATGCAACTGGCCGATCAGTCCTGGCTAATGTTCAGCGCCCGTGCCCGCAGTTGGGGGCTGGACGAGGGCGTGCGTAGCGTGATCGTGGTGCTGCTGGTGCTGATCTCGACTGCGCTGGTCACCCTGGTCGCGACCCGTCGCCTGGCTCGCCCCCTGCAACACTTCGCCCTGGGCGCGCGGCGCTTTGGCGCCGACTTCCGCGCGCCGCCCATCGAACCGGTCGGCCCCCACGAAATCCGCCAGGCGATCCTCGCGTTCAACGGCATGCAGGCGCAGTTGCGGCACTTTATCCAGGACCGCACGCAAATGCTCGCGGCCATCTCCCACGACCTGCGTGCGCCCCTGACCCGCCTGCGCCTGCGCGGTGAATTCATCGAAGATGCCGACCAGCAACGCCGGCTGTTCAATGATGTCGATGAAATGCAGGCCATGATCAACACGGCCCTGGCGTTCTTCCGCGACGACGCACGCCTGGAGCAGGCCACCCAGCTGGATCTGGCGGAACTGCTGCAAACCCTGATCGACGACTACCGCGACCAGGCGATTGAACTGGCTTTCAGCGGACCGCCGCGCCTGGTGTACTTTGGCCGGCCCCTGGGCCTCAAGCGGGTGATGACCAACCTGATGGACAATGCCATCCACTACGGTCGGGCGGCGGAAATCGAACTGCAACAAGGGCCGGCCGAAGTGGTGATCCGCGTGCTGGATCGCGGCCCGGGGATTGCGGCGCAGTATCGCGAACAGGTGTTCCTGCCGTTCTACCGCCTCGAAAATTCACGCAACAAAAGCACCGGCGGCGTCGGTCTTGGGCTGTCTACCGCGCGCGCGATTGTGCTGGAACACGGCGGCACACTCACCCTGTCGGAGCGCCAGGGTGGTGGGTTGGAGGCGGTGGTGGTGTTACCGGTGTAACCGGCGCTCGCCACAGGGGCGGTCAGGTATGGGAGTCCTCAATCACCTTCGGCACCGTAAACCGGAACTCGCTGCCACGCCCCACTTCACTTTCAGCCATGATCTTGCCGCCATGGGCCTGGACAATCCCCTGGGTGATGTACAGCCCCAGGCCGGTGCCGGTGGGATTGTTTTCCGACTGGGTCCAGTAGCGATCAAACACGTGGGGCAGTTGATCAGGCGCAATACCTTCGCCTGAGTCACGCACCGAAAACACGATCTCTTCACCATTGGTCATCGCACTGATGCCGATATTGCCCTGGCGCGGAGTGAACTTGATGGCATTGCCGATCAGGTTCGACAGCACCTGGAACAGCCGTTCCGGGTCGCCGTTGATCTGCAGGCCAGGTTCGGCGTTGAACGACAGGTCGATGCCTTTTTCCAACGCCAACGGCGCGAGCAGGGAATAGGCCTCTTCGAACATTTGGCTGACGTCCAGGGCCACGGGTTTGACCACGTAGCGCCCGGCCTCGATTTTCGAGGTGTCGAGCAAGTCTTCCAGCAAGACGTTCATGCGTCCCGCGGCCTGTTGCATGGTGTCGATGGCCGAGGAAATGCGTCGCGAGGTGTGCGGGCCGTCGGAGCTGAAGGCCTTTTGCATCATGCCGCAGAGCATGGAGATCACTGTCATCGGGTTGCGCAGGTCGTGGGACACCACCGCCACCAGGTCATCGCGGGCGCGCACGGCCTGTTGCTCGCGCAGCACCTGGCGGGCCAGGTCGTTTTCCAGGGCCGAGCGGCGCAGGTCGTTGGCGGCGAACAGGTCGCCATGGCTCCACTTGGTGGAAATACCGGCCATCTCCACCTTCCAGATTTCAAACGAGGTACGTGGGCGAAGGCGCAGGCCGGCGTCGGAGTTTTCCAGGTCGAGCGGCTTTTTCGGGTCACCACTCCAGTTGATGTTTTCTTTCACTTCCGGGCGGAACCACAGCACGCCGTTATCCACAGGCTTTGGCAGGCTCATGGCCAGGACACCGCTGGCCACCTGTTGGAACTCGGCGCCTGGCGGGTAGATCGACACCAGGTTATGGCTGGAGAACACCGGCTCGCCGCTGTCCTGCAGCCACTTGTGCAAGGCCCGGATCTGCGCCGGTTCCGGGCAGTTGCCGTAGCGGTGCAGTTGCTTGTCTTCGATGATCGCCACGCCGCCGGACAAGGTCAGGTCCATCAGCACCTGGCCGCGCTGGGCCAGGCCGTCGAACACGTTTTCTTCGGAGGCCTTCATGGCTTTATCCAGCAACGCCAGGGCCTCGACTTTTTCTTCCCGTTGACGGTTCAGGTCCAGGGCTTCCATGGCGCTGATCTGCAATGACAGCACCTGGCCGATGGTCTGGCAGGTGATGCGCAAATCATTGGGTACCAGCAGCGGTTCACGGTTGCCGCAACTGATCAGGCCCCAGAGCTTGTCGCCCTTCATCAGCGAAATGCTCATGGACGACAGCACGCCCATGTTTTGCATGTACTGGCAGTGAATCGGCGACACGCTGCGCAGGGTGGCAAAGCTCAAATCCAGCGGCTCACCGGTATCCGGGCGCAGCTTGGGCAGCAATGGCACCGGCTCGTAGGCCGCATTCGGGATGATGCGCAGCCAGTTGGTGCGATACAGCTCGCGGGCCTGCTCCGGGATATCGGACGCGGGGAAGAACAGCCCGTTGAACAGCTCCATGGACGGTGCCGACGCTTCCGCGATCACCTGGCCATGGCCTTCTTCTTCGAAACGGTAGATCAACACCCGGTCGTAACCGGTCATGGCCTGGATTTCAGTCACGCTGATTTCGTACAGCGCTTGCAGGGTTTTCGCTGATTGCAAACGTTGCAGCATCTTGCCCAAATCACTGCTGCGGCCTTTCAGGGCCCGCGGTCGGAAGTCCTTGAGCCGTGGTTCGAATTCCAGCACCAGCACGTCCTGATGGCGGTGCAACAGGCCTTCGAACTCGGCGCCGTTGAGGGTGACGTGCAAAGGCGGCGCATCAAGGAAGCTGTTATGTTCGGCCATGGCCTGCACGGCCTGGGCGTGCTCGGCACCGATCAGCGTGTGCAGTGGCTGGCCCAGCAACGACTCGGGGGCGCGGTTGAACAGGCTGGCGACGTTAGTGCTGACTTGAATGATGTTCAGGTCGGGCTCCGACAACGTCAGCAGCACACCGTGGGGTTGGATCGCCCCCGGAAAGCGGATGGGCTCGTCGGCACAGTTGGCAAGCAGCTCTTCAAAATCTTCGGGTTTCATAGCAGTACCTCCTGGCTGTCGAGCCATTGCTCAAAGCAGCTGAATGTCGAGCGGGCCGCGTGCACCGCGCGCTGTTTGGCTGGTGCGTCCAGCGGCAGGCGGCTCAGATAGTCGAGAAAGTCCTTCCAGCGCCGACCGGTCTCGGCACCGTACACATTGAGGAATGCACCGCCGTTATCGGCGTCCAGGTCCAGGCGCTGGGCCATTTCCCGGCGCAATACCTGGCCGCCCAAAGTGGCGCCTTCCAGCACATACAGGGCGCCGAGGCAGGCTGCGGGGGTGTCGAAAGAGGGCAGTTGCGCACAGTGTGGCAAGGCATTGATCGCGGGGGCATCCAGGCCAAGGGCGTAAAGGTCGTCCAACAGGGTCGGCGTTTTCACACGCAGCGCCTGGTCGAAGCCTTCAGGGATGAAGTCACAGCCGTACAGCGCCGCTTCAATCGGCCGGTAAAACCCGTAATACGCCTGGATCAGGCGCCGATACCAGTCGGCATCCAGCTCCTCGGAAAAAAACGGCAGGCGTTCTTCCAAGGCTACGTGCAATAGGCCGGTGCCTGCGCGCAACGCGTCCAGCAATGAGGGCGCACCATCATCATGGGCCTGTGAATGCATGCAATGAGCTCGAACGGTGGGCCTTCCGGCCATGAATGACGCGTTGTAAAAGGCGACAATTCTACACAACAGGTGAGCATCAGCTGAACGCACAAGACGAAAAGGCTGACCAGCGGATCAGAAAAGTCGCTCCCTGCTGATGCAAGTGACCACAAGGCAGGCGGTGAAGTTCGGCAAAAGTGATATCGCGAAGCTATCAATGCATGGATGAGCCCTGCTGGGTCAGCGCCGTTTGCACACACTCAAGTAAATGTTCGGTGCTCCACGGCTTGGGCAGAAACCGCACGGAGCCGCCCAATTGCTGTGCGAGTTTGGCATTGCCGGAGGTGAGCAGTACCGGCACCGACGGCCAGCGATGAGCCACTACCCGGCTCAAGTCATAGCCGTTGAGCAACCCCGGCATCTGCACATCGCTGACAATCAAGTCCACCGGATCATCGCCGCGCTCCAGGTAAATCATTCCTTCATCGGCTGAAGGAAAAGACGTCACAACCGCGCCGAAATCCTCCAGTACATCCACCATCAACGACCGAATGATCTCGTCGTCTTCCAATACCAAAATCGATGGCTGAGCCATGATCCTTACTCCACCATCAGGGTTCAGTAAGGTGGAGTGGAACGGGGTCGGATAGGTTCGATTGGATGCGTATGGGGCGATGGGTGGTCAGTTTCGAGGGTCTAGGTTGCGCATTTGCGCGGAGGTACGGCAGGATACCGGCGCTCTGCAATCAGGATCGGCCCGAATCCCGTGGGCCCTCGCACAAGGTCGTCAACCGTGAACGCTTCCGCTGCCCCCTTGATCGACCCGGACCTGGGCAATCGCATGATCAAAGTCGACCACGCCGGCGAGCATGGCGCGATCTGTATCTACAGCGGCCAGCTGTTTATGGCGCGGTTGTTTGTGCCCGGCATGGTGGGTGAGCTCGAGGAGTTCCTGTCCCACGAACGTCGCCATCGCGCGGTGTTCCAGGCCGAGTTGCAACGACGGGGTTACCGACGCTGCCGCAGCTACTGGCTGTGCGGCCTTGGCGGGCTGGTGCTGGGCCTGCTCACCGGGGTGTGCGGGCGCAAGGCTATTGTTGCCACCACCGTCGCGGTGGAAAGCGTGGTGCTCAAGCACCTGGCTCATCAGCTTCATGCGTTACGCGAAATCGACCCACTGGCCGTGACGGCCATTGCCTCCATCGTCGAAGAAGAACAACACCACCACGATCACTCGGCAGCGCAGATTGATGTTCGCGACCCTTGGTTTCGTGCGCTTACGCCGGTGGTTACGGCGTGGACCGAAGCGGTGATCTGGATGGGCATGCGCTCCTGACAAACAGGCATAATCGCCGCCAACACCGATGTGGAGTCACCCATGAAGTACGTCCTGCTGACCCTTGCGCTGATCCTTAACACCGGCGCCGCCAATGCCGCCGGCGATGCCGAGGCCGGCGGCAAGCTCTTCACCAAGACCTGCGGCGGCTGCCACAGCGTCGGCGAAGGCGCACGCGGTGGCTTTGGCCCGGAGCTCAACGGCATCATCGGCCGACCTGCCGGTACCACCACCGACTATCAATATTCGGACGCGATGAAAAACTCCGGTGTGGTCTGGACCCGCGACAAGCTCGCGGCCTACATCGAAGCGCCCAAAAAGGTTGTGAGTGGTACGCGCATGATTTTCTGGGGCATCAGCGACCCGGAAAAAATCGACAATATCCTGGCGTACCTCGAGACGTTCCAACCCAAGTAATCACTCACGCACATTCCTGAACAGCATCAACCGCGCACTCTCGTGCAGCCCACGGGTCAGTGCCTGCAGGCGCTGGAATTCCTCGGGGTGCTGCGCGGCCACATCGTCACGCGGGGTGAGTGATGCCAGGTCATGCAAGGTGGGTGAGCTGCCGTCGTGCTGCATCTGCAGCAAAAAGTGCCGGGTCACGCCGCCGATGATCGGGAAGGTGCCTTCGCGCAATACCAGCGGCACCACGCGTTCGCCCTCGGGCGCCGGTTGCTGGATGTCCCGGCCCATCGCACCGTTGCGGAACGGTACGCCTGCCATGCCGGCCACGGTGGGCAGCAGGTCGGCCAGCCCAACCGCTTCTTCGATCACCCGCGGCGCAAGGCCGGGAGCGTGGATCAGCAGCGGCACGTTGTTACTTTCCAGGCCCAGCTGTTCGAAGGCCGGCGCCATGTGCGGGATCTGGCTGATGCGGGTGTTGTGGTCGCCGAAGAACACAAAGATGCTGTTGTCGTAGTAGCCGCCGGCCTTGGCGATGTCCATCAGCCGGCCGATGTTGTAGTCCAGCAGGCGCACGGCGTTGTACTGCTCGACACTGCGGGACCCCGCGGCCTGGGCCTGTTCCAGCGTCACGTGGCTGAGCTGGAAGCCATCGTTGTGCTTGGGGATGGTGAAGGGGCGATGGTTGCCGGAGGTTTGCAGGTAGGCAAAGAACGGTTGGTCCTTGGGAAGCGTGCTCAGCAGATCGTCAGCTTCCTTGAACAGGTCCAGGTCGGAAATCCCCCACACGTCTACCCGTGGCGACTGCCAGTCGCTCTCCTCGAACAGTTGCACATCGTCGATGCTCTGGCGGATCAGTGCATTGATATTCGCCCAGCCGGCATTGCCGCCGATCATGTAGAACTTCTGGTAGCCCTCGAATGCATTGATCAATGTGTGTTGCCGCGTGATCAGCGGGTTGCGCGTGGCGGTCTCCTGGCGGGTGACGTCGGGCACGCCGGTGATGCTGGCCCACACGGTTTTCGCGGTGCCGGTGACAGGCACATAGAAGTGTTTGAAGAACCAACTTTGCGTCGCCAGTTTGTCCAGGTTCGGCGTGGGGTTGAGCGGGTTGCCATAGGCGCCTACGGCGCTGGTGCCGAGGGATTCGAGCATCACGAAAATTACGTTGGGCGGGCGCTCGCCGGCCAGTCGATAGGGCTGCACGCCTTGTTCGCGGATGAAGTCCAGGGACTGGGCATCGGGCTGGGTCACGCCCAGGTACTGGGCGACTTGCGGGTAATACTGGCGGACCTGGGCCTCATCGAACTGCGATTGGCCGACCTTGAGGGTGTCATACAAAAACAGCACCGGGTTCAGGCCCACGGCGGCCAGTTGGCTGTTGCCGGCAAAGAAGGCATCGCTCCAGCGCAGGGGCACCGGGTTTTCCAGGTTGAGATGGGCGACACGGCCGAGCAGGGCCAGCAGCACCGCGACGACGCCCATCACACTCACCACTGCCAGTGCCGGTTTGCCGATAACGGCGGGCGCTTGATCCAGGGTCAACCGCTCCAGGCAGACCAACGCCCAGACCCAAAGCGCCACCGCCGCGAGCCAGCAGGCGGTTATCCACAGTACCGGGTAGGTTTCCCACACCATCTGTTGGGAAATCTGCGCGTCTTGCAGGTAGCGCAGCACCGTCGCATTGATACGCACGCCGAGGTAGGCGTAGTGGCCGAAGTCGATGATGTACACCAGCCCCACCACTGCCAGTGCGATGACCAGATAACCGCGCGCCAGCCAGCGCAGGGCCGGCAGGGTGGTGAGGTTCCAGCGCGGCAACCATGCCACCACGGCCAGCGGCAGCAGGATCAACACCGCCAGGCGCAGGTCGAAACGCAGGCCGATTCCCAGGGTTTCCAGCAGCGCCGGGGTGTTCAAGTCCAGGCCGGAAAAACCCAGCACAAACACCAGCCGCAACGCAGCCAGCAACACAAATACCAACCCGATCGCGCCCAGGCCGTAGCGCAGGCGGCGTGATTGCAACGCACTCATCATTGACCCCGGTGCCATTTCAAAAGAGGGCGCCAGGCGGTGCTGATCAGCAGCCCCGCGCCGGCGATCAGGCAGTAACCGGTCAGCAACGGGTCGACCAGATAGTCCCAATAGTTTTCCGACGCTTTGAGCCGTAACGCAAAAGCCAACGTGCCTATCGTCAGCATCCACACCGCCAGCGTATTACGCAGCCACAGCATCAACAGTGCGGCCGCCGCCGCCAGCACGATCATCGGCCGCGGGTTGAAGCCCCAGCGGTACGGGTCGAAGTAGGTCAGGCCCAACGTGGCCGGGTACAGCACCAGGCTCAGCAGGCCAAACAGCAGCAACATCTGCACCTGATGCCGACGAGCGAGCGGTTGCACTAAGCCCAGGCGGCTGAGCACGACCCACGCCAACAGCACCAATGTGCTGATCGCCAGGTCATCGGTAAAACTGCGCACATACGCCGCCAGCGGCAGCTCGTTGACTGGGATAAAACTGACCGCCACCAGCACCGGCAGCAGCCATGGCCGCCAGGGAGCGGTAAACCTGAGCGCGCTCAACAGCACAAACCCCAGCAGTACAAAACTCAAATGGGCCTGCCACACAGAAACCATCACAGACGCTCCGCCAGCCAGGCTTCGTTGAAGCTGACATGTTTGATAAAGGTGTTATTCCACGAGTACACCACGTGGTACATGCCGTCCGGGCTGCGGCTGAAGTACGGGTACTCGTATTCGAAATCGCAGCCTTGGGGTTTGCATACGCGGTAATCGAGGTTGCTGAGAAAGCGCTGTTCCAGCGGCAGGCGTTTGGCGCCGCTGGAGGCGCGGAAGCCTTCGCCGATGATTGCTTTATAGGCCTCGGGGGAGAACGGTTGGCCGAGCGGGTCGGGTGACTCATCCAGTTGCACCACGGTGCGCCATTGGCTGAGCTGGGCGTCGGTGCCGTAGAGGCTGAGCTTGAAGCGGCCGTCCTGCAGGTCGTTGAGGGCCACGAGCAGCCCGTCATCCTCGGTACCCACCGCCGCCAACGATGAATTGGGATTTGCCGGTTCCAGTGGGTACGGCTCGCTCCAGGTTTGCCCCGCATCTTCGGTGCGGCTGGCCAGCACGCGGTGGTGGGTGTCGCCGGCGTAGCGCAACATCGCCACCGCGCGCTTGCCATCCAGCGGCACGATGGTCGGTTGCAGGGAGTTCTTGCCGCGGCTGATGCGGAATTTGTCGATTACCGCGCCGTCTGCACTCAAGTACAGGTACTCGGCAAACTTGCCCATGAACTCGTGGTACACCGGCAGGCCGATGGAGCCGTCGGCGTGGAACACCGGCGCGGCGCGTACCAGGGTACTGATGTTGAAAAACGGTGAGGTCACCAACTGTCGGGGCGCGGACCAGTTGGCGCCGAGGTCGTCGGACACCATCAGGTTGATCGCACTGGTGGCCCAGCCACCGACCGACACCGACACATAAAACATCCACAGGCGTTTATCCGGCCCCAGGGCGATCACCGGATTGCCGAGCTTGCGGATATAACGCTGGGTGCCGTCGCGTGTGCTTTCCCGCGTGGCCAGCACCTGCTCGGCACCCCATTCGCCGCTGCGCGCATCGAAGCGTGCGGTGCGCACCTGTACATCGGCGGCGCCTTCACGGGAACCGGCAAACCACACGGCGATCAAGTCGCCACCGGGCAGGGCGGTGACCGAGGAGGCGTGGACAAAGTCAGTGAGCTGCGAGGACACAAAACGGCTGGTGTATTGCGGGGCCGCCGCCACCTTTGAGGTGTTCGGCGCCACTTGGGCAAAGGGTGCCAGCACATGGGGCGGATGGCTTAGCCATGCGGCCACGAACACGCCGAGCAGGCTGCAGATCAGTAAGGCGGAGCGCATAGAGAACCTGTCGAGAAAAGGATTACTGCGCAGGCTCATCCGGCAGGCGCTTCCTGCGACCGGTGAGCATGGATAACGGCAGGTTGTCCCGCACCTGGATACTTTCAAACACCGCGGCCAGCACATGGATGCACACCAGGCCCAACAGCACATTGGCGGCGGTCTCATGGATTTGCAGGGGCCAATCGGCGCCCCACAGGGCATCCACTTCCTGCATCAAAAAGCCGCTGATGCCGATGACCAGCAATGCCAGCAACATCGACAGCATTACCAGCGCACCGAGTGGCGAGTGGCCCAGGCGATGCTGCGGGCGGCGGTTGAGCAGCGAGCGCAGATGGGTGTTCAAGCGTTTCGGGGTCGGCCAGAAGTCCGCCCAGCGTGCACTGCGCGGTCCGATGAACCCCCACACCGTTCGTACCAGCAGCCAGGCCATGGCGTAATAGCCCAGCCAGACATGCCAGTCGTCGCCCGCTTCGTTAAAGAAGTAATTGGCGACGAAGACCCCGGCGATCGACAGATGAAACAGCCTCACCAGTGGGTCCCACAGGCGCAGGGATTCGCCTGGCATCAGCCTTTGATCTCAGTCTTCACGGCCTTGCCGGTGACCGGGTCGTGGTAGATCTCGACCTTGCGCTTGTCCTTGTCGAAGCCGTAGATCTCGTAGCAGTTGCCGTCGGTGACCTTGAACTTGCTGATCTCGTAGCCTTCGGCTTTGAGCTTGTCCTGGAAGGCTTTTTCGTCTTGCCATTGCGAGCGTTCGGCGGAGGTGCATTGCGGACCGGCAACGGCCAGGGGGCTGGCGATAATCAGGGACAGCAGGAGAATTTTGCGCATGGAAAAGCTCTCAGCAGATGTGGGAGATTTAACAGTGCAAAACCAACCTTAGGGCAACCTTAGTTGGCAACGCGCCGTAACATCTTTGCCGGAATAGCCCTGGTCAGAACCCGGCATGATGCCGCCGATTCCTACAGAGACTTTGCTATGCGCCTACTCCTTGTCGAAGATGATCGTGCCCTTGGCCAAGGGATTCGCGTGGCATTGGGCGTTGAAGGCTACACCCTGGATTGGCTGCAGGATGGCGTTGCGGCCCTGCATGCCCTGCGCACGGAAAGCTTCGATCTGTTGCTGCTCGACCTCGGCCTGCCGCGCCTCGATGGCCTGGACCTGTTGCAGCAACTGCGCGCCGAGCAGCACGACCTGCCGGTGCTGATCCTCACCGCCCGCGACGGCACCGCCGAGCGCATCGCCGGCCTGGATGCAGGTGCCGATGATTACCTGGTCAAGCCCTTCGATGTGGAAGAACTCAAGGCCCGCGTGCGTGCCCTGCTGCGCCGCAGCCAGGGGCGCGCGCAACCGATGCTGGAACATGCCGGCGTCAGCCTCGACCCGGCCACCCAGCAGGTGCGGTACCTGGACGCGGACATCATCGTGACGCCGATGGAGTACCAACTGCTGCACCAACTGATGGTACGCCCCGGCAAAGTGGTGACTCGCGAGCGCCTGTCCCGCGCGTTGTATGGCTGGCAGGACCGGGTCGAGAGCAACACCTTGGAAGTGTTGATCCACAACCTGCGTAAAAAGTTATCCACCGAGCTGATCCGCACCGTGCGCGGCGTTGGCTATGTACTGGCGCTCAAACCATGACCTCCGTGCGTGCTCGCATCCTCATCCCCGTCCTGGTGCTGATCCTGTTGGGCGACGCGCTGATCAGCTGGCTGGTGCTGCGCGATAGCCACCACGAAATCGAAGAAGTCTACGACGCCCAGCTCGCCCAAAGCGCGCGCCTGTTGCAAGGCGTGCTGCGCCAACGCGACCCCGGCGAGGCTGATTGGGACCGGCTGTACCAGGCCTTCGACCAGGCCATGAGCCGTGTCGGCGAAGACGGCGTCGCCCACCCTTATGAAACCCGGTTGACCTTCCAGGTGTGGCGCAGCGACGGCCAATTGCTCGTACGCTCCGCCGAAGCGCCAGTGTTGCCCGCACCGCCGGCTACCCTCGGCTCCCACGACATCATGGACAACGGCAACGACTGGTGCGCCTTTCTCCTCGCCGATCCGCAACAGGGCCTGCTGATCTGGGTGGGCGAGCGCGACGACATTCGTCAGGACGTGATCCAGCGCATTATGCGCCACACCCTCTGGCCCACCTTGATCGGCGTGCCGCTGCTCACGGTGTTGATCTGGCTGGTGATCGGCTGGGGCCTCAAGCCCTTGCGCGCCATGGCCTTGTCGATTCGCGGGCGTAACTCTGACACCTTGCAACCGCTGCACCTCAAGCCGCTGCCCAGCGACCTGGAACCGATGCAAACCGCGCTCAACCGGCTACTGGTCCAGGTGGATGATCTATTGGAACGCGAACGCCGTTTTATCGCCGACGCCGCCCACGAACTGCGCACCCCCCTGGCGATCCTGCGCATCCACGCGCAGAACGCCCAAAGCGCCGGTACCGAGGCCCAGCGGCGCGAAGCCTTGGACTTCCTGGTCAACGGCGTCGACCGCGCCACCCGCATTGGCAGCCAACTGCTGACCATGGCGCGCATCGAACCGCAGTTGAACAACCCCAAGCGCAGCCGCGTACAACTCACCGAGCTGGTGCGCGAGGAACTCGCCGAACTGACACCGCTGGCGATGGAGAAAGGCGTGGAGTTGGTGCTGGAAGGGGATGAAGACTGCTGGATCGAAACCGAACCGGTGGCACTGGCCATCGCCCTGCAAAACCTGGTGACCAATGCCCTCAACTTCTCCCCGCCGGGCAGCGAAGTGAAAGTGGTGATTGGCGCCCATTGCCTGAGCGTGGAGGACCAGGGGCCGGGCATTGATGAGGCGGAAATGGGGCGTTTGTTCGAGCGGTTCTACAGCCGTGGCAATGCCAATGGCGCAGGGCTGGGGCTGGCGATTGTGCAAATGATCGTGGGCAAGATCGGCAGCCGGTTGGCGTTGCATAACCGTGAACAGGGCGGGTTGTGCGCGCGGTTGGTGTTTAACGAGACCTGAGGCGATCATGGCGGAACATTCTGTTTAATTACAGGTCCAGTCATCATCGTTCACCCTGATAAGGACATCCTCCCGTGAAGCGAATCGCACTGCTCTCCCTGGCCCTGGCGCTATGTGCCTGCCAATCCAACCAACGCGACTCATCGCCCAGCCTGTTCAAGGACGGCATCCAGCTGCGCCAGAAAGCCGTGGCCGTCGATGCTGAGCACGCCAAAGTCATCATGAAAGCCTACGGCGGCACCGCTCCCGTCGAGTTCTCGATACGCCGCGAAGGCGACCCCGATGAACGCATGGAAACCCTGGGCACGGTGATGGATACAGGTGAAGGCCGCGTCTTCAACTGGATTGCAAAGCTCAACCAGACGGTGGCCAGCGCTGGGTTCAAGCGCTTCCCGCAGTTGGAGATCCAGGCAGATCCTGGCAAGAAGCTGACCGTTGCCAGTTCGTCCACCGACTCACGCCCTGGCATCTACGCCATTTGCGGGCCTCTGTTAAGTAGCTTCCAGCCTGAAAAGGGCAAGGTGTATCTGGTGGAGTTCCAGTTCAAACCCTCGGCGTGTGCGCAGCAGGTGTTTGATATTACGGATCCGGGGAAACGGGTTCTGATTGGGGGGGAGGGGAGTGAGGCGAAAGAGGGTTAGGTGGACGGTCGAACAAATGCGGATGCTGCGCCTGGAGGGGCCTGAAGGTTTGATACTTCCAGCGCTCTCCGCCAGGGTCTTCATCGGTCGTGCTGACTTCGCCGAAGTACCAATGCTCTGATTCGAAAACGTTTCCTTTTTCGTCCTCGTGGATGAAGTGAAAGCCAACTTCGTGGAGGCCTGCCTGAACGACAGTCTGCGCATGAAGATGAATTCTCTAAGTCTGTGTTATTCGTTTGCACCTTCGTAATCAAACGCGATGAAGTAGTCGCTTTCTGAAAGAGCAATTTCATGAGAGAAGTGTGTCTGTATCAGTGATAGCCATTCCCGCCGCAGTTCAAACATACCGTTATTGACGTCCTCGTCTATCGACAGTCCAAGTTTGGAAATCACGGAGTAGTCGTTTCCTAGGTCCGCTGAGTCCTCCGTTCCGCGTAGCCACTCTGTGGTTCTGTCGAACCATTCCAATCTCATTTTTAGTCCCATGTGTCCCTCATAGATGTTTTTTGATGTTTCGTTTTTTCTTCGGCTCTTTTAGCTGCTCGCCGGTTATGTGACTGAACGCACCTAAATGGCTCCCATCACTTGCAAGATAAACTTCCAACGCTCCATGTTGGGAGTCCCATTCATAAACTCTCCTGCCTTTTTCCTCAATCCAACGCTCTCTCAGCCCGGCACCCCCTGTCTGGGAGCCATGGGTTTTGCTTTTATCAGGTTTCCAAAGCCAGTTATTTGTTCAGTATTTGGAGCCTTGTGGTACTTGTGATCCCCAGCCTTAACGCTAACCACCCCATACAGTGGTCGAACCCCCGACTCCACCGGGAACACCAGGATAAAATCCCGATACGACGGCGGATAAATCGGGTTCACCAGAATCTGCGCCGCTTTCTCCGTCGGCGGGTAAATCCAGATCACCGGTGCTTGCGGCGCAGCCTCCAGGCTTGGAATACCCAGCGTGTCACTTGGATCAACGGCGGGCGTCCAGATCAGCTCGACACCCTCACCCAAATCCGCCACAAATTGATCGCCACGGCTTTGGAACTGCACCACATCAATCATTTGCCAATCAGGATTATTGCCGGTGTAAAACCCATACCCCTTGAGCGTGCCGTCCTCGCGTTGCTCGATATGCAAACGCATCTGCGAACGCGGGGATGGCTCGTAAAAATCAACAGATGGCGAATACGGCGCACGCGACGGCTGTGGGGTCAGGATTCGCTGTTTGAGTAACTCTTCTTCGGTGGGGGGGGGGGTAAAAGCGTTCTGACATGGATGGCTCACTTCCTTGTGCTAGGGAGTGAGGCTACGAGGGGGGATCAGAAGCTGATATCGGCTTAATTCGTTGGCTAGTGTCGGAAAAGTAGGCTGATGTTTGAGTCAGTCGCGCTGCTTCGATTATTTCGATTTTCGTTTGTTTCGTTCAGTGACTCAAATGTGGGAATTGTCGGTGAAGGCCGTGTTTTCAACTGGCATGACACTCACCGTATCCATGTCGACGAGAAGCCAGGCAGCAGGTAGTGGTGGCGAGTGTGGCCAGGTAAGGCACGCGGCGATTTGCTCGCCGCATGGTTCAACGTTGCATCGGCGCGAAATCGAACGACCATAGGCCGCTGGCACGGTTTACTGTCACGTTCACTTCAGTGTCGGTGAAGCGTCAGCTGTTGACTGGGGGCTCCATTTATTTGATGAGGTTGCGTGTAGTCAGCGTCGGTTTACTTTTAGGTGATCGGGCTCGGTTCAACAGCTCGGATGACGATCAATAGGCGTCATCGGTGATGCTCTGAAGCATGCCTGCTGATCAGCTCAGCAAGTGCTTGGAGATCAAGCGCGAGATTTCAACAATCGAGGTCTTGCCGGTGAATTCAAATTTCACTTTCCCCAACGACGAAAAGTAAATCTCCAGTTCCGAATCCAGATCAAACGTGCCGGACGTTTCCACCGAGTATGCGACGATGTTCTTGTACGGCAGCGAGGTGAAGTCCTTCTTGCTGCCTGTTATGCCTTGTACGTTCACTGCGATGATGCGTTTGGTGGTGAACACCACGCCGTCGCGCATGGCTTTGTAGGCGTCAATGACTTCTTCGCCGTCCAGCAGCAGGGCCGCGACGCGTTCGGCGTATTCGTTGTTTTGCTTGAGTTTGAAGAAGCCTTTGTTGTTGAAGTCGATCATGTGAAGGTCCTTGTGGTGAGTCAGTTATTGAATGGCTTTAAGGTAGTCCTTCAGTGTCGCGAGCAGTGGCTTGAGTTCCTCCAGCGTGGAGGCTTGCTGTACGTCGGTAGACAACCGCTGCAGCTCACGTCCCAATACCGTATCGGCCCCACCCAAAGCGACCAGTGCCTGCGCCATACACTCGTCTATCTTCAGCAGAACTCCAGGCAGATCCCCCTGTCGCACCAGCAACCCGAACACCTCCCGCTCATACCGATCCATCACCAGGTCGTCCCTCAACACCGGGCTGCCGCCGTCCTCCTCATGCACGAGCTTGAGTGCAAAGAGCGCAACAGCTTCCAGCGTCAATTCCATGGTCTCGGTTCCTCTGGGGTTGGGGGAGGGCGATGATCCCCGTTCTGGGCGTGAAAACAAAGACCCGCTGCGTACCGGGCTCTCCTGCGGTATTAAAGAGTCGCCTGACTTCACGGGGACACTGCCGGGATCCTTGGCAGCCGAATCCTCTGTTGGCCAAGTACACCCTCTATCTATATAGACGCAACGACGCCCTTCTTTTAAAGGAGGGCGTCATTGCGTTGCGGTGTGGGTTCTTTGTTAAGGAAAAGATTTTCCAGAAGAGGGGTTGACCAGGTAATTCAATACTGTATTATTCGCCTCCCGCTGACGAGAGATCGCAAGCGCAAGTGGTTGAAGTTGTTGAAGAAATCTTCGAAAGCTTCTGAAAATAATCACTTGACAGCAAATGAGGCTGCTGTAGAATGCGCGCCTCGGTTGA
>Ga0207696_1000507_pt1 | contig 32541 bp, 30 predicted proteins | sample KBSS54metaG_FD_184403 | JGI IMG/M metagenome (GOLD analysis project Ga0207696, IMG submission 184403) | Switchgrass rhizosphere microbial communities from Kellogg Biological Station, Michigan, USA - KBS S5-4 metaG (SPAdes) (version 2) | ecosystem: Host-associated > Plants > Roots > Rhizosphere >...
GGGCAAAGAGAAGTTGTCGTGCGATATGGTGCAGGAGATGTGGGCCAAAGTGCTGCAACTGCCTGAAAGCCATGCCGCCGGCGTGATTCGGCTGGCGGTTTCGGAGCTGGAGTGACGATGGGCGCTGTTTTTTTGGGCACTTAGCGCGGGTTTAGCGCGTCGTCGCTTGCATGGCGGCGCGCGACAGGTATAATCCACAACGTTTCCGCATACCCCTTCAGTGCCGAAGTGGCGAAATCGGTAGACGCAGTTGATTCAAAATCAACCGTAGAGATACGTGCCGGTTCGAGTCCGGCCTTCGGCACCATTAGTATGTAAATAGACCTCAACTGAGGTCTTTTTTTATATCTAAAATCCAGTCCCCGCAAGGCTTCCCTCGCTTTTTCAGTCAACATAAGTCAACCTGATTCAATCTACATCAACTTACTGATGTGGGTACAAATGCGGGTATATCCCGGTTCGATAATGTTTGTACCCATACAGAACCCTTGAAAGGATACTCAACATGGCTCTGAGTGATGTGAAGGTTCGTACGGCTAAGCCTGAAGCAAAAGCATATAAGCTTACTGATGGCGACGGCATGGTTTTGCTGGTTCACCCTAACGGTTCCAAATACTGGCGACTGCGTTATCGCTTCGGTGGTAAAGAGAAGATGCTGGCGTTGGGCAAATACCCTGAAGTGTCATTGGCTGATGCCCGGGCACGGCGCGACGAAGCCCGTAAGCATCTAGCTAACGGTGTAGATCCTAGTGAGAACAAGAAAGCCGTTCAGGTAGAGCAGGAACAAGAAGCGATAACTTTTGAAGTGGTAGCTAGAGACTGGCACGCCAGCAATCAGAAGTGGTCTCCATCACACAGTGCTAGAGTGTTGAAAAGTCTGGAAGACAATTTATTTGCCGCAGTAGGGAAGCGAAATATAGTAGATATTGGTACTCGCGATTTACTGGTTCCAATTAAAGCTGTGGAGAAGTCAGGACGTCTTGAAGTAGCTGCGCGTCTTCAACAGCGAACAACGGCAATAATGCGCTTTGCGGTACAGAACGGTTTAATCGATTACAACCCCGCACAAGATATTGCTGGAGCGATAGCTACTGCTAAACGGCAGCATCGCGCTGCGCTAGACCTCAGTCGTATTCCTGAATTGCTTCATCGTATTGATACATATACTGGAAGAGCATTAACTAGGCTGGCTGTGGAACTCACGCTGTTAGTTTTCATTCGTTCAAGCGAACTGCGTTTTGCGCGCTGGTCAGAAGTGAATTTTGAAACCGCTATGTGGACGATTCCGGGAGAGCGTGAACCACTGGAAGGCGTTAAACATTCTCAGCGTGGTTCAAAGATGCGGACGCCTCATCTTGTTCCCTTGTCGCGTCAAGCTCTCGCCATTTTGGAAAAGATCAAAAGCATGAGTGGAAACCGTGAGCTGATTTTCGTTGGCGATCACGATCCACGTAAGCCGATGAGTGAGAATACAGTGAATAAAGCACTGAGGGTTATGGGTTACGACACGAAGATTGAAGTATGTGGTCATGGTTTCAGAACCATGGCCTGTAGTTCACTGATTGAGTCGGGATTGTGGTCGAAGGATGCGGTAGAACGGCAGATGAGTCATCAGGAGCGTAACTCTGTGCGTGCGGCTTACATTCATAAGGCCGAGCATCTGGGGGAGCGCAGGCTAATGCTGCAGTGGTGGGCTGATTATCTTGATGCTAATCGGGAGAAGGCGGTGAGTCCGTTTGATTTTGCCAGAAAACCGTGAGAAATCATATTGAACCCGGTGGCTAATGCCACCGGGTTCATATTTTTATTATTTTATTTTGACGTATATTCTGTCCTGCGAGAGCATAAGATAAACAACCAAAGTTTAACTATCCAATGCTAGATTCGTGCCCCGAATCGCTCTACGCTTAGGTAAAGTGACTTATGCTAATAAATAAAAACACTATCTTGGGAACTGAATATGAGTTTTTTAACGGATGAAGAAATCAACGCATTATCAATAAAAAAGATGATTTTTCATGTGGTTGGCGGGGAATTGGAAATTCCTGTTTTACTTAGTGAAATTTCGCCCCCGGCGCATGTTGATTTCTTTCTGGAACGGATTAAATCTGCACTGAGTGGCAATATGTTCCATTTCAAGGAATTATCCAATACAGAACGAATCCTTAGGATCATCAGGGACCATGCAGACACCGATACCACCTGTTTTACTGAGCAATCCACCTTATTGGCAAGCGATTTCCAGTCTCACCATCATACGAAGAATGCCAGTATGGGCGTTTTTTTCCTTTTCGAACTTCATACCCTCAGCGATGAGAAACTGTATGCGCTAATTAAATATGATAATGAAGATGTGGTTCGTTATGTGCTGGATGCTGAAGGAGATGAGTTTCAGGTCCCAAAACTCGAACGTTTTCGTGAGAGTTTCGTAAAAAAAGCCGAAGCCATGCAGAAGATTGCACTGGTACGCCTGAATGAAGGTTTTCCGGGTGGGCTAGTTGTCGTACGAGATCGCAGCAAACGTACCAACATCTCTGTCTATTTTGAACGCTTTCTGCAGGTCAAGCGCGTCAATGACCCAACTGATCTCAGCGATAAACTGGTTACCGTATTAAAAGATGTCTACAAGAAACATCGTAACTTACTACCTGAAGAGATCAAGCGCAGCGGCGTTAACAAAATTTATGAAACTTTACGCCATGGCGAGCAGGACTTTAACACTGATGAAGCACTTCCCTTGCTGACCCAGATTTTTGGTCCCCTAGAAGAAGATCACGCTCTGGTTAAGTATTTTTTCCGTAAGATAAAGGACTTAGGAATTTCGGGTGAATCTTTCCGCATCATTCCGGATAACATCCAGAAGCCACGTAAAAGAAAACTGGAAACTCTTGAAGATGTTATCGTTATCTACGATGAAGAGAATGCGCCAATAGTCGAAACTATGGAAGACGGGCGAAAACGAATTGTAATTGTGACGGCAGGGCTTGTGACAGATGACATCGATACTGGAAAAAATCGGTAAGGCAATAGACCACTCACGTCATTCATCTGACCTGGTGATCACGGAGGACCATCAGCTGTCCATCCGTAAATTATTTATTTCCGGCACAATGGATAATGAATCCCTTGAGCTATGGGGAGAAGTAGTGGATGCATATGCAGAAGATCTCAGGATTATTTTTGTCGATGAGAGCCGGGATGTTATTCACCCAAGAGAGGGGATATCAGGCCAGAAACACTACATCACCATTACCTGTAATGAGCTCCCGGGGATACTGAGGCTCTTCACCTTCGAGGGGTGGCGAACTTTTTTACTTCAAGACAACAAACTCTGTGAGTATAAATATATTTATGGACTGTTTATTACTGAAGAATTTCAGACACTTTGCTGGTCTGTACTCCCGTGGAAAGAGATGCTACCGGTTCAGACTAGTTGCAATAATACAGCCAAAAAAACCTCAGTAACAAAAAGCATCATCAAATGTTATTCAACAGCATTTCTACCTCCGGATGCCATTGCCCCTTGGATACTTGAAACTTCAGGGAAAACAGCTGATGAAGCATTAACGCTATGGAAATCAATTGGATGTCGCGAGTTATTGAAATGTTTTGCGAATGAGCTTTTTTCTGCTGAAAAAATGATGGTAGGGCTTGCCGGTAAGCCGCCAAGAAAAATAGCATTTGGCGATGAAACCTTAGCGCTACCTTCTTTTGATATTATTCAGGAGGCGGCAAAGTGGATTTTCTTGGAGGGAAATGAAACAGAGCTCAAACATACGTTTCTATCCAGCGAATTGGCCAGAGAGTGGCCTGCAGATGTTGACTTCTGTGAGGGTATAATGCTCCGTCTCCCTTCTGCACTAGAGTCAGCGCGGTTATTGTACAAGGCACATATTCGGAGTGGTAGTAAAGACACTATGAAATCCTTGGGAGATTTGCGGAAAACGCTGACTGAAGATACACAAAAGATTATTCAGCAATCCCGAGAATTATCTTCCACTCTTTGGAAAGATATGGCTCTTGTCATTAGTGTCCTGGTCGTTCGTTACAGTCTGGATGCTGCCAAATCAGCTGGGTTACAAAAGGTCTACGCCTTGGTTTTTTGTGGCATTGCAATTTATATCGTTATCTCGTATGGAATGTCTGTCTATATCAACAGGCAAACTATTTCACTGCTTGAAAGAGTAAGAACGACATGGCGCACTAAGTTATATGGATTTCTGGATGAGCAGGACTATCATGAGCTAGCTAGTCGTCCCGTAAAAGATGCTATGGGGTCATATCGCCGGGTAGAAAGAATGACTTCTGCTGTCGTCATTCTTTTGGTCATAATTCTGTTAACCGCAGCAGGTAGAGAGTTTTGGTCAATCAGCACGTTTATTAAGTTTATTCATACTTGGACCAATGGCATTTTGTAAATTCCTTATCATCCTGATGCTATAAATGTCCTACGGACATTTACGGTATATTTTAGCCGGAGGTTTTTTATCGCTGAATTATTATGGTCCCATATCAACAGATATATTCGAGGAACTCCGCACCAGCGCTGGTCAGTACCAACGGATATTTCCTGAGCGCAGTAAGATCAACAAACAGATGAGTACGATCCTATATGAACAAGGCTTTGGATAGAGTTACAGTTAGCTCATGTATACAACCATGCGCAGTATCGGGATGTGTTGGAGTGGCATTATGTGGATAGCTAAGAACAGAGCGGAGAAGTCTCCTTGATGACTTACTCTGTAATTTGAGATGGGACGCATTTTGTAACATTAGCAGTAGGGTTTCAACCTTTTATTCATTAAATACCCATAAATACTATGGATATAAATATTTATCAGGAGAGAGAGGGTTATGACTGTAGTTAATACCGTGCAGTTCAAAACTTGGCATGGGGACTTGAAGCATATAGAGCTGCTGCATCCAGAAAGAGAACTCCTGGGGCATGGTTTTGAAATGTCATTGATAACGGGGGAAAATGGTTCTTACAAGAGTACGCTTCTCAATAAAATTGTATCTGACTTGGTGGTTAGCTCGAAGCCTGTAGGCATCAACAACGACCAAAGTCACATGAATCCCGTTCAACTTTTGTGCATATCAGGTTCATTGGCCGATCGCTTTCCACAGAAAGAATTATCCAGTGGGGTGCATACTGCTTTTGATGTACCTCACTATACCTATTTTGGACAGCGTGTTTTCTCGAACCTTTTGAGTAAAAAAGCACCCCTGGAAACAATGCTTAGTTATGCGCTTTGCCCTAGCCGCATAGAGCGTTATAAATGGCAGTTTTTTTCTGCTGCGCACAAATATGCGGGTATTTATCCTTCAATCAATTATGTTTTGAATTCACGGGTTACTAAGCGTCAAGAACTTGCAAATTTACGTAATGAGATTGAGAGAAAAACACCTGATAGTGATTCAGCTCGCGCATCATCAAGATCTTTACCAGATGTGTCATATGCGACTGCTCAATGGCTGCTAGCTGAGTTTAGTCATGAGGAATTTAGAGACCTTGAAAACTTGTTAACGACTGGTAAACGGAGGGTAGAGTTAACTATTGACAGTGATGGACCTCATTGCAGTCAAGTAAGCTCAAATGTTTTGCGGCTAGGTCTTCTTACTGACTTACTGAGTTTGGCTGAAGTAAAAATCAACAAAATACGCTCAGGAGAAACCTTTTCAATATATGAATTGAGCTCCGGGGAGTTCCACATGTTTACCACTATAATGGGAATTGGTTTTACACTTGTGGATTCAGCAGTACTACTCATTGATGAACCTGAAAATAATCTTCACCCACAATGGCAACGAGATTTAATGTCGTCTGTATACGACATATGTGAAAAAGTTATGACTGAAGGCCATCTTATTGTATCTACTCATTCGCCACTAATTGTAGGCTCCGCGCTTGAAGGAAGCACCTTAGTGGATTTAACGGATGAAGAAGCCCAGTTAAGAATCGTAAGCTACGGTGCATCATCAGATGAGTTACTCTTATCCCAATTCGGTGTTGGGTCCAGTCGTAATAGGGTTGTTGTTGATACTGTACAGCGTGCTATATCATTTGTGGAACGAGGTGATTTTAATAATCCTGAGTTTGAGTTAATGACTCCGAAACTACAGTATATTCGGGATTCGTTGACACTAGAGGATCCGATGATTGATATTATAAATGCGCTTCTTGAAAAGGATCCAGTGTGATTAATATCGGGTTTGAGAGAATTGAGCCAGTACCGAATTATCCGGATGGTACAAGTGCAGCTACTTTATCCGGTCTTACGTGGAGTTCTGGTACTAATCAAGTTAGTAGCTTCAAAGTAGGTATAAAAAAAGCACTTAGGAAATCACAATTCGCACGTTGTTGTTTTTGTCGGCGCCTCATGTACCATGACTATGCAACACATATTGAGCATTTTGTGGATAAGGGCGGATATCCTGCTTACACATTTGAGATTCGAAACCTAGCACTGTCTTGTGGAACATGCAACACAAATAAAAATGGCTATTTCTCTACATGGGCAAAGCGGTTTTCAAAGCGTTATATGATACGTGGAATTCCCTATAATGCTTATTGTCCTGTTTTGAAAAATCAGATATTGGGCAATGTAAATTTTCCAACTAGCTCTGCGGAGTTTCGGTGGGTCAACCCGTATGTTCACAACTATTCGGAACATATTGAAATTAAAAAAGGATGGTTTTTTCATGGTAAGACCCCCGAGGGAAAACGGACTATTCGCGGCGTAAAGCTCAATGATGTTGGAGTGGTAGAAAAGCGCGCACTATCCGAGCGCTTAGAAGCACGTGGTGGAAAGCTTTCCATGTTGGTTGGTGCTTTGGGAGAGTTAGAACAACACAGAGCACGAGATGTAGTCGAAGTTGTAGTGGCAGCAATTAAGCGTCGCCGACAATAAAAGTACTATTCGCGATCATAACCTACGTGAAAAATTTATAAAAGATAGTTACCAATAACTTGTGGCTAGCAAGTTATTGGCATGTTATTTGCGTTTTGGGTAGGATATTCGCCAGGTGGATGTAAATTTGTACGAATGAGAAGAGAGTAAATATCAAATCTTTACAACTCACTAAAGAGCAAAAAATTTCCCCTATAGAGCTCAACTATACTCACAAAACCTCGGGCTAAAAAGGCTAGTCGCCGATTCTAGCTTCGATTAAATCCTATTTCAGGCTGTATGAAGTGTCGTTAGGATAAAAGGCAGAACGCATTACTATTCATTGAATAACCTTTATATCTATTATAGATATAAAGGTTAATACCCCCAATGGTTATAAGCCAAGGGCATTTTATTCAACTTAGCTCTGTGTTCGCGCCAATTTGGTAAGTACATGTTCATCAGGCCGATAAAACGCTCGTTGTGTTTACGTTCGTGAAGATGAACGAGTTCGTGGACCACAATGAATTCAAGGCATTCAGGAGGCTTTTTAACCAGTTCGAGATTGATCCAGATACGCGAAGACTGAGGGTTACAGCTACCCCACTTAGTCTTCATACGCTTGATACCAACAAAGCTCGCTTCAACCTTCATCTCGGTCTGCCATTTTGCCATTAACTTAGGCAGTCTTTGTTTCAAAATGCCACGATACCATTGGTTGAGAACTGTTTCCCGCTGGACAGTGTCGTAATGTGGGGGTACTTTCATGCGTATCCAACCGCCATTAAGTTTCACCTCGGCGGTCCTATCTACCAAAACTACATCCAGCCGATAGCCTCTTCCCCAGAGATAATGCGTTTCACCGCTGCACATCTCGCGCTCGCTCTGGCGGGGCTGAGCCTGAAATTGTGCCTGTTGCTGGCGGATCCACACAAGCCTTCTGACAACAGCCATTCTGATTGCGGTATCTGATAGCGATACGGGGGCCGATACCCTTACTCGGCCATCCGGAGGTAGAACGCTGATATGCAGGTTTTTAATTTTTTTTCGCTGTAAATCCAAAGTGAGTTCACCAAAGGTAACCAATGGCATTAGCGGTACTCCTTCTGAGCTTTCACCAAGGCCATTACATCGGCGACTGTCACTGAATAACCTTTGAGCTCTTCCGCAATAGCGAAGCTGATCTCGCGCTCTTTAAAACGATCTCCATACCAGTCGGCTTTTTTTGTATGACGTACTGCAGTATCTATCTTTATTACTAACACTTCATCCTGCCCGAGGTTGTCATACAACGCTTTCTTGGCGAGAGTATCAATGCTCACTGGATAATTATTTTTATTACCTGACTGTGGATGTTTCACCTGCTTCGCTAGTTCACGTACGTGCTCCAGATACTCTTGATAGGAGATAGCCTGTTGACGGCGAAGAGCGATCAGTTCATCAAGCAACACCGACATTTTTTCGTAGTATTTCGGGTTGACCGGATTTTCATCAACAATGGTTCTGCGAACGTTATTTTCAATCGCTTCAGCCATGGCCTCCTGATTGCCACGCATGTCGGCTGGAAGTCCATCCAGTGCATCTTCTCCGCGTTCAATAATCAACTCAAGCAGCCCTAGCTGCTCAAAGTCCATCAGCGTTTCACTAGGATCGGCATCTACCCAAAGATCTAGCATCTGCCGCATACCTGGCTCGAACTGCTTCATATCCACGAGATCGCCACTGGCTATTTTGATTTCATCGCGAACTTTCGAGTAAAACTCAACTTCGAGGAGGATTTTCTCTGCCTGCTGCTCACTATAGCCAGCATCTGTCAGTTCACCTGCCAGACCAGTAAAAGTGCGGATAAGCCTCGCCACAGATTGATAAAGTGTTAGTCGTAACGCTTCTTTCTCGGATATTTGTTCTACTACTGCACCGGGTTCACCACAGAAATAGTGCTGATAATCTAGCTGATGTCGTGGCATGCGAACTGGTTCGCAAAGAGTGCGAACTGCATCAAGCGCGCCATCTAAATCAATTTTGGCCTGTTGCAAACGATCTTTCAGTAACCCGGCTACATCTTCTTTGTCGTAGCCATCAAAAGCTTCTGCAGTGTAGTCCTGAACTGTTTTTTCAAGTGAACGGAAAAGATCTTTATAGTCGACAATATAACCGTATTCTTTGTCCTCCCCATCCAGTCGATTAACACGGCAGATCGCCTGGAAGAGGTTATGGTCAGCCATTTTTTTGTCGATATAAAGGTAAGTAGCAGAGGGGGCATCAAACCCCGTCAATAACTTATCAACGACTATCAATAGGCGCATCTGGCCAGGTTCTTTGATAAAGCGTTGTTTGACCTCTTTTTCAAAATCACTCACGCGTTTAGCTGCCTCAGCCTCCGGTTGCTCAAAATACTCCGCAAGCATTTTTCGATAGATGTTGTACTTGGCTAGTTTCTCAGTCAGCCCTTCACCACTTTCCTCGCCTTTAATCTCACTGGCATTTGGCTGGTAGCTCGTCACAATCGCACATTTACCGGCAAAACCAGCTTCGCTAAACATCTCATAGCATTTGCAGGCCTGATAGACGCTGGAACAAACCAACATGGCGTTACCTCGGCCGTCGGCGAGTCGCGGTTTTTGTTCGAAATCGAGAAGGATGTCAGCCACAATCTGTTCCAGCCGCGAGCGACTCGACAACAATTTCTGCATCGAAGCCCATTTCTGCTTGAGTTGCTGTTGACCAAGGCGAGAAAGTTTAGATGTCTTAGCATCAAACCACTGGTCGACTTTTTTCTGAGATTTCACTCGTTGATCGATGTCACGAGCCTCGTAGCGCAAATCCAGCACAACCCCATCATTCACTGCTTCGTCGAATTTATAAGTGTGAATATAGGGCCCGAAGATTTCGACTGACTTCTTCTTATCTTTCTTCATTAGTGGGGTGCCAGTGAAGCCGATAAACTGCGCATCTGGAAGTATGCTTTTCATTGCCGAATGCAATTTGCCGGACTGGGTTCTGTGGCACTCATCCACAAATACGAACAATTTTCCCTTCGGGCTAAAATCGGCAGGAATATTTCGTTTCATTTGTTCGATGAAATCGTCAGTGTCGGCCTCTATGTCATCCTCTTCGTGACGGCCAAATTTATGTACTAGCGAACATATAAGCCAGGGTTTGGTTTGATTAAGACGAGTTACCAAATCTGCTCCGCTTCGGGTGCGAAGGATTTCCTCTTCCACGCCGTTGAAGACTTTTTCGATTTGTTCATCTAGCTCTGTGCGGTCGGTTATGATCAGCACTCTACTATCAGTGATATTTTCTCTGATCCATTTTGCCAGCCAAACCATAGTCAGACTTTTACCGCTGCCCTGTGTATGCCAGATGATCCCGCCTTCATTGCGCTGAATAAAAGGTTTCGTTGCAGCGACACCAAAATATTGGTTATGGCGGCAGGTTTTTTTCACCCCAGCATCAAAGACGATAAAGTCGTGGATCAATTCCAGCAGGCGCTGTTTATTACATATCTGGGCCAGATGACGATCTAGCATGTTGGAATGGGGGGACTCAGCGGCTTCTTTCCATTGGAGATAATATTTCTCCGGCGTTTCGATTACGCCATAGCGAAGCCCTTCTAAATCATTACCGGCCATCACCAATTGGATAGTGGTGAAGAAGTTACGGATAAATGCTTTTTGCTGGTTATCGAGGTTTTGGCGTATACCTTCTGAAACTGAAACTGTAGAACGTTTCAGCTCAATCACACCAAGTGCAATGCCGTTAACATACAGAACCAGATCTGGGCGTTTCTTATTTTCGCCTTTGTGTGTCACTTCTTCAGCAATAGCAAAATCATTCGCTTCTGGATTTTTCCAGTCCACCAGCCAGATGGTCTGGTTCTGCTCGCCTGCACCTTCCTTATCCTTCACACCGTAGCGCAACAGGCGATAGACCTCCTTGTTGGCATCATAGAGGATACGGCCTTCACCGAGACTTGCGGCTCGGTCAAGTTGTCGCAATACACGGTCGATAAGCACTTCTGAAACGCCACATTTTGTTAGCCAGGCAGAGACTAAGCTAGGTTCAATGTTGCGGTTTTCTTCGCGTTTATGCCAGTTTCCCAGATAGCGATAACCTAAGTGCTCGGTGAATAGTTGGATAACACGTTTTTGTGTTATGCGTTCACGCTGGCCGACATTATTCATAACACCTCCTTAAATACGCTATCCATACCACCGGCACCGGTTAACACTGCCAGCATTTCCGCTTCGTGAGTGACGATTTCCTCCTCGCCCCACTGATTGTTCTTCTTCATCAGCTCGATCATTGCGAGTAATTTCAGGCTATCAATTTCATTACGTTCAAGGCTCGCTTCGAAATGCTCTTGCTTTTGTTTTGGCTGGAAGTTGCTAAGTCGTGAATTTTTGCTGTGGCTAATCAGACTGAGGTTGCCGAAGGAATGCAACGATGTATCTGGTAATGTCCTAAAGCCATCCATGGGGTGCTGAGGATAGAAATGCTCCACTGAACTTCGGAACGTAAATTCAAAACGTTTGACTACTTCAGATTTTTTTCTGTCACGACACCAGAGTAAGTAGTCCAGGTAATTGAATACCAAGTTGTTTGCTATCATCCCAAAGCGCATCTTCTTCTGAATCTTGCCCGGCAGTTCCGAAGGTTGTAGATATACCTCTTTACCGTAGATAATCTCAAAATATGATTTTGGTTCTTGTTCTGCCAGGAAGTTTTGAAAGACAAACGAGGAGGCGAGATGCCCCAGATACCTGAGGTAGTTCCTTGCATCTATCTGTTTTTTAGCTGAATGGGTATTAAACAGATAGTACAGAGCTCCATTCAACCAGTGTTTATAAACCAGAGTAGGGGTTGAAACGTGGAAAGCGGATAGCAGCATCAAAATCTGCCGGTTGGCTCCAGCAAAATCTCCATTTTCTTTCTGGAATGTGTTTGCATAGCTTGTGCTTATGCTTGAATTCCAACGCAAACGTTTGAGGCTCCACCCATCACTACCTTTGGCGAACTCTCGTTTTATCACGAACTGATCAAAAAGATATTTGCATTTGAGAAGTGCAAAGACGAAATCCTGTACTGCTTTAACCGGGTCATTCTGCTTTAACAGCCGAAGTTCGAACTGTTCGATTAATTGTTTGTCGTCAAGCGGAACATCTACTCTGTTCTTGCCTATGTTGCTACAGACACGCAAAACATGGAGCAGGAAGTTGGAGAAATTGATAACACTATTAAAACGCTCTGAGCTACCTTCATCTTCGTCACCTCTATCACCACTTATGGTTGAAGATGACTTGATAATGTCAGCCAGTGTGCGGTTTGTTTGGTTCTCTCTTGTACCAAGCGCCAAAGCCGATGGGATAAGCATGCCAGCTAGAGAATTAAAATCAGCAGGCACAAATTGCCCCCAATTTTCCAGCCCAAATAATTGATGACGTTCGGCTGGTGTAAAACCGTATTGGACATAACGTTCCATGTTGGAGCAAGCATCCCAAACCCGTGAGAGGGTGTTCAGGCTGCTCTGTCGGTCTTGCAGGTCCGTTATCTCGTTGAGCACAGACATGAGTCGTGCTTTCACCACTTCATGTTTTTCAAGTTGCTCGCCACGGTTATTCATCACCTCAAAAAAATGGTTGAGATCGGTATCGGCAGGCACTTCTATTCGGGCAATTTGTACATGGTCGAACAGGTAGGTACAGAAATGATTTAATGACTCCCCAACTAGTTTCAAGTCGCGTAGTACCTTGCCAATAAGTTCATAGCCATTGATCAGCCCTTCGTTAAATTCCTTGCTCCGCAGTTTATGCGGTTCCACACCTTGCCAGAGTCGCTCAAATGTTTCGCCAGATTTGGGTCTGCTCTCAAAACCTAAATTGAGGCCCCGATACCAGTTCATATCCAGCGTGTGGCCTGCATGCTTTTTTAACCAGTTAGCAAGAAGGGATAGGGTAGTGAAACGCTGCTGTCCGTCTATTATCTCTGACTGCCCATCAGAGCGAGTGAACACGACCAACGTACCGATGTAGTAAGTTTGAGGAAGTGGGCTATGAAGGTTTTTTTGCTGGTAGTCGAGAATGTCCTGCACAAGTTGAGTGATCTCCCCCTCTCCCCAAGCATAGTTACGCTGGTACATGGGGATAAGATAACGAGAAGCATCGCCCAGTAATGATCTGACCGTAAAGGATGTTACCTTTGCATCACTCATAGCAGTTCATCTCCTTGAACAGCCCCACCAGTTCATCTTGTTCATAGTTACCTTTAAGGCGGTTATTGTGATTTTCTGATGCCTTAACTGTGAGTAATGGCATAGATAACACATCACCAGGTACTCTGGCTTCCTTAATTACTCGGAACAGATTGTTATCCAGCACATACTTGTCCATGGTTGCAAGTTGTACCACTTGCTGCCGAATTCGGCATCTGTAGGCCCAGATAAAGCATTTTTCAATCGCTGTAGATAAGGACTGCCCGCCAAATTTGTCGATATAAAAGATCAGAGCACAATCAAACATGGCACGTATATATTGATCGCCTGTTCGGTGGCGATTTCTATAACTATTTAACGTTACCAGTATATTAGTTGCCATTTCACCAAGGTGTACGCCCTGAATCATTAACGGCTTTTGAGTATAAGTGCTGGCATTTTCACTGGCGATAATTGCCGATACCTGTTGCTGGTAGTGTTCCGCCATTTCGAAAAAGCGTCTTCCATTGATAATCATCTGATCGAGATGGAAAGGGAAACGCATTTTCTGGCCATCAATCTTACGCTGGTACTGATTGTTATAGTCATCCACAAAATGGTGAGCCATGCGCAAAGATTCCACATAAGGGAACTGACCAATCTGATCAAGGTTAATCCCTTTGAATAGGCCGACTTCATCCTTACCAAAGAAACGAGCTGAATTTCCCTGCGACCACTGACGTACCCTGTAGAGATAGGATGCGAAAAGATTAGCCAGGTCATCGCTGGGTAATCCTTCCCAATGAGCAACGGATGCAGCTTTCAGTTCTACCTCATGGCTGGCGAATTCACGCAGATGGAAGGCTTTAAGCAGATCGTGAGGATCCAGATCCCGCCCACGGGCATTTTGTGAGTCGAAGAACTGAAAGGCTTCAGATAGGTCAGTTAGCACAAAGACCACCATCTGGCAGCGATTGAGGAGAAAATCAATATGCTGCTCGCTGAATTCTCGATGGCTAACCCGGCGTTTTAGCTCCTGATAATTTTGGTACAGATTGTATTCCGACACTTGGCTAGCAAAGCGCTGTCGCCCCATAAAACCTTCAACTGTGGGCTTTAGCTGGGCTAGTGTTTCCCGCAAATCCCTGCGTTCCAATCCAGCAATCCGGGTTTCGATAATTGCCCATACTGCCAGTATCAAAGTCAGTGTTCGCTGCTGGCCATCGACGATATCCAGTTGGTTTTCTTCAGTGCTCTCAGTCTGATGAAACACCACTGAACCCAACCGGTAGGCCGACTTATCAAGATGGCTCTCGATATCAGCAAACAGTTCGCTGATATTTTTCACCGTCCATTTATAAGGACGCTGATAGGCCGGAATTGTTACGCTAGTCAGGTTAAGTAGGCCCTTGACCGACAGAACTGTCTTATCAAGGGGATATGTCATGGCTGTTGATCCAATGGTAAACGGATGCGTCCGGTCAGGAGTTGTTGCATCATTCCTTGTTTTATATCGCGGACCTTGGCTAGTTTTTGTTCTAGTGCTTTGAGTTCAGCATCGATATCCGAGAGAATGGTTGCGATATCTTTTTGTTCTTCTATGGACTTTGGTAGCAGAATAAGTATGTTTTTAAGAATCTTAGTATTGAGCGAGGGCATTGTTTGCCCAACGGCAACTTCGACCACCCTTTTTTTGAATGGCTCAGTATGGAAGTGATAGGAAATATAAGGCGCATGGTTATTTCTACCTAGCAGTCGTATACGGAGTAACCGACCTGAAAATAACCAACCACTTTCTGCCGACTTAATCAAGGCATTTCTATCAATAGAACCAACTCGACTAAATACAATATCACCAATATTCAACTGATATGATCGTAATCTGGCCTTATCTTTATCTCCCACCATTGGCAGATTATTATATGTCACTCCTAGCTCACCTAAGTGTTCAACAGTTATTATAGGTGTTCCATCTTGAACATAGTCTTTTTCATGTAAAGCTGAGCCAAAAGGGCCTGTTTTTACATCAGCAATATCTCCAATGGTTGAAATTGCCCAATCTTCGGGGGTTTTTCCTAGCTCGCTAGACTTATAGTTCTTGGTTGTACCATCGGGACGTTTAGCAAATTGTGTTAGACGAGTGCGGCCAGTCAGCAGCTGTTGCATGGCAGCAGTTTTGATGGCCTTTTTTTTGGTGATTAATTGCTCAAGTACAGTAATCAGCGCATCGGTATCGGATAACACATTACCAATGGCGATTTGTTCTTTTAGTGAACTTGGTAGGGCAAGAGGAAAACGCCTTAACGTTGCTATTGTTATTTCTTGAAGAGCCGATCCATTCATAGATGCAAGGAATCGGTCTGCTGAATCCTTGCAGGATAAATATTGCCTTACATACCTTGAATCATATTCTTTCTTTAATGCAATTAACGCCACACCTCTCGTGAGATTTGCGCCCTGGGTATATTTATCAACAATAGCTATCTCGCCGACCTTACCTCGAAGGGGTATTACAACATCATCTTTTTTAAGTATTGTTCTACGATACGATGCACTAATTTTTTCTGATGTTGTTATTAGGTTATCAGTTTGGATTTTTCCATTTGATATATCGACAACTCTAATGCAGGGAACACCATTAACTACAGAAGGGCCCGTTTGAACGATTCCATAGGAAATAGACCTTTTAGGTTCGGTAATTATTGTTAATGGCTCAACAGACCAATCCTCAGGAATTACACCAACTTCCGTAAGTTTATATCCCGCAGGAATTGGTTTGTCGCACTGCAATATGCTCTGATTCTCCATCATACCCACTCCAAACCCATTATCTTCAGATGAGCTGAAACTTTGCCCTCTAACTCAGCCACACTTTGGGTAAGGTCATGCAGAGTAGCGCTATAGCGTTCCTCCAACTCCTTCACTCGATTTGCCAGCCGCTGCGTGACACGCTCAATCTCCGCTTCCAGAGCACCAATCAGGCTTGCTTGCCATTTGTCCTGTACCAACAGAATTTTTATGTCGTTATCATTAAGCTTTGGATAATATGCAAACACTGCAAGATCCAGTTTTTCCTGTGCTTCTTTAAGCGTTTTTTTGGCTCGGGTTTCGGCATCAAACAACGTCTGAGCAGTTTTCAGGGCTGCCTTTTCTTCTTTATCAGTTGCGACTTTAAGTCGAGCTTTAATGCTGGCGGCTGTAACTTTCTCTTTGTCGTTCATCGCATCAGCAAGCAGCCCATCTTCGCCGCTGTTTTCTTCAAGGAAACTTTCCAGTGTTTGTACTGCTTCGTCATAAGCGACTTGTAGCTGGTCTAGCTGTTGCTGCTCGGTAGCAAAATAGCGAGCGACTAAAAGGGCTGGTGGCAACAGTTCTGCCTTATACTTCTTCTTACCAATTATCAGATCCGGCGTTTCTTTGAGTTTTTCGCCTTTTTCCACAACCAGCTCACGTAGCACTTTGCCTGCTTGCCAGCCATCCTGGCTCAGGACATAAACGTCGTCCTGCATCACATCCATCCAGTAGTCCATTAGTAACTGATAGATAGCGTAGTTCTCGAGCAACGGAGTGTCAGCAGTGGCTTCAGACGCATATGCAGCGAGAAGTCGCTCGCCAATTTCTTCAATTAGCTGTTTCGGTGAGTCACCGCGAGCAATTTCTTCAAGCTGACAACCTGCAAACCACTTTTCAAAGGGTATCAATGCTCCCGCTTTGAATGCGGCAAATTCCGGGTGCTCAAGTATAGTGCTTTTAACTTTATCGGCCTCAACTCGGGCATTGCTGTAGCCAGTGCGAGCGGGTTCAAACAGATCCTGTCGTAGCGTCGGGAAAATTTTCCAGTAAGCACTGAGAGCATCGATATCGCGATCGGGAATACCTCCAGCCAAATGACCAGAAAGGTCGTGCAAATCTTCTGGCTCGCTGCTGTCGATATAGCGAGGGATATTGAGGTTGTAGTCGTTGGCAGCAATTTCTGATAGCGGCACCAGACGGCTGAAGCGAGCAATTTCCTGCTCACGATTAAATGCATCGACAATTTTATGGATGTCCTGGGCGCGTAGGCGATTTTTATTGCCGTCCTTAATAAAGCCCTTACTGGCATCGATCATAAAGATGCTTCGCTGGCTCTCGCCATTAGCATTGAACGCCCTTAGTTGAGCATCTTCTTTATCGATAACAATGATGCATGCAGGGATACCTGTGCCATAGAACAAGTTAGCGGGTAGGCCAATAATACCTTTAATGTAGCCCTGCTTTAGCAGATTTTCACGAATACGCGCTTCGGCATTGCCTCGGAACAGAACGCCGTGAGGTAAGATCACCGCCCCTTTACCGGTACTTTTGAGGCTTTTGATAATGTGCAGCAAGAACGCATAGTCGCCGTTCTTTTCTGGCGGTGTCCCCCAGACAAAGCGGTCAAAAGGATCGTTCGCAGCATCCAGCCCGCTGGTCCAGTTTTTGTTGGAGAAAGGGGGGTTAGCTACAGCAAAGTCGAAAGTTTTCAGATTGTCGTTGCCATCTTTCCAGTGTGGATCGGCCAGGGTGTTGCCTTTCCAGATTTTAGCGGTAGCGTTGTCATGCAGGATCATGTTCATGCGTGCCAGTGCGCTGGTCGCATAATCCATCTCTTGGCCATAAATGGTCAGCCCCTTCGGGCCTGCTTCGTCACTAGCTTTTAACAATAGTGATCCTGAACCACAGGTCGGATCATAAACGGTAGCATCTTGTGGTGTCTGTTTGCTGATGCCAATCACTTTCGCCAGAATGCGTGACACCTCTGCAGGGGTATAAAACTGCCCCTTGGATTTACCTGACTCCGTAGCAAAGTGGCGCATAAGATATTCGTACGCATCACCCAGCAAATCATCTCCTTCAACGCGGTTGGCAGAGAGATCCAACCCTTCGAAGATTGCCACCAGCTTGGAAAGGCGGTCGATCATTTCCTTGCCTTTACCCAGCTTGTCTTCATCATTGAAGTCAGCGATGTCAATAACGCCCTTCAGGTCATTAGCTTCAGCCAGTAACCCGATAGTTTTGTTAATCTTCTCGCCAATTTCTTTATTGCCCTTGAGGGCCACCATATCGGCAAAACTCGCCCCTTCCGGAACTTCAATCATCGCGTAAGGGTTGCCTTTGGCTTTGTCAGAGACGTACTTCATAAACAGTAGAGTCAACACGTAGTCTTTGTACTGTGAAGCATCCATTCCGCCACGCAACTCGTCGCAGCTCGCCCAAAGGGAGAAGTAAAGTTCGTTCTTCTTGATAGCCATATGGTGTCCGGTGAAAACAATACGGAGAACGCGACAGGGTGGGTAACAAGCACCAGTGCTGAAACGCTGCCTGTCGCGTGAGAAATTGGGTGAGAGTTTACCAAGTTGGAAGCGTTGAGACTATGTCGGTGAGGGTAAAGTACGATGTAACAAGTGCATTAAACTTGGTCAAAACCAATGATTATCGTGTTGTAATATCGAGCCTATTAGCTTTGGCTGCATCCAAAAGACCGTTCCTCCCTGTTGTAATCTTTAGTGCGTTCTTTCGCAAAATAACTTAACCGAAACGTCAGTTGATCATAAACCTCTTTGTAGCCAGCGGAATTTACATCCAGGTAATAAAGCGGATTATCAGGAAAGCGGGCCAAAGTTCGGTATTCTGGCCCGTAACCCAACTGTAAGGCACTCAGCCAAGCTTCCCGTATCAGAGATGCTAACCCCGTTCCCTCTTCACCGTAACTACCCAGTCCATTGAAAGTATCGTTATTCACGAACAACACCATGTGGTAATGCGATTTCTGATTAATCTCACCCACTTCCCGAACCCAGGCATCGCGAAGGTGGCATGAATATGTTCGTTTACCCTGCTTCAACTTACTTCTGTAGCGCGCTGCAATCTTTGCATCAAGGGATTCATTGAAACGAGATATCAGACCCTGTCGGTTAATGAGAATATCGTCAGGAAGACGCAGGTCTACCCGAACTGCCATCGTTCGTGCGTGCTCTGCAGTCGCGTTATTTATAACGCGTAGAATGCGCTGCAGGTAAGTGGTGTTGAATGGTGCGTGCCGTCTATCGAGGCAGATATTGTCAAACATATAATTTTCCTTGGGTATTGAATTACGGGCAGGGCAAAGCCTTACCCGCAATGGGCTGTTAAAGGGATTAAGGATTTAAAGGGTGGTAATACCAGCCATTAAGGCTGTCGTGTATGAGTAACCGTATATGGGCGTGTCATTGAGGTAATATTGCTTGTATATCAGTTGGTTAATTAATATTACCAACCCGTCATGGATTATGAATTACGAATCCACCAGCACCAGGGGCCGGATGATGGAAAGTGATTGATTTTTACTCCGAAGTTATATGCCCCCATATAATAGCTTTCTGGTGTACCAATCAATCCCATGATTGCCTGGTACGTATCACTAAATTCGTATCTCCCGACTGTATATCCCTTTTCTGCATTGAGGACAGCGTTTCTCACCGCCATATGACAGGCCGCACATCGTGCATTGCCATTGGGTTGTTGTAATGACTGGGGGCAGTTGTGCTACGAGTTGCTGAAGCTTCTCAATCGTGGAAGACTTCCCACTTGCTGTGGCCAACCAGGGGCACTGCAAAAGGGCTTCCGGTTGTCCCCGTGGAATATCGTGTTCAAACCATGGTGGTGAGGTTCTGGTGGAGAGGTGGAATATCAATGGGCACTGACAATGGTGGCAGCGCCACTCTTCACTTTCTGCCATATTCACCTGGCGGGCAGGCACAATTTTGCCGGTTCTACGCTGTGCGATATAACATTTTTGTACTCGCATTTTCCAGAACTCACATTGGCCTGGTGGCACGAATATAATTTTCAGTCAGTGTTTTCAGTCCCCGGTATGATTTTTGTTTATCTGACATCCATTTCTTGAGCGTGTCAGGAAGCGGTAAGTGCAGCGAATACCATTCATCCAAATCCCGGCCTGCAACCAGTTCACACCAGCACAGTAGTGTCAGCGTTTGTCGAAAGCCCGGTTGCGTATGCAGCCGGAATAGCATTTGTAATTGTTCCGCCAGTCTGCTTTTTCCAAGGCGGTAACATTCACTGAGCAACACGCCAGGTAACAGAGAATAGTCAGTACGTTTGTTCAGTCGGGGGATAACAGCACACTCTTCCTCCTGGGATGTTTGAGTGACCTGTAACAGACACTGTGGGACGACAATTTCCGATGTCATACCACCCGACGACCGGCACGATGTAATCGCAAGCTTGTGCCAGTGCTCTATTTCCTGCTGGCACAAACCATGGAACAAATTGATGCGGGTAAAATCATTGAGCCAGGTTTGGTAATGGTTAAGTAATGGGATGTTTTTCATGGGTAATTTTCCTTGATTATTAAATTTTAGGCAGCCGTAAGCCTCCGCAGAGAGCGGATAGTGCAAACACGGCCTGGATGAATGTTATTTGGTGAAGTAAGGCTTACAGCTGCTTGTGGGATTCTTCGATACGGACCTGAAGCCAGGCTTCCACTTCACTTTTCCGCCAGCGGGAACTGCGTCCAAATTTGGTCGGTTTTGGAAACCTACCTTCTTTAATCAGTTTGTAAAACCACTTGTCAGTAAGTTGGGTGAGTTGCGAGATGAAAGCCATATCGATGAACTGGTCTTCGAGTAGTGAAGGTTTAATTGTCATGGTTTGATTCTCCGGTAGCTTAAGGGGGAACCGGAGTCGGGTTATGAATTACTGAGCCCGCTCCGACATAGGTACCGGTGGTGACGTAAAAAATAGCATTAGCCGGGTATATATTTTCTGGGTCTTCCCTGTCGTGCAGGAGGTGGAACCTCATTGCATCTCCAGATCGGGTAATCATATTTCTGGTCTTCTTTTGTCAGATAACTGGCTATATGTCTCACGCTGTTTAAGGCTTCATTATTGTGATATTCAACAACGTTGTTAATGTTGTCACGATGATATTCATTTGGCTTGCATCGTTGAGGCTTGCCTTCACCATGGGTAATCTCTAGCCACATTTCTTCTGCCTGTAAAATGAATGGGAATGACTTCTGATGCTCCTAAGCATTAAGATAGAAAATCGCATGGGCATGAACCGCACTTTCTGATGTCCATTCAAGTACCCAGAAAATACCAATAACGCCAGGAGGGTTGGTCATCGCCTGAGTGAGTTCTCTGAGGTCATCCTGTATTTCTGCAGAGGAATTACGAATCAATCGATTAGTACCTCGTTGGTAATCAAAATCCATTCGAAAGGCCACTATTTTGGAGTGACATGCCAGGATCTGATTAAGATGGTGATTAATCAAATTCAGCAGGAATTCATTAGGGGTGATTTTCTTTAAATGTGGGTAATGTCTTTGCATTGCTCTGTTCCTTTGAATTAATCCAAAGGAATTGGTGCATCTGTTTTTTCTGTCTTTGAAAGGACTCTTGCAAAGCAGGTTTTAATCACTTTTTACAGATGTACAGCATCCCGTGGAGGGGAAGTTAGATGGCTATCAATTGAGATCTACTATCTATAAAACCAATTAACCTTAATTATTTTTTAACCTGATAGACGCCTCCGTTTCCCTACAGTATTTATACTCATATAGCCTGCTGTCAGTGACAGTTGTAGGGGTTATCGCAGAGTCAATTTTCAGTGTTTCCGAAAAACGCTCTACATGACTTACGTCAAAGTTTCTCCAATATGATTGAAATCAAGGCATGAAATGAAGGTGGAAAGGCTTAAGATAATCAAAAAAAGAACGTAGTATACTACGTAGAGTGCTACGTCTTTTTCTACGATTGTTGTTACGTTTGAGGTTATGATGAGTGCAGGAAAACGAGTGACCAATCTCTGGATGAAAAGAATAAATTTATGGCTTTACTGGGATATCTTTCGCTCAGCATTGATGCATGTTGATGAGTCTCGTGAATTAGTGGGAAGAATAGATGATGCCACTCTTTTCAAAGAGTCTTGTATTAAATATATGAATAAAAAAGAAATGGTTAAATATAGGAGTGCGGAGGATTTCTTTGAAAAGAGTAAGCGAGAGGTTGAGGGTAAGTTAATACCTTTTAGTGAACTTGAGTGGATTGATTGTGAGCGTTCGTTGTCATTTGTTGCTAATTATATCCATGCCGAATATAAGCTATATACAAATAATAATGCCCCCTCTCTTCTTGAGATCACTTTACCTGAATGGAGCCTTGATTCTGATAAGGGTGGCGTAAATTATGACGGGTTAATTCTTTTGATCGACTATCAATGTCGTGTATCAAGCTTTAACCATATCCATTCAAACTTAGAGCGTTTGAAAAATTCTTGGCTCCGTATCAAGAAAAAATTTGGCAATCCGTTCTGGTTCTCATCAACCAGACATGATGCTAAATACCAGGCAGATTATCAGTGGGTGATGTCTTACTTCGATAAGAACAAAATGATTAATGGTAATGTGGATTTTTGGTTTGAAAAAAATATGAATCTGAAAGTTCATTCAATCTTTGATCAATGGGTTGACAATAAATCCGATGCTGAAGGTGAATTGTTTATTATAAAAACAAAAAAAGCATGGGGGCAGAAAAAATTCAGAGATAGTGTTGCAAACAAAAAGGTTCTCAATACCTATATTAGCAAAGGCAGTAAGAGACAACTTGATTATCTGGTCAGTAAAAATGAAATGAAAATCAATGAATTAATTGAGATGCTGATCAATGATGCGTACGCAAAAGCTAAACTGAAAAGTTGGGAAAATTAAAAAATATTACAGATATATATCATCACTCTGAACATATCCCATTAACGGCAGAACCACGAGGTTCTGCCGTTTTTGTATACTTTTTCGGAGGAGCAGTAATGAAACAATTTGACGGTCTGCAGTCACTGCAGCAACCGCTTTCCGGCCTGCCCCAGTGGGTCTCTGAACGCATTCTGCAGCAGATAAATCAGTTAACCCAATACGAGCCTGTAATAGGCATTATGGGGAAAACCGGGACGGGAAAGAGCAGCCTGTGCAATACCCTGTTTGCTGGGGATATATCACCGGTCAGTGATGTAGCGGCATGTACTCGAAAACCACTGCAGTTTCGCCTGCAGTTCGGCAAACGCTTTATGACAATTAGGGACCTACCCGGCGTTGGAGAGTCCGAACTACGGGATGCTGAATATGCCGCACTCTACCGTGAACAACTTCCTCGGCTCGACCTGGTGCTGTGGTTGATCAAGGCCGATGACCGGGCGCTGGCGGTGGATGAACATTTTTACCGGGAGGTGATTGGTGAGGCATACCGGCATAAGGTGTTGTTTGTTATCAGTCAGTCCGACAAGGTTGAACCCACCTGCGGTGGTGAAAAGCTGTCTACAGAGCAGAAACAAAATATCAGCCGCAAAATCTGCCTGCTACATGAGTTGTTCCAGCCGGTAAACCCTGTCTGCGCAGTGTCGGTACGTTTGCAGTGGGGGCTGCGGATGATGGTTGAACGGATGATTCGTTGCCTGCCGCGGGAGGCCAGTAGTCCGGTAGCGGTACAGCTTAGTGCTCCACTTCGTACCGATGCCGTTAATAAAAAAGCCCGTGACGATTTTGGTGAAACGGTCGGCTCGGTACTGGACACAGTAAGTTCCATGCCCCTGATACCGGCCCCGGTTCGGACAGTCATCCAGTCTGTACGCGACATCGTAGTATCAGTCGCTCGTGCAGTCTGGAATTTCTTCTTCTGAAAATTAACCCTTCAAACCCGTAGTTTGCTGAGCCCTGCTGCGACTTTGCGGCGGGGCTTTTTGTATTTATTTTCCATTATGAGGAGTCTGCTTATGACCCGTCTGGCTTCGCGCTTTGGCGCAGTAAATCTTATCCGTCGTGACCGTCCGTTAACCCACGAAGAACTGTTTCTTGTGGTACCCAGCGTTTTCAGCGAGGACAAACACGAATCCCGCAGTGAACGATACACATATATACCCACCATCTCTCTGCTGGACAGTCTGCAGCGGGAGGGCTTTCAGCCGTTCTTTGCCTGTCAGACCCGCGTGCGTGATCCGGGTCGTCGTGAACATACGAAGCACATGCTGCGCCTGCGTCGGGAGGGGCAGATTACCGGTAAGCAGGTGCCGGAAATTATTCTGCTCAATTCTCACGATGGCTCCAGTTCGTATCAGATGCTACCGGGACTATTCCGTGCGGTATGCCAGAACGGGCTTGTCTGCGGTGAGTCGTTTGGCGAGGTGCGAGTGCCGCACAAAGGAGATGTCGTGAGTCAGGTGATTGAGGGGGCGTATGAAGTACTGGGTATTTTTGACCGTGTGGAAGAGAAGCGGGATGCCATGCAGTCGCTGATGCTGCCGCCACCTGCACAACAGGCTCTGGCACAGGCTGCATTGACGTACCGTTTCGGTGAGGACCACCAGCCGGTGACAGCACCTCAGATACTTTCCCCACGCCGCTGGCAGGATGAGAGCAATGATCTGTGGACCACATACCAGCGTATTCAGGAGAACCTGATTAAGGGCGGGCTCAGTGGCCGGAGTGCAAAAGGCGGGCGAACGCATACCCGCGCCGTGCGTGGTATTGACGGAGATGTGAAGCTTAACCGGGCTCTCTGGGTGATGGCTGAAGCGATGCTGAGTGGGTTTCAGTCCTGAGCTTGTTATCAGCATGTTAAGAAAGGACACACCCTGTCCGTTTACCTGCATTAAATTGAGTGTTTTTTCACCGTGTTTCACCGTGTTTCACGGTGTGCCGCGTCGGGCCTGCTTCCGGAGGCAGATAAAAAATAGTTCATTCCATGTCCATACCCTGTCCGCCCCCCTCTTTAGAATCATCTCATATTCAGTCAGTTAACTATTACGGAGATTTAAGATGACACAGGCAGAGCGCCGTCATGACCGGCTGGCTGTCAGGCTGTCACTGATAATCAGCCGCCTGGTTGCAGGTGAAACGCTGAACTTAGCGCGGCTGGCTGCAGAGTTTGGTGTGTCAATCCGTACCCTGCGACGGGATTTTCGCGAACGGCTGATGTACCTCGACCTTGAGTATCGACGGGGGCAATGCCGCCTGCGCAGCACCGGTGGGGGCGTACAGGGCGAACTGGATGCGCTGACCTTTGCGCACCGGGCCGGACTGGCCGATATTTTTCCGGGTCTGGACCGGCGTCTGGCGGGCATGCTGCTCACTGCAGGAGGGATGCCGTGTCTGGTATGGCAGCCGCCACAGTCTGTGTCACCGGCCATCTCACTGGTGTTCTACCGTCTCGTCAGTGCCATTACCGCCTGCCAGCGGGTGCTGCTGTTGGCCGAGGGAGAGCGCTGTGACGGGCTGGCCCCGTACCGCCTGATATCACTCGACGGCTGCTGGTACCTCACCGGTGAACTTAACGGGCATATCACCGTTCATCCTCTGGCGACCATCCATGCGGTGACAGTTCTGAACACCACTTTTACCCCGCGAAAACGTCTCAGCCAGTTAACTACACAGGCGGGCTTTATCCGGGCCCTTCCGCACTTCAGCTGTATCTGCGAAGTCCTGTCTCCTGGAGGAGAAGCCGGACAACACAATGATTTAATAACCTCTGTTAAGAAGGAAAAGCAATGACCTGGCACTACGAGAAAAATGGCATACGTCACGACAATGTGACCGAAGACGACATCACTGGCCTGATTATGCGCGGTGAACTCACCGCTGCCACGCTGGTGTGGCGACAGGGCATGACGGATTGGCAACCGGTCTCTGCCACCCCGCTGGCTTCGGCGCTGCTCCACAGCACCACACCACCAGCGCTGCCGGGGAGTCGCATTCCGGGCGGAGTGGTATGGACGCTGGCATTTGCTCCCTTCATTGGTTATGCGCTCGAGCTGTGGACGGCAGGGCTGAGCGGAATGTCTTTTGACGAGGCATATGAGGCCGTCTCGGGCGGGCAGTACTGGTTTATCACGCTGCTGCTCAATATCGCTCTGGGGTATCTCGATGAACGACGCCTGCGTAAGGCCGGAGTGGATACCACCACGTTTGGCAAACTGGCCTGGCTGGTGCCGTTCTATTTATGGCGACGGGCAAAAACTCTCGGTCAGAAACCGGCTCACTTCTGGGTATGGCTGGTGATGCTGGTCCTGACGGCGATGGCCTGAGTCCCCGCTACATGAAACTCACTCAGTGAAAGAATAGAGTAAAGAAAAAGTGTTATGTTACTGAGCGTTACAGGCATTCTGCTGTTCAATGCTGGAGTTAAGGCTCAGCCTTACAACCGGAAGTTACCTGTTGCGGACAATGATAACAACGGCAATATTTCTTGGTGCGCTTACGTACCAGCATAACCCCACTGCCCCTGTGTCAGGGGCTTTATCAGGAATCTAATAATGAAAAGAAAATTCTCCTCTGCAAGTATGAAATGGAGTTGGTTGGCACTCTCTGTAGCATTGATGGCCCCGGCAGCAGTCCAGGCAACTGTCAAAACGGCGGTAAAGGCCAAGAGCTGTCAGCCAGAAAACAATACCTGCCCATATCCTTTTGATCTGTACAAAACTGACCCAGAGTATAAAAAGTCGTTTGATGAGACCATGAATCAGAATGGTTTACCGACGATGCTCGACGAGATGAATGGTCCAGCGGGTCCGATGGAGCCAGTAAAAATTGACGGTAAAGTCTACCTGAAAGGTTTTATGTGTGAAGACGGTAACTGTGGTAACCACAATCTGACATTCTTGTACCAGCCTGACCTCCATAACTTGGTGGGCTTCTACAGTAACGGTAAAGATGGGCAGTGGGTTAACACCCCAAGTGATGGTGAGCTGAAAGTATTACGTGCATTAGCCAATGGGACTGCGGAACCAACACACACGCCAACCACCATTACCACGTCCAATGATGCACCACCTGCGAATACCATCTGGGAATTTACCGGGGGTAACGGTGACACTCTGTGGAGCATGTGCGGCGGTAAACAGAACAGTTGTGTGATTGTTGGTAATACCAAACACGTGGTCGCCGTGTTAAATCACAAATCTGCCAGTGGGTGTGCATTAGGTGATTTTTACATCATTGACAGGGATGACCGTTCCTGGCAACAGCGAGATACTGGAACCTGTAGCCCAAATGCCTGGGTGCGCAAAGGATCCATTAAAGGCGGTCAATACTTGTCTGTTGACATCGGCATCGGCAACGAAACGGTCATACAATATCCGATCGGGTACTGGTCAGATGTGAAAGAGTTCACTGGCCCAAACCGACCATCCTGGGAAAAAGCAAAACAGGCAGCTAAACAGTAGTATTATCGTTACAACACAAAATATAGTCTATTTCCCTTCCTCTCTTTCTGTCTCCTGTCCCCTGTCGCCTCTGCGTCAGGGGCTTTGTCTTTAAATATTATAAAAATGCCTGAACTTCAATTACTGCTGCCGGGACCTTTCGCCCGATAGCAGGCCGAAGCTGTTACCCGCCGATATCACAACATCGCCATTGAAGACGACCAGGGCAGTCACTTCCGTCTGGTGGTTCGTGCCCCTGCGGGTCGAATGGTCTGGCGGGCGTGGAGTTTTGAACCTGATGCTGGCGAAGGACTTAATCGTTATATCCGTCAGTATGGCATTCTCAGTGCATCCTCCTGACCACACCCATTCATCATCCCTGCATGTCCTTTATTTCCCATACGCCAGCAATCGTCGCTGGCGTTTTTATTGACGGAGAATATCCATGATGACACTAACTCAACGCGAATTGATGCCCGCTAATAAACCTCAATTTGACCTTACTGCAACGCCAGTACCCGACGAACAGCGTCTCGATTTCTGGCCACTATACTTTGGGGCTATCCCGCAGTGGATAACGCTGGAACCGCGTATTTTCGCCTGGATGGACCGCCTCTGTGATGAGTATAGCGGTGGTATCTGGTCATTTTACAAGCTCAGCAATGGTGGAGCGTTTATGGCCCCTGATGCTGACAGTGACGATAAATGGCATCTTTTCAACGGCATGAACTGCAATGGTGCGGAAATGAGCGCGGAAGCCGCAGGCATTGCTGTCTGCCTGATCGAATACAGCCATCACGCCTGTCGCACCGAATGCGATGCCATGACGGAGCACTATTACCGTCTGCGCGACTATTCCCTTAACCACCCCGAATCCCGCGCAATTCTCGCCATCATTGATTAAGGAATTTTTCCATGGAGAAACAACTAGCCCTGTTTACGCCGGAACTGCCGTTACAGGCACTGCGCACCATCAAACGCGCCCTGAGTCTGCTTGACCACCATCTGCGCGAACCGGGTGTGGCATTCACCTCCACACAGGCCGCTCGCGACTGGCTCAGGCTCAAGATGGGAACCCTTGAGCGTGAAGAATTTGTCGTGCTGTACCTCAATAACCAGAACCAGCTGCTTGCCCACGAAACACTGTTCACCGGCACCCTCAATCACACTGAAGTTCATCCCCGGGAAGTGGTGAAACGCGCCCTGTACTTTAACGCGGCAGCAGTGATATTTGCCCATAACCACCCTTCCGGGGAGGTTGCACCAAGTCAGGCAGACAAGGCTATTACCCAGCGACTGGTGCAGGCGCTGATGCTGGTGGAAGTTCGAGTGCCCGACCACCTGATTGTAGGTGGCAGACAGATTTTCTCTTTTGCCGAACATGGCCTTCTTTAAACAGGAATAAAATTATGAATAAAGACGTTACACAAACCTGGGGTCTTAAACGAGATATCACACCGTGTTTCGGAGCCCGACTGGTGCAGGAAGGTCATCGCCTGCATTTTCTGGCTGACCGGGCAGGATTCACCGGCTCATTCAGTGAGGTGCAGACCCTACAACTGGATGAAGCCTTCCCGCATTTTGTCGCACACCTAGAGCTGATGCTGCTCTCAGGTGAGCTGAATCCCCGGTACGCGCACTGCGTTACGCTGTACCGTAACGAGCTGACTTGTGAAGCAGATACGCTGGGAAGTCATGGGTATGTGTATATCGCCATTTATCCCTCAAATCAGGTTAAAGACTAACCTTCAGCATCATCTCAGTTTTGTAAGCCTTCAAATCTTCCGTTCCTTTATTTAAGAGACTCAACACATGCAAATCTCAACTGTATCGGCCACGGTGCCGGTTTCGTCACGCCTGTCGCCCGTGCAGGTCTGGCAGCAACTTTTAACGTATCTGCTGGAACACCATTACGGCCTGACGCTTAACGATACGCCATTTCATGACGACGCGGCCATTCAGGAGCATATCGAAGCGGGAATAACGCTTGCTGATGCAGTGAATTTTCTGGTGGAACGCTATGAGCTGGTACGCACTGACCGCAAAGGGTTTACGTGGCAGGAGCAGACACCATTTCTGACCGCTACCGATATTCTCAGAGCAAGGCGAGCTACCGGATTAATGAATACTTAAATTCTTCGAGTCTCATTCCTGATTTTTACCTCTGTACTTTCCACCCTTTTTATTCATCGCATAATGCGCTTGCCATTACCGGTTGGCGTGCTTGCATTTAGCGACGGTTCCTCTCTTCACTACTGGAGTGAGACATTTAATTAAGACAATGAAATCAATAAAGAAGGGAGGGCTCACTTTTTATAGGATTAATATCCCATAAAATTTGCGTTCAAGGGCAACCTCTAATTGGAAAAAAAATTACTAATGGGAGAATTACGATATGACTAGATGCACAGCACCAGTGCGCGGACATACCTCAGCGGCAGCGGCTGCAGCATGTCCTGCATGTCGTTATCGCAGTAGAAGTTATGGTTCTTACGGTCCCTCCTACTCTTCGTCGGGCAGTAGTGGGGGAAATAGTGGCGGCGGTGCCAGTTCCAGCAGCCCAAGACCCCGCTGGTCGAAATCAAGTTCATCCGTGTCGTATACATCAGCCCAAGTGCAGTCACTCACGCCAATCCGACAAACTATTGAAACACGTGCAGTGGAGCAACCAGATCTCCGTGATGTCTTCCTTTGCCACGCGTGGGATGACCGACAGGGCGTAGCCAAAGAGCTGCACGATTTACTCGTGGCTGCTGGTGTCAAAGTCTGGTTCAGCGAGAAGGACCTCGGTCTTGGAGTTCCTATGATGCGGGCTATCGACAAGGGATTAGCAAATTCGAGAATCGGGTTGGTATTGGTGACGCCAGCGTTATTGAGCCGTCTCCCCAAGGAGGGTGTTGCTGACAAGGAGCTTTCGGCACTTCTGGCGGGTAATCAACTAGTTCCAATTGTACATAACACAACGTATCAAGCTCTCCGCAATATCAGCCCCTTGCTTGCATCACGAAGCGGCTTGGATACAGGAGAAGATTCAATGAAAGTTGTCGCGACTAAAATCGCGGAGTTGGTAAGTCTTTAGCGCAGTGGCTAACACAGTTTCTTAATTCAGTTAGTGTTGTTTGTAAAAATTCGATCTAACCCTTTGGTGATTCTGGCCTGTCGTTGGCAGGCCAGACACCTTCATCGTTAATAGCCCGTAGCTGTGACTGCGAACCGTATAGAGCTGTGAGTCAAACGTTGCCGATTTAATTGTAAGCCTCAGAGACGAAACGTTGATGATGAAAAAAGGGAGTGATGAAATTTAAAATCTTTGGAATTAGAAATAGAACACTTCAGTTTGATAAACTTTGTGTCTTGGTATCTTTGGTAGAAAGGAGCAATGATGACTAAGGTAAGCTATAGACGTTATACGGATCTTCCGGCACTAATACATATTTTGACAAACAGAACTCTGACTCTTCTCGATCCTTCTTTTTGGGACGATAAGAATGACTCTTACTTTCTTGCGACTTATAAGGAGAAGAAGGAATTACAGTCAGTGCTTGCCTTATGCTTCACAAAGGAATCAGAGACATACCATCATTGGCGGGTGTTTTCATCTGGAGCATCTGGAGCATGTATTAACTTCAATCCTGAACAACTAGAAACAGCTTTCGCTAGGGCCAAAGGAGTTAAATTTAAAGAGGTAAACTACCTCGCATTGAAAGAACTACGTGAAAATCGCCCAACAATCGCTCAATTACCATTTGTTAAACGAATACCTTATAAGCATGAGAAAGAGTTCAGAGCATTATGGGAGTCAGAGTCCGATAAAGTAGGTTTCCTAGATGTTCCTATTGATATTGCTTCAATTACAAGAATAACCCTTAGCCCGTGGATGCATCCTAGCTTGAGGGAGGATGTTGTGAAACTTCTAAAAATGATAGATGGATGTAAGAGCATCCCTATTGTGAGATCAACGTTGACTGAAAATGCGAGATGGAAATCATATGGAGCAAGCGCGAGGTAAGAATCGAATAACCATATGTTTTGGTGTATGACATAACGAACCAATATTGTTTTTGAAGTGCCAATGTCCGCTTCATGCTTTGAGACATATATGGTTTTCATACAGGCGGATTAGTTAAGAGGCATTCGATAAGACAGATTACTTTACGATTCCTGTGACTCTTTTGACATTTGATAATCATATCTGTGCGCCCCTAGAAAATTATTAGCAGGTCGATATCGAGACCAAGCCTTTGGTGCCTCTGAAGAAAACGTTCTTACCTGCTTTGTTCTTGTCTTGACCACTATATTGGTGTTGTACTTATGTTATTTTGTACCTACTCGCGGTGTCTGATTTTTGTACGGATTTCTGTTTGTGGGTACAAGTGCGGGTACGAGTTCTAAGTGATAAAAATAAATAACATTGATATCAGTAAGTTGCCTGTCATGTGCGAGTCCGGCCTTCGCCCTCATCCCCTAAACACCTCCCTCCGATGCCACTCCACAAACCCTTCTCTCGGGTAATTCCCTTTTACCATCGGTAGCGCGATCTGCTTTCCGGCAAAATCCCAGAACAACTGTCCCACAATCCCACCTCCATTCACCGCGTCAGACACCAGCACTTGCATATTCTCATCCAGCCCGATCGATCCCTTATCAAACGCTTTATGGTGAATGGCACACAACGCGAGTCCGTTTGGGATTTCACACGGTCCGCCATGTTGTTTCCATTTGATGTGTGCGGCTTCGAGGCCGACGGAAGCATTGTCATGGCGCATATTGAATCCGCAGATCGCGCATTCATAGTTATAGGCGCGGAGCACCTGCTGGCGGAAGAGAGGGTCGCGCACCTTGCGGATCTGTTGGATATCGAAGCCCATCTCGTCTGCAATTTCTTCCTGAATGCTTTCGGGAAAATGCGCTTCCAGTATCTGCTGCGCCAGCGTTCCGATAAGTTTTTTATTTTTCGTCAGACGTGAATAATGCTCTTCATCGAAACCGCCCGCGACACTGTGCTTAACCAGTTCCCCGGCGGGTGGCTGTTTGCTGCCGGTCGTCGAGCAATGCTCATCATTTTGCAGCTCCCAAAAGCCGTCACCTTTGAGACGCCAGAACGGCATATCGGGGCGATATTGCGCGCGCTGAGGTCCAAAACGTTCAAGAAGGCTGTGGAGTTGCTCGCGCACTTCCGAACCATAATCGAACATACGGACGTGGCCGCGCTGGTAGTTTGCCAGCACATACAAGAGCAATAACGGTTTATG
>Ga0207696_1000510_pt1 | contig 32264 bp, 33 predicted proteins | sample KBSS54metaG_FD_184403 | JGI IMG/M metagenome (GOLD analysis project Ga0207696, IMG submission 184403) | Switchgrass rhizosphere microbial communities from Kellogg Biological Station, Michigan, USA - KBS S5-4 metaG (SPAdes) (version 2) | ecosystem: Host-associated > Plants > Roots > Rhizosphere >...
GGCATCGACCACGTTGCAGAAAATGCGGCGTGATTCGCATGCTTCGCTGACTTGTTGATTCACTGTTTCGTTGTCAGTTGCGGCAATGGCCAGCCAGCAAACATCAAGCAGCGCGGGGGCGAATTCGCCCTCAGCAAGGGTGATCATGCCCTGTTCCGCCCACACATGAAATTGTGGGGAGAATTCCAGGGCATTTACAGTGACCTGTGCACCTGCCTCCATCAACAAACGTGCTTTACGTTCTGCGACATCGCCACCGCCGACCAACAGGCAGGCGCGACCTCGTAATTGACAAAATATAGGCAGGTGATCCACGGTCAATCCTCAAATAAATTAGTTGCGTGCAGTCTCCGGCGCGGCGACTTGCGCAGGCTGTGGGCGCTCGGCTTTCGGCGTAGCATACCAATAACCCAGACCCATGAATACTACACCGGAAAGGGTATTCCCAAGCGTTACCCACAACAGGTTGTGACCGATACCCGCCATGGTGTAGGCGTCGCTATGATGACCAAACCAGGAGAGTGCAAACAGCGTCATGTTGGCAATGGAGTGTTCGTAACCGGAAGCGATAAACGCCAGCAGACACCACCAGATAGCGATGAACTTCGCAGCACCTTCAGTACGCACGGCCATCCAAATTGCCAGACAAACCAGCCAGTTACACAAAGCACCTTTGAAGAACAGTACCATCGCCGGAGCAGTGGTTTTTGCCAGCGCCGCGGTGTGAACCAGGCTGGTGTCCAACGGCAGCAGGCTACCGCCGCCCCATTTGTAGAGCAGGGCAACAAACACGGAACCCACCAGGTTACCCAGCCAGGTTTGCGGCAAAATACCCCACATTTGACCGTGAGTGATGGTGCCTGCTTTGACGCCGAACGTCAGGAACATGGTGTGTCCGGTGAATAGTTCAGAGCCTGCGATGATAACCAGCGTCAGGGCGATCCCGAAGGTGGCACCCATTACCAGTGGACGCAGCGCGGGATCAACCAGATTACCGAGGGTGAAGATCAGGATGATGCCGAGGCCGACATAAGCGCCTGCCATGGCAGAGCTTATCCAGAATCCGAGTGGATTGTTTTGCGACAATCGGGCAATGCGCGCGGCATTCGCCGCACATTTGTTAATGGTATCGGTGAACATTTTTGTTATCCCAATAAATTGAAAGAAAAAATAAATAATTGAAATTTTCCCCTCACCCCGGCCCTCTCCCCAAGGAGAGGGAGAACACCGATTTAATGTCCTCTCCCCAAGGAGAGGGAGAACACCGATTTAATTCCCTCTCCCTCAGGGAGAGGGCTAGGGTGAGGGTTGTTTTAAGACTTAAGCTTTAATCTGAACCTGGCCGTCTTGTACGCGCGCTTTGTAATGCGCAATTGAACGGCTCTCGTCTTCCATGCACAACCCGTCACGCAGTCTGAAACGCTGCTTTTTCAACGGGCTGGCAACCCACAATTCATTCTGATGTTCAGCAATCAAGCCGCGAGACAACACGCTGGCCTCAAAGAATGGGTCGATATTGCTGATGGCGAAAACCTGGTCATCATTACGTGGGCGGAAAATAGCAATCTGCTGATTACCCACCAATGCGCAAACACCGGTAGCAGGCAGAATGTCGTTTAACTGGCAAACGGTAGTCCACTGGCTCATACATTTTCCTCCACTTCTTCTACCAGGGTGACCGGGATACGTTCGTAAGGCGTAGCCGGACGGTGTTGCTCGCGCTCAGGCACAATTTGTACATGCGGGTCGCGGTGTGGGCTGTTGATAAAGTGTTTGAAGCGAACCTGGGCTTCCGGTGTATTCACCGTTTCAGTCCACTCGCAGATCACTTTCTCGCGCAGGCGCGCCAGCTCAGCTTCCAGTTGATCATTCAGACCCAGTTTGTCGTCGATAATGACTTGTTTCAGGTACTCAATGCCGCCTTCCAGGCTGTCGAGCCACGGTGCGGTACGGGTCAGTTTGTCGGCGGTGCGGATGTAGAACATCATGAAGCGGTCGAGGTATTTGATCAGCGTTTCACTGTCTAAATCTGCTGCCAGTAAATCGGCGTGACGTGGTTTCATACCGCCGTTACCGCAGACGTACAGGTTCCAGCCTTTTTCAGTGGCGATAATCCCGACGTCTTTACCCTGTGCTTCCGCACATTCACGGGTACAGCCGGACACACCAAACTTCATTTTGTGTGGAGTACGAATGCCTTTGTAGCGGTTTTCCAGCTCAACGCCGAAGCCAACGCTATCGCCAACGCCGTAACGGCACCAGGTGCTACCAACACAAGTTTTTGCCATACGCAGTGCCTTCGCGTAGGCGTGGCCTGTCTCAAAACCAGCTTCAATCAGCTGACGCCAGATTTCTGGCAAATCATCTTTCTGTGCACCAAACAGGCCGATACGCTGGGAACCGGTGATTTTGGTGTAGAGGTTAAATTCGCGAGCGATACGGCCCACTTCCATCAAACCTTCTGGGGTAATCTCCCCACCAGCAGAACGCGGGATCACCGAGTAAGTGCCGTCTTTCTGGATGTTGCCGAGGAAGTTGTCGTTGGTGTCCTGAAGCGGCGTGTGCTTTGGTGACAGCACATAGTCGTTCCAGCAAGAAGCCAGCAGCGAACCGACGGTCGGTTTACAGACTTCACAGCCGTAACCTTTGCCGTATTTTTGCAGCAGCTCGTCGAAGGATTTAATGCCTTCAACGCGGATCAGGTGATACAGCTCCTGGCGTGAAAACGCGAAGTGTTCACACAAGTTGTGGTTGACTTCGATGCCTTGCTTGCTCAGTTCGGCATTCAATACTTGCGTAATCAATGGAATACAGCCGCCACAGCCGGTACCGGCTTTGGTTTCTGCTTTCAGTGCGGCAACGGTATGGCAGCCGTTGTTGATGGCTTTAACCAGATGCCCTTTGGTGACATCGAAGCAGGAACAGATTTGCGCGCTGTCCGGCAGTTTGTCGACGCCAATCGCTGGCTTACCGGAACTGGCGTGCGCAGGCAGAATCAGCGCGTCCGGGTTTTCCGGCAGTTCGATGTTATTGAGTACCAGTTGCAGCAGGTTGCCGTAGTCGCTGGTGTCGCCTACCAGAACCGCACCGAGCAGGGTTTTGTTGTCAGCGCTAACAATCAGTCGCTTATAAACTTCTTTGCTTTCATCCAGATAAACGTAGCTGCGGCAGTTTGGCGTGCGACCATGTGCATCACCAATCCCGCCGACATCCACACCCAGCAGTTTTAGCTTGGCGCTCATGTCTGCGCCTTCAAAGGCGTTTTCGCTACCGATCAGGTGGTCAGCGGTGACTTGCGCCATTTTGTAGCCAGGGGCGACCAGGCCGAAGGTGCGGTTATTCCAGCTGGCGCATTCGCCGATGGCGTAGATGTCCGGGTCAGAAGTCTGGCAGGTGTCGTTAACCGCAATACCGCCGCGTTGACCCGTTGCCAGGCCGCATTGGGTCGCGAGTTTATCGCGTGGGCGGATACCGGTGGAGAAGACGATGAAATCTACTTCCAGGTCGGTGCCGTCGGCAAAGCGCATAGTCTTACGTGCCTGGTTGCCTTGTTGTACGATTTCCAGGGTGTTCTTGCTGGTATGAACGCGCACGCCCATGCTTTCGATTTTATTGCGTAGCTGCTCGCCACCCATGTGATCGAGTTGCTCGGCCATCAGCATCGGGGCGAATTCAATCACGTGTGTTTCGACGCCGAGGTTTTTCAGCGCGCCTGCGGCTTCGAGGCCCAGCAAACCACCACCGACCACGGCACCGCGTTTACTACGGCGCGCACAGGCTTCGATGGCGTTCAAATCTTCAATGGTACGGTAGACGAAACAGTCTTGTGTTTCAGAGCCTTTAATCGGTGGGATCCACGGGTAAGAACCGGTGGCCATCACCAGCTTGTCGTAATACACGGTACGACCGGTATTCGAGTGGATGACTTTTTCCTGGCGGTTAATGGTGATGGCGCGTTCGCCAACCAGCACTTTTACGCCGTGTTTCTCGTAAAAGCCTTCACGGACCAGCGATAACTCTTCAGCGGTATGATGCGAAAAATAGGAAGACAGATGCACGCGGTCGTAGGCTTTACGCGGCTCTTCACAGAACACAGTAATGTCGAATTGGCCTGGCTGGGCTTTATCAAGTAAGTCTTCGATAAAGCGATGGCCGACCATGCCATTACCGATGATTGCGATTTTGACTTTGCTCATAATTGCCTCAATTTCTTTTCTATTACCGCCTACCTTAACGATTCAGCATTGGTGGTTATTGATACAAATCAAATACACCTTTATATACCTCTTAAGAGGTATATGTTTGATTTTAGTGAGTTTTTATAAGTCGTGGAAATGTTTAGTTATTCGCGGACCGACAATAAATGTCCTCGTTTTGCGGTGTGTGCTATGAAATAGAGGCGGCTAATCAAGAAGGGGTGGGTATGAGCAACAAGACGTTGGAGTTAATTCAAAATGTGCGCCTGGTGGGGCGTGAAGGTTTGTGGCAATTAGCCTTCGAAAATGGGCGCATCAAGGCCATTAAGCCGATGTGCGAAACGCAGCCAGAGAGCCAGCAGATTCTTGACGGGCGCGGCGGTCTGGCAATCCCGCCATTTATTGAGCCGCACATCCACCTTGATACCACGCAGACTGCCGGGCAACCGAGCTGGAATCAATCAGGCACCTTGTTTGAAGGCATTGAACGCTGGGCTGAACGCAAGGCGTTGCTGACCCACGAGGACGTGAAGCAGCGCGCCTGGCAAACGCTGAAGTGGCAGATTGCCAACGGTATTCAGTACGTGCGTACACACGTTGATGTTTCCGACCCGACGCTGACCGCGCTTAAAGCGATGCTGGAAGTGAAAAAAGAGGCCGCGCCGTGGATTGAGGTACAAATCGTGGCATTTCCGCAGGAGGGGATTCTTTCGTATCCCAACGGTGAAGCCTTGCTGGAGGAGGCCTTACGGCTGGGTGCTGACGTGGTGGGCGCTATCCCGCATTTTGAATTCACCCGCGAATATGGCGTTGAGTCGCTGCATAAAGCTTTCGCGCTGGCGCGCAAATATGACCGTCCGTTAGATATTCACTGTGATGAAATTGACGATGAACAATCGCGCTTTGTGGAAACCGTAGCCGCGCTGGCGCTACGGGATGGCATTGGCGCACGCGTTACCGCCAGCCATACCACGGCGATGCATTCTTACAATGGCGCTTACACCTCGCGGCTGTTCCGTTTACTGAAGCTGTCGGGGATTAACTTTGTCGCCAATCCGCTGGTGAATATTCATCTGCAAGGGCGCTTTGATGATTATCCGAAACGCCGTGGTATCACGCGGGTTAAAGAGTTGCTCGAAGCAGGAATTAACGTCTGTTTTGGTCATGATGATGTATTCGACCCGTGGTATCCGCTGGGCACCGCCAATATGTTGCAGGTGCTGCATATGGGGCTGCATGTTTGCCAGATGATGGGCTATCAGCAAATTGATGAAGGCTTAAAACTGATTACCGATAACAGTGCGCGCACCTTCGGCGTGCAGGATTACGGCATTGCCGAGGGAAATGCAGCGAACCTGATTATTCTTCCGGCTGAAAATGGCTTTGATGCGGTGCGCAGGCAGGTGCCAGTGCGTTGGTCAGTGCGGGCAGGGAAGGTGATTGCGACCACGCAGTTGTCGCAAACCTGGGTGATGCTGGATGAAGCCGAAGAGATAACATTTGGTGGATGAAAAGTGGCGGATGGCGCTTGCGCTTATCCGCCCTATAAAACGATTAATGTATTGTCGCGTTATGCTGACGGTGTTTCGTCACCAGACCCAAAATCAGGCACATAACAAACACCACGGCATACAAGCCGTTTGCGGTTTGCAGCGCCGCATGCGGGCCGCTGTGAGCCACGATCGGGCCGGTAACCACAAAGGTCAGCATGGTGCCGATAGTGCCGCAAGTCAGGACGAAGTTAACCAGTTTTGGTGAGGCAACTTTGGTCTGCAATGAACCAAGGGTGATAACCGAGGTGTAAATCGCGCTAGAGAAGAAGCCCAGAGCCAGAATAAACCATGCCAGATGAGTGGGTTCGCTGGTGTTGAACAGGTACATCAGAACGGTAGCTGCACCCGCAAGAACAGTCAGAATGCGTTGCAGATCGAAGAAACGCAAAATGAAACTGAACGCCCACATACCGAACATGTAAGACATCCAGAAATCACTGACTAACTGACCGGCATCATTCAGGTTCATGCCGAGGCTTTTGGCGTATTCCGGAACCCAGGAGATAAAGCCCAGTTGGCCTAAGATGTAGCACAGCGCGGCAATCGACAGGAACAGCACGCCAACCCCCCATTTTTCTTTCTCGGCCACTTTCTCGGTTGGTGCGGCGTGTTTGCCTAATGCCGGGAAGTCGCAACCGAAAGTCAGGATGAAGATAGCGACGTACACCAGACCGATGCAGACGTAAACCCAGTACCAGTCGATGCTGCGAGCCAGAAGAATCGCGGCAACCATTGGGAAAATCATCCCCGCCATGCTGAAGAAGGAATCGGTAAACAACAGGCGTGAACCGCGTTCACGGCCTTCATACATGTGGGTTATCAGGAATGTACCAATCGACATCGTGATACCGCTGACCAGCCCAAGCACAAACATTGCCGCCGAGAAAATGGTTAGGTTATCGCCAAAGACAAGCCCGGCAACCGCCAGAACCATCAGTATAAAACCAAAGCGCAACTGAGTTTTCAGTGGCACGATTTCCATTAACCAGGCATTCAGGAAAATAGAAATTAAAATACCCGCGTTCAGGAAGGTAAAGGTATTACTCATGCTGGAGACGGGTACGTGGAAGTATTCGGCAATATTGCCCATCACCATCCCGGTGACGATCACCAACGCGCCGGTCAGTGCGTAGGAGAAAAAGCTGATCCATGTGAGCTTAATGCGGTTGCTGTTAGTCATGACAAGCCTGTGAATAGAAATGTAAAGTGCTTTGACAGCACTCGAGAAGAATGGATTTTAGTCAAAAACGTGATTCATTCATACATTTTATGAATCATTTGGGGTTTGTTACTGCGCTTTAAGTGATATGAATCACAATTGAGCATGTATTCTCATTAGTCATTCATTTAACTTATTGATTTGTGTGAAAGTAAAAAACAGTAAATGGCTGGCGCATAGAGGAGTGCCTCTTTACAATCTAGCAACTTGCTTCATTCACTGCCTTCGTAAGGAATTTTTCATGCTCAAATCGACACTGGCGGCCGTAGCAACCGTGTTTGCTCTTACCGCGCTATCTCCTGCGGCACTTGCTGCTAAAGGGGATCCACACGTCCTGTTGACCACGTCAGCGGGTGAAATTGAGCTTGAGTTAAACAGCCAAAAAGCCCCTGTCTCTGTGAAAAACTTTGTGGATTATGTGAACAGTGGCTTCTACAACAACACCATTTTCCACCGTGTAATCCCAGGCTTTATGCTTCAGGGAGGCGGCTTCACTGAAGATATGAACCAGAAGCAGCCAAATCCACCGATCAAAAACGAAGCTGATAACGGTCTGCGCAATACTCGTGGCACTATTTCTATGGCACGTACCGCAGATAAAGACAGCGCAACCAGCCAGTTCTTCCTCAACGTTGCAGACAATGCTTTCCTCGATCACGGCCAACGCGACTTCGGTTACGCGGTATTTGGTAAAGTTGTGAAAGGGATGGAAGTTGCCGATAAGATCTCTCAGGTACAGACGCATGATGTCGGTCCATATCAAAATGTTCCGTCAAAACCTGTAGTTATTCTCTCCGCGAAAGTCCTGCCGTAAAAAATTCCCGCGCGGGTATTCTCTACTCGCGCAATCTCCTCCTTCCAGCACTTCCACCGATTGCTGCTTATACTTGTGGCAAGAAAGGGTCATGTTAGGGAGGCACCATGGCAAAGAAACTTACCGACAAACAAAAGTCCCGCCTTTGGCAGCAACAGCGAAGCCGTTCATTTCAGGCCAGTTCCCGGCTGGATATTCTTGAGCCTCATGCGCAAGATGAGACTATCGCACAGCGCGTAGAAACGATTGAACTTGGCCCGCTGCATCGCGGATTACCCTGGTTGTGTGCCATCCATCAGCAGCTGTTTCAGGATGTTTTCGACTGGGCAGGCGAGATACGGGATGTTGATATTTCCAAAGGGGAGACACAGTTCTGTCATTTCGAGTACATCGAAAATGAAGGTAACGATCTGATGCAGGAAATGGAGGACGAACATTACCTGGTCGGGCTTTCCAGAACTGAGTTCGTTCAACGCCTGGCACATTTCTATTGTGAGATTAACGTACTTCACCCGTTTTTTGTTGGCAGTGGTCGTGCGCAGCGCGTTTTCTTCGAGCAGTTAGCGATTCATGCCGGTTATGTTCTGGACTGGAAGGATGTTGCTCCGCAAGCCTGGCAAGAAGCCAATCAGGCTGGAGCGCTGGGTGAGCTGGCAGCGCTGACGGAGATTTTCACTAAAGTGGTGAGTGAAGCGTGCGAAAGCGAATAGAATAGTGCGGTTCTTTTTACTCCGGAGCCGCGATGCTACTGCTTATCGACAATTACGACTCATTCACCTGGAACCTTTATCAGTACTTTTGCGAATTAGGCGCGGAAGTAGTGGTGAAACGTAACGATGAGCTGACCCTTTCTGAAATCAGCGCGTTGGTACCTGAAAAACTGGTTATCTCTCCCGGACCTTGCACGCCAACTGAAGCGGGCATATCCCTTGCGGCGATTACTCACTTCGCCGGAAAGCTACCGATCCTCGGCGTTTGCCTTGGACACCAGGCGATTGCACAAGCATTTGGTGCAACCATTGTCCGTGCCGAAAAAGTGATGCACGGTAAAACCTCGGCTATCACCCATAACAATACTGGTGTTTTCAGCGGCCTGAACAACCCTCTGACCGTGACGCGTTATCACTCTTTGGTTATCGACCCGCCATCGTTACCTGAGTGTTTTGAAGTGACAGCGTGGACGGATAAACAAGAAATTATGGGTATTCGTCATCGCGAACTGGCGCTGGAGGGGGTGCAGTTTCACCCGGAAAGTATTCTCAGCGAGCAGGGGCATCAACTGTTAGCCAATTTCCTGAAGTATTGATTTTTTATTGCCAATAAATGATTTTTTATGCATATTTCATGATTATATTTTCACGTGTCTCTCATGAAGTTTTTATGCGTAAAAAGGGGATAGGCAATAAATGGCAACTGAACAATCCGCAATTACCCGCGCAACTTTCGATGAAGTGATTCTGCCGATTTATGCACCGGCTGAATTTATCCCGGTAAAAGGTCAGGGAAGCCGCGTTTGGGATCAACAAGGGAAAGAGTATGTTGATTTCGCGGGCGGCATCGCAGTCACGGCGCTGGGCCACTGCCATCCCACGCTTGTGGAAGCGTTAAAAAGCCAGGGCGAAAAGCTATGGCATACCAGCAATGTTTTCACTAACGAACCTGCGTTGCGCCTCGGGCGTAAGCTGATTGATGCCACTTTTGCTGAGCGCGTGCTGTTTATGAACTCCGGCACCGAAGCGAATGAAACCGCCTTTAAACTGGCGCGTTATTACGCTTCTACACGCCATAGCCCTTACAAAACCAAAATTATCGCCTTCCATAACGCCTTCCACGGTCGCTCGCTGTTTACCGTTTCTGTTGGTGGCCAGCCAAAATATTCTGACGGATTTGGCCCGAAACCCGCCGATATTATCCATGTCCCGTTTAACGATTTACATGCAGTAAAAGCGGTGATGGACGATCACACCTGCGCGGTGGTGGTGGAGCCAATTCAGGGCGAGGGCGGTGTAACGGCGGCGACACCAGAATTCCTGCAAGGCTTGCGTGCCTTGTGCGATGAGCACAAAGCGTTGTTGGTATTCGATGAAGTTCAGTGCGGCATGGGGCGTATCGGCGAGTTGTTCGCGTATATGCATTACGGCGTGACGCCAGATATTTTGACCAGCGCTAAAGCGCTCGGCGGCGGTTTTCCGGTGAGTGTGATGCTGACGACACAGGAAATAGCGTCTGCATTCCATGTCGGCACCCACGGTTCCACTTACGGCGGAAACCCGCTGGCGTGTGCGGTGGCAGGGGCAGCATTTGATGTTATCAACACGCCGGAAGTGTTGAATGGCGTTACGGAAAAACGCCAGCTGTTCGTCAAGCATTTGCAGCACATTGACGAGCAGTTTGATGTGTTCAGCGATATTCGCGGCATGGGTTTGCTGATTGGCGCTGAGCTGAAACCGCAATACCAAGGCCGTGCACGTGAATTCCTGCATGCCGCTGCTCTGGAAGGGGTGATGGTGTTGAATGCCGGTCCTGATGTTATGCGCTTCGCGCCAGCCTTGATTGTTGAAAATGCCGATATTGATGAAGGTATGGCGCGCTTTGCAAAAGCAGTGGCGAAGATCGTTAACGGATAGTCGTTAATCCGACCGCCGCAAGCGGTTCAGCCAAATACCATGATGTGGCCGCTGACGCCATGCAACCGAAGAAATAGTGTGCATGGTGCTGAGGTGGCCCAGAATCCGCTGTAAATGTTGCTCCATCGTGCTTAATGGCCCACTCGGAAGCCCTTCCAGTGGGTCAAGAATATTCGCGTCGTTAGTCTCACCTGGCCCATCATATTGCAGCCGCTGCTGGCATCGTTGCAGCGCAATTTCACACGACTGCAAATAGCGCTGGGCTAAATCCGGTGTCAGCATGTTGTGCTCGCGCGCAAGCGTAGTCATGGCGTTGATGTGCTCGACAATAAACTGGCTGTGCGTCACCCACAATTTCATATCTGCCAGGTAATGCGAGTTAAAACCGGGTTCCTGCATCGCCTGATTCAGTGAGTTAAACAGCGCATTATGGGCTTGATTGACCTTCATTCGTTGCCAGGCTAGCGGCGTGGGTTCGGGATCGTTGCTCAGAATCAGGCGAATCGCGTCCTGGTCTTTTTCAAGCGCGTCGTGGGCGTTCTGGCGCAACAAACCGCTTTGCCACTGCGGCCACAGCCAAACCATGCCGCCGAAGGCAATCAAACAGCCGAGCAGAGTATCAATCAAGCGCGGGACGATAAATTGCTCGGCGCTGAGTGTGAGCAGTTGCAGGGTATATACCGCCGTCACGGTAAAACCAATCGTCGCCCAGCCATAGCTCTGGCGAATAAACAAATAGCTGACCAGCGTAATGACCAGCATCGCGGCCAGGGCAATGCTTTGTGGGAAGTGAAAGTGCAGGGCGATACCCGCAATCGCCAGGCCAGCAATGGTCCCTGCCGAACGGTGCAGAATGCGTACCCGCGTGGCGCCGTAGCCGTTTTGCGTAACGAACATCACCGTCATTAAAATCCAGTAGGGTTTCGGCAGATGTAAAAATGCCCCGAAAAGACTGGCGATGGTTAGCATTACGCCTAGTCGGGCGGCGTTGCGCAGGGCGGCAGATTTCAACGACAAATAGCTTTTCAGTGCTGCCCACAGCGGTAAACGGCGCTGCCGGTCTTCCATTAAATCACGGGCGTACAGAGGGCGTTGGATGCGCAGCACGCGGGCGATACGGCTGAAGTGATAATGACAAAACTGCCCAACCGGGTTGTCCGGATTCTGGCGAGCAATTTTCTCGAGGGCTTCAATTTGTTTCTCCATCGTAAAACGCTGTGGGTAACGATGGTAGAGAATGTCATCGGCCAACACGCGCAAGCGTGCCGCAATGGTCTGCGCATTCCAGCGAATAACCGCTTCTGCATGGCTTTTCGCGACAAGTTTTTGCACCTCGGCAGGCTGGTGCAAACTGACGGAGATGTGCTCTTGCAAATCTAACGCTATCTGAAAAGAGCGTAACAAATGTTTGTAACCGTTCTGCTGATTTGCCGACAGCATATGCAGCTGTTGGTAGCAGATGGTGATCAGGTCTACGGCTTTTTGCTGGCGAGCCAGCAGTGGAGGCAGCGCTGTTTCGGGATCAGCATGTTGTGTCAGCATGCCGTATTTGGCTTCACAGTACTCCGCCAATTGGCGATAGAGCAGGCTTAACGTTTCGCGCAGCGGCTGCTCACGCCACATCCAGAACCAAAACCAGTTAAAGACTCCGTACCAAATCGTGCCGGAGACATATAACACCATCGGCTTCCAGATAGGCATATTGCCGGCCATGCTTAGCGTAAAGATGGCCGCAATCAGCGATGCCGGAAGCAAACGTGCGTGCAGGGCGCTGATTTCAGCGGTGACGCCCAACAAGAGCGCCATCACCATAAGAATGATGGGCAATGGGACCGCGGTGTAGAGCAGCAAAAGCTGCATGATTAAACTGCTGGTCGCAAAAAGAGTGCCGCCAACAATCAGGCGTTTAAAAAAACGCTTATGGGGTGTATCCAGACCAGCAATGTTGCAACAAGCGGGCACTAACGAGAAAAGCAGACCTAACTGCAAATTCCCCAGTAGTAAACCGATCCCCACAGGAAGGCACAGCACCAGCGTTTGCCGCAGTGCATAGTTAACTTCAGGGTGATAGATTAATCTTCTCCACATATGCTTGTCATACTTTGTGTTGCAGGTGTTTGGATTTTAAAGACAAAAAAAGGCGTGTCCATAAAGCAACACGCCTTTTTTGAAACGGAAATTAACGAGTGCCGTAAACGACGATCGTTTTGCCGTGAGCGGAGATCAGGTTCTGATCTTCCAGCATTTTCAAGATACGACCGACAGTTTCACGAGAACAACCGACGATCTGACCAATTTCCTGACGGGTAATTTTAATCTGCATACCGTCTGGGTGAGTCATTGCATCAGGCTGTTTTGCCAGGTTCAACAGTGTCTGCGCGATACGACCAGTCACATCGAGGAATGCCAGGTTACCGACTTTCTCAGAAGTGACTTGCAGACGACGAGCCATCTGGGAAGAAAGACGCATCAGAATGTCTGGGTTTACCTGGATCAGCTGGCGGAATTTTTTATAGGAAATTTCAGCCACTTCACAGGCAGATTTAGCACGGACCCAGGCACTACGTTCCTGGCCTTCTTCGAACAGCCCTAACTCACCAATAAAGTCGCCCTGATTCAGATAGGAGAGGATCATTTCCTTGCCCTCTTCATCTTTGATCAGAACAGCTACAGAGCCCTTGACGATGTAATACAGCGTCTCTGCTTTTTCACCCTGGTGGATCAGTGTGCTCTTCGATGGATACTTATGAATGTGGCAATGGGACAAGAACCATTCGAGAGTCGGGTCTGTTTGCGGTTTGCCAAGCACCATGCGCGGTTATCCTCTGTTTATAACTGGCTACCAACGACAGGACGCTAAACATCCTGTCTGGCGTTGCAAGTATTAGAATATTCCCCACTTTGGGGAGATGGCATGCAAGTCATTCTTGCTGCCTGTAATTAGTGACGTCCTTTGCATCTATGCATTACGTCAATGTATCAATGTAGCATCCGGATTGTTTTAGCATAGCTTTTGGCAGGTGTCTCCTATTGTCTCGTTTCAGCATGACGTAGGTCGCCTTCCGTTGCCAGTTTTGCTGCATCCGCGTACTCTGGAAGGTAATTTTTTCAATGGGAGAAGCAACATGCAGGCACGTGTGAAATGGGTTGAAGGGTTAACTTTCCTTGGTGAATCCGCTTCAGGACACCAGATTCTGATGGACGGTAATTCTGGCGATAAAGCACCGAGCCCGATGGAAATGGTACTGATGGCTGCCGGGGGTTGCAGTGCAATCGACGTGGTTTCTATTTTGCAAAAAGGCCGCTACGACGTCACCGACTGCGAAGTGAAATTGACCTCTGAGCGTCGCGAAGAAGCTCCTCGTCTTTTTACTCACATCAATCTGCATTTCATCGTGACAGGCAAAGAGCTAAAAGATAACGCGGTTTCCCGCGCGGTTGATTTATCTGCTGAGAAGTATTGCTCTGTTGCACTGATGCTGGAAAAAGCCGTAAATATCACGCACAGCTACGAAGTCATTGAAGGCTAGTGTGCAAAACAGGGCGGTTACTCGCCGCCCTGATTATTGATATTTCGTCCTTCCGCCAGACGCTTCACTAACGGCGTCATGATCAATTCCATCGCCAGCCCCATTTTGCCGCCCGGTACCACTATTGTATTGATGTGGGAAATGAATGAGCCTTGCAACATGGCGAGCAAGTACGGAAAATCGATGTCATCCAACCCGCGAAAATGAATCACCACAAAACTTTCATCCAGCGATGGAATTCCGCGTGCAGCAAACGGGTTAGAGGTATCTACAGTCGGGACACGCTGGAAGTTAATGTGCGTGCGTGAAAATTGTGGCGTGATGTAATTGATGTAGTCGTCCATTGAGCGCACCACTGAATCCATCACCGCTTCCCGGGAATGCCCACGTTCGCTGGTATCACGCACCAGTTTTTGAATCCATTCCAGGTTGACAATCGGCACTACGCCAACCAGCAAGTCGACGGCATTCGCCACATCGTGCTGTGGGGTGACGACTCCACCGTGCAATCCTTCATAGAACAACACATCGGTCGGTTCAGGCAGCGATTGCCATGGTGTAAACGTCCCAGGAATTTGGTTCCAGGGGACGGCTTCGTCATAGGTATGAAGATACTTACGCGATTTACCTTGCCCGGTTTTTCCGTACTCGATAAACGTTTGTTCCAGCAGGCCGAAGTCATTCGCTTCCGGACCGAAGTAACTGATATGGCGGCCTAAGTCGCGTGCTTTACGAATAGCCATATCCATTTCAGGACGCGTGAAACGATGGAAGCTGTCACCTTCAACTTCGGCAGCGCGCAGGTTGAGTTGCTGGAATATTTTGCGGAAGGCAAGGCTGGTGGTGGTCGTTCCCGCGCCGCTGGAACCTGTTACGGCAATAACCGGATGTTTGGCTGACATAAGGCAACAACTCCATGGGTAATCACAAGTGTGTGTTCGTAAGGGCTGGCCCTCACCCTAACCCTCTCCCCCTGGAGAGGAGACTGTCCGGATTTCTCTGTGGTTCTTCCCCTTCTCCCTCAGGGATAGGGCCGGGGTGAGTGTGGTTTTACTATGCAGTATAGAATAAACGCTTAGCCGCGAAGCTGCCCGCGAGCCATGATATTCACCGTTTCGTGAAGCTCCGACCATACCAGCACAGCCTCGCCACTTTGTAGCTGGCGCTTAACATCGGCCACTTTTTGCTCCAGCGAACGCTCTTGTTCACCATAATCGGTACCTTCACGTAATACAAAGGATTCAATCAGATTATCAAGCGTTTCGGGGGGGAGATCTTGCCAGGGAATCATCATAATGACGGGTCCAAAAATTTAGACAACCACTGCGGGATGCGTTGCTCGAGCCACATTTCCGGACGCCGTAGCGTGCCACCAACAAATCCAACATGCCCACCATAGCGCGTCAGTTGATACTCAATATTGGCAGGCAGTATCGCTGTGTCGGGGATCACATGGTGATCCATAAACGGGTCATCTTTAGCGTGAATGATTAACGTCGGCGTTTTGATTTGCGGCAGCAACGGCATGGCGCTGCATTGACGATAGTAGTCGATAGCATCTGCAAAGCCATGAATCTTCGAGGTGATCAAATCGTCAAACTCACGCAGACGACGCACTCCTTTAAGCTGGCGCATATCTACCGGGAGTGTGCCTGGATAGCTTCTGAGCTTACGTGCCGCATTTTTCTTCAGCAGATTTAACAGATAATGTTGGTAAACGCGTGAGAAACCTTTCTCGATATGCTTGCTGCAATGCTCCAGCATCAGCGGGGCAGAAACCACTACACCTGCCTGTAGCGTACAATCTGCGCCTTGTTTTGCCATTAAACAGGCGAGCATGTTACCGCCGAGAGAAAACCCGACCGCCGCCGTGGGGGCTTTACCGTAACGTGTAGAGAGCCAGTTGAGGAAATAGCTGCCATCTTCGGTTTCGCCGGAGTGATAGATGCGTTTCATGCGATTCGGCACGCCGCTACAGCCACGGAAGTGCATCACCACACCCAACCAGCCTTGCTTACGCGCGGCATCAATTAACCCATGTGCATACGGGCTGTGCAGGCTTCCTTCAAGACCATGAAAAACGACTAACCGTGGTTTATGCGTTGCCTGGCGTGGGTCTTCACTCCATGCAAGATCAACAAAATCCCCATCCGGCATATCCAGACGCTGCCAGTGAGGTTTGAAATTGAGGCGGCGGCGAATTAAGCGTGGGAGCATGGTTTGCAGGTGCGGATTACTGACACCCTTTAACGGACGAAATTGTTCATCGTCTACGTGATTAAAATTCAATGCTGCGGGACTTGTCGTGGCCATATCACACTGTTAGTTTCATTTAGTTTGCTAATTAACTTACCGGGTGCGGATCACCCATTTCATGGAAACGCTTTTCTTCTCAATGCTTGGTTTTTTGTGGGTCGCGGCGATTACACCCGGCCCAAACAATATGTTGCTGACTTCTTCCGGCGCCAACTACGGCTTTATGCGAACCCTCCCTTTGATGATAGGTATCATGTTGGGGATGCAGTGCATTTTGTTGCTGGTGGCTTTTGGCGTCGGTAGCTTAATCCTATTGTATCCTGCTTTGCACCTCATCCTGAAGATTGCCGGGAGTGCTTACCTGTTATGGCTGGCATGGAAAATCGGCACTGCGACTTATGAAACGCTGGAAACCGATGCGCCGCCTCCGTCACCTATCCCATTCTGGCAGGGCGGTTTATTACAGGTTATCAACCCGAAAGCGTGGTTGATGGCGCTAGGTGCAGTCGCAAGTTTTAGCCTTGCGGGTGCTCAGTACCTGCACTCTGTGGTGTTAATCAGCATCGGTATCGCACTGGTCAACATCGTTGCTGGCATCATCTGGATTGCGTTTGGCAGCATGATTGGCAAGCTACTTCGTAGCCGCCGTGCCTGGACAATCTTTAATGTCTTTATGGGATTGCTGACTGCGGCATGTGTGTTGCTGATTTGGCATTGATGCCGCTACCCGGCAGTATCATTGAGCAAGTTACGTGAGAAAAGATGGATATCCACTCCTTCTTTTCTCCGATAAAGCCGCGCTTTACGCGCCCCAGTCGCCTTACTTTTCCCTGTATCTTCAAACATGCCTGACGCCTCAAAGCGGCGAATCAGGCTTTTGCGCTGTATCGCCTGCCCGAGAATAATTTCTGTCGCTTCCTGCAATTGCGTGAGCGTGAACTCTTCTGCCAGGCAATAGACCGGCAATAGTGAATAGCGCGTTTTTTGCCGTAGCCGGTTTAACGCATGGGTAATAATCTCACCGTGATCGAAGGCCAGAGTCTGCTGCGTCAGTTGGTGAGTCGGTAACCATTTCGCATCGCTGACGCTTTCAATATGTGGCTGGCAATCGGTTCTGGCGATCAGGGCGAACCAGGCCGTCGTCAGGCTCCAGCCGCGTGGATCACGATACTTGCCAGAGAAGGTTTCCAGTTGTTCGAGCCACGGGGGAATGACGCCCGTTTTTTCAACCAGTTTGCGTAAGGCGGTATCACGCGTGGACTCATCCAGGGTCATATCAATAAAACCACCGGGCAGCCCCCAGGCCCCCTGGTAAGGGTGATTAGCTCGTTTAACCAATAATACGCTTAGTTCATTGTTATCCAGCGAAAACAATACGTTATCGACAGTGACAATCGGAGAGGCGAAGCGCGAGGCATCATAATCTTTCAGGTATCTTTCTTCAGAACGCATAACGATATGTACGCTTAAAACTGTCGTTAGGACAAATTTACGGATGTCCATCGCCACTGACAACCTTTATCAACCAGGATCGGCAAAAAATAGTGCTTGCTTAATATTGTCTTATGGACAATATTAAATGTGTCACAAGGACAATAATAGAAATAAAGAGGAAGGACACGACATTATGGCGATAAAACTTGAGGTTTCTCTGGATGGCATCACCCCGGAAATTAACAGCGGTGTGTTTCCTGATGGTGCGGTCTGGTTGAAGGTGCAGGGTACGTTACCTAAACGTGTAGAGTTGATGCGGATTCGCGCCTGCGCAATGAAAAACATGGATGATTTTATGCTGTTGGCGCAGTTGGTGGAGGCGATTCGCCATGCTTGCGATGTGCGTTTCAGCCACCTTGAACTTCCCTGGCTGCCTTATGCCCGACAGGATCGGCATATGCAAGCCGGAGATAGTTTTGCGCTTAAAGTGTTTGCCATGCAGCTCAATACCCTCGGTTTCGACAAAGTGTTTGTCCTTGACCCTCACAGCGAAGCTGCCGCTGCTGCCATTAATAATCTGGTGGCTATCCCGCAGGAAGTCTGTCTACAGGGGAGCGACACTTTGGTTAGCGCATTACGCGAAGGGCGGTTAATGCTGATTGCCCCGGACGCGGGCGCATTGAAAAAAATCCATCTGGTGGCTCAGGCTACCGGGGCGAGCACCTTCGGTATCCTGACCAAGCAGCGCGATGTGGAAAGCGGCGTGCTAACCGGTTTTGCATTAGTTGCAGGCGATGTGGCAGGGAAAGACGTGCTGATTGCCGACGATCTTTGCGACGCAGGAGGAACATTTATAGGTTCAGCCGAAGTGCTGCGCAAGGCTGGCGCACGGAGTGTCAGTTTGTATGTGACGCACGGTCTTTTTTCAAAAGGAGTGGCACATCTTCTCAATCAGGGGATCGACAAAATCTACACGACGACATCCATTGCGCCCGCAGAGGCTGCGCAACAAGGCGTTGAACTTATTGATATTGCGCCACTCTTCCAGGCACAGGAGATGAAATCATGTTAATGAACCCTATTCTGGCGATTGATGGCTACAAGGTTTCGCATCGTGAACAATATCCGCTGGGGACAACGAAGGTTTATTCAAACTTTACCCCGCGCAGCGACCACTATTTTCATTCTCCGGTAGACGACGGCAAGCTGGTGTTTTTCGGGCTTCAGGGCTTTTTGCAGTGGTTTATGGTGGATCTGTTTAATGAAAAGTTTTTCGCCGCGCCTGAGGAGCAGGTGGTTGCTGAATACAAGCAGCTCATGGACAGCTATATCGGTAAAGACACTGTGGCGATTGAACCGATCCGCGCATTGCATCGCCTGGGATACCTGCCTTTGCATATCAAGGGATTAGATGAAGGCAGCAAAGTCGGCATGAAAATTCCGGTCCTGACTATCACCAATACCCGAGACGAATTTTTCTGGCTGGTGAATTATCTTGAAACCGTGCTCTCTGCTGAACTGTGGAAATCCTCCACCTGCGCCACTATCGCCCATCATTACCGCAAAATTTGCCAGCGTTGGGCGGAACGGACCTGTAGCGATCTTAGCCATCTTGATTTCCAGTGCCATGATTTTGCGTTTCGCGGCATGTCGGGTTTGCATGATGCGGCGCAATCCGGCTGTGGCCATCTTTTGAGTTTCAAAGGCACGGACAGCATTCCTGCCATTCTCTATGCCCGGCAGCACTACACCGACAGCCAGGACTATTTTATCGCGGCAAGTATTCCGGCAACGGAACACAGCGTGATGTGCATGGGCGAGAAAAATCATGAAATCGAAACTTTTCGCCGCCTGATTGCTGACTTATATCCACAGGGATTTGTGTCGATAGTTTCTGATACCTGGGATTACTGGCAGGTGTTGACGGAATACACCAGGGAGCTTAAGCCGTTAATTATGTCGCGTCAGGGGCGCGTGGTGTTTCGCCCGGACAGCGGCGACCCGGTGGATATACTCTGCGGTACGGGGGCAGATAATTCCCCTGAACGCACCGCGCAGGAAAAAGGGTCGGTAGAAGTGTTGTGGGAGATTTTTGGCGGCACCATCAACGAGAAAGGCTACAAGGTGTTAGATCCGCATGTCGGGCTGATCTATGGCGATTCCATTACGCTTGAGCGAGCAGAAGAAATTCTGCGCCGCCTGGAAGCGAAAGGTTTTGCCAGCTCGAATGTGGTGTTTGGCGTCGGGTCTTTTACCTACCAATACCACACGCGTGACACTTTCGGGTTTGCGATGAAGGCCACTTATGGCGAGGTGAACGGAGTCGGAAGGGTTATCTTCAAAGAGCCGAAAACCGATAACGGCCTTAAGCGTTCGGCCAGAGGGTTGTTGCAAGTGGTGCGCGATGAGGCGGGAGATTTCCAGCTTCACGATGAGCAAACCTGGCAGCAGGAGCAGGAAGGAGAGCTAAAAACCCGCTTCCTTGATGGCAAACTTTATAATACCGACCACCTGGAAACCATTCGTCAACGGCTGGTGGCGGCTTTGTGAGGGTATAATTAACTAATGGGGGAATTTCTTCCCCCATTGATTTTATTCAGCCTGCATCATCTGTTCTAACTGGTCATGCGCATCCAGCCATTCCATCTCACACTCTTCTAGCGCCGCTTTCACCTTCACCTGAGTTTGCAGGCATTCGGTCATTTCCGCTTTACGACTTTGGTCGTAAATGGCGCTATCAGCCAGCTTCTCTTCTACTGCTGCAAGCTGCGCATTTAACTTTTCCATTTGCTTTTCAAGCGTGGTGATTTGCTTGCGCAGTGGTTGAGTCAGGGTACGTAACTCGGCATCACGGCGCTTTTGGTCTTTACGCGCCTGCGCACTGTTGACGTTATCTTTTGCCGAATCCAACGGCTGGTTTTCCTGCTTTTGCAGGTCAATAAGCCACTGTTGGTAGTCTTCCAGATCGCCATCAAACGCTTCGACTTTACCGTCGTGAACCAGATACAAATCGTCAGTGGTCGAGCGCAGTAAGTGGCGGTCGTGCGACACAACGACCAGCGCGCCTTCGAAATCAATCAATGCTTCGGTTAGCGCCTGACGCATGTCGAGATCAAGGTGGTTGGTCGGTTCATCAAGCAGCAGCAGGTTAGGGCGCTGCCAGACGACGAGCGCCAGAACCAGACGTGCTTTTTCACCGCCTGAGAAACGTGCCGTATGTTCGGTGACCTTATCGCCACGGAAGCCAAAACCGCCGAGGTAGTCCCGCAACCCTTGCTCCAGCTCTTTCGGTGCAATACGCGCCAGGTGCTGCAATGGTGATTCGTCAGCGCGTAAGTATTCGAGCTGATGCTGCGCGAAGTAACCCAGCTTGATGCCTTTAGCCAGACCAATATCACCCTGCAATGGTTGAATTTCTTCCGCCAGTAGTTTGATAAGAGTCGATTTACCTGCGCCGTTACGGCCAAGCAGACCGATGCGCGAGCCTGGAACCAGGTTCAGCTTGATGGAATCAAGGATCACGCGGTCGCCATAACCGGCGCTGACTTTTTCCATGCGCAGCAGTGGGTTTGGCAAGCTTTCAGGAGCCCGGAAGCTGAAATGGAATGGGTTGTCGACGTGCGCTGGCGCAATCAATTCCATGCGCTCAAGCATCTTCACGCGGCTTTGGGCCTGCTTTGCTTTACTAGCTTTGGCTTTAAAGCGGTCGATAAAGCTTTGCAAATGCGCGACACGCTCCTGCTGGCTTTCATACATCGACTGTTGCTGAGCAAGGCGTGTCGCACGCTGGCCTTCAAACGACGAGTAGTTACCGGTGTATTCAAACATCGATTCCTGCTCGATATGAATGATTTTACTGACCACCGGATCAAGGAAGTCGCGGTCGTGGGAAATCAGAATCAAGGTGCCCTGATAGCTTTTCAACCAGCGCTCGAGCCAGATAACGGCGTCTAAGTCCAGGTGGTTGGTTGGTTCATCGAGCAGCAGCAAATCAGAACGGCAAATCAGCGCCTGTGCCAGGTTGAGGCGCATACGCCAGCCACCGGAAAAGTCGCTAACCGGGCGTTCGAGTTGTTCATTGCTGAAGCCTAAACCATGCAGCAGGCTGGAAGCACGAGAGCGAATCGTCCAGGCGTCAACTGAATCCAGTTTACCGTGAACCAGCGCGATAGCATGACCGTCATTGCGCTCATTGGCTTTTGCCAGTTCGGCTTCAAGCTGGCGGAATTCACGGTCGCCATCAATAACATATTCAATGGCGGGCATGGCCAGCGCCGGGGTTTCCTGGTTTACCCAGGCTAATGCCCAGTTGCCTGGAAAGGTCATACTTCCGCCATCGGCGCTGATCTCGTTCTTCAGCAGCGCCAGCAGCGTGGATTTGCCGCAGCCGTTTTTACCCACCAGACCCACTTTTTGGCCCGGATTGATGGTAGCGGTGGCGTTATCCAGCAGAACGCGGGTACCGCGACGAATTTGTAACGAGGAGAAAACAATCATAAAGCGCCGTATGTTCAGAGTATGTTAAATTGTCATTATATTTAGGTAACGTGAAGCTTCAGCCTTCGCGTCGGGCTGCATGGTAGCCCAAAATAAAGACTATGACGACGCCCTGGAGGGTAATGATGTTGCAGCCGCCGAAAGTTTTGCTGCTATATGCCCATCCGGAGTCACAAGACTCGGTCGCAAACCGCGTCCTACTCCAGCCGGCGCAGAAGCTCGCTAATGTCACAGTGCATGACCTTTATGCGCACTATCCTGATTTTTTTATCGATATCTATCATGAGCAGGCATTGTTGCAAGAGCATGATGTCATCGTCTTCCAGCATCCCCTTTATACCTATAGCTGCCCGGCGTTACTCAAAGAGTGGCTGGACCGTGTGTTGAGCCGTGGTTTTGCCAGCGGTGTCGGAGGGAATGCTCTGGAGGGAAAGTATTGGCGTAGTGTGATTACCACCGGAGAGCCGGAAGGCGCCTATCGGCATGACGGTTTTAATCGCTTTCCGCTGACCGATATTTTGCGTCCTTTTGAACTTACTGCCGCGATGTGCCGTATGCACTGGATGAATCCCATCATTGTGTACTGGGCGCGCCGTCAGTCTCCCCAGGAGCTTGCCAGCCATGCGAAGGCTTATGGCGAGTGGTTGGCTGCACCGTTATTGCCGGGAGGTCGCTAATGGAAGGTTCTGACGTATTGATGGCGGGAGTGTTGTTTTTATTTGCCGCGGTGGTGGCGGTGCCCATTGCTGCCCGTTTAGGCATTGGCGCGGTGCTTGGCTATTTGTTGGCGGGTATCGCGATTGGGCCGTGGGGCTTAGGTTTTATCAGTGACGTGGATGAAATTCTTCACTTCTCTGAATTGGGCGTGGTGTTCCTGATGTTTATCATCGGGCTGGAGCTGAATCCGGCTAAATTGTGGCAACTCCGGCGCTCTATTTTTGGCGTGGGTGCGGCACAAGTGTTGCTCAGTGCAGTGGTGTTGGCAGGTTTGCTGATGCTGACGCAGTTTTCCTGGCAGGCGGCAGTGATTGGCGGTATTGGACTGGCGATGTCATCAACTGCGATGGCGTTGCAGTTGATGCGCGACAAAGGCATGAATCGCAATGAGTCCGGGCAGCTCGGTTTTTCTGTACTGCTGTTTCAGGATTTAGCGGTGATCCCGGCGATAGCGCTGGTACCGCTGTTGGCGGGTAATGACGGTGGTCATACGGACTGGATAAAAATCGGCCTCAAAGTGCTGGCTTTCGCTGGCATGTTGATTGGCGGACGTTACCTGCTGAAACCTGTCTTCCGGTTTATTGCTGGTTCCGGCGTGCGTGAAGTGTTTACTGCCGCGGCATTGCTGCTGGTATTGGGGTCGGCGTTATTTATGGATGCGCTGGGCTTCTCAATGGCGCTTGGGACGTTCATCGCCGGCGTGTTATTGGCGGAAAGTGAATACCGGCACGAACTGGAAATCGCCATTGATCCTTTTAAAGGATTATTGCTGGGATTGTTCTTTATCTCCGTTGGCATGGCTTTAAATCTTGGCGTGCTCTACACCCATATCTTCTGGGTCGTTTTAGGTGTGTTGGTGCTGGTGGCGGTCAAAGCCGGGGTGTTGTATGGCCTTTCGTGGTTTTTTGGCTTGCGGAGTTCCGAGCGCTTACAGTTTTCAGGCGTGCTAAGTCAGGGCGGGGAGTTTGCATTCGTACTTTTCTCTACGGCTTCATCACAAAAGCTGTTCAGCGGTGACCAAATGCCACTGTTGCTGGTGACCGTCACACTTTCGATGATGACCACGCCGCTACTGATGAAAGGCGTGGATGCTATTCTTGCTCGACGTTTTAATGTTGTTGATGATGAAAATGAAGAGAAACCGTACGTAGAAGACGATCAACCACAAGTCATTATTGTGGGCTTCGGGCGTTTCGGGCAGGTGATTGGACGTTTGCTGATGGCGAACAAAATGCGCATCACGGTACTCGAGAGAGACATCAGTTCTGTCAGTCTGATGCGCAAATATGGCTATAAGGTTTACTACGGCGATGCCACCGAACTTGAGTTGCTGCGTTCCGCGGGTGCCGAGACAGCAAAATCTATCGTGATTACCTGTAATGAGCCGGAAGACACAATGAAAGTGGTGCATTTGTGTCAACAACACTTTCCACATCTGGCGATACTGGCGCGCGCCAGGGGCCGTGTAGAAGCACATGAATTGTTGCAAGCTGGAGTCAGCCAATTTTCACGCGAGACATTTTCCAGTGCGCTAGAGTTGGGGCGTAAGGCACTGATGACGCTCGGAATGCATCCTCATCAGGCGCATCGTGCGCAGCTTCATTTCCGGCGTCTGGATATGAGCATGCTGCGTGAATTAATGCCGATTCATACCGATAACGCACAAATTTCCAGGGTGCGTGAAGCACGTCGTGAATTAGAAGAGATCTTCGAACGAGAGATGCAGCAAGAACGTCGCCAGTTCGATGGTTGGGATGATTTTGAATAAAAAAGGTGAAGCTAATGCCGGTGCGTAAACGATTTATTGCCGGGGCTGTTTGCCCTGAGTGCCAGACGCGGGATTCCCTCGCGATGTGGCGTGAGAATAATGTCGATATTGTTGAGTGTGTTAAGTGCGGTCACCAAATGCGTGAGGCGGATAAGCAAGCACGCGAGCATGTTCGCGAACAAGAGCAAGTCATCGGGATTTTTCATCCGGACTAGCGAGATGCGCCAGCTTTTTTTAAGCTTAGGGGTACACCGGCGCTAAATTCCGCTACAATCGGCGCCAGTTTTTTTCCCCATGCTCGCTCAGGAGATATCATGAAAGTAGCAAAAGACCTGGTGGTCAGCCTGGCCTATCAGGTACGTACAGAAGATGGTGTGTTGGTCGATGAGTCTCCGGTGAGTGCGCCGCTGGACTATCTGCATGGTCACGGTTCCCTGATTTCAGGCCTGGAAACTGCGCTGGAAGGCCACGTTGTGGGTGATCGTTTCGATGTGAACGTTGGCGCAAATGACGCTTACGGTCAGTACGACGAAAATCTGGTTCAACGCGTTCCTAAAGATGTGTTCATGGGTGTTGATGAGCTGGAAGTAGGTATGCGCTTTATGGCTGATACCGACCAGGGTCCAGTACCTGTTGAAATCACTGCGGTTGAAGATGAGCACGTTGTTGTCGATGGCAACCACATGCTGGCAGGCCAGAACCTGAGCTTCAACGTAGAAGTTATCGCTATTCGTGAAGCTACCGCTGAAGAACTGGCTCATGGTCACGTTCACGGCGAGCACGATCATCACCACGACCATGACCACGAAGGTGGTTGCTGTGGTGGTCAAGGCCACGACCATGATCACGAACATGGCAAAGGCGGTTGTGGCGGTAACGGCGGCTGCGGTTGCCACTAATCCGTTAGAGATAAAAAAGGCGTGTCATTGACACGCCTTTTCTTTTTGTGCTGATAGCTAGTAATGCGGAGGTGGAGTTTCTTCGGCTTCTGAAGCCACCATTGACGGTTGGCTAGCTTTTAACTTTTCAACCAGCAATCGGAAATGCTCGCGCAGTTTGACCATTTCTAATTCGTGCGCCGTTACCGTCTGATTTAACTCTTCTATCGTAATCTCCTGAAAAGCGAGACGACTCTCAAGTTCTTCCAGCCGTTGTTCGGTCGATTTTTGCTGCATGGTTAATCTCTCCTTGCTTGCGGATGGACAATTTCCGGCGATTCTACTGAAAAATTCGGCATGTTACAGCGCAGTTTTGCTCTGGACGAAACTTCTTTAAACAAAAAGAGTCTGAAATTGTCTCGATAAGACGCGGAGAGATTGTGTAGATTTCTTCCACGACGTTATAGTACATCTCTTAGTTGATAATAACCTTGGGGTTTGAGGCCCCGGCCCTGGAGAAATGGATGAAATCACTGTTTAAAGTAACGCTACTGGCGACCACGATGGCCGTTGCCCTGAGCGCTCCGGCGTTCGCTGCTCCAACCGAAGCAGCACCTGCAACCGCTGCTCCGGCTGCCACTGCACCTGCTGCCAGCAACGCGGCATTCAAGAATGACGACCAGAAATCTGCGTACGCATTAGGTGCTTCGCTGGGCCGTTACATGGAAAACTCTCTGAAAGAACAAGAAAAACTAGGGATTACACTGGATAAAAACCAGTTGATCGCTGGTGTTCAGGACGCATTTGCTGACAAGAGCAAATTGTCTGACCAGGAAATTGAGCAGACGCTGCAAGCTTTCGAAGCTCGCGTGAAATCTTCCGCTCAAGCGAAAATGGAAAAAGACGCTAAAGAAAATGCGGATAAAGGCAAAGCCTTCCGTGATACTTTCGCAAAAGAGAAAGGTGTTAAAACTTCTTCTACTGGCCTGATGTATAAAATCGACAAAGCCGGTACCGGTGAAGCACCAAAAGATAGCGACACTGTCGTGGTGAACTACAAAGGCACGCTGATCGACGGTAAAGAGTTTGATAACTCTTACACCCGTGGTGAGCCACTCTCTTTCCGTCTTGACGGTGTTATCCCTGGTTGGACTGAAGGCCTGAAAAACCTGAAGAAAGGCGGGAAAATCAAACTGGTTATTCCACCAGAACTGGCTTACGGTAAAACTGGCGTTCCAGGAATTCCTGCAAACTCCACACTGGTATTTGACGTTGAACTGCTGGATATCAAACCAGCCGCTAAAGCAGACGCTAAACCAGATGCCGCTCCTGCTCCAGAAGCTGAAGCAGCTAAGAGCAAGTAAGGTATGATTAACCGCCGCCCTCAGGGGCGGCGGTTTTTTATTTGAGGCAAGATATAATAAAAGCTGGAAAGCGTATCTGACGCTGTATTACCTTAGCAGACGGCGTTTCAACTGAGTATGAGTCTGCCCTGACACCATTTAAGCGCGACAGGCTCTCTGTAGAGGGTGGTATCTTTAAATGTCCAATTCGCTTTTAACCAATGAAACCAGTGAGCTTGACTTACTGGACCAGCGTCCTTTTGAACAAACCGACTTTGAAATATTAAAATCCTACGAAGCGGTTGTGGACGGGTTAGCGATGCTGATTGGTTCTCATTGTGAAATTGTATTGCACTCGCTGCAAGATTTGAAATGTTCTGCCATTCGTATTGCGAATGGTGAACATACCGGGCGTAAAATTGGTTCGCCAATTACCGATCTCGCATTGCGTATGCTGCATGATATGACCGGTGCGGATAGTAGCGTTTCTAAATGCTATTTTACGCGTGCCAAAAGTGGCGTTCTGATGAAATCAGAAACTATCGCCATCCGTAATCGTGATGAACGTGTCATCGGCCTGTTGTGTATCAACATCAACCTGGATGTGCCGTTCTCGCAAATTATGTCGACGTTTATTCCGCCGGAAACGCCGGAAGTTGCTTCATCTGTTAACTTTGCTTCTTCTGTGGAAGATCTGGTTATGCAGGCTCTGGAATTCACGATTGAAGAAGTGAATGCCGATCGCAATGTGTCCAACAATGCTAAGAATCGACAGATTGTGTTGAACCTCTACGAGAAAGGTATCTTTGATATTAAAGATGCGATCAACCAGGTTGCTGACCGTTTGAATATTTCTAAGCACACGGTTTATCTCTACATCCGTCAATTCAAGAACGGTGATTTCCAGGGGCAAGATAAGTAATGCGTTTTGCTATTCTGGTGACAGGCCCGGCGTACGGTACTCAGCAGTCGAGCAGTGCGTTGCAATTTTCTCAGGCTGTCATCGCGCAAGGTCATACGTTAGAAAGCGTGTTTTTCTATCGTGAAGGTGTCCTCAACGCAAACCTTCTGACATCGCCTGCGAGCGACGAATTCAATGTCGTGCATGCGTGGCAGCAATTGCATCAGCAACATGGCGTTGAACTGCATATCTGTGTCGCAGCGGCACTGCGTCGTGGCGTGACGGACGAAGAGCAAGCCACTCAACTCGGTTTACCGAACCATAACTTGCAGCCAGGTTTTACGCTCAGTGGTCTTGGGGCGCTGGCACAAGCAACGCTGACATGCGATCGCACGGTGCAATTCTGATGAAGCGTGTGGCATTTGTATTTAAATCAGCCCCCCATGGCAGCTCTGCTGGCCGGGAAGGGTTAGATGCCTTGCTGGCAACATCGGCACTAACAGAAGATATCGGGGTGTTTTTCATTGGTGACGGAATATTGCAGCTGATTCCGGGGCAACAGCCTGGTCTTATTCTTGCCAGGGATTACATCGCGACATTTCGTGTACTGCCGTTATATGACATTGAACAGTGTTATCTCTGTGCTGCCTCTATCCGTGAGCGGGGATTATCACCAGACAATGCGTGGGTTCTGGATGCAAAACCGCTAGAACCGGATTCGCTGGGTGAAATGCTTCATCAGTTTGATGTCGTGCTAACCTTCTGAGGCTACATGCTGCATATTTTACAACACTCACCTTTTCATACGGATCTAGAATCGATGCTGCGCTGCGTTAAGCAAGGCGATGAGTTGTTATTGATTCAGGATGCGGTTATTGTCGCACTCTCAGGAACGAAGGCCCTTGATTTGTTGCTCGCTGCCCCCATTTCTATCTACGCTCTGCAGGAAGATATTGAGGCCCGCGGCTTAACTGCTCAAATTTCAACCAGCATAGGCAAGGTCAGCTATACTGACTTCGTCAGATTGACAGTTAAACACGAACAGCAGATTACCTGGTAAAATCCAGGATTGTTGTATATTTCTTGACACCTTTTCGGCTCAGCCCTAAAATTCTGCGTCCTCATATTATATGAGGCCGTTTTATTACGTGTTTACGAAGCAAAAGCTAAAACCAGGAGCTATTTAATGGCAACAGTTAATCAGCTGGTTCGCAAACCACGCGCTCGCAAAGTTGCAAAAAGCAACGTGCCTGCGCTGGAAGCCTGCCCGCAGAAACGTGGCGTATGTACTCGTGTATATACTACCACTCCTAAGAAACCAAACTCCGCACTGCGTAAAGTATGCCGTGTGCGTTTGACTAACGGTTTTGAAGTTACCTCCTACATCGGCGGTGAAGGTCACAACCTGCAGGAACACTCCGTGATCCTGATCCGTGGTGGTCGTGTAAAAGACTTGCCAGGTGTTCGTTACCACACCGTTCGTGGTGCACTTGACTGCTCCGGCGTTAAAGACCGTAAGCAATCTCGTTCCAAGTATGGCGTGAAACGTCCTAAGGCTTAATGGTTTCCGTTAAGTAAGGCCAAACGTTTTAAATAAATGTCAAACTCAATAGAGTTTTGGACAACCCTGAATTAACAACGGAGTATTCCCATGCCACGTCGTCGCGTCATTGGTCAACGTAAAATTCTTCCAGATCCTAAGTTCGGATCAGAGTTGCTGGCCAAATTTGTAAACATTCTGATGGTAGATGGTAAGAAATCTACTGCTGAATCTATCGTGTATACCGCGCTGGAGACCCTGGCTCAGCGTTCTGGTAAACAAGCACTGGAAGCTTTCGAAGTCGCTCTGGACAACGTTCGTCCGACTGTCGAAGTTAAGTCCCGCCGTGTTGGTGGTTCTACTTATCAGGTTCCAGTAGAAGTACGTCCGGTTCGTCGTAATGCTCTGGCAATGCGTTGGATCGTAGAAGCTGCTCGTAAACGCGGTGATAAATCCATGGCTCTTCGCCTGGCGAACGAACTTTCTGATGCTGCAGAGAACAAAGGTACTGCAGTTAAGAAACGTGAAGACGTTCACCGTATGGCTGAAGCCAACAAGGCGTTCGCACACTACCGTTGGTAATCCCTTCGGAGTGTTAGTCACCAAGCGGGCGCTTCACATAAGCTGCCCGCTTTGGGTTACTTAAATGAACGTCCCAGGATATAGAGGAATCAAATGGCTCGTAAAACACCCATTGAGCGCTACCGCAACATTGGTATCAGTGCTCACATCGACGCCGGTAAGACAACTACTACCGAACGTGTTCTGTTCTACACCGGTGTAAACCACAAAATCGGTGAAGTTCATGATGGCGCAGCCACCATGGACTGGATGGAGCAGGAGCAGGAACGTGGTATTACCATCACGTCCGCTGCGACCACCTGTTTCTGGTCAGGTATGGCTAAACAGTTCGAACCACACCACATCAACATCATTGATACCCCAGGGCACGTTGACTTCACCATCGAAGTTGAACGTTCCATGCGTGTTCTTGATGGTGCGGTAATGGTTTACTGTGCTGTTGGTGGTGTTCAGCCACAGTCTGAGACCGTATGGCGTCAGGCAAACAAATATAAAGTTCCACGTATCGCGTTCGTTAACAAAATGGACCGTATGGGTGCTAACTTCCTGAAAGTTGTTGATCAGATTGAAAAACGTCTGGGCGCAACTCCGGTGCCTCTGCAACTGGCAATCGGCGCGGAAGAGAAATTCACCGGTGTTGTTGACCTGGTGAAAATGAAAGCCATCAACTGGAACGAAGCCGATCAGGGCGTGACCTTCGAATACGAAGAGATCCCAGCTGATATGCAGGAACTGGCCGAAGAATGGCGCCAGAAACTGGTTGAAGCCGCTGCTGAAGGTTCTGACGAACTGATGGAGAAATTCTTTGGTGGCGAAGAGCTGACTGAAGAAGAGATCAAAACTTCTCTGCGTAAGCGCGTACTGAACAACGAAATTATCTTGGTTACCTGTGGTTCTGCATTTAAGAACAAAGGTGTTCAGGCGATGCTGGATGCGGTTGTTGAATACCTGCCAGCTCCAACTGACGTTACTGCGATTAACGGTATGCTGGACGACGGTAAAGACACTCCGGCTGTTCGTCACTCTGACGACAACGAGCCGTTTGCTGCTCTGGCGTTCAAAATCGCAACTGACCCGTTTGTTGGTAACCTGACCTTCTTCCGCGTTTACTCTGGTGTGGTTAACTCTGGCGACACCGTGTTCAACCCGGTGAAATCAGCACGTGAGCGTCTGGGCCGTATCGTACAGATGCACGCTAACAAACGTGAAGAGATCAAAGAAGTTCGCGCTGGCGACATCGCTGCAGCTATTGGTCTGAAAGAAGTGACTACCGGTGATACCCTGTGTGATCAGGACAATGTGATCATTCTGGAGCGTATGGAATTCCCTGAACCGGTAATTTCTATCGCTGTTGAACCGAAAACCAAAGCTGACCAAGAAAAAATGGGTCTGGCTCTGGGTCGTCTGGCTAAAGAAGATCCATCATTCCGCGTATGGACTGATGAAGAAACTAACCAGACCATTATCGCTGGTATGGGTGAACTTCACCTCGACATCATCGTTGACCGTATGAAACGTGAATTCAACGTTGAAGCTAACGTTGGTAAACCTCAGGTTGCTTACCGTGAAGCGATTCGCGCGAAAGTTACCGATGTTGAAGGTAAACACGCTAAGCAGTCTGGTGGTCGTGGTCAGTACGGTCATGTTGTTATCGACATGTACCCACTGGAGCCGGGTTCGAATCCGAAAGGTTACGAGTTCGTCAACGACATCAAAGGTGGTGTGATCCCAACGGAATACATCCCTGCTGTTGATAAAGGCATCCAGGAACAGCTGAAGTCTGGTCCTCTGGCGGGTTACCCAGTAGTAGATCTCGGCGTGCGTCTGCACTTCGGTTCTTACCACGACGTTGACTCCTCTGAACTGGCGTTTAAACTGGCCGCTTCTATTGCCTTCAAAGATGGCTTTAAGAAAGCGAAACCAGTTCTGCTTGAGCCTATCATGAAGGTTGAAGTTGAAACTCCAGAAGAGAACACTGGTGACGTTATCGGTGACCTTAGCCGTCGTCGTGGCCAGCTGAAAGGTCAAGAATCTAACGCTACTGGCGTTCAGATTCACGCTGAAGTTCCGTTGTCTGAAATGTTCGGTTACGCAACTCAACTGCGTTCACTGACCAAAGGTCGTGCATCTTACTCCATGGAATTCCTGAAGTATGATGACGCGCCAAACAACGTTGCTCAGGCCGTAATCGAAGCTCGCGGTAAATAAACCCCGGGTTTTAAAAAACATTGATCCCGTGCTCTCTCCTTGAGGGGAGAGCGCAACAGTAAGGAATATAGCCGTGTCTAAAGAAAAATTTGAACGTACAAAACCGCACGTCAACGTCGGTACTATCGGCCACGTTGACCATGGTAAAACCACTCTGACTGCAGCAATCACTACCGTTCTGGCTAAAACCTACGGTGGTTC
>Ga0207696_1000513_pt1 | contig 32169 bp, 28 predicted proteins | sample KBSS54metaG_FD_184403 | JGI IMG/M metagenome (GOLD analysis project Ga0207696, IMG submission 184403) | Switchgrass rhizosphere microbial communities from Kellogg Biological Station, Michigan, USA - KBS S5-4 metaG (SPAdes) (version 2) | ecosystem: Host-associated > Plants > Roots > Rhizosphere >...
ACAAAGGCGCAATTGTGACTGGCACCGTGAAAGAAGTTGACGCCAAAGGCGCCATCATCGTTCTGGCCGACGATATCGAAGCGACTCTGAAAGCCTCCGAAATCAGCCGTGACCGCGTTGAAGACGCGCGCAACGTTCTGAAAGAAGGCCAGCAAGTAGAAGCCAAGATCATCAGCGTTGATCGTAAGAGCCGCGTAATTCAGCTGTCGATCAAATCGAAAGACGATGCTGAAGAGAAAGAAGCCATCCAGAGCCTGAAAGCGGCTCCGGAAGGCGAAGCAGCTGACACCACTATGGCGGCACTGCTGCGTCAAGCAATGGCCAAACAGAACTGAGTTCTGTTTGATCATTAAAAAGGGCGACTTCGGTCGCCCTTTTTTGTGCCTGCGATTTGGTGGGTGTCGCGCTCTGGTTGTGCGAGTGAAACCATTCCCTTTGCCGGGTGGTCTGTTTCTTTAATCGGATCAATCGTCTATTCGCGTCTAGGCTTAGTCTGAAGATTGCAGTAGTCGGGCGGGCGCCTGGCATAAGGAAGTGAATGAGCAAGTTTATAGTGTTTATAGGTGTCTTGATGTTGGCGGGCTGCACAACGAGCGCCAAGACCCATGCGGTGCGTGGAGTCAGTGGTATCGAGGTTGACTGCTCCGGCTTGGGTTCGGGCTGGGAGAAGTGTCAGAAGCGTGCCGCCAAGGAATGCAAGGGGGCGGGGTATAAGGTGGTTACGCGATCTGATGACGCCCGGGATGAGGATGAGTTTCCCTTTGGCTTCAATCCGGCAGGCTACGTCACTAGAACCATGTTGGTGATTTGTCGGTGAGTGAGCGTTGGCGGGCTTGTGATCCGATGCCCTGAAAATGGGCGTTTCGGCGAGCGGAAAGATATGTCAAGCCCTGGGCTGTTCAAAATCTTCCGGGCGTGCTAAAACCTTTCAAGCGCTGATCTAGCTGCTTGAAAAAGAAGGGAAAAATATGACGAAGTCGGAGTTGATCGAACGAATTGTCACCCATCAGGGGCTGCTCTCATCCAAGGATGTGGAGCTGGCCATCAAGACCATGCTTGAGCAAATGTCCCAGTGTCTGGCCACGGGGGATCGTATCGAGATCCGTGGTTTTGGCAGCTTTTCCTTGCACTATCGTGCGCCGCGTGTCGGTCGCAATCCAAAGACCGGTCAGTCCGTCAGCCTTGACGGTAAATTCGTTCCGCATTTCAAGCCAGGCAAAGAGCTGCGCGATCGCGTGAATGAAGAAGAGGAGGAGGGGGCTTGACGGTCACCGTTACGCAAGGAGTTGCTCATGAATAATCTCAAGCGCATTCTGCTTTCCGTTCTGATTCTATTGCTTGTGTTGGCGATCCTTGCGTTCGTTCTCGAAAATCAGCAATCGGTCTCCCTGTTGTTCCTTGGTTGGGAGGGGCCGCAACTTCCGGTGTCGGTTATTACGGTTGGTGCATTGCTGGTAGGTATGCTGATCGGGCCGTTTTTTGGCTGGTTTCTGGGACGTTCGTCCAGAGCTTCACGCAAGCGTGTAGTGTGATAACGGCAGGCGCAGGGCATCTGTCGAAATTGCGTCCTTACCTGTCTATATCCATTAGTAAAAGATTCATTAAGCTGTAAAATGCGTCCCTTGTTCGATAGTGGCATATTCCCACATCGATTTAGACTGACTCTGACGGAAGCCACAGGTTTGATGGCTTCTGCATTCATGGATTAGGCAGTGCTCGTTGGTGACACTGTCCGCAGCTCAAGGGTATGGTTTCGCGTGAAAATTCTAGTTACCGGCGGCGCCGGCTTCATCGGCTCAGCAGTCATCCGTCACATAATTTCCAATACCAACGACGCAGTGATCAACGTCGACAAGCTGACGTATGCCGGTAACCTCGAGTCGCTAGCCGAGGTTAGCGGTAATTCACGCTATGCATTCGAGCGCGTCGATATCTGTGATCGTGACCAGATCGACCGTGTTTTGCGTGAGCACCAACCAGATGCCATCATGCATCTGGCCGCAGAGTCTCACGTCGATCGCTCGATTACCGGTCCGTCCGAGTTCATTCAGACGAACATTATCGGCACTTACACTCTGCTGGAAGCTGCTCGCCATTATTGGGCGCAATTGGATGGTGCGCGCAAAGCCAACTTCCGTTTCCATCATATTTCGACCGATGAAGTTTACGGTGACCTTGAAGGCCCTGAAGACCTCTTTACCGAAACCACACCTTATCAGCCAAGCTCGCCTTATTCGGCCAGCAAAGCCAGCTCCGATCACCTCGTTCGCGCCTGGGCTCGCACTTATGGCCTGCCGACATTGGTTACCAATTGCTCGAACAACTACGGCCCGTGCCACTTCCCTGAGAAATTGATTCCATTGATCATTCTCAATGCACTGGAAGGCAAGCCCTTGCCGGTTTACGGCAAAGGCAATCAGGTTCGCGACTGGCTGTATGTCGAAGACCACGCCCGTGCGTTGTACAAAGTTGTGACCGAAGGTGTGGTTGGTGAGACATACAACATCGGCGGTCATAACGAAAAACAGAACATTGAAGTCGTGAACACGCTTTGTGCACTACTCGATGAATTGCGTCCAGACTCCGCTCATCGCCCTCATTCGAGCCTGATCACCTACGTTCAGGATCGTCCCGGTCATGACCAGCGTTATGCAATCGATGCGAGCAAAATCCAGCGAGACCTGGGTTGGACTCCGGAAGAAACATTCGAAACCGGCATCCGCAAGACTGTCGAGTGGTATTTGAGCAATACCCAATGGGTAGAGCATGTGAAGAGTGGCAGCTACCAGCAATGGATCGACCAGAACTACGCAGGTCGCTCGAACAAAGCATGAAAATCCTACTTTTAGGAAAAAACGGCCAAGTGGGCTGGGAGCTGCAGCGCTCCCTTGCTCCAATTGGTGAGTTGATTGCATTGGATCGTCACTCGGTGAGCGGGCTAAGCGGCGACTTGTCCGACCTTGAAGGCTTGCGCGCAACGATTCGTCAGTGCGCACCCGATATCATCGTCAATGCTGCGGCGTACACCGCGGTCGACAAAGCTGAATCTGAAAAAGAGTTGGCTGAGCGCGTAAATGGTTTGGCGAGTCGAGTGATGGCTGAAGAGGCTGCCGCTTCCGGTGCCTGGCTGATTCACTATTCGACAGATTACGTCTTTAGTGGCGAGGGCTCCGTGCCATGGCAGGAGACTGATGCTGTTGCGCCAGTCAATTACTATGGTTTCAGCAAGCTCGCTGGCGAACAGGCGATTATCGCATCTGGCTGCAAATATCTGATTTTTCGCACAAGTTGGGTATATGGCGCTCGCGGCAATAATTTTGCGAAGACTATGCTGCGTCTGGCGAAAGATCGCGGAACGCTCAATATTATCGCTGACCAGATCGGCGCCCCTACTGGCGCGGATTTGATTGCCGATGTGACGGCGTTAGCTATTCAGCAAGTTCTTAAGCGCCCGGAATTAGCAGGTCTCTATCACTTGGCCGCTGCCGGAGAAGTGTCCTGGCATGGTTATGCCAGTCACGTGATTGAGTTTGCCAAGGCGCAAGGTGAAGAGTTGGCGGTAACAGCCATTAACCCAATCGATACAACCGCCTATCCAACGCCGGCGAGCCGACCGCTGAATTCGCGTTTGAATACTCGCAAGCTGCGCGACAATTTTTCTCTACACTTGCCGGATTGGCAAAGTGGTGTAACCCGAATGCTTAGGGAAGTTCTGAACAAATGATCACGACAAATCGTAAAGGCATCATCCTCGCCGGTGGCTCGGGCACGCGCCTGCACCCGTTGACCCTCGGTGTGTCCAAACAAATGCTGCCGATCTACGACAAACCGATGATTTTTTATCCGCTGTCCGTTTTGATGCTGGCGGGTATGCGAGAAATCCTGATCATTTCCACGCCGGAAGATTTGCCGTGCTTCCGTAAACTGCTGGGTGATGGAAGCCTGTACGGGATCAAGCTCACTTATGCCGAGCAGCCAAGCCCGGACGGCCTGGCTCAGGCGTTCATTATTGGTGAAGAGTTCATCGGTCAGGATCCATGCTGTCTGATTCTGGGGGACAACATCTTCTACGGTCAGCATTTCTCGGATAATTTGCGCTCCGCCAGTACCCAACAAAAGGGCGCAACCGTATTTGGCTACCACGTCTCCGATCCTGAACGCTTTGGTGTCGTCGAGTTTGATAAAAGTGGCAAGGCTTTGAGTATCGAAGAGAAGCCGCTGAAGCCAAAATCGAACTATGCGGTCACCGGTCTGTATTTCTACGATAACGATGTGGTCGAGATCGCCAAGAGCATCAAGCCCTCCGAGCGTGGCGAGCTGGAAATCACCGACGTCAACCGTGCGTATCTGGAGCGCCAGACCCTGAGCGTGGAAATGCTCGGTCGCGGTTTTGCCTGGCTGGATACCGGTACTCACGACTCACTGCTTGAAGCCAGTCACTTCGTTCACACGATCGAACAGCGTCAGGGTCTGAAAGTGGCGTGTCTGGAAGAGATCGCCTATCACAATGGCTGGATTTCTGCCGAGCAGCTTAACGCACAAGCGCAAGCACTGAAGAAGACGGGTTACGGTCAATACCTTCAGAAGTTGCTGGACTCGCCGTCTGCCTGATCGAAAGTTCTGACTTTCGCAACGCTATGTTTATCGCTGCAAGCAGGAATGGCATGCCAGTAGAACATCCCAAGGTTGCGATTTTGCTGGCCGCCTACAATGGCATGCAGTGGATCGAGGAGCAGTTGGCCTCGATCCTCGGTCAGGCAGCTGTCGACGTAACCGTTTATATAAGTATTGATCCCTCCAATGACGGTACCGAGGCATGGTGCGCCGATTATGCTGCGCAGCATCCGAACGTAATCGTCTTGCCCGACGCCGGTGCGTTTGGTGGGGCCTCCCGCAACTTCTTCCGTTTGATTCGAGATGTTGATCTTGAAGGCTACGATTTCATCGCTTTTGCTGATCAGGATGACGTCTGGTATCTGGACAAGATCGAGCGCGCTATCCGGTCGATCAAATCTCTTGGCGTGGATGCTTACTCGAGTAACGTAGTTGCGTTCTGGCCTGATGGTCGTAACCAGGTACTGGACAAGGCCCAGCCGCAAACCCGCTGGGACTTTCTCTTTGAGGCTGCCGGACCGGGCTGTACGTATGTCATGAGCAAAAGGATGATGCAGTTGCTGAAGGGCTCATTGTTCAAACATTGGGATGCCTTACAACAGGTCAGTCTGCATGACTGGTATTGCTATGCGTTCGCACGCAGTCGTGGTTTGCGCTGGTTCATTGATCCGCAGCCATCCATGTGTTATCGCCAGCACGAAAGTAATCAGATCGGGGCCAATACCGGTATAAATCCACTGATTGCGCGTTATAAAACTATCCATGACGGTTGGTGGTTTTCTCAGATTCGAATGATTGCGCAGTTGGTGGGTCTCGCCGATGATCCATTCGTCCGGCAATGGCTACCTTTGGGCCGTCGACAATTATTGCGACTGTCGTTAACAGCCGGTGAATGTCGTCGTCGAACCAGGGACAAGCTGTTCTTTTTCTTTATTTGTTGCGCGACTGCCGTGATCGGGAAGAAAACCAAATGAAAGGTGCTCGGGTATTGGTAACCGGGGCGACGGGGTTTGTCGGCGAGGCCGTGGTGTTCCGCCTGCTTCTCGACAAGATCTACACACCAGTTGCGGCTGCGCGTGGCGAAACTCGGTTGAGTGGTTTGTGTGATGTCGTGTCTTTTGATTTGGATGAGCGCGTTTTATTGCCGCCATTGAATAATGTTCAGACGGTGATTCATTGTGCGGCCAGGGTTCATGTAATGAACGAGGGGGAGGCTGATCCGCTTGCCATGTTTCGGCAAATGAATGTGCAGGGCACTGCGCGGCTGGCCCGTCATGCGGCAGCGTCCGGGGTGAAGCGCTTCATCTTTGTCAGTTCGATCAAGGTCAATGGCGAAGAGTCACCCGCCGGGAGGCCCTTTACCGCAGCCGATATTCCCGCGCCTGTTGATCCTTACGGTATTTCCAAGTGCGAGGCAGAGGAAGTCGTGCGTCAAATCGCACTGGAAACCGCAATGGAGTTGGTGATTATTCGACCGCCTCTGGTGTACGGGCCGGGTGTCAAAGCCAACTTTCTAAGTATGATGCGCTGGTTGCAAAAAGGATTGCCACTGCCATTGGGGGCATTGGGCAATCGCCGCAGCCTGGTGGCAATCAGTAATCTGGTGGATCTTTTGGTGACCTGCATCGATCATCCAAAAGCAGCCAATCAAACGTTTCTGGTAAGTGATGGCGAAGATCTTTCGACCACTCAATTGCTTCAAAGGATGGCGAGTGCCCTGACTGTCCGAGCGCGATTGTTGCCCGTGCCTCCGTTTGTTCTGCGCCTTGGGGCGGCTTTATTGGGTAGGAGAGCCTTGGCTCAACGACTCTGCGGCTCGTTACAGGTCGATATGGAAAAGACGCGCACAGTGCTGGAGTGGACGCCGCCCGTCAGCGTGAGCCAGGCACTTCAGGCCACTGCCAACCATTTTCGGGAGCGCTAAACGGGTCGGTATTTTTTGTGGATGTCACTTTTCCGCTAAGGCTTGCTCGATAAAGCATGGCCATTGATCTGACCCTCGAAGAATTGGCAGATTGCCACCCTTTTGCCAATTAGGGCGCCTTGATACCCTACGCAGCCCAAATCAGTACGCCTTGGCAGGATTTTTCCGGCTCAAGGCAACATTCAGATTACTCTTTTCATACCATGACCACCGCCTTGTGCTGTTGAAGGTGGTGATGTCACTGGGCTATCAAATTGGTATGACTTATAATGGCAAATTTTTCGCTGTCGGGAGCGGTCCATGAGAGGGGCATGTGATTTTCATGCTGCCAAGGCTGTACCTCTTGATGTTGAGCGAAACGACATCGTCATTATTTTATCTTCAATGCAATGGAGTGCTCGGTGGTAGCCCCTCTTCCACAATTTGATCAGACAGGCGAGCAGCCTGGCAGCGGTTCTGACGTTGGTATTCACGGTCATGAAACGCAACCGGCCCGCGTGACGATTCTGATGTGTACCTACAACGGTGAGCGCTTTCTCGCACAACAACTGGATTCGATAGCTCGCCAGAGTTATCGCGAATGGACCGTCGTTGTTTCTGATGACGGTTCTACCGACGCGACACTGGATATTCTGCGCCAGTACAGCGCGATCTGGGGAGAAGGCCGACTGACCATTCTGCAAGGGCCCAAGCGAGGGTTTGCGGCTAACTTCATGTCCGTTGCCTGCGATGCGCCCGTGCAATCGCAATTTTATGCATGGGCCGACCAGGACGATATCTGGCAAGCCAATAAACTTGAGTCTGCCGTAAAGGTATTGGAGGCGCTGCCGTCCGGTCTTCCGGCGTTGTATTGCGCCCGGACCGAGTTGATTGGTGACTCGGGAACGGTCATCGGTCGCTCGCCACTATTTTCTCGCCCCGCCAGTTTTGCCAATGCACTGGTACAAAGTCTGGCCGGGGGCAATACCATGGTATTCAATCATTTGGCTCGGGACGTGCTCTGTCATGCCGGCAGCCAAGTGGATATCGTTTCCCATGACTGGTGGGCCTATCTCCTGATTACCGCGGTGGGTGGCAAGGTCGTCTATGACGCCTCGCCTTCCATTCTGTACAGGCAGCATGAAGCGAATCTGATTGGCGCCAACTCTGGAGTGCGCGCACGGATCATGCGCTTGCGGATGATGTCTACGGGTCGCTTTCGTGACTGGAATGACAAAAATATCGCTGCACTTGAAACGGTTCGCTCACGCTTGAGTGCAGACAGCCTGCAGACCTTTGAGCAATTCAAGAAAGCCCGTGATTCAAAAGGATTCGGCCGTTTCGTCTGGCTCTACCGCGCGAAGGTCTATCGGCAGACGTGTTTGGGTAATCTTGGGCTGATGCTGGCCGCGGTGCTCAACAGAATTTGATGCCATCATCGTGCAGGGCGGGACGTGAAAATTGCTCCGTGGCGTCCTCCCGGTATCTCAACAAGAGAGTTTTTGTATGAAGTCTGTCTCCCTCGATTTATCTCAGGTGTGTGCATAATGCTTAATTTTTCCACGTCGCCAAAGGAAATGGTCAGCAGTTTCTGGCGTAATCGGAGCCTGATCGCGGCGCTTGTACAGCGAGAAGTCGTTGGGCGTTACCGTGGATCGTTCATGGGGATTCTCTGGTCGTTTTTTAACCCCGTGTTCATGTTGGTTGTCTACACCTTTGTCTTTAGCGTCGTTTTCAAGGCACGCTGGAGCGGCGGAAGTGACTCGAAAACCGAGTTTGCACTTATTCTGTTTGCGGGACTTATCGTCTTCAACTTTTTTGCGGAGTGTTTCAATCGAAGCCCGACGCTGATTCTCTCGAACGCCAACTATGTGAAGAAAGTTGTGTTTCCATTGGAGATCCTTCCCTGGATCACAGTCGGTTCGGCGCTCTTTCATATGGTGATCAGCCTGACTGTGTGGCTGCTGGCCTATTTGATACTGTTTGGCACGCCGCACCTGACCGTCCTGTTGTTCCCGTTGATTATCCTGCCGTTGATGCTGATGATCATGGGTTTGACGTGGGCCTTGGCGTCGCTCGGCGTCTACTTGAGAGATGTCGCGCAATTCATCGGCATCCTGACCACCGTCCTGATGTTTCTGTCGCCTATTTTTTACCCTGCCAGTGCGCTACCTGAGAAGTATCAACATCTACTGATGCTCAATCCGCTGACGCCTGCAATCGAGTACGCCCGGGACATTCTGTTTTGGGGAAAGCTGCCTGACTTTACCGTATTGGGCATTTATCTCGCCGGCTCGGCGTTGATTGCGTGGCTTGGATTCGCCTGGTTTCAGAAAACACGAAAAGGATTCGCCGATGTCATCTGAGGTCGCTATCAAAGTTCAAAATCTCAGTAAGTGCTATGAGATTTACGACAAACCGCGCGACAGACTGCTTCAGATGCTTAGTCGCGGGAAGAAAAAATATTGCCGTGAGTTCTGGGCGCTACGCGACGTTTCCTTCGAAATTCGCAAAGGCGAAACGGTCGGTATCGTTGGTCGCAACGGCAGTGGCAAGTCCACCTTGCTGCAAATTCTTTGCGGTACGTTGAATCCAACCAGTGGTACGGTTGAAACCCATGGCCGGATCGCTGCATTGCTCGAACTGGGCTCCGGATTCAATCCCGAGTTCACTGGACGCGAGAACGTCTACCTGAACGCCTCGATTCTGGGTTTGAGCAAAGAAGAAATCGACGCAAGATATGACGCGATCATCGAATTCGCGGACATTGGCGATTTCATCAATCAACCGGTCAAGACATATTCGAGCGGTATGTTGGTGCGACTGGCGTTTTCCGTTCAGGCGCAAGTAGAGCCCGATATTCTTATTGTCGATGAAGCGCTGGCAGTGGGGGATGCAAAATTTCAGGCCCGTTGCTTTGATCGGTTGAAAAAGCTCAAGGAAAACGGCACGAGCATTCTGCTGGTAACGCACTCCAGCGAACAAATCGTTACGCACTGTGACCACGCCTTTCTTTTGAACAACGGTGTGCAGCTCGCTGAAGGCGAGCCGCGCATGGTCGTCAACCGTTACCTTGATTTGTTGTTCGGCAAGACTCAGCAATCGGCCTCTGTCGAAAGTGCAGAAGCGTCTGACGAGTTGGCAGCGTATCAAACGCCTGAAGGCGGCCTCGATGTATTTGAAACGCATCCGAACTACAACCCGAACGAATATCGTTGGGGTGACAGATCGGCCACTATCATCGACTTCCACCTGAGCGCAGGAGGGCTTGAGTACCCCATTGCCCTGGACACTGGCGTGCAGATCAAACTATCGGTATTTGTACGTTTTGATACTGATCTGGTGTGTCCGATTCTCGGGATGACGATCAAGACCAAAGAGGGCGTTACCCTCTATGGCGTAAATAGTGAAACGCTGGATTGCCTGGAATTCAGAACGTGCGGGCGCAAGGGCGAGATCGTCGAAGTTGAGGTACTTATATCTTGTGATCTGGCCCCAGGTGACTACTTCATTTCTGTCGGAGTGTCGACCAAAGATGGAGAAGAGGTTACTCCCCGTGACAGGCGTTATGATTCGATCCACTTCCAGGTTCGTCCGACTGACAAATTTTTTGGGCTTGTAAATCTGGACTCCAGCATTCGTGCCAAGAAGGTTTCAAATTGAATATTTTATTGAAACAAGCGGGCTATCAGCTTAATGACGAGCTCAACATCTGGTCGAGGCCGGATTATTCGAGCATCAACTACAGCGATGGTGATAGCACCGAACTGCGCATAAAATTCTTGATCGATCAGGCCAGTGACGTCAGTGTTTTTTCTGATGAGCTGCGAAGATCGTGCACCGATTGGCCATCGCTTTATTACCTCTCAAGTACCCGTTCGAACTTGTTGCGGGTGTTCGATGCCGATCTGCGTGGCGATGTGCTCGAGATCGGTGCCGGTTGTGGTGCAATTACCCGGTATTTAGGTGAGCAGGGCGGCAGAGTGCTGGCGCTGGAAGGTAGCTCGCGTCGCGCCAGCATCGCCCGTGCACGCACCCGAGACTTGCCAAACGTCTCGGTTCTGGCTGAGTCGTTCGAGAATTTCAGCATTGATACCCAATTCGATGTCATCACCCTGATCGGCGTTTTTGAGTATGCCAACCTGTTCGTATCGGGTGATAACCCGGGTGCGAGAATGCTTGAGAAAGTTCGCTCACTGCTTAAACCTGACGGTTTGCTCATCATCGCGATCGAAAATCAGCTCGGCTTGAAATATTTCGCCGGAGCGCCTGAAGATCACGTGACGACGCCGATGTACGGTGTCGAGGGGCGCTATAACAGCGCTACCGTGCAGACCTACGGGAAAAAAGCTCTCGCGTCGTTGTTGGCGACAGCCGGGTTTACCTCGAGTGAGTTCTTTGCGCCATTTCCCGATTACAAGTTGCCCGTTTCGATCATCACCGAACAGGGGTTCAAAGATCCTGATTTCGATGCCAGTGCATTCGCATCGCAAAGTGTACAGAGAGATCCGCAATTGCCGGATCTGTGCACCTTCTCACTGGAATTAGCCTGGTCGCAGATTTTCAGGAACGGCTTGGGCATGGACATGTCCAACTCCTTTCTTGTAGGTGCTTCGCCGGTCTCGCGCAGCGCAGTCGACCCGCAGACCCTGGCGTATCATTACAGTTGCGATCGACGCTCGATGTACTGCAAACGTTCGGAATTTCGTCGCGATTCCGAAGATGCGATCAATGTGCATTACCAAAAACTCGGAAAGACTATCGATGAGGGTGAAGGGCAATCGCTCGTCGCTTTTAATCTTGCTGCGTCCGAGCCTTACATCAATGGTTATGTGCTTGGCACTAAGCTGATCGATATAGTCAATGCCGAGGGCTGGACTTACGCAGGTATCGGCGCCTTCCTCAAAAATTATCTGAGCATGCTAAACGTGCTCTGTGATAACGCCGAGAGCCAGCCGGGTGAGGTGTCGGGAGCGTTGATCGATGCGGTCCCGCAAAATATTGTGATTGATCTGGACGGTCGTCCGCAGTTGATCGACAAAGAGTGGACACTCAACACGAATGTTCGCTACGAGTACCTGCTGTTCAAAGCGCTAACGCAGTTGCTGGGTTCGATTACCCGTATCAGCAAGGGGGCAGAGGCTGGCCCGGTTACACGCAAAGACTTTGTGTTCCGAGCTTGCGAAGCCGCCGGGTACCCACTTTGCGAAGAAGATGTGGAAGAGTTTCTGGCCATCGAGGCGCAGATTCAGAATGCGATTAACGGCCGAAGCCCGAGTGAATTTACGGCGTGGGGCGAAGATCGATTGATTGTCGAAGACAATCTGTTTTCTGCTTTCAGCAGTTCGCAGATTGCATTGGCTCAAACCCGTGAAGCGCTTGCAAGCGCTGTCACTGACGCCAGGCAGAAAATCGAAACGCTGAGTGCAAAACTGGACCAACGTGAAGCTGACTATAATCAAGTCATTAACTCCAACTCTTGGTTCATCACTAAACCTGTACGCTTCCTTGTGCGCTCGTTGCGGCAGGGGAAAGGCGTGTTGCGCAGCAAAGTGGAGACTTCCAAGCAGGCGCTGACGGCCTATCTGCGCGGCCAGGAAGCCAATCTGCCACAGCCGGTTGACGACGTAATTGAAGCGCCTGTCGCGCGCACTCGCTCGGTCAGCGTCATTCTGCCAATCTATAAAGATGTCGAAATGACTCGTCGCTGCATCCTTGCCGCGATGCCAGGGATTATTGCTTTCGACTCCAAACTGGTCGCGATCAATGATGCGAGCCCAGATGCAGGCATGCAGGCCATGTTGATCGAATTGCAAATGCAATGGCCGCAGGTGATGACCGTTCTCGAAAACGAAGTCAATCTTGGCTTTGTCAAAACCGTCAATCGCGGCATGCGCCATGCCAGCCAGGACGATATCGTTTTCCTTAACAGTGATGTCATCGTGCCTGTTGACTGGCTGGAGCGGCTGACCGCTGAGGCTTACATCGCGCCAAACATCGGTACCGTTACACCGTTTTCCAACAACGCGACTATTTGTAGCTTCCCGGCGTTTCTTTACGAAAACCAGCCAGCCTTTGGTTTAAGCGTCGAGCAGATCGATGCTGTGTTTTCCGGCCCGCGTTTGCCGGTCAGCCAGGCACCGACAGGTGTAGGTTTCTGCATGTACATTCGCCGCGATTGTCTGGATGTCGTGGGGCTGCTGAACGAGGAAAAGTTCGGCAAGGGTTATGGTGAAGAGAACGATCTGTGCCAGCGCGGGCTGAAAGCCGGTTGGCTCAACATCGTGACCCCTAACCTGTATGCATTTCATGAGGGCGGGGTCAGTTTCTCCTCTTCCAAGCAGGCGTTGACCGAGCATGCAACCAAGGTCATCACCGAGCTGCATCCGGATTATCACTTGGATATCCAGAGGTTCATCGCAGCTGATCCGCTGAAAGCAGTACGGGTAAAACGTCTTGCGCAATTGATCGCATCGTTGGACCGGCCAAAGGTCTTGCACATTTCGCATGAGGCTGGAGGCGGTGTGCAGCAGCATCTGGACGAGTTGGCAGACGCTCTTGAGTCCGATGTTTGCTGCCTGTTCCTGGCGCCTCGTCGTGGCCAGTCCGCCGTTACTTTGCGGATGGGGAGTTTTCCGGGGGCCGACGAGCTTCTTTTCCAGTTGCCGGAAGAGCACAACCTTTTGGTCGAGTTCTTGAAGGGCTGTGGTGTCGGCTTCGTGCACTTCCATCACACGCTCGGTCTGAATTCGCAACTGGTTCAATTGCCCGCTGAGTTGGGCGCTGAATATGCATTGACGGTTCATGATTATTACTGGCTATGCGGCAACCCTACACTGACCGATGCGCAGGGCGTTTATCCAGGCAGTTATGCCGACGACATCGTCAATCCTGACTTCCCTCTTCCGGATGGTGTATCGCCGGCACAATGGCGTGAGCAATTGCGCGGCTTTATCGACGGGGCGAAAGCGGTAATTTTCCCTTCGGCGTACACCCTCGCCAATTATCGACTCAACTTCGAGTTGCGTAACGCTGTCGTTGCAGGTCACGTAGAGCACAAACGCAATATTGGGCAGGGTGTCGCGGCGGTCGCGCAAAAGATCCGCTACAACGTGGGCGTTATCGGTGCTCTTGGTAAAGAAAAGGGTGCCGATTATCTGGAGCAAGTGGCGGAGGCGGCAGCGACGGTCAATGCACCAATCAACTTCCGGCTGGTCGGTTTCGGCTACAGAGAGTTGGGCGGTGTCCTGACTACAGGTCGTTACGATGCCAGTGAGCTGTCTTCCCTAATGGCCGCAAATGAGTTTGATGTCGTCCTGTTTCCAAGTCAGTGCCCGGAAACCTACAGCTATACCCTCAGCTATGCGCTGGAAGCCGGGTTGCCAATTATTGCGCCAAACATTGGGGCATTCCCGGAACGATTGTCCGGACGTGAAAACACTCTTGTTTATGATTATGGGCTTGAGCCAGCCGAGTTGATGCGGCGAATCAGCGAGTTTGTGAAAAGGCTCGCTGCCGGTGAGCAGTTGACTGCGCCTGTCGTGGACACCCACCTGCAGCAGCCAGCGTTTTATAGCGTTGATTACCCGGCCTTATGCGGCGTCGGCAGTGATAAGCACAGCAAACCAAAAACCGGTTTCGAACTGCCGAAATTCTCGGCCCCGACAACTGTGTATGAGGCGCCGCTGACGACCAAGGAAATCGCGCTATTGGCCATCTGGACGCTTTACCGCCATCCGCGCATGGAGCGCATCAGCCATGCGGTGCCTTACTCACTACGGCAAAAAATCAAACGCGTGCTGAGCAAGCGTCCGCTGCATGAGATCGTGGATGTGAACAAAAACTGATGCAGTGCGCCCGCCTGGCTTATCGAACCTCATGATCGGCCAGGCGGGCGCAATGGTTTTTGTTTGCCAGTGACGAATGCTGGCTTTTATTTGGAGCTACTGCCGCGATGAATTTCAGCTGGTTTGTGCTGATCGCTTTAATTATTTCGTTCCTTCTGACTGCTGTTTTGCGCCGGTATGCCCTTGCCAGAAGTCTGATGGATATTCCCAATGCCCGTAGTTCGCATACGGTCCCCACGCCAAGGGGAGGGGGTGTTGCGATCGTCGTGACGTTCCTTGTCGCCATGTGCTCGCTGTATGCTGCTGACTTGATCGCATTCAGAGATTTCGCTGCAATCGCCGGTGCTGGCAGCCTGGTGGCGATCATCGGATTCATGGATGATCATGGCCATATTGCTGCGCGCTGGCGTTTACTTGGGCACTTTTGCGCGGCGATCTGGGCGTTGGCCTGGTTGGGTGGCCTACCGCCCGTCAGTGTGTTCGGACAGGTCTTCGATCTGGGCTGGGGCGGGTTTGTATTGGCTAGCCTCTACCTCGTCTGGATGCTCAATCTCTACAATTTTATGGACGGTATTGACGGGATTGCCGGGGTCGAGGCGGTAACTGCGTGTGTCGGGGCGTGCGTGCTGTACGCCCTGGACGGGCATGTCGGGCTGATGGGGCCGGCCCTGCTACTGGCTGGTTGTGCGGGAGGATTCCTGTTGTGGAACTTTCCGCCAGCGAAAATTTTCATGGGCGATGCGGGCAGCGGCTTTCTGGGTATCGTCTTGGGCATTTTGTCGATACAGGCCGCCAATGCCTCATTTGAGTACTTCTGGGGTTGGTTGATCCTGCTCGGTGTGTTCATCGTCGACGCAACTTTCACCTTGTTGCGTCGATTGCTGCGCGGCGAGAAAGTGTATGAAGCGCATCGCAGTCATGCTTACCAATTCGCCTCGCGCCGTTATGGCAAGCACCTGCCGGTGACCCTTGTCGTGGGCTTGATCAATGTGTTTTGGCTCCTGCCGATTGCAGTGGCTGTCACGCACTTCAAGCTGAATGGCTTTGTCGGTGCCGTGGTGGCTTACGTGCCACTGTTCATTCTGGCGTTGCGGTTCCGCGCGGGAAAATCCGAAAAGGATGTTGCGGCATGAACATCGAGGCGGGATCAGCCTGATTGCGCTGATAGCGTTCAGCAATTAAAAAAGGCAGACGGATTATTCCGTCTGCCTTTTTTTAGCGAGTAACCGCTCCGGGTTTGACGAATACCAGCTTCGTCAATACGTATGTAAGTGGTAGCGACAGAATGATCGCCGCCAGTGGAGCCAGGTATTCAGGCAGCGACAGCTGTTTGACCCAGAACCAGACGACAAACATCCCCAATACGTATTGCGCGACGTAGACGAGTGGGAACAGCAGGATCGATTTGATCCCCTGGTGTTCTTTGAAGACAAGGAACCGGCTCATCACGAACGCGAAAACAATCCCGCAAACATAGCTGATCGAATAAGCCCATGTGTAGGGAAGTACACTGAGCAATATGAGATACAGCGCATACGTAATTCCGGTGTTCAGCCCGCCTGTCAGGAGGAACCGGAAAAACCTGATTTCCATCAGTTCGGAAATTTTCACGGCTATTAACCAATCTGCGCTTTTTTCTCGATCAGGAATTGATCGTAATCGCGTATGTAGTCGTCAGCAGCGTAATGCTCGGAAGCAAAAACCAGCAGCACCGCGTCCGCCGAGTACTTGTACTGAATACCCCAGGTCATTGCTGGCAGGAACAGGCCCAGTGTGTGGTGGTCCAGAACAAACTCCTGGCGGTGCTTTCCATTGTCGGCAACTACGTGCACGGTGCCTTTGACCGCTACCAGAAACTGGTGGCATTCGCGGTGAGCATGTTCACCACGTGTTTCAGCAGTCGGAACGTTGGTTACCAGGAAGTAACGCTTCACTTCGAACGGAACGTCCTTACCGCATTCGCCAACGCTCAGGCTGCCGCGCATATCGACGGCTTCCATCATGCGGTGCAGCGTAACGCCACAAGGATGGACATCTGATTGGCCGACTTTTACCGGGTTGTCTACGACTGTGCCTTCGGTAGGCTTGGCATCGACGTAGCCGATGATCTTCGCCGGGTTACCGACCACGATAGCATTCGGTGGAACGGATTTGGTGACGACCGCGCCTGCGCCGACCATTGCCGAGGTGCCAATGGTAATTCCGGGCAGAATCGTCGAATTGGCGCCCAGGGATGCACCTTTGCGGATGATGGTGCGAGAAAACGCTTCCGGATAGATTTTGCTGCGTGGAAACTTGTCATTGGTGAACGTGACGTTCGGTCCCACGAAAACATCGTCTTCTATGGTGATGCCGTCCCAAACCTGAACGCCGCATTTGAGTGTTACCCGGTCACCAATGATGACGTCGTTCTCGACAAACACGTTGTCGCACACGTTGCACTCGGCGCCGATACGGGCGTTCGGTAATACGTGTGCAAACGCCCAGATACGCGAGCCTTTACCGATAGTGGACGATTCACAAATCGCACGGTCGTGAACGAAAAAATCGCGCGAATCAATCATTTATTGGCTCCAAACTCAGAAACTTTCATAGGGATCGCCAAAGGGCGCCCTTTGGTATTTTCATAGGTACGCCAGGCGTACGAACCGATCACGCCGAGCCCCAGCAGATTGAGGCTGCCCAGCAGGGTAATGGTAAACAGTGTCATGGCATAACCAGGGACATCGATCAGGCCGCCTATCTTCGCGAGGATTACACTGACGCCGTATAACGCCGAGAGTGCTGAGCCGGCTGCACCTACACGAATAAGCAGGCGAATGGGCAAGTCCGTGAACGAGAAGACACTGTCCATCAGATAGTTCACTTTCTTTCGCAATGTCCACGCCGACTTGCCGTGTTCCCGGGCAACTCGAGTGTAACTGACTACCTGTCGGCGGAAACCCAGCCAGAAAATCTGCGCGATCAAAGAGCTGTGGCGTTCTTCGAGTTTGAGCAGGTTGTCGCGAAACTCCAGGTTGCAGCCGAACATGTCGACGCCGCCGGCAGGCATTTCCGGGATAACGTAACGTTTGTACAGACCCCAGAAGGTTTTCGACGCCAGTTTAGACAGGAATGGATCGTCACGACCCTCGCGGACACCGACTACTACATCCACCGGCTCGGTATTCAACACCCGGTTCATGGTCAGCACCAGGCTTGGCGGCTCTTGCAGGTCGGCGGCCATTACGGCAAACGTGCGACCCTTGCCATGCTGCAAACCTGTACGTATCGCCATGAAAGAACCGAAGTTCTTCGACAGCAGAATCAGCTGGGAGGCAAAACGTTGCTCGGGCAGGCGATCTCGCAGGATCTCGTAACAGCGATCCGGGCTGCCATCGACCACGAAAACCACCTCAAGCGCGCCTTGAAGCTCGACGTTCAAATCATCGACGGCTTTGAGCAATGACGGCAGCGATTCCTCGTTACGGTAAACCGGAATAACCAGCGAAAGCACCCTAAATCTCCTGCTTGAAGTAGGCGCAAACCACTTCAATGACACGATCGACTTGCTGATCGGTCAGCCCAGGGAAGCAAGGTAACGAGACCAGTCGGGTGCATGCTGACTCGGTCACCGGAAGATTGAATGTTTCGCGCGGTGTGTACGCTGTTTGCCAGTGGTCTGGAACTGGATAGTGAATATCGGTACTGACGCCATGCTCTTTTAGGTAGGCAGTGAACGCTTCACGATGTTCGACACGCATTACGAACAGGTGGGCAACAAAGTCGTCGCCCAGACTTGCAGGCAATTTGACTGGCAGTTGGCTGAAGGCTGCACAGTAGCGGCTGGCAATCGAGCGGCGCTGCTCGTTCCATTGGTCGAGAAGAGGCAGTTTGACCCGCAGGATGGCAGCCTGCATCTCATCGAGTCTGCTGTTACGGCCGTGCGGAACGGTAACGTGATATTTGGTCGACCAGCCGTATTGGCGAAGCGTGAGCAGGCGGGCGGCAATCTCGGAGGATGAAGTTACGATCGCGCCACCGTCGCCCAGTGCGCCGAGGTTTTTGGTGGGGTAAAAGCTGAAGCAGGCCAGGTCGCCGAACGATCCACAAAGCCGATTATCAGAGCGCGCACCGTGGGACTGGGCGCAATCTTCGAGCACGACCGCCCCGGCCGAGCGAGAAATGGCTGCCAGAGTTTCGATGTCTGCCAACTGTCCGTAAAGGTGCGTGACAATCACGACCTTCGCCGGTTGGGCCAGCGCCTTCTCCAGTGATTTCGGGCACATGGTCAAAGTGTTCTCATCGACATCGACATATACCGGCTCGGCGCCGACAGCGTGGATGGCGGTGCTGCTATAAAACCCGGCGTTGGCAACGGTGATAACCCGATCACCCGGGCCCACACCCATGCCCAGCAAGGCGATTTCCAGTGCTTCCGAGCCGTTCGCGACCGAGATGCAATGTTCTGCGCCGACATAGTTGGCGAACTCTCGTTCGAAGTTCTTTACTTCTTCACCCAAAATGTACCAGTGCCGATTAACGACGCGCATAAGCGGTTCGGAAAAATCAATACCGGAATTCGCCGCTACTGCAGAAAACAAAGGAATTTGATGATTTGCGTCCATGATCCATCCAGAATTTTTGACTGCGCACATGATAATGGCCGCAATTTTACTACACATTCAGACAGTGATGTCGGCTCAATCTGGCAGGTCTGAGCCGACGTAATCCGCCGATTTAGGGGTGGTTGGCCGTGTCAGCCACCATGCAGCCGTGAAGATCAGGCACGCAATCGCAGTGATCAGGTACGTCGAATGCGACATCCATGGTCCCTGACGCCCAAAGTACAGCTGCCACAATGGATCACTCATGGGTAAGCCCGCTGCAAAGGCACTGGCTATGGACTTGGCCAGCCAGAATAATGGGGTCGCCATCAGCAGGGAAAAATAAAGAATCAGCTTCGTGGTTTTATCCGAAACTCCGGATTGCGCAACGTACGCTACCAGAAATGGAAGAATGGCGATCCATTGGCGACTTTCGGAACCGACGACCAACAGTGGCAAGAATCCCAATATGGCAATTTGAACGGCGCGCACCGGGCGCGCGCTTCGATTGCTGGTCCACACTAGCTGCAAGGCAATAAGCAAGCATGGGCCAAAATAACTAAAGTGCGAGAGGATGGGTTTGAATGGCGTATTCAAACCTTGATAAAACATGTTCTGCACCAAGTCCGGGCCTCGGAATCCCTGGCTCCAGTCCAGTCCGAAGTAGAGAATTGCATGGCCGCACGCCGTCGCAATGGCGGCCAGGAAAAACCACTTGATGGACAATACTGGCAACGCGCCATCACGCCCCAGAAGTCGACTCCAAAGCCAGGCAACGCCAATCAGGGCCAGAATCAAGTAAGTGGAGCTAAGCCATCTGAGTCCAGGAATGCCCGAGGCAAGTGTAGAACCGACATGTAATAGTTCGCTGTCTTCGATACGTGTGAACCACAGGCACGCATAACCCACCATGGCGGCAGCCAGACCTAGAAAAACCAGCATCCTGACTTTCATGCCGAAAGTCAGACGGTTGATGAAGGAAACTTGCGTTTCTGGCTGTGAGAAGGTGAGAAGCGTCAGCGGCAGGAGAAACAAGCCTGGCATGATCAATGGTGCTATCAGGCAGGTTGCCAGTAGCCATTTGAAGTGTTTGTGCGAAAAGCACCACAAGCTCCAGCACGACAGTACTATTGCCAAATGGTCGCTTAAAAGGGGGTAGTAAGTCGACATGACCAGGATTGGCCACGTCAAAAGTAAGGCAGTTGTGTACTGCACTGCCCGCCTGGTCGGGATGCCGGACTTCATCAAGTAGTCAGTAAATAGCCCGACGGCTACGCTGATACCGAGCACATTGAAAGACATCTGTACATATAAAAGCTGTTGTCTGGTCAGATCTAGCAGGAACTCTGCTACTACCGTTGGAAAAAAGCCCGTGAGGCGACTGATACGGTAGGGATCCGTGACAGGAATATGCCCGGAATTTTTCCAGTCGAACAGAAGATTCAAATAGGCGTTGCCGTCCCAGCCCGCACCATCGCCCACCGCAATAAGTCCGGTTAATTGATATACGGCTATCAAAAGAAGCGCCGCCAATACCGACATGCGATAGGCGATGCTTTCGTCGAAAATTATTTTCCCGAGGATGAACAGCGTGCAGCTCAGGATCAACCAATAAGCGAAAGTCAGCAGCGCTGCGCTATAAGCTATTTCCTTGAACCTGACCGAGTCGCTGATTTCGAACTTGATTTGCGGGTCGTCATTATCAAACGTCAATGTGACCGAAGACGCTTCGGTCGACAATGACGTTGGTGCATTGCCAGGAGCCAGAACGCTTAGCGGCAGCGCTTGCCGCAGACCCCAAAAGTTTATTTCGCCTTGACTGACACGCATCTCGGACGCAACGTTGTTGGGATCCCAGCGCAGGAAGCGCTGACCTGTCGCGACCGAGAAGCAAACACGCTGAGTACCGGCGTCGATCCTTTGCGAATCCGATTGTGATTCACTGAAAGCGCCAGATTCGCTGGACCAGAACAGTTGCGTCACGCCTTTGGATGACGAATCAATGCTCAAGCAAATGTTGTGTCTGGTGGCGTCGAACGTACCGGTTGCCTTGGCGAGATAAAGGGACGCAAGTGCTGCCAGCAAAGACAGCCCGGCAAGCGCAAGGTAGGCGAAAAAGGGTCGCATGCCTGCCTTGTTAATCATTGCGACTCGACTCGCTTGTACTGTGCGTGCGTCGGGTCGGCAACTTCGCTCAACTTGACAAGATAAACGCCGTTTTCATATCGCACGGAGCCTTCTGCCGGCCATACCGGCATGTTGTCAAAGTGCGGTGTCAACGGAATACGCAGCGCGTTGCCCAAGGCATAAACATTCGAGAAACCGATCAGGCGCATGTACTCCAGCATGCGATAGACGTTGCCTTGGTCCCAATCGAAAAACGAAGAACTCATGGTCGAGGTTTCCGGGCCTGGATAGCGGCTCGCGAATGGCATTCGTCCATAAACATCGACCATGATGCGTTCATTCTTGTCAAATTCGGGGTTGGCCTTGCTGATTCGATCGTAAAGCGCCTCGGCGGTGAATCGGTCGTGGGTCGTGGCCATCATCGTGCTTGCCGAGTATTGACCATTTACCGAAATCATCTGGAATAGCAGTGTGACTGCGAGCACAGCGCCGAAGATCCGCAACAGCCCCTGTTTTTCCAGAACGATGATCGTGGTGAACCACGCAACAAAGGAAATGGCCAGCATGGCGCGCAGAGGCAAATAAATACCTCCGGCGACGAAGTTCAGCAGGAATGGGGAGATCAACAATGCTCCGATGAGGAGAGTCATCCACAAAGCAGCTTTCCAAGTATTCTGTGTGACCAGGAAGAGGGCTGCAAATCCCAATGCGATGGCCGCACTGAAGAATGAAACGCCGTAGCTCAGAGGGGAGCCTGAGTAGAGTTTCCACGCTTCTAACAAAACCAGCTTGGTAATTAGAACAGGGTCCGCGATCAGTTCGTTGATACGCAGAAAGTTATCGATGTAACCACGGTCGGAAGGGTAAGCCAGTTGGGCAAGCTTGTTTATGATGACATAGAAAGCAACGCCGCCAACGAGGGTGCCGAGCAACAAGGCTGCACGCTGGATTGTCGGATAAATTGATAGTACGGCTGTCGGGTTGTCTTTTCGGAAGTTGAAAAGAACGACACCGAGACCGGCAACAATGTAGAACATGACCAGTGATTGGTAGGCGCCGATTGCCACGGACAGCAATACGCTGGAAAGCAACGCCAAGCGGGCAGTTTTGCCTTTCAAGTCGTCGCCGATACGGCATTTTGAAAATACAAAGATGCCGATCGACAGTGCCAGTACGCCTACACCGATCGAAGGAATGTTGGAGTAGAACTCGCCAATGAACCACCAGATCGGGTGCGCAATGAAAATGCAGTAGGCCAGGGCGGCAATCCAGCCGAAGGTGAGGCGGTGTGCCCTGATCAGGAACATGTACGCCAGTGCAACGCAGGCGTAAAAGAAAAGATTAGGAACGAAAGGCATTACTGGCTGAGGGAAGATAAATTTCTCTACCAGATAGGCTGTCCATCGGCCATCGGCGATCCAGATGGATGGGTCGGTACGGAAGGCTCCCCGCTCATCATCAACAGACAAAAAGAAATTGACGACCGGGATAATATTAAGAAAAACCCCGATGCCGAGTAACTTTGTGAATTCGTTAAGGCTGAAGTTTTCTTGTCTGAAGATTGATTTCAATTGTGCGGTATAACCGCGGTCACCCTGCAGGAAGTCTAGGATCCGTGAATGCCATTTGATCCAGGCAAGAATGGCAAATGCGCTGGCCAGTCCGAGCAAGAGCGCGAAAACGTAGCGCACTTTGTCGAGTAACTTGTAGTTAAGGTGAATGTTTATCTGTGGGTCAGTCGCACCCGACGGCGCTGTGAATTTGACAATGTTCGTTTCGCGGGCGGACGCCTCAATCTGTGCCATCGGCGTCAGGTTGTCGAGTTCAATAGAGCGGGTATAAGCCAGCACGCTGATCGTCACAGCCTTGACATAGAAAGAACCGGATTTTTCCAATGGGTCCCAGCGCAGATTCTCATCGTACCTTGGCAACGCAAAGCTAAATGTATGGTTCTCCATATCCAGTTTGCTGATTTTGGAATTTCTTTCCTTATAGTCATCCATGCGTTTGTAAAACAACTGGGACTGCGTCGCAGGGAATTGGCTGGTGCTGATACTGACGACAGGATCCAGCGCAGGGCTTTTCAACAGAATAAAAGCGATGACCAACGTCATGAAAATGCAGGGAAGGACCCATTTGACAATGTTTTTCAAGTTAATGCCGCGCCCTGTTGTTGTCACTTGCTTTCACTTCCTTTTCGTCATTCTGATTGTAATGTCTTCACTTTCGCTGTTGCTGGCCGTACACCAGTGAGCAGTCGCTTCAACAACCAAGCCTGTTCGTGCCCGGGGCATTGGAAAAAACATCCCAGGAGGGGGTTTCTTTTTTGATCCCGAATTCGCGGTGGCGAGGTGCAGGAAATTTGTTGCGCAGTATACTCACTCGACCATGATGTCGCAGCACAGACATCGCATGGTGCAGGTGACGGGTGATAAACAAATGAGGGCGGTGAGATCACCGTAAGACTCAGTGATGGCGGCTCTTGAGGGGGAACGTCCTCATCACATTCTTTTTTCTGTAACGAAGTTCACTACCTCCGTACAATGTACCCGCCGATTAACCAAAGGGAGCAGGCCAGATTGGTACAGGGGAATATGGACAGAATGCGCGAGTTCTTGCTGGGTTTACCGCGCCGCCAGAAGCGATTGATTCAGGTGCTTACAGATGTTTTGCTCGTCTGGGTAGCCTTGTGGTTGGCGTTTATCGTCCGTCTGGGTATCGACGAGATGGTCAATCCGTTGAAAGTGCACTTGTGGTTGTTTGTCTGTGCTCCGCTCGTCGCCATTCCTCTGTTCATCCGGTTCGGCATGTACCGGGCAGTGATGCGTTACTTCGGTAATGACGCGCTGGTGGTGATCATTAAAGCAGTCAGTCTGTCCTCGCTGATCCTGGCTTTGGTGGTCTATTGGTACAGTAATCACGAAGCCATCGTGCCGCGCTCGATCATCTTCAATTACTGGTGGCTCAGCCTGGTGATCATCGGCGGGCTTCGTCTCTGCATGCGCCAGTACTTCATGGGGGACTGGTTCACCGCCGCTCAGCACGTTCCTTTTGCCAATCGCGATGATGGGTTGACCAAAGTCGCTATCTACGGGGCGGGCGTAGCTGGCAATCAGCTTGTCGCTGCATTGCGCATGGGAAGGGCGATGCGTCCCGTAGCCTTTATCGATGATGACTCAGGAATTTCGGACCGCTCAATCTCCGGTCTCCAGGTCTATAAACCCAAACATATTCAACAAATGATTGACGTCACCGGTGCGCAAGAAATTTTGCTGGCACTGCCGTCTTCGACCCGTGCTCGACGCAGGGAAATCCTCAATATGCTGGAGGGTTTTCCTTTGCACGTGCGCAGTGTTCCTAATTTTACCGACCTGGCCAGCGGTCGCGTGAAGGTCGACGACATTCAGGAAGTCGATATCGCGGACTTGCTCGGGCGGGACGCGGTCCCGGCGCAGCATGATTTGCTTGAGCGTTGCATTAAGGGCAAAACGGTGATGGTGACGGGGGCGGGCGGGTCAATAGGCTCCGAGTTATGCCGGCAGATCTTTTCACTGGGGCCAAAATCGCTTTTGCTGTTCGAGCACAGCGAATTTAACCTTTACAGCATTCTTTCCGAATTGGAGCAACGCGCGGATCGCGAGTCGGTATCGACAAAGTTGCTGCCCATTCTCGGTTCGATTCGCCACCCGGAAAAAATACTGGATGTCATGAAGACCTGGAGCGTGGACACGGTCTACCACGCTGCCGCTTACAAGCATGTGCCGATGGTGGAGCACAACATTGCCGAAGGCGTGCTGAACAATGTGATGGGAACACTTAATACGGCTCAAGCCGCATTGCAGGCAGGGGTTTCGAACTTTGTGCTGATTTCGACCGACAAGGCTGTCCGGCCCACCAACGTGATGGGCAGCACCAAGCGTTTGGCCGAATTGATTCTTCAAGCCTTGAGTCGCGAAATCGCCCCCGTCCTGTTTGGCGACAAGGCCAATGTCTCCCGGGTCAACAAAACCCGCTTCACCATGGTCCGTTTCGGCAACGTACTGGGCTCGTCCGGCTCGGTGATCCCGCTGTTTCACAGTCAGATCAAGTCCGGCGGTCCGTTGACGGTTACCCACCCGAAAATCACTCGCTACTTCATGACGATTCCGGAAGCTGCGCAACTGGTGATTCAGGCAGGGTCCATGGGGCAGGGCGGTGATGTGTTCGTTCTCGACATGGGGGAGCCGGTAAGGATCGTCGAACTGGCAGAGAAGATGATCCATCTGTCCGGTTTGAGCATTCGCTCGGAGAGAAATCCGCAAGGGGATATTTCCATCGAATTCACTGGCCTGCGTCCCGGCGAGAAGCTCTACGAGGAATTGTTGATTGGCGACAATGTCGCTGCCACGCCCCATCCAATGATCATGACGGCCAATGAAGATCATCTGGCCTGGGATGTGCTGAAGGGCAGGTTGAGCGAGTTGCTCGGTGCCGTGAACAATGATGATTATTCGCGGGTTCGCCAGATTCTGCGCGAAACGGTCAGCGGTTATACGCCGGACGGGGAAATCGTTGACTGGATCTATCAGCAGCGTCGCCTCGAACCCTGATTGTTTCACATCCTGTAACGGACACGTTTTTGACAGGCTCCCATCATCGCCTAAGTTTGGAGAGCAGCTTCGGAAAAGCTGCTTTCTCAATTGATGATGGAGCGTCACTTATGCGTACCGGATATTTCTACTCCCTGATTTTTGCCTTGCTGACCAGCGCCTCTATTGCCGCCATTGCTGCGCCTCTGGCTACTTCCGAAGCGAACAAGGTGCCCGTGGTGATGGGCGCGTCAGCCACTTCTGAAAATCAGAAGGTCGATCTGAACGGTGCCGACGCGGCCACTCTGCAAAAGGAACTGGCAGGAGTGGGCGAGGCCAAGGCGAAAGCGATTGTTGCTTATCGTGAAACAAACGGGCCTTTTGCGTCCGTGGATGAGCTGCTGGAAGTGAAGGGGATTGGCAAGGCGATCCTGGATCGCAATCGCGACAAGCTGGAAGTGAACTAAGCTGATTGTTCAACGCCAAGGGGCCGGTCATTGACCGGCCCTTTTTGCTTCCCGCTTCCTTCAAGCGTTGCAGAAGGGCTACAGCCTTTCCGTCGGAAAATAGAAAATTACGGCTATCATATTGGTTTCAGATTATGCCTATAATAATTTCAGTCGCCACTGAAGCCCTCTGCTTTTCAGCGGTCGCTCATTTCTCATGCATTCCAGGAGTACCGTCATGAATTCCCCGAAATCCCAAGGCACGGCGCTGGTCACTGGCGCTTCTTCCGGCATCGGTGCGGTGTATGCCGAGCGGTTGGCGGCACGTGGTTTTGATCTGTTGCTGGTAGCTCGCGATCAGGAGCGTCTGGAGTCCGCGGCCAGCAAGCTACGGGACGCACATGGCGTTCAGGTCGAAGTGCTGAAGGCCGATCTGACCCAGAAGGATGAAGTGCTCAAGCTTGAGCAGCGCCTGCGCAGCGACTCCAGTATCAGCCTGCTGGTCAACAATGCGGGCGTAGCGGTAAACGGCTTGCTGGCCAACGCCGATCCCGAGGTGCTGGAGCAACTGATCCAGTTGAACGTCACAACCCTGACCCGGCTGGCAGCCGCAGCCGCCTCGGCGTTCACCCGCGCCGGGCGCGGCACGATCATCAACATTGCGTCGGTGGTGGCGTTGTTCCCCGAGCGTTTCAACGCCACCTACAGCGCCAGCAAGGCTTACGTGCTGAGCCTGACTCAATCGCTCAATACCGAACTCGAAGGCACCGGGGTCAAGGTGCAAGCGGTATTGCCCGGTGTGACTCGCACCGAAATCTGGGAGCGCTCCGGTTTCGATGCCAGCGGCATTCCGGCGGAAATGGTCATGGAGGCGGGCGAGATGGTCGATGCCGCGCTGTCCGGTCTGGATCAGGGCGAGCTCGTCACGATTCCTTCGCTGCCCGATGCGGGCGAGTGGCAAGCCTTTGTTGCCGCCCGTCATGTAATGGCGCCCAACCTGTCCCACAGTTCGGCAGCCAGCCGCTACAAGTAAAAGACTTTTGAGTCTCGAGAGGTCAACCCGATATGGATCAGCGTCGAGTAGTTGTCACGGGTATGGGCCTGGTATCGCCCTTGGGAAGCGGCGTCGAAGTCGTCTGGCAGCGCCTGCTGGCCGGGCGTTCGGGATTGCGGAACCTGCCGGAAGCGGTGATTGCCGATCTGCCGACCCGGGTCGGCGGTGTGGTGCCAACGATCGAGGAGGACGCCGAAGCGGGTTTTGATCCGGATCGCGCCACGCCGCCCAAAGAACAGAAGAAAATGGATCGTTTCATTCTGTTCGCGATGGAGGCTGCCCGGCAGGCGCTTGAGCAAGCCGGCTGGCACCCGACTGAATCCCACGCTCAGGAACGCACGGCCACCATCATCGGCTCCGGTGTAGGCGGCTTCGGCGCGATCGCCGATGCGGTGCGCACCACCGACAGCCGTGGCCCGCGACGCTTGTCGCCGTTCACCATTCCCTCGTTTCTGGTCAACCTGGCGGCGGGGCATGTCTCGATCCAGCACGGTCTCAAGGGCCCGCTTGGTGCGCCGGTCACCGCGTGTGCCGCCGGCGTGCAGGCGATTGGTGACGCGGCGCGGCTGATTCGCGCCGGTGAGGCCGATATTGCAGTGTGTGGCGGTGCCGAGGCATCAATCGATCGAGTAAGCCTCGCCGGCTTTGCGGCGGCGCGGGCCTTGTCCAGCGGCTACAACGACACGCCCGAACGCGCTTCACGCCCGTTCGACAGCGGCAGGGACGGTTTCGTGATGGGCGAGGGCGCCGGGCTGCTGGTGATCGAGTCGCTGGAGCATGCGCTGGCGCGTGGCGCGCAGCCGTTGGTCGAACTGGTCGGTTACGGCACCAGCGCCGACGCCTATCACCTGACCGCCGGGCCGGAGGACGGCAGTGGCGCTCGGCGGGCGATGACTCTGGCGCTGGCCCAGGCCGGCATCACGCCGGATCAGGTGCAGCATCTGAACGCCCATGCGACTTCGACGCCGGTGGGCGACCTCGGTGAGTTGGCGGCGATCAAGTCGGTGTTTGGTGCGCAAAACGCAATCGCCGTGACCTCGACCAAATCCGCGACGGGGCATTTGCTCGGTGCGGCGGGAGGTCTGGAGGCGATCTTCACGCTGTTGGCGATACGCGATCAGATCGTTCCGCCAACTCTCAACCTGGAAAATCCCGATCCGGCCAGCGAAGGCGTAGATATCGTCCACGGTCAGGCGCGGTCGATGCCGATCGAGTATGCGTTGTCCAACGGGTTCGGCTTCGGCGGGGTCAATGCCAGCGTGCTGTTCAAGCGCTGGCAGGCTTAGTCTTCGGAGCGTTTGAGGTGTTCGCGGGTGACGTCGAGGATCTGCTGCGCAAATTCGGCATCCGCAACACTGCGCGAGAGCAGGAGCGCGCCCACCAGCGTCGACATGATGACGATGCTGCGTTGGGCGGCGTTATCGCCTTCGAGCGTGCTCTGGATTTGATCCAGACGCGCCTGGAGCACTTCATCGCTGGTCGGGCTCGGCTGGCCGCGTAGCCCAAGCTCGGATGAAATGGTCAGCAGCGGGCAGCCTTCATGAGGAGAGGTCTGGTGCCATTCGGAGAGGTACGTATCGATGAAGGCTTCCAGTGGTTTTTCCTGGGCGAACAGCTCCTCGCACAATCCCGCAACCTGATCGCCGGCCGCTTGCAGGGCTTTTTCAACCAACTCGTCTTTCGATTTGAAATGCGAATAAAAGCCGCCATGGGTCAGGCCCAGCGCCTTCATCAATGGTTGCAGCCCCGTCGCACCAATGCCGTCTTTGCGAAACCGCTCGGACGCTTCCTTGATAATGCGCTGATGGGTCTGGGCTTTATGATCCTGCGAGTAACGCATTTAAACTCTCCGCAACAAGATCGCCATCTTAACCAATGCAAATTGAATGGTGACTGTACTTCTACTTCTAAAAAAACGGCCGGTGACTCCGACATGTTCGTAACAGCCATCAACGGTTGGCACGGATAGTGGTTGCAGCTTGCAAAGTTGCCATCACTTGAGGAGCAGGAGAATCATGTACAAAGACTACCCGGCCGCCTATCAGGTCAGCAAAGGCTCGGCGTTACAGGTCAATACACCTTTCTACGAACGGATTCGCGACCGTAAGGACGGGCGTACGCTGATCGAACAATTCGAAGTGCCGATCCGCACCGGACGGGCCTGGCACGTGCCGGCGGGGCATGTGTTTCGTGTCACCACACCGGTCGGGCCCCAGGTGGGCGATTTCAATGTGTGGAACGCACACGATCCGCGTGAACGGATGTGGGCGGCGCGCACCCGGCAACTGCAGGGCGCGCATGTCAGCACTCATGACCGGTTGTGGTCGAACCTGCCTTTTCTGCGTCCGCTGGTGACGATTACCGATGACAGCCTGGCCGACTATGGCATCGACGAGCACGGCGGGCGCCTTCACGATTTGCTCGGCACGCGTTGCGATCCCTATGTGAACAAAATGCTCACGGGCGAGGACTTCCATCATCACTGCCATTCCAACCTGACCCGCGCCGTGTTGCCTCATGGCCTGACCGAGTTCGATGTGCATGACGTGCTGAACATCTTCCAGTGCACCGGCCTGAATCACGATGACCTGTATTTCATGAAGGCCTGCCCGGCGCAGAAGGGTGATTATCTGGAGTTCTTCGCCGAAATCGACTTGCTGTGCGCGTTGTCGACCTGTCCGGGTGGTGATCTGTCATTGGCGATGTGGGGGCCGGACGCGCAGGATCCGCTGACCGTGTGCCGCCCGCTCGGGGTGGAAATCTATCGTCTGGACGATGCGTTGCTCGAGGGCTGGAGCCAGCCGGAACGTGCAGCGTACAAAGGCCTGCATGGCTTGCACATTGCCAAGGCCGAGTGGGAAAAGTAATCGCCACAAAAAAACAAACCCCGCCGATTCAGGCGGGGTTTTTCGTTCAGCGGTCCTGCGCGTCCTTGATGTCCGCTTCGGCATTGCGTTCAGCGACACGCTTGCGTTGTTCATCGGTCAGTTCGACCTTGTTGGCGGTGTCACGCAACATCATCAGACCGCCGACGATCGAGCCGATTGCAACGACCAGAATCAACCAGGCATACCAGGGCATAACGGCTCTCCTTAAAGGCAGGTCGACGGGCGAGGGTTTCGCCGTGCAACGCTGCATACCACTTTGAGCGAAGTGCATTCGCAGTGGTTCCATTCTAGGCCGGTTATGCCCGTCGCGGTTTACAGTCCGGTGAGCATGGCGTCTGCCGGAGCGTTGGCGCGCAATTGGCCGGTCAACAGGAAGTAGCCGAAACCGACCGCCATGAAGCCGAGAAAGATCAGCCCGATCAGTGCATTGAACCAGGCCATCGCCACCAGGCACACCACGGCCAGCACCAGTGCGATCAATGGAATCAGCGGATAGCAAGGCGCGCGGAAGGTGCGCTCCAGATTGGGTTCGGATTTACGCAGTTTGAACAGGCTGAGCATGCTCATGATGTACATCACGATCGCCCCGAACACGGCCATGGTGATCATCGCGGCAGTGAGGGTCATGCCGCCGAGGTTGATCAGGCCGTCGCTGTAGATCGCCGCGATACCGATCACGCCGCCGGCGATGATGGCGCGGTGCGGGGTCTGGAAGCGCGACAGCTTTGCCAGCGAGGCGGGCAGGTAACCGGCGCGGGCGAGGGCGAAGAACTGCCGCGAGTAGCCAAGAATGATCCCGTGGAAACTCGCCACCAGACCGAACAGGCCGATCCAGACCAGCATGTGCAGCCAGCCGGAGTTGTCACCGACCACGGTTTTCATTGCCTGCGGCAGCGGGTCGTTGATGTTTGACAGGGTGCGCCAGTCGCCGACGCCACCGGCGAAGAACATCACGCCCATCGCCAGCAATACCAGTGTCAAAATGCCGCTGATGTAGGCCTTGGGAATCGTGCGTTTCGGGTCCTTGGCTTCTTCGGCGGCCATGGCCGCGCCTTCGATGGCGAGGAAAAACCAGATCGCGAACGGAATCGCCGCGAACATCCCGGCAATCGCCGGAGCGCCGAAGATATCCGAGCCGGCCCAGCCATTCAGTGCGAAGTTGCTGAAGCTGAAGGCCGGGGCGACCACGCCCATGAACACCAACAGCTCGGCGACGGCCAGCACGCAGACGATCAACTCGAAGGTCGCGGCCAGTTTCACGCCAAGAATATTCAGACCCATGAACACGATGTACGCGCCGACCGCCGCGTGTTTCGGATCGAGAGCCGGAAACTGCACGTTCAGGTACGCGCCAATCGCCAAGGCAATCGCTGGCGGGGCGAAGACGAATTCGATCAGCGTTGCCAGTCCGGCGATCAATCCACCTTTTTCACCGAAGGCGCGGCGACTGTAGGCAAACGGCCCGCCTGCGTGGGGGATCGCCGTAGTCAGTTCGGTAAAGCTGAAGATGAAACAGGTGTACATGGTCGCGACCATGAACGAGGTCACCAGAAAGCCCAGTGTTCCCGCGACGCCCCAGCCGTAACTCCAGCCGAAATACTCCCCGGAAATCACCAGCCCCACCGCAATGCCCCACAGGTGCAACGTGCCCAGCGTGGGTTTGAGTTGTGTGTTCATGCGTTTGCTCCCTGAACGGTTTGGAAAGCTCGGGGAAGGGCGTGTGCAGTGGGCGTGCCATTTTGTATTGGCGGGTCGTAAAGGGCTGAAAGCTGTCGTATCGGGGATGTTCGCGGCTTGATGGCTTCTTTTTTGTGCGCCAGTCAGGTGCGCCGCCAGCCGGATGCCGTCGTAAAGAAGGCATAAACCCACTCTTTACGCTTTCTTTATGCCCCGCGCGCACCCTCGCTCTCGTTCCTTTACAGCCTCCTTTCCGACAATGCCTCCACACGCGGCAATACGCCGTAACACGGAGATCTTCCATGAGCGTTCTGGACGGGGTGTCACTGCTATTGGCAGTGGGGCTGTTCATTTATCTGTTGGTTGCGCTGTTGCGCGCGGATCGGACTTAGGAGCGGCTATGCACAGTTATGACTATTGGCTGATCCTCGCATTCTTCGCGGTGGTCTTGCTGCCGGC
>Ga0207696_1000514_pt1 | contig 32164 bp, 39 predicted proteins | sample KBSS54metaG_FD_184403 | JGI IMG/M metagenome (GOLD analysis project Ga0207696, IMG submission 184403) | Switchgrass rhizosphere microbial communities from Kellogg Biological Station, Michigan, USA - KBS S5-4 metaG (SPAdes) (version 2) | ecosystem: Host-associated > Plants > Roots > Rhizosphere >...
CAGCGCTACCGTCAGGGCGTCTCCGCCTTGCTGAACGGCGACCCGCAATAACAAGCCGCCCTACTCTACAGAAATTCAAAAAACAAAAGGCACAAAAATGTGCCTTTTTTATCATTTATTTTTCCTGTACTTACAACGCGATCACCATAAATCAATGAGTTATATGTGGTGTAAGCAGCTACAAGCCCTACAAAGATGCTTAGGTGTGGACACTATGTGGACACTCCAGCCCCGCTTTTCCCCTCAGTGGATTGAAGGAAATCGCGTCCTGCAGGAAGTCCGGAGCGAAGTGAGCATAGACCATTGTTTGGTTAATATTCGCGTGTCCGAGAATTCTTTGCAGGGTGATTATGTTCCCGCCGTTCATCATGAAATGTGTCGCAAACGTATGTCGCAGCACATGCAATGATTGCCCTTTCGGTAAGTCTGGCTTCACCGATTTCAATAGCAGCCGGAAGGTCAAATAATCGGCATCAGGAAAAAGTAATCCAGACTTCTGATTTTTGACTGCCTTAAATACCTCATCTGAGATCGGGACTGTTCTGGGTTTGCCGTTTTTGGTATTGAGAAAAGTCACTCTGTTATTAATGACGTTCTCAACTTTCAAACTGCTTATTTCTCCCCAGCGGCCTCCAGTGCTCAAGCTCAGGATCGCAATCCTCTTATTGTCCCCTTCCAAAACAGACAGCAACTTCTCAATTTCATCAGCAGACATAAAAGTCATGGATGATAGCTGCCCTTTTAGCAACGTAACTCCATGCAACGGATTTTCAGCGTGGAATAAACCGGCTTCGTTCAGGTAAGTAAACAGGCCACTCAGCAACATCAAATTGCGGTTTACCGTCGTTGCCTTAACGCCCTTCGCCAATCTTAAAGACTTAAATTTTGTAATAGCCAGGCTATCAATTTGGAAAGAACACGGGTCATCCATCAGGTTACAGATGAACTCCAGTTTGGCTTTGTCGAGCTTGCCGTGCTTCACGTTCTGCCCGTGATAGAGCCACCACAGTTCTATCAACTCGGATAAAGGCCGTTTGTCTGCCGGTTTAGATAGCCATTCTTTGTCGTGATAATTCACCGCTACATATTTTTCGTATGCGGCTGCTTCATGTTTCTTGTCGAATCTACGCCGGAAGCGCTTTCCGTTGCGCCCCTGCGGTCTGATGTCCACTTCATAACGACCATCATCGAGCTTCTTAATCGACATATTGAAGCCCTCCGGAATCGTGGGTACTGCAAAGACTCAGTGAATCTATAAAACGTAAAAAATCGAAATGTAGCGTTAACCAGTCTTTTTGTCGGAGTGGGACGACGTTGTTTCGCCCTGCCCAAAGTGTGCGAGAACCGGCGCGATCTGTCCGGCTTCTGGTGCAATTTGATCAGTCATGAACCACATTGTGTATTTTTTAAACGAATCAAAACTCAACAGTTTTTTCGCCGCAACCAAAGATATTTCTTTCGTTCCATTTTCATAAGCCGAAAGCGAGCTATATGGAACTCCCGTTAAGTCACTCAATTGCTTACGGTTTAACCTCTCAGATTCTCTCATGAGCTTAATCTTTTCAGCATTGTCTATTGACATGAATATCCTCACAGATAACAATTATACGAACAGAGCAATTAAATACCCAATGGAAGCATCTATAAGCCTCTACAAGCACTTAGTAATACCATGAGAGAGATTATCAAATGAGTAAACAAATCGTAAGTGTGTCGGACGTTCTGACTTATACGGAATTTGCCAAATCAATCGGTAAAACTCCGGCAGCAGTTAAGTCGATGATTGAAGCAGGCAAACTCCCAGTTATCGAAATGCGCAATCCAGAAAATCCTGCAGCACGTGCGGAAACTTGGGTTTACCTCCCTGCATGGAACGCAGGTATGAAATTAGCTTTTGAAAAGCGCCCAAAAGAGATCCGCGATGGCTGGTTGATGTGGTTGGGCTTAGGCGAACCGCATTGAGGAAACGGAAATGATTATCTCTATTGCACCATTGCTGAAAAGACAAAGTCCGTCCCGCAGTTTTGGACACGGCTGGATTGAATTACCAGGTGGTAAACGCTGGAATCCAGCTAAACCGCAAATGTGTTCAACCGTTTCGAGCCGGAAGCCCTTCTACAAACGCTTCTTTTGTTGAGGTGTCTATGCAATCGCAAACATTGAGCTATTCGGAAAGTATCCCGAAGGAAAAAAGAGAGGCCTGTTTTCAGCATATTATCGGGATCCGAAAAATGCTGACCAGCCAGAAAAATATTGCGCAGGAAACGTTTGATGAAAGTACGCCGACCATGCGCAAATTGATCTGCTTTCATGCTGGGTTGAAGAGTCGCCATATTAATATGCGTTTCTTTGAATTGGCACACAGTGAAAGAATAAAGGTCATTGAAGCACTTAACTCACTCATTGAGTTTGGCAAGGCGCTTCCGGCCTTTATTAGTGAAACCGACTCAGTTCTCAACATAGAACATTAATACATCTGAAATTTAATTGGCGTTCAACCCGCCGGGCATTCTTTTGCCTAAAAACAGGATTGGATAATGGAAGAAATGATAAATGAAGCTCGTTCTGATGAACGTTTAAATCGTGCAGCCGTATTCGCTGCACGTCTTGAGGCTATCGCATGTTTCATCGTCAAGCAGGCAATGACCGGCACTGAAGCCGCCGAAGCTTTACGCGTTGAGGCTACCCGCATCCAAAACGAAGCGGGAGAATTTCATTAATGGCTGATGTTATTGACGCTGCCCAAGAACGAGCGGACCTGATCTTAGAGTCACAAATTCAAGCTGCCCGCATAAGCACTACGGGCGTTTCCGCCATGTATTGCCTCGACTGTGACCGCCCTATTCCTGAAGAACGCCGCTCAGCTCTGCCTGGCGTTGAGCTATGTATCTATTGCAAGGAAATCAGTGAGCTAAACGCTAAGCATTATCGAGACAGTAAATGATTTTGTTCTCGATGGCATTGCTCATTCTGGCTGGCATCAATGCTGGCTATCTGATCATTGATATCAAAGACGGTTTGTAATGCAGAACAATCGCTTTACTTCTCAGACTGAAACGCCCGATGTTTGGGCGTTCCCCTGGAATAAACCCCTAGCCCCAATTGTCCCCCAAGAAAGGCCGAGACCGCTTACCCGTGATGAATACGATCAGGGGCAAGCTGTTTTAATCAAAGTAAAAAACCTCTCTAAAGACCTGCAAGAAATTTTCACTGGCCGCCATAAGTACCTGCTCAAAACTCAGGGCATTCACGCAGCCAATAAATATCTGGTTTATACCCTTGGCCGCAGCATCCTGCCGCGTGTAGATGCAGTTAATAAAGCCCATGCAATGAATATCAATGCCACCATGAAATTCATCTCAGAGGCCGATGTTTATCACCAGTTACCAGGCATGAGCGACAAACCGCTACGTCGTTTCACACAGAATATTGCAGGACAATTGAAGGCCATTTATGAAGACCGTTGCGATCAGCTTTTGGCTGAACATGGTGGAGATTACGCGGTACTTCTTCAGTCTGATACGCAGTGCGCTCTGTATCGTGATATTGCAGGAATGTCTCGTGCCTTCAACGTCAGCCCTATGTATTGGACAAAATTCACTAAAGGCAAGCTTGATGCAACGTCTGCCATCGCTAGCATATCTCGGCTGGTAAATCCCGATTGGTGGTTAAGTCAGTTGAAAGGCCAGCGTACCCGCTGGCGTGAGTCCTTGCTGATCGCCATCGGTAAGGTTAACCGTGACGCGTCGCCCTATGCCAGTAAGCAGGCTATCCGTGAAGTTCGTTCCCGCCGACTGTCGAATCTGGACTATCTAAAAAGCCGTGACCTGGAGAATGTCGAAACCGGCGAGCGTATCAGTTTGATCGATAAGGTCATGGCGAGTATTTCAAACCCTGAAATCCGCCGCATGGAGCTGATGAGCACTATCGCCGGCACCGAAAAATATGCTGCCGCGAATGGTGACGTCGGGATGTTTCTGACCATCACCACCCCTTCTAAATTTCACCCGACCCGCATGGTTGGTAAAGGTGATAACAAGCGCGTTCAGCGAAATCATGCCTGGGACAAAGAGGCCTACACGCCGAAAGATGCACAGCGTTATCTTTGTGGGATCTGGAGCAAAATGCGCACCGCGTTTAAAGACAGTGGCCTATCAGTTTATGGGATGCGCGTAGTTGAGCCTCACCACGACGCGACTCCGCACTGGCACATGATGTTATTCACCAAGCCTGCCATGCGTAAGTCGGTGATCGATATCATGCGCAAATACGCCTTGAAAGAAGACGGTGACGAGCGCGGCGCAGCAAAGAACCGCTTTGACTGTAAGCACCTGAACCGAGGCGGTGCTGCTGGCTACATCGCTAAATACATCGCGAAGAATATCGACGGTTACGCACTGGAAGGCGAACGCGACCACGAGACCGGCGAGCTTCTGACGGATTCCGCTGCTGCTGTTACTGCCTGGGCTGCAACATGGCGTATCCCTCAATTCCATCCCATCGGCCTGCCTACTATGGGTTCATACCGTGAGTGCCGCCGCATCCGTTCCATCAGTCTGACTGAAACCTTTGACGAAGAAGTGGAAGCCGTTCGCGCTGCTGCTGATGCCGGTGACTTTATGGCGTACATGACTGCCCAGGGCGGCGCTAATGTACCGCGTGACGATCAGACGGTGCGCGTAGCACGTCGCGTTGCCAATGAGCTGAACGCCTACGATGAAGAAGTGAAAAAAGTTGTGGGCATTTTCGCGCCCCACCTCGGCGAATCACATGTATATGAAACGCGCACCACTGAATGGCGCATCGTTGCTTCTGCCGTTGATTCTGAGGTTTTGACCGCAAAAAGCGCCTCCGGCGCGCCTCGGAGTTCTGTCAATAACTGTGGGGAAAAAGAAAAAAAACTGTTCAGAAATGGGCATGCATCCCAAGGTAAGTGCACAGCTAAAGAATTTATTTTTAGTAGTCAGGCAGTAAATGGGATGGCAAAAAGAAAAAATAAGGATTATTTTAGTGGTACTATTTGAAGAAAAGCACAAATTCGGCAATAACATCCTTAACTTTGATGAAATAAAATAAGTTCCTATTTACTCAAATTAAGCTGTAAAGCCATGTGTGGACTATCAGATAACTGATATCAAAAAAACGTCACACGAAATAGGTGGTATATACCCCTACCATTCATTATTATCATGTGCACTTATAAATAAGTGCCATTGGTTTAAAAATTTATATATTGCTTTACCTCTCCTATAAAGTAGCTTATCAAAATAACGGCCCTCTGTTAATTACAACACGAGGATCGTCTTATTTTAACTTAGTAGTCAACCGATCTTCTTTTTATTTTTTACCTTACCTTGCTTACCAAATAAATAACCTAAAGCTAATGTTAGAATTGGAGTGAAAACACCCCAGATATCTTTAATTGACTGTGATAGTTCGCTTATTTGATATCCATAAATTGACAGAACTATTAGAGCAGCAGCAAGGCACGAAAAAACAACAAATATTGCTGACACAATATACCAAATAATATTAGTCTGAGCATATTTTCCCGTGCCAACATTACCTGACATTGAACCTCTTTCAGGCTTTTTATCTTTACCATCCACTTTAATTTTTGGAGTGCTATTATTTAGCTTTTTATCATCACCCGAGCCTATAGCCACAGTTGTGTTATTACTAATCCCTTCGTTGTCAGCACTCATTTTATTACCTGACTTAAAATAACGACTCTTAACACCACGCCTCTGTTAAATAATGTTTCAAGTACAAAATTAATATATACTTTCTCTTTAACTTCATCTTCACCTAGATTTGTTGTTCGAGTGAAAACAAGAAGAGGTTTCTCTACTACTCCAAATGTGTTATCTGAATCACTATAGTTAATAATAAATCCCATCGACTTACCATCCACAGTCTTATCATCATCAATCGTTATTCTTCGGCCTTCATGAGCTGAGATTTTTTTTAGAGTCATCGTTATTTTATACTTAACATCAAACAAAATCTCAACTTCATTGACACCATCATCATTTTTAGGTAGTACAATATTATTTGAGTATATTACACTCATTCCGTCTATTTTTGTTTCTGCTACTTGAGATTTTTGGAATTGCATTATTCTTTTTATCCTTTTCTATTATAATTTCATTATTCAAAGTCAATTCATTTACTATTGTACACATTGTATTTTTGTTTTCTTGGTTTTTTGTCCCCTCAGTTAAGTTGATCGTTTTTTGGGCTAACCTATTGGTGTATGCATTGTGACATAGGATAGCTATTAAAATTGTAACCCAGATAACTAATAACCCATGGCTAAAAATCACTCTGCAGAATGATTGACCAATTTTATGAAGTGTAAACCACCCAACACTTTTGTTAAGTAACTCGTACTCAATGTCTATAGCCTCATCATCTTTTTGACTCCTCCTCACCTCCCCCCCCTCCATATCTTAATTTATTTTCTGTCGATGATATCAATCGTGCAGTCGTTTTAGTTTTTTCTGCCACTTTTTTATGAATGACATCAACATTCAATCTACCATAATCCTATGTTCCAATGCTTCATACCCGCTGACTGCAAGATGATAGATCGTTATACGTCAACTAGCATAAAAATTTTTGGCAATGCAGCATCAGAGACTGTAAGCACACCTGTTTTAGTTCCACACACTTTTTGAGGTTTCCGTTTTTTTGATCTCCTCCCAATATCGGTGCCAAGATAAATCAGAGATTCGGGCCTGTTTGCAGGCTTCGGACAAATTCTTCCGGAGTCTGGTTATTTAACGAGGAATGTGGCCGGTACTGGTTATATTCCTGCCGCCAGTGCTCGACCTTCTCCTGAGCATCTTCCAGTGACAGGAACCAGTGAACGTTCAGACATTCATCACGCAGGCTGCCGTTAAATGACTCAACCAAGGCGTTATCTGTGGGCTTCCCGGGCCGTGAGAAGTCCATCGTTACCCTGTTTTCATACGCCCAGCGATCCAGCGTTTTCGAGATGAATTCACTGCCGTTGTCCGTCTGTAGCCGCTGTGGTACGCGCTGCTGTGTCTGCCTGATCCGTTCCATCACGGCGACCACATCGTCACCGCGAAGTCCCTGGCCTATCTCGATCGCCACACATTCACGACTAAAATTATCGACTACAGTCAGGGCACGGATCCGGCGTCCGTTGAACAGATTATCAGCAACGAAATCCATGCTCCAGCACTGATCCACTGCGGTCACTGCCGGGCGGATACGCCTGTGCCTGGCACTGCTTTCTAGGAAGAGATCACTATGAAGAGCTATGCATGCATCACCTGCATGTTTTTGCATGACCAAAAAGGATCAAAAGATATCGGATCGCTTAGTCTGCAGGGCTTTCTAGTGATTGAGACTATGCATTATAAATAGGGAGCCAAGTCAGAAGCGGGCAGGCGGGTAACATTGCGCGCGCCGAGGTGTAACATTGTGAAAATCGGGTTGCCCAACATATGCCCTGAATGTCCTATTCAACGTCCGATAATTTTAATTAAGTTTATTCTGTTGACGTGCGACGTGGCCTAAAGGTGCTTAAGAGAGATAGGGGGACTGATTGATCATGAAGGTGGGTGAAGAGATGACATATGACTAATTCATTGTGAAGAATGGTGCGGCAGCAACGATAGCTTAACTTGCTCACACCTGATCTTACCTTTACTTTAGTATGAGATCACTTCGTCCCGACAAATCGTCTAATATCCTAAGAAGACGTTATTAATGTCAGCGGGGCATTATTCAAAGGACGCGTATCGAAGCATTGTCAATAAATAATTGATTCGTAGTTCAAAAACGAGTAGAAAACTTATGAAACGCCAACTCGCTAAGAGTGTTCCCGTATAAGGATTAATAACAATGAGCATCATTCATGTAAATCAAATTGGTAGCAAAATACAATCTCTATTTGCAAGTAAAATTGATAAAAGTGACCTAAATCCAAATGATAAAGAGATTCAACCGAAAATATTGACTCGTTGTTTAGCGGCCTATGCTATTTATTGCATAGGTGACACATCGTTAGATGATGCAGCGGTTGCGGTTGTAGATGGTGCAGATGACAATGGCATCGATGCCATTCATTATTCACCATCAAGCAAAAGAATGATCATAGTCCAATCCAAATGGAAGAAAGATGGTACTGGTGAGCCGGATAACGGTGACATGAGGAAATTTAAGGATGGTGTATTAGACCTTATCAATTTAGAGTTAGATAAGTTTAATGAGAAAGTAAATCTCAAAAGACAAATGATTGAAACAGCTTTAGGTGAATTTGATACAAAATTTGATTTAGTTCTCATTCATACCGGTTCAAATACCTTAAGCAAGCATAACCAGCAAGTAATGGATTCAATATTAAGTGAACTAAACGATGCTGGTGATGGGACAAGCGAAGATGTTGTAAGCTTCCACCATGTCAATCAAGCAATAATTCATAGCAGACTCGCCTCAGGTCTTGAAGGCGAACCAATTGATCTCGAAGTTGGTCTTTCACAATGGGGAAAAATTGAAGAACCTCATCAGGGTTATTTCGGGATTGTTGCTGGTGAAGAAGTCGCTAATTGGTGGGAAAGGAAAGGGAAAAGACTATTTGCTAAAAATATTCGACAAATGCTAGGTGCTACAGAAGTTAATGATGAAGTGAAACGAACGATTGATGAGCAACCAGAGAATTTTTGGTACTACAACAACGGAATTACTATTGTTGCGGAGTCAATAAAGAAATCAATGGTTGGCGGTAATAGTCGAGATATAGGATCTTTTCGTGCTAATAACATTAGCATTGTCAACGGGGCACAAACCGTTAGTGTAATTGGCAGATATGCACAGGAAGGAGGCACTAATCTAGCGAAAGTGCGCTTACCTGTACGATTAATTTCCTTAGAGGGAGCTCCCGAAGACTTTGGTGCATCTGTAACTAAAACAAACAATCGACAGAATAGGATCGAAAATCGTGATTTTGTTTCTTTAGATGAAGAGCAAATAAGATTAAAAAAGGAACTATCTCTGGAAGGAATTGAGTATAATATTGTTCGCAGCGAAAACATTAAAACTTCAGCATCGATAATTGATTTATCTGAAGCAACGGTTGCGTTAGCATGTGCTTCCACGCAGGTTGGACTTGCAGTTCAAGCAAAAAGAGAAATTGGGCGATTCTATGATAATTTGAATAAAGCACCATATAAAACAATATTTAATCCATTAACAAATGGAATTTATTTGCGAAATGCAGTTTTTTCTTTGCGTAAAATAGACGAAGTTATTAGCCAGTTAATTTCCGATCTCCTTAAAAAATCAGGAAAAGAATATGGAGTACTCGTACACGGAAATAGAATGCTTGCATTCTTAGTTTTCAGAAGTCTTACCATTCATAAGAGCGCAAATAATTTCGAATTTGATATTAATTCAGTTGACTGGTTAGATTATACAAAAGCGGCGCTTGAAAAGTTAATAACTGAAATTGAAGCAAATTATAAAGATAAGTTTTTAGCCACTTTATTTAAAAATGCAAGTATTTGCAAGGCAATATCAGAGAAAATTGTATAGAACCACAGAACCGAAAATTAATGCCGCTTATGCGGCATTAATTTAGAACGTATTATTAAAACCACGGTATCACCGTGCATAGTTATCTTACTCCCGCGTAAGCTCATAAGAAGTAAACCTGATCACCCTCTCCCCAAACCACGCATTCAACTCCTTGAACCGTTCCTGCAATGGCGTCAGTTCGTTACGGACAAACACCTGCGACGCCTTAACCGAATCGCCAAACCCGCCGCTGTTCTCTGGGATAATGCCCATCATCTGCGGCGGAACGCGGTGCGCGCACAGCAAATCGTTCTGGCTGGCTTTCTTAATATTAAAGAAATCGTCTTTGGTTGCGACTTCACTTAACGGCAGGATCCTGATCCCGTCTGGCTTGCCGTTTGGCGCGTACATGAACAGGTTGCGGAAGTTACCCAGGCCTTTTGTATCACGCATCGCCTTACGCATCTGGTCAATATCACTGCTGCTTTGTGCCGCGTCAGTCATGTACAGGATATATCCGGCGTGCGCGCCGTTCTGATAATACTTGCGGCGGAACAGCGTGGCGGCCTCGTTCAGCCAGGCTGAGTTCAGGGCGCTGAGGTATTCCGGCAAGCCGTACAGCTCCTGATTAATGTCCGGTTCAATCAGATGAAACACGCTACCGGCTTCAAACTGATGCGCGTCCTTCCACTGCTGCACAAACCAGTAAGTATCCGGCTCTACGCCGCGCCGCGCATATTTAGCAGGCACCGTTTTCATCACCACGGCGTCGCCGAGCTGGTTGCGGATCACTTCCAAAAACGCATTCCCGAATACCAGGTAATCCAGGGCGAAGCGGCTGAACTCCTGCTGTGATAACAGCGGGTGCGGGACATAGGTTGAGGCCAGAATATTACGTTTCACATACAGCGATGAACTGTGATGAACCGCCGCCCGCAGCGTGCGGGCCAGTCCGTCAAAGCTGACCGGCGGCTCATACCACTGACCGTTACCCGAGCATTCGATGTAATCCAGGATTTCACGGCGGTCTAACACCGGCGTCGGGTCGCCAAAGCTGAACGCTTCTGCCCCGCCGGTCTGCTGTGCGGCTGCGGTGACTGTTGTCTGTGACGCCTTGCGGAATTTGCGCTTACTCATATTAATAAAACTCCAGGATGTTAGGGCTTTGGCCGCCGTTCGCGGCGGTCAGCGGTTCGTTAAGCAGTGCGTGCATGATTGCCCAGGCGACATCAGCGTGGCTGGCTTCCTCGCTGCGGCTGGCCTCATAGGTGGAGCGGCTGCCGCTGGCGGTCATGGTTTTGCGGATCGCCATGAATGACGAGGTGATGTCTTTGTGGTTGGTGTCGTACTCCAGGCGTCCGGACGCGATGGTGTCTTTCGCTTTCAGCACCATTTTCGTTTTCGTTTCCGGGCTGTAGCGGATTTCCATCGCGGCGGGGAAGAACTGCCGGACAAGCTGGAAAACACCCTGGCCGATGCCGGTGGCGTCCACGCCGATGTATTCGACACAGTACCGTTTTGTTAACGCCTCAATGCTTTTTGCCTGGGCGGCAAAGTCCATGCCTTTCCACTGGTGGCGTTCCAATACGCGGAATTTGCCGCCGTCCACCAGCGGCGGAGCCACCACGGCACAGCCTGCGCTGTCGCCGGTGTGTGACGGGTCGTAACCAATCCAGACGGCGCGATAGCCAAACGGACGCACGGCGAACGGGCTGAAATCCTGCCATTCCTCCGCGCTTTCCACCATGCAGCGCTGCAGCTCGGCGAACGGGAATACCGACGTCTGGTCGTCAACAAACTCACACATAAACAGGTTGCGGAAGTCTTCCGCGCTGTTTTCCTGTTTCAGTGTGTCGATGTTGAACAGGTTGCAGCCCCCGGCTAACGCATCCTCAATGGTGACGATTTGCCGCCACTGGCCATCCTCACAAAGCCGACCTTTCGCCAGGGCGTGATGGCCGATGTCCAGCTCAATCCGGTCGTTCGGGTTTTCCCGGCCCTTGTTAAACAGTTCACCCGACCAGAACGGGTACGCGCCGTGCGTCAACGCTGACGGCGTGGAGAAATAGGTGGTGCGCAGATGTTCCTGGGACGCCATGCCGCTGGCGACCTTGCGCAGCTTCTGGAAGTTGGGGATCCAAAAGATTTCGTCCACGTACAGGTCGCCGTTATGGCTTTGGGCGGTGTTGGAGTTGGTGCCTAAGAAAATCAGCTTCGCGCCGTTGTTGCCGAGCACAATCGGGTCGCCGGTCAGTTCAACACCGGCCAGGCGCGCAAACTGAATGATGTACTCACGGAATACGTAAGCCTGCGTTTTACTGGCGGAGAGAAAAATCTGGTTATGGCCGGTTGCCAGGGCGCGCAGCAGAGCTTCGCGGGCAAAGAAGAACGTTGCGCCAATCTGGCGGGATTTGAGGATGTCGCGGATACGGTGCTTAAGCCCCGCGTCATACCAGATACGCTGATAAGGGAAACACTTCTCGAAGAAAATTTGCTCCAGCGCCGCCAGTGACTCCTCGCTGAAAAAGTTCTTTGTTGGCTTCTTGCGCTCCCCTTTATTCCGGTTGGCAATCTTTGGATTTAAATCCACCTCATTCCCGCTCTGACCGTAGCGGTTCACCCTTGCCAGGCGTTCCATTAACCGGCCTAACGCCTCCATTTCCTTATAGTCCGCATTCCCTTTGACGTCTTTGGTGGTGAGCTGAATAAGGCGCGCTTCCAGGCTGGATTCCACGCGGGCAATCGGCGCAACGTTGTCCCAGGCGTTGCGTGTTTTCCAACTCTGCACCGTCGGTAACTTTTGGTTCAGCATCTCCGCAATCTGACGCACAGAAAACCCCTGCCAGTAAAGCAGTGCCGCCTGTCGCCGTGGGTCGCTGATAATGGTTGAGTTTGTCATTTTCATGACTGCCACGTTAACGGGCGGCTCGCTGATTTTCCTGCTGCCCACGTTGTGCCATCGAGCATCAACCCGCATCGGCTGGCGGTGTCGGGCGTGTGTCTGGAAACTGGGATTTCTCAGCAGCACACACCGACTGGAGTCAGACACATGGCAACAAAAGCAAAGCGCTTTCGCATCTGTACCGAAGGGGCAACCACCGACGGGCGCGAAATCACCCGCGACTGGATTGAACAGATGGCGGCGACGTATGACCCGAAGGTCTACGGGGCACGTATCAACATGGAGCACATCAAGGGCTATTTCCCTGACAGTGCGTTTCGTATGTACGGCGACGTCACCGGCGTTTACGCCGAAGAAGTGGCGGACGGTGCCCTGAAAGGCAAGCTGGCACTGTATGCAGACATCGACCCGACGCCTGATTTAGTGTCGATGGTGAAAGCCCGCCAGAAGGTTTACACCTCCATCGAAGTGAACCCCTCGTTTTCCGATACCGGCAAAGCCTACCTGATCGGCCTGGCCGTGACCGACAGCCCCGCCAGCCTCGGCACCGAATACCTGCAATTCAGCGCGAAGGCACAGCAAAACCCGCTGGCGAGCCGCAAACAGGATGCCGGAAACCTCTTTACCGCTGCCGAAGAAACGGCGTTCGAGTTCGTGGAAGAAGCCCCGGCAGCCCCGTCGCTGTTCTCCCGCGTGAAACAGCTGCTTTCCAGCAAATCCGCCTCAGATGATGCCCGTTTTAAAGATGTGCATGACGCCGTGGAAGTGGTGGTGGAGCACGTCGAAACCGGCCTGAAAGCCAGCGATGAAAAGCTGTCTGCGCTGGAAAACACCGTGACACAACGCCTGAACGCGCTGGAGCAAACCGCAAAAGATGACCGCGAACAGTTCAGCGCGCTCAAAGGCAAGCTGGAGAAGTCCGCGCCGCAGAGCTACACGCAGCGCCCCGTTTCCAGCGGCGGCGGCAAGGGTGATGCAGCCCATTTCACCGACTGCTAAGCACAACGCTCGCGATTAACCCGTTAACCCATTTGGAAAAAAACGCATGAAACAAACAACCCGCTTTCAATTTAATGCCTACCTGTCCCGCATTGCCGAGCTGAACTCGGTGGACACCGGCGACCTGGATAAAAAATTCAGCGTAGAGCCGTCGGTAACGCAGACGCTGATGACCCGCGTGCAGGAATCCTCTGCCTTCCTCCAGATGATTAACATCATTCCGGTCGATGAAATGAAAGGTGAAAAGGTCGGCGTCGGCGTGTCCGGCTCCATTGCCAGCACGGCAGACACCAGTGGCACCGGCGAACGCCAGACGGCTGATTTTAATACCCTGACAGCCGAGGGCTATGAGTGCCGCCAGACGAACTACGATTTCCATTTCCGCTACGCCACGCTGGATTTGTGGGCGCGCTATCAGGATTTCCAGGCGCGTTTACGTGACGCTATCGTGAAACGCCAGGCGCTGGATCGCATCACCATCGGCTTTAACGGCGTTGAGCGTGCGGCAACGTCAAACCGCGCTAAAAACCCGCTGTTGCAGGACGTGAACGTGGGCTGGCTGCAAAAGTACCGCAACAATGCGCCGGAGCGCGTGATGAGCAAAATTCTCGGTGAGGATGACGCCGTGATTTCCGAGACCGTCCGCGTCGGTGCAGGGGGTGACTTTGAGAACCTCGACGCGCTGGTGATGGATGCCACCAACAACATGGTTGACCCGATTTATCAGGACGACACCGGCCTGGTGGTGATCTGCGGTCGTCAGTTGCTGGCAGACAAGTATTTCCCGCTGGTGAACAAGGCGCAGGAGAACTCGGAAAGCCTGGCGGCGGATATGATTATCAGCCAGAAGCGCATAGGTAATTTACCGGCGGTGCGCGTGCCGGGCTTCCCTGCCAATGCGTTCATGATCACCCGCCTGGATAACCTGTCCATTTACTGGATGGACGGTTCACACCGCCGCCATATCGAAGAAGTGCCAAAGCGTGACCGTATCGAAAACTACGAATCCATTAATGAGGATTTCGTGGTGGAAGATTATCGCGGCGGCTGCCTGGTCGAAAACATTCAGCTCGGCACCTTTAAAGATGTTAAGCCTGAATCAGCGGAATAAGGGGGACATAACATGATTAGCCCTTGCCGTCGTCACATGTTGCGACAGTCCGCCATCATCGCCGCACAGCAGGCTGCCGGTCAGCTGACCCATGCCACCGGCTACGAACTGCAAATGCAGCGACTCAATGCGGATAAACAGGCACTGCACAAGATCCAGTCCTTCCAGGACAAGGCTGCGTTAAAACGCAAGCTGTTGCCGGAATACGCCCCGTGGGTGTCGGGCGTACTTGCCGAAGGGAACGGCGCACAGGATGCCATCCTGATGACCGTCATGATCTGGCGTATTGACGCCGGTGACATTGCCGGTGCGCTGAACATTGCCCGCTACGCCTTTAAACACCGGCTCGCGATGCCGTTCGGCACCCGCACGGCGGGATGCGCCTTCACGGAGGAAGTGATCGACCAGGCTGTACGTGCCCGCACCGCCGGTGAACCCGTCAGCGTTGAGCTGATGCTGGAAGTGCTGGAACTGACTGACGCTGAGGATATGCCCGATAAAGTCCGTGCCCAGTTGCACAAAATTATCGGTTATCTCTACCGCGACGGCGGCAAGGACACGTTAGCCCTGGAGCGTCTGAAAAGTGCCTTAATTCTCGACGGCAAATCAGGCGTTAAAAAAGACATTGAGCGCCTGGAGTCTGCCATTAAAAAGGCATCCGGCAGCTAAAAAGCATGCGCCCCGCGCAGGGCGGCACGCCAGCCGCGACAGGTCTGTGACCTCGTTCAACGCTGGCGTCCACCGCCCCCCATTCAGAGGTCATTATGTCTCTTGTTGTACCTGCACCGAAACCGGACGCCGCGACGGAACCCGCGATTAAAAACACCCATTTCTGGCCTGATGTGGATCCGGTTGAGCTGCGCGACACCCTGCGACTGGAGGGCACGGTCACGGCAAAACGTCTGCGCACCGCCGCCAAGTTTGCCATGACCGAAGTGAACGCCGAGCTGTTCAGCTTTCGCGATGCGCAGATTTCGCAGGGCTTTAAACGCCTGGCGGATGTTCCTGCCGATCAGATTGACGATGAAAGCGTGAAGGTCTGCGCCTATCAGCGCGCTGTGGCGTCTATAGCGGCGGCCTTCCTGGCGGAGCGTTACCCGAATAACGACACCACCGATAAGGGCAGCCAAAAGGCCGCGATCGTGGAAAGCACGGTGGATGATTTATGGCGTGACGGGCGCAACGCGATCAGCGACGTCGCCGGTGTGTCTCACTGCATCATCGGGCTGCTCTGATGAAAGTCACTGCCGAACAGGGCGACACCGTGGATCTGCTCTGCTGGCGGTACTACGGGCGCACGGGATCGGTAGTTGAGCAGGTTTACGCGGCTAACGTGGGGTTAGCCGAGCAGGGGGCGATTTTGCCCCATGGCTATGCGGTGGAGCTGCCGGACATTACTCAGGCCGCAGTCAGTGAAACCGTCTCACTTTGGGACTGATGACCATGGAGCGTATCACCTCGTTTATCTGTTATTGCATTGCCGTGTTTCTGGCCTGGCTGGGTGGGATGTCTTATCAGGATATTGCCTTTTTAGTCGGTGCGGCCGTCGGCGTGGCGACCTTCCTGGTGAACTGGTACTACCGGCGTAAAACTTACCGCCTGCTGAAAGAAATGGGCATCAGAGGGGAAATTAATGCAGCCATCAATCGTTAGGCGCTGCGCCGTCGCCGCCGTCCTGGCGATTGCCGCGCTGCTGCCGCAAACGCCGACGTTGAAAACCTCCGCCGCCGGTCTGGCACTGATTGCCGATTTTGAAGGCTGCCGCCTGTCCGCCTACCAGTGCAGCGCGGGCGTCTGGACAAACGGCATCGGGCACACCGCAGGCGTGAAGCCGCAAACGCACATCAGTGAACGGCAGGCTGCCGTGAATCTGGTGGAAGACGTGATGCGGGTGGAGAAAGGCATTGCGCGCTGTATGCCGGTTGCCATGCCGCAGCGGGTGTATGACGCGGTGGTGTCCTTTGCGTTCAACGTCGGCGTGACGGCGGCCTGCAAGTCCACGCTGGCGTTTTTCATCAGCAAGGGGCAATGGCGGGACGCCTGCGAACAGTTGCCGCGCTGGGTATTTGTGAACGGTGTCCGCGTCACCGGCCTGGAGCGCCGCCGCGCGAATGAGCTGGCCTACTGCCTGCGGGGTGTCTGATGCGCATTTTAATTTTGTTACTGCTGGCGGCGCTTGCCTTGGCCGGGCTGCAAACCTGGCGCATCGGTGGCCTGCATGATGAAGCAGACCAGGCGCAGCGCATTATCGGCACCCTGTCCGCCGGTATTGAAAGCCGAGACAACGCCATTAACCGCCTGAGCAATGATGCCGTAACGCGGGAACGCCAGGAACAACGCCTGCGCACCCAGCTCTCACGGGCGGGTGAGCAGGCACGCGTCCGTGAATACACAATTCAAAGGTTACTTAATGAAAATCAGGAAATGCGCGACTGGTATGGCGCTCGTCTGCCTGACAGCATTAGCCGGATGCACGCGCGTCCCGCCTTCGCCAGCGCCGCAGATTATTTACGTTGGCTGTCCGGCGGTGACGAGCTGCCCGATACCGGCAAGCTCACCGGTCACTAACGGCGATTTAAGCAGTGACGTCAGAAACCTGGAGGCCGCGCTGACCGCCTGTGGCCTTCAGGTGGAAGCGGTCAAACAATGCCAGGAGGAACACCGTGTTAAAACCCGCACAGCTACGAAAAGCCTTAACTGACGCCTTGCCGGTGCTGCAAACCAGCCCCGACACCCTGCGGATGTTTGTGGATAACGGGCGTATCGTTTCCACGTTAGCCAGCTCGCTGTCGTTCGAATATCAGTACCAGGTCGAACTGCTGATCACCAACTTTGCCCAGGACTGCGATCTGATTATTGTGCCCATTCTGGCCTGGCTGCGTGAGAACCAGCCGGACATCATGGCGACGCCGGAAAAGCAACAGACCGGCTTTAAATTTAAGGCCGATATGCTCGATGATGGCTCCTACGATATCGCGATTGACGTGCAGCTCACCGAGCGCGTGATCGTGAAACAGATTGATGCTGGTCTGTACGTGGAGCATTTTCCGGAACCGCCACTGCCGGAGCCGGTGGAAAGGCCGCGTGAACTGTACCTGCACGGCGAGTTAGTGAGTCAGTGGCATGAGTGAACTGTCAGCGTTTGATACCCGCCTGGCGGGGCTGATTGCCGCGCTGTCACCGCAAAGCCGGAAGGCGATGGCGGCGGCCATTGCGAAGCGTCTGCGCAAACATCAGCAGCAGCGCATTAAGCAGCAGGTCACGCCGGAAGGGCAGCCCTTCACCCCGCGCCGTCCGCAGCCTTTACGAGCAAAGAAAGGCCGCATTAAACGGGAGATGTTCGCCAAACTGCGCACGGCAAAATATATGAAGGCCAAAGGCACCGCTGACGATGCGGTGGTGGAATTTACCGGCCAGGTGCAACGGATGGCGAAAGTGCATCAGTACGGCCTGCGGGATCGCCCATCTGTGCGAGCAAAAGAAATGCAGTATCCGGCGCGCCCGCTGTTGGGGGTGGACGCGGAGGATATGAAGATTGTGGAAGATGAATTGATAAAAATTTTAGCCGACTAGATACACCTCGCTAGATTATTTAGGAACCTTTCTTAAGGTCACCAAATAATTTTATTATTTGCTCTAACCCATCGAAAGTAGCAGGGATATTATCACCGTTAGTTATAATGCTTGAGAATATTATATTCTCGAATTTTGACAAGGACTCAGAATCATCTCTTTTCATCTCAGATGCATATTTACCGTAATCTTGAATGAATTGGCACAGCGTTTTTCTTAGTTCAACCTGGGATAACTGCGCCTTTATAGAGCTATAGTTTTGCAATGCAATTCTAAAATAGTAAATCAAAATAAATGTAATGGAGAATGCAGGCACCAAATACACAAGATCATAGATACTTTTATACTCTTTATTTAAAACCGACAACTGATTAAATTCAAATATCAGAGGAAAAAAAACACACAACCCAAGTAAAAGCACAGAGGTAAATGACCACGCTTTCTGTTTCCTTAAAGTTTCCGATAAATTATTAAAGCCTTTATGCAACCCTACAAAATTGAACCCCGTCTTATATGATTCCAAAGCCGTTTTAATTTCCCCCACCCTTTCCTCTTTATCATCAATATATTTCCTCCAGTCATTTTCGGCTTGTTGCATATTTGACTTATGCTGTAATGCCAATTGATTTTGTTCTTCAATAAGCATGCCAACATCCTCTTTAGAAGTTGCTATCCCTCTCATATAAGAATTAATGTCTTTAACTTGCGGAGCATTTATTAAGGACTTTAACATCCTAATAGGGAGGAAATTTATGGCATGTGTCATCCTATTAGATGCTCCTTGGGAAAAATTAGAAATATTTTCAAGAGTAAAGGTACGAACACTAGCAAGATCGAATTGCATTTCTCTGTATGATGACAAGTCCATTTCTAAAAAAAAGATAAAAAGGTAAGAATAAATATCATCTAAAACTTCAACAGTTAAATTAAAGGTATTATCACCAGAGTCAAACCTATCTAACGCACTAACAAAGTCAATCCCAACATACGAGCTCATAATTTGGGTTCCCGAGTCCCATTCGCTCGGATGTTCTTTAATTGAGTTGATAATATTTACTACATTCTCATTCCTGCCGATCGTAAAATTGTTTTGATTGCTTATCTTTTGATTGCTTATCTTAGAGGCTAGCGTAGTTAATTTATTCAAGTAAAGTGACAATTTTAATTCACTCATCATACTCTCCCAAAATTATAATAGTTTTATATCATGCTTCAATCGTTGTGCCAGATATAGCACAAAGCACAATTATTGTATCTATGTTGCCTGAAATCCATTCTTTATCTCATGAATACATCCATCCCCAACAACGACATTCCGCGCCTGCTGCGCAATCTGATCCGCATTGGCACCGTTGCCGAGGTGGATTTAGTTGCGGGCACCTGTCGCGTGAACACCGGCGGTAACGTCACCGACTGGCTGCACTGGCTGACCTCCCGCGCAGGGCGCTCGCGTTCCTGGTGGGCACCGTCTACCGGTGAGCAGGTTTTATTGTTTTGCCTGGGCGGTGAGCTGGATACCGCCTTTGTGATGCCAGGCGTTTTCTCTGATGAATTCCCCGCGCCGTCAGCGTCAGCCGAAGCCGTACACGTCACTTTCCCTGACGGCGCGGTGATCGAGTACGAACCAAAAACCGGCGCATTGCTGGCAACCGGTATCAAGTCCGCCACGGTAAACGCGTCGGATAAAGTGGCAGTCACTGCCCCGCTGATTACCTGCACGGCGAAAACGCGTATCACGCTCGACACGCCGGAAGTGGTCTGCACCAAGAAGCTCACCACGGGCAGCCTGGATGTGAAACAGGGCGGCACCCTAACAGGCAACCTCATCCACTCAGGCGGCAGCCTCACTTCAAACGGCGTGGTTGTTCATACCCATAAACACAGTGGCGTCCAGACGGGCGGCGGCAGTTCCGGTACACCGACAACATAAAGAGGATTGTATGAGTAAGAATTTAAGCGTTTTTCTGTCAGTTTTTGCAGCAACGACAGCGGGCGTTATGCTGGCAAACGGGACGCCTGGCTGGTGGTTGGTGGGTGGTATTGGCCTCTATTTATTGTTCAAAAATGACTAACGCGAAATACATCGGCCTGGCTCGCGACACGGGGCGCGGCGTCGAAGACCTGGCGCACATTCAGCAGTCGGTCAGCGACATTCTGCGCACGCCCGTCGGTTCCCGCGTCATGCGCCGTGATTATGGTTCGCTGCTATCGATGCTGACTGACCGCCCGCAGAATGCGGCGCTGCGCCTGCAAATCATGGCGGCCTGTTACAGCGCGATTTTGAAATGGGAGCCACGCGTCACCCTCACTGGCATCACCTTTGAAACGACGTTTGACGGAAAAATGGTGGTGGATATTACCGGCACCCGCAAAGACACGTCCGCCGCCATTTCCTTAACCCTTCCTGTGAGCTGACTATGGCAACGATTGATCTCAGCCAGTTACCCGCCCCCGACGTGGTGGAGGTGCTGGATTACGAAATCCTGCTGGCGGAGCGCAAAGCCACGCTGGTCTCCTTGTACCCCGAAGACCAGCAGGCCGCTATCGCCCGCACGCTGACCCTGGAGTCTGAGCCGATTGTGAAACTGCTGGAGGAGAACGCTTACCGCGAAGTGATCCTGCGTCAGCGGGTGAACGAGGCGGCGCAGGCGGTCATGCTGGCCTATGCCAGCGGAACAGACCTGGACAACATCGCGGCGACGTTCAGCGTGGAGCGCCTGACCATCACGCCTGCGGATACGGTCAGCGTGCCTGCTGTCGCAGCAGTGATGGAAAGCGATGCGGATTTGCGCATCCGTGCGCAGCAGGCGTTTGAAGGGCTGAGCGTCGCCGGTCCGGTTGGCTCCTATGAGTATCACGGGCGCTCGGCTGACGGGCGGGTGGCGGATATTTCGGTCATCAGTCCGTCGCCCGCCTGCGTAACGATTTCCGTGCTGGCACAGACCGGCAACGGCACCGCCCCCGCTGACCTGCTGGCGGTGGTTCAGGCCGCGCTCAATGATGAAAACGTGCGCCCCGTGGCTGACCGCGTGACCGTCCAGTCAGCCACCGTGGTCAATTACACCATTGACGCCGTGCTGTATCTGTTCCCTGGTCCCGAAGCCGAACCCATTCGCGAAGCCGCCGAGGCAAAGCTGATTGCCTACACCACCGCACAGCACCGGTTAGGCCGCGACATCCGGCTGTCCGCCATTTATGCCGCGCTGCACGTTGAAGGCGTGCAGCGGGTGGAGCTGAAAAGCCCTGCCGCTGACATCGAGCTGGATAAAACGCAGGCGTCATTCTGCACCGCGTACACCCTGAAAGTGGGCGGCTACGATGAGTGATCGCCTGCTGCCCGCCGGTTCCTCGGCTCTTGAGGTTGCCGCCGCCGAGGCCTGCGCCGCGCTTGAAAACGTGCCGGTGCCGCTGCGGCAGCTTTGGGATCCGCTGACCTGTCCGGCAAAGTTTTTGCCGTACCTGGCGTGGGCGCTGTCGGTTGACCGTTGGGATGAAAACTGGCCGCTCTATACCAAGCGCCGCGTCATTCAGTCGGCCTGGTTCATTCACTGCCATAAGGGAACCATCGGCGCTATCCGGCGCGTGGTGGAGCCGCTCGGCTACCTGATTAACGTGACCGAGTGGTGGGAAACCAATGATGAGCCTGGGACGTTTCGCCTGGATATCGGCGTGCTGGAAACCGGCATCACCGAAGAAATGTATTTAGAGATGGAGCGGCTGATTGCCGACGCCAAACCGGCCAGCCGCCATCTGATTGGCCTGACCATCACCCAGGACATTAAAGGCGATGTTTACACCGGCGCGGCGCACTACCTGGGCGAACTGCTGACCGTTTACCCCGCATAAGAGGACGATATGAGCACATTTAAATCCGTTGTCACCACGCTCGGCCAGGCGCGCATCGCGGCGGCCATTGCGGCGGGGACTGACATCAACATTACGCAGTTGGCCGTCGGCGACGGCGACGGCAAGGTGACCACGCCGGTTGCCACGCAGACTAAGCTGGTTAAAGAGGTGTACCGCACGCCGCTCAACTCTTTAAAGCTCGACCCGACTCATGGCAACTGGGTGATTGCTGAGGCGGTGATTTCTGCAAGCGTCGGCGGTTTCTGGATGCGTGAAATGGGGCTGTTTGCCGACGACGGCACGCTGATTGCTGTGTGCAATATGGCTGACACCTACAAGCCGACTCTGGCGGAAGGTTCAGGCCGCACGCAAACTTTACGTATGGTGATTGCGGTCAGCAATACCGAGGCCATCAGCCTGCTGATCGACGACTCGGTGATTATGGCCACCGAGCAGTATGTGAATGACCTGCTGGCCGCACATGAAAAATCCCGCAACCACCCCGACGGCACGCTGACGGCAAAGGGTTTTGTCCAGCTTAACAGCTCGGTCAGCAGTACCAGCGAAGCGCTGGCCGCCACGCCCAAAGCGGTCAAGGCCGCCAACGACAATGCCAACACCCGCGTGCCGTCCACCCGCAAGGTGAACAATAAAGCGCTGGGCGCTGACATTACCCTGACGGCGGCGGACGTGGGGGCGTTGCCTGTCGCGTCCGCCGTTCTCGGCACCGCGAATATCAACACGTTTAATCTGGCAAACATCGGGGTTTACGTGCAGAGCACCGGCGCGAATGCCACCGTCGCCAATGGCTATCCCGCCGGTTCACAGGCGGCGGGCGTGCTGGAGGTTATCCCCGCGTCCTGGACGGGCGGCGTGTTGCAGCGTTACACCGTGCAAAATACCGGCATGGTGTGGACGCGTGCGCTCAATGCATCCTGGAATGGTACGGACGGACCCTGGCGTGACTGGGTGCAGGCCAGCGCGGTGAACTCCGTCGCGGTGCCGTCGGCCATCCTGACAACCACGGATATCAATACCCTGGGCTTTGCCAGCGGAACCGGGAATGCCGCCCTGTACGCGCAGCCTAAAAATGCCAACGCCACGGCGGCGTTGCACTATCCGCAAGGCATTGCGGGAACGCTGTACGTCACGCCAAGCGCCTACGGCTGTCAGCAGATGTACGTCACGTTCACCGGCAATATCTGGAATCGCGGATTGTCCGCCGACTGGAACGGCGTCGATGGTCCCTGGAAAGAGTGGGTGCCAACGTACAGCGCGAATAACAAACCCACCGCCGCCGACGTGGGCGCGTGGACGGCCGCGCAAAGCGCCGCCAGTGAAAAGGCGCTGGCGGATGAGGTGGCGACGGCCTTTAAAATCCGCGCCAATTTAACCGCGACAGACTCGCCCAACGCGCTGCATGGCACGGCCATGTTCGGGCATTACGGCGTGCCCGGTGCCGCCGCCGCGACCACGGACAAAGGCTACCCGATGAACGGGTTTGTCGGCGTGATTTTCGTGACCTGGGGACCGAATGCGACGCAGCAGATTGCCTTTAACAACAACGGACGACAGTTTACCCGTGGCGCGTCGGGGGCATGGAACGGCGTCGATGGTCCATGGACGACCTGGAATGAAATTTACTGCCAGGCGAACAAACCGACACCGGCAGACGTCGGCGCATTACCGGCAGGCGGGACGGCCGTCGCGGCGTCCAAACTCGCCACCGCCCGCAAGATTGCCGGTGTGGCCTTTGATGGCACCCAGGATATCAACCTTAGCGCGGCAAACGTGGGCGCACTTCCTGCAAATGGCACCGCCGTTGCCGCGACCAAGCTCGCAACCTCCCGCAAGATTGCCGGTGTGGCGTTCGATGGCACCCAGGATATCGGGCTGAATGCGGATAATGTGGGCGCATTTCCCCGCGCGGGCGGTGATGTGAACGGTCGCGTCACGGCGAATTATCTCCGGGCGATAACTATCCCGCACCCTGGCGACGGGCAAGGGACCTATTTAGGCTGGAACGAAAGCGGCGGCCAGGGCGAATCCGACTTTGTGAACAACCGGGGCGGCGGCGTGGGGGGCTTTCTTTTCCGCACCGTGAATCAGGCCAATTCCGTACAAACGGGCTTTGTCAGATTTACCGGCACCGGTGACTTGGCGACGCAGGGGAGTATTTCCGCCGAAGGCGGCGGGATTTATGAGATGGGGCAGCGTGTTTTCAGCCCCAATAACCGGCAGCCGGTCAATTCCAATACCGCCAATCTCGGCGGCGGCTGGTGGCGATGCGGTGACACGGGAATGATTAAGCAGTGGGGCGTCGTCAACAAAGGGAGTCGCGGCTGGTCAACGGTGAATTTCCCCATTCCCTTCCCGAGCACCTGCGTCAACGTTCAGGTGACCGCCATCAATGGCGGCGGCGGGACGTTCAGCGACAACTTCGGCACGGCGCAAATTATTAATAACATCGGTTTCACCTGCGGCCAGGACAGCGGCGGCAGCTACTGGGAAGCCACCGGCTGGTAAGGGAAAATAATGAGCAACTATTACAGCGCAGTCACCTCAAGTCTTTATGTTTACAGCCCGCTCACCAACGGTTTTTATCCGCGTGAACTGTGGGACGTGTACGACGATGCCGGAAGCTGGCCGGATGATGGCATTGCGGTCAGTGATGTTGTTTACCGTGAATACCAAACCCTCCCTCCGCCGGAGGGGAAAATGCGGGTTGCGGGCACGGACGGTCTGCCCGCCTGGGGGGATATTCCGCCGCCGACGGTTGAAGAACGCAAGGCCGAAGCCGTGACGGCCTTGTCCTCGCTGATGGCAAAAGCAAACGCCGCCATTACGCCTTTGCAGGATGCCGTCGATATTGACGATGCCACGGAGGCGGAACGGGCAAGCCTGACCGCCTGGAAAAAATACCGCGTCGCCCTTAACCGGCTGGATTTGTCTGCCGCGCCGGATATTACCTGGCCTGAAATTCCCGCCTAACCGAAGCCCCGAAAGGGGCTTTTTTGTTTTCGTCCTTCCCCGTTGTGCCGTTCCCCACACACCGCGCCCGCCGTGCCTGCGCCGATACAACACGCGATGATTGACCTCACCCCAATCACAGGAAAAACACCATGGCTGATTATCATCACGGTGTGCGCGTTGTTGAAATCAATGACGGCACCCGCGTTATCTCCACCGTTTCCACCGCCATCATCGGGATGGTCTGCACCGCAGAAGATGCCGACGCGGCGACCTTCCCGCTGGATACGCCGGTACTCATTACCAACGTGCTGACCGCCGCCGGTAAGGCCGGTAAAACCGGCACGCTGCGCGCCTCCCTGATGGCTATCGCCAACCAGGCTAAACCGGTTGTTGTCGTGGTACGCGTCGCCCAAGGCGAAACCGAAGCGGAAACCACCTCCAACATCATCGGCGGGTCAGATGAAACCGGCATGTATACCGGCATGAAAGCCCTGCTGTCCGCGCAGACTGAACTCGGCGTAAAGCCGCGCATTCTCGGCGTGCCGGGTCTGGATAACCAGGAGGTTGCGACCGCACTTGCCGCCGTCTGTCAGCAGTTGCGCGCCTTTGGCTACGTCAGCGCGTACGGCTGCAAAACCGTGTCCGATGCCATCAAGTACCGCGACAATTTCAGCCAGCGTGAACTGATGGTTGTCTGGCCGGATTTCGTGGCCTGGAACACCACCACCAACGCCAGCGACATCGCCCCCGCCACCGCTTACGCCCTCGGCCTGCGTGCCAAAATCGACGCAGAAACCGGCTGGCATAAAACGCTTTCTAACGTCGGGATCAACGGCGTCACCGGCCTGTCTGCCAGCGTGTACTGGGATTTGCAGACCCCCGGCACCGATGCTGACCTGCTGAACCAGGCGTGCGTCACCACCCTTATCCGCAAAGACGGCTTTAAGTTCTGGGGGCAGCGCACCTGCTCGGATGATCCGCTGTTCCTGTTTGAGAACTACACCCGCACCGCGCAGGTGCTGGCGGACACGATGGCGGAAGCGCACCTGTGGGCGATGGACAGGCCAATGACCCCGACGCTTATCAAGGACATGATTGCAGGCATTAACGCCAAGCTGCGCGAAATGAAAACCGCCGGTCTGATCATTGACGGCACCTGCTGGTATGACGCGGAAGCGAACACCGTTGAAACCCTGAAAGCGGGCAAGCTGTTCATTGATTACGACTACACGCCGGTGCCGCCGCTGGAAGATTTAACCCTGCGTCAGCGCATCACCGACCAGTACCTGGCGACGTTCGCCACGGCCATCAACAGCTAAGAGGCGCTAAAACATGGCACTGCCTAAGAAACTGAAATACCTGAACCTGTTTAACGACGGGAACAGCTACCTCGGCACGGTCAGCGCGCTGACGCTGCCGAAGCTGACCCGCAAGCTGGAGAACTATCGCGGCGGCGGCATGACCGGTTCCGCCGCCATTGATTTCGGCCTGGACGACGACGCGCTGAGCTTTGAGTGGACGGTGGGCGGGCTGGATGAACTGGTGCTGAAACAGTGGGGCGCAGTCGATGCCGTGCCGCTGCGCTTTGCCGGTTCCTTCCAGCGCGACGACACCGGCAACACCTCCGCCGTGGAAGTCACCCTGCGCGGACGCCATAAGGAAATGGATTTCGGCGAGTACAAACAGGGCGAAGACACCGAAACCAAGATCACCACCCAGTGCACCTATTTCAAGCTCACGATTGACGGCAGAGACGTGATTGAAGTCGATACCGTGAACATGGTGGAAATCGTCGGCGGCGTTGACCGCGTGGCACAGCACCGCAAAAACATCGGCCTGTAAACCGTAACCCGCGCCGGACACCGGCGCGGAAACTCCCCTTTGAAGAAGAGACACCGCTATGTCAGAACACAATGAAAATGTCGTTATCCTGGAAGAGCCGATCAAGCGCGGCGACACCCTGATCACTCAGATTGAAATCATCAAGCCGAACGCCGGACACCTGCGCGGGATTGGCCTGGCGGCGCTGGCGAATGCCGACGTTGACGCGCTGACCGTCATTCTGCCGCGCATTACCGTGCCGAACCTCACCGCCCAGGACTGCAAAAACCTGAACCTGCCCGACCTGATTGCGATGGCGGGCAAGGTGATTGGTTTTTTATCGCCGAAGTCGGAACAGTAAAGCTTCCCCCTACCCTGACCGTTGATGACCTGATGGCGGACGTGGCAGTGATTTTTCACTGGCCGCCGTCAGAACTGAACCCGATGACGCTCACCGAGCTGCTGGTGTGGCGTCATAAGGCCATGCAGCGCAGCGGAGCCGAGAGTGAGTAATTTAAAAGTAGAGGTGCTGTTAAAGGCGGTTGACCAGGCGACCCGCCCGTTTAAAGCGGTGCAGAACGCCAGTAAGACGCTGGCCGGAGAGATTAAAAATTCGCAGACCACGCTCAAAGACCTGAACGCCCAGGCCGGAAAGATTGACGGCTTCCGCAAATCCAGCGCACAGCTCGCCGTCACCGGCCAGAAGCTCAACGCCGCCAAGGCGGAAGCGGCGGCGCTGGCGATCCAGTTCAAAAACACCGCCAGCCCGACCCGCGCCCAGGCGCAGGCCATGGAATCGGCGAAGCGTACCGCCGCGCAGTTGCAGACCCAGTTCAACGGGCTGCGGCAATCGGTGCAGCGTCAGCGCACGGAACTTACCCAGGCGGGTATCAGCACCCGCACCCTGTCTGACTCTGAGCGCCGCCTGAAAACGTCCATCAGCGAAACCACCGCGCAGCTCAACCGGCAGCGCGAATCCCTGGCACGGGTGAGCGCGCAGCAGGCCAAGCTAAACGCGGTGAAAGGCCGGTATCAGGCGGGCAAACAGTTCGCCGGTAGCGTGACCGGCGCAGGGGCGGCCGGTGTCGGCATTGCGACGGCGGGCACGGCGGCGGGTGTCGGGCTGTTGATGCCCGGATTTAACTTTGCGCAGAAAAACTCTGAATTGCAGGCGACGCTCGGGCTGGAGAAAGATTCCGCCGATATGACCGCGCTGCGCACCCAGGCGCGGCAGCTCGGCGACAACACCGCCGCCTCTGCCGATGATGCCGCCGCCGCGCAAATCATCGTGGCGAAGTCCGGCGCGGACAAGGACGGCATTCTGGCGGCGACGCCGACCATCCTGAATTTGTCCCTGGCGAACAAGCGCACCATGGAGGAAAACGCCACGCTGCTGATGGGCGTGAAGTCCGCGTTTGGCATGACCAATGAGACCGTGTCACACATCGGTGACGTACTTTCATCGGCCATGAACAAGTCGGCGGCCACCTTTGAGGGGTTGTCTGACACCATGACCTATGCCGCGCCGGTGGCAAAGCAGGCCGGTATCAGCGTCGAAGAAACGGCGGCCATGGCCGCTGCCCTGGCGGATGCCAAAATCACCGGCTCGATGGCGGGCACCGGTGCGCGGGCGGTCATTACCCGCCTGCAGGCACCGACGGGCACCGCTGCGGCCGCGCTCGGTGAGCTGAAGGTAAAAACGGCGGACAGCAAAGGCAACATGCGCCCGCTGTTTGTCATCCTGAAAGAAATGCAAAAGAGCTTTGCGAAAAACAAGCTCGGCGATGCGCAGCGTGCGCAGTACATGAAAGCCATCTTTGGTGAAGAGGCCAGCTCGTCGGCGATGGTGCTGATGGACGGCGCAACGTCGGGCAAGCTCGACAAGCTTACCCAGGCGTTCAAAACCTCGGACGGGAAAACCGAGGCGCTGGTGGCGATCATGCAAGACAACCTCGGCGGCGACTTTAAGGAATTTCAGTCCGCCTATGAGGCGGTCGGGACTGACCTGTTTGATCAGCAGGATTCATCCCTGCGCAAACTGGTGCAAACCGCCACCGGCTACGTGCTGAAACTGGATAAGTGGGTGGTGAACAATAAAGCCCTGGCGGACACGCTCGGTAAAATTGCGGGCGGTGCGCTGCTGATTATCGGCGCGCTCGGCGTGTTTGGCCTGGTGGCGGGTCCCGTTATCAGCGGGATTAATTTGATCGTTGCCGCTGCGGGGATGCTCTGGACCCTTCTCGGCACGGTGGGCGGCGCGATTGCAACGGTGATCGGCGGCCTGACGTGGCCGATTGTTGCCGTCGGTGTCGCCATTGTCGCCGGTGCGCTGCTTATCCGTAAGTACTGGGAGCCGATCAGCGCCTTCTTTGCGGGCGTCATTGAAGGACTGGGGGTGGCATTCGAGCCGGTAAAAGAGATGTTTGCGCCGCTTAAGCCGGTGTTTGACTGGCTTGGGGACAGGCTCAAAGTCTTGTGGCAGTGGTTCAAAGACCTGATCCAACCGGTGAAATCCACGCAGGAAACGCTGAACAGTTGTAAAGATGCGGGGGTGTCGTTTGGTCGCCTGGTCGCTAACGCACTGACCGCGCCGCTGCAGGTGGCTAATAAGCTGCGTAGCAGCGTGGTCTGGCTGCTGGAGAAGCTCGGCATCATCAAGGATGAATCCGCAGACATTGATAAAACGGCGGATAAGGCTGACCGGCGTTCGAAGCAATCCGGCGACGGGGATCTGCAAGCGCATCCGCTGGATAATCCTGCCCCCATTGTCCCGCCGTCGGGCGGCCTGCTGGGAGGCGGTTACACGCCGGTGTCCGTCGGCGGCGGGCGCAGCTATATCGACCGCAGCACGCACAATTACACCATTGCCGCCGGTGCCGGCTTAGGCGTCCAGGATACCAGCCGCCAGATCCGCGCCGAGCTGGAAGCCCGTGACCGCGCCCGCGCCGCCCAGCAACGTTCCCGCATGGATAACGATTAAGGAGATGTCCGCATGATGTTAACCCTCGGACTGTTTGTGTTTCAGTTGCAGACCGTCCCCTACCAAAGTTTGCAGCGGGACGTTGATTACCGCTGGCCGGTAAACAACCGCGTCGGCCTGCGTCCGCTGCCGCAGTTCCTCGGCGTGAATGAGGAGAAAATCACCCTGTCCGGCGTGCTGATGCCGGAAATCACCGGCGGAAAGTTGTCACTGATGGCACTGAACCTGATGGCCGACGAGGGCAAGGCGTGGCCGCTGCTGGAAGGCAGCGGCACCATTTACGGGATGTTCGTGGTCAACAGCGTCAGCGAAACCCACACGGAACATTTTTCCAACGGTGCCGCCCGCCGGATTGAATTCACGCTGACGCTGACCCGCGTGGATGAATCCCTGGCGGCCATGTTTGGCGATATGAAAGCCCAGGCCGACGGGCTGCTCAATCAGGCCGGTGGCTTAACGGGACAGATGGGAGGTCTGTTGTGATTACGAATATGACCATCGGTGCCGGTGCGCAGCTTGCGCCGGACTTCACGGTGACCGTCGGCGGTAAGGACATCACGCAGGACGTCAGCAACCGACTGATTTCTCTGACGCTCACGGATAATCGCGGCTTTGAGGCTGACCAGCTCGACATCGCGCTAAGCGACACCGACGGCCTGCTGGAGATGCCGCCACGCAGCGCGGTGATAAATATCGCGCTCGGCTGGAAAGGCCAGCCGCTGACGAACAAAGGCGATTTTACCGTGGATGAGGTGGAGCATCGCGGCACGCCGGACACGCTGACTATCCGCGCCCGCAGCGCGGACTATCGCGGCAGCCTGAATGCCCGCCGCGACAACTCGTATCACGACACGACGCTGGAGGCGGTGGTGTCCGCCGTGGCGGCGCGCAACAACCTCAAACCCGCCATCGCTGAACCTTTCAGGGGCGTGCCGGTGTCGCATATCGACCAAACGCAGGAAACCGACGCGAAGTTTATTACCCGTCTGGCGGAGCTGAACGGCGCGGTTGTCGCCATCAAGGCCGGTAATCTGCTGTTTATCAAACCAGGCGCGGCAAAGACGGCCAGCGGAAAGCCAATCCCGCAGATGGCGATTGTCCGCAGCGACGGCGACGGGCACACATTCAATATTGCTGACCGTGGAGCCTACACCGGCGTGTTGGCAAGCTGGCTGCATACCAAAGACCCGAAGCCGAAAAAGGTGAAAGTGCAGCGCAAACCGAAAGTGCAGTACCTGCGCGCACTGCAACACCCAAAGGCAAAGAAGGTCAGTACAAAGGCGCAGAAAACGCCGGAGGCGAAGGAAGGGGATTACCTGGCAGGAAGTGATGAAAACGTGTTTGCGCTCACCACCATTTACGCCACGCAAAAGGTCGCCATGCGGGCAGCCCAGGCGAAGTGGGACAAACTCCAGCGCGGTGTCGCGGAGTTCTCGATTTCCCTGGCTCGCGGGCGGGCGGATTTATTTCCTGAGACGCCGGTGGCGGTGTCCGGCTTTAAATCCGTGATCGACGCGCAGCCCTGGATAATCAGCAAGGTGACACACAGCCTGGGCGGCAGTGGATTTGTGACGACGTTGAATCTGGAGGTCTTGCTGTCGGATGTGAGTTATGAGGCAATCGGGGACGATAGGTTGTGAATGGTTGAGGCTAAGCTTCATGATGAGCGTATAAAACATGCCTAAAAACAGTAGTATATCCAAAACACCACTGGGAAGAGTGCGTATATAAGAAGGCAAACCCAAACGGCCTTCATAAACCAACGGGCATGACGCCAGATGTAACGCTCCCTTTCGTTAGCGTCACGGATCGCGCTTTGTATATCGTCCTGATTTGTCATCTCGTCTGCCTTGGGGATTTTGTCACCTGTTATGTAAAACACTGTAATCCCGGATGTATGTTTTGAGCAATAACATACAATGATTTAATTTGATTAAAAATGATTACATGGTGATTATTATGATGCATTGCCCCAAATGCCAGCACGCAGCACACGCCCGTTCCAGCCGTTATCTGAGCATCAACACCAAAGAACGCTATCATCAATGTCAGAACATCAATTGCAGTTGCACATTCAAAACTCATGAGTCGATCGCTGACATCATTGTTGAGCCAGGAACAGTTCATGCCGTTCAATTGCATCCAGACAAACACAGCCAGCAATCCCTACAGATGCACTAAAGAAAAAGCCCCGAATAAACGGGGCTTAGTTGTCGATGTGGTCAATGCGTGGACATTTAAATGAAAAAATCCATTTAATTCATATAGTTAATATCTTTTTCTAAGGCACAAAAATGTGCCTTTTTTAGTGCCTTTTTATTACTCAGCGCCGTTCAACAGTATCTGAACCTGTCAGTCTGATGTTCTCAATTGTCGACGGAGATATAAGCACGCACCAGAATAGCGCATC
>Ga0207696_1000517_pt1 | contig 32018 bp, 27 predicted proteins | sample KBSS54metaG_FD_184403 | JGI IMG/M metagenome (GOLD analysis project Ga0207696, IMG submission 184403) | Switchgrass rhizosphere microbial communities from Kellogg Biological Station, Michigan, USA - KBS S5-4 metaG (SPAdes) (version 2) | ecosystem: Host-associated > Plants > Roots > Rhizosphere >...
CCACATCTTTGCCCGTCATATCGATATAGGTCACGGTGTTGCCAAACGGCTGCACTTTCAGCACATCTTTATAAGTGATGTTACCTGCTTCAATCGAATCACGGATACCACCACCGCTCATGACGGCGAAGTCGGCACTGGTACGCGCCATTTGTGCCGCCAGTAACAGACGTGCGAGGTTAGTTTGTACAAAACGAACCTTGCTGCGATCGCCTTCCAGATGCCCGTTCACACTACCCACTTTGACATTAAGCTGCGCCTGGCCTTTATTCTGGAATGGCGTCAACAGTGAGAGCATCTGTTGGTTTTCAGGGATTTGCGGCGTATAGAGCACGCGCTCGCTTTCACCGTTATCGTAGGTGATCTTTTTCTTCAGGTTGATGGGGATTAACTGGTAATTCACCAGTTTCATCTCGCCGTTGCGGAACTCGAAATCGGCACGGCCAACGTATTTGCCCCACTCGTGAGCCTGAACAATCCAGATACCGTTTTGTTTGTCTGGCGCACACGGTGTACCCGGTACGTAATCAACCTGCTTTTTGTTTTCCGCAGCCATACACACTGGGTTTTGTGAGTGGCCGCCAACAATCATGGTCAGCGCCCCGGCAGGCAAGCTGCGAGCCATTTCCACATCGCCTGGCGCGTTGGAACCGTGCTGGCCGTTATCGTAATGGCCCATATGGGTTGCAGCGATCAGCACATCTGGTTTTTCAGTGGTTTGCAGCTCCTGAATCACCAGTTTTGCTTCATCAGCAGGTTTGCGGAATTCGATATCGGTGAAGTATTCAGGGTTACCAATTTTCGCCGTATCGTCGGTGGTTAAACCGATCACCGCAATTTTAATACCCTGAGGCTTAAAGATGGCCCACGGTTTAAACAGTCGCTCGCCGGTACTTTTCTGGTAAATATTGGCCGAAAGTAGCGGGAATTTCGCCCACTTTTCTTGTTGGCGTAACACCGTGAGCGGGTTGTCGAATTCATGGTTGCCGATAGCCATCGCATCGTAGCCAATCAGGTTCATGCCACGGAAATCGGGTTCCGCATCCTGCAAGTCGGATTCGGGAACACCAGTGTTGATGTCACCACCAGACAGCAGCAGCACACTACCTCCCTGCTCTGCCACCTCTTTACGAATACTATCCACCAGAGTTTTTTGCGCAGCCAGGCCGTACTCGGCGTGTTCGTTACGCCAAAAATGACCGTGGTGATCGTTGGTGTGCAGAATGGTGATGTTGTAGGTTTTATCTTTTTCCCATGCCAGTGCCGACGCACTGGTCAGACTGACTGCCATCAGCAGTGCCGTGGTCACCCCTTTCACTACGAACCTCATCGCAAATCTCCATATTTAATTAGTAAGCCTGGGTTTAGCATAGATTAATCATTTTTATGATTGTGACTTTATTCAGCTCACGCCTGCAGGTATGTTAGCTGAGTAATGATTTCCTACGGTTCCATCAGTGAACCGGATAATAATAAATCACTCAATATATGACAGGTACTTATGGCAATCTCGGAACAAACTCTCGCACCGCCTGAGCCTAAGAAGGCTCGCACCGCGTTCGGAATTTTAGGAGCAATCAGCCTTTCTCATTTGCTCAACGATATGATTCAGTCGCTCATTCTGGCGCTCTACCCGCTGCTACAGAGTGAGTTCTCGCTGAGTTTTGTGCAGATAGGGATGATCACGCTGACCTTCCAGGTCACCTCATCGCTTCTTCAGCCGGTGGTAGGATACTACACAGATAAATACCCGATGCCATGGTCATTGCCGATTGGCATGTGCTTCACACTTTGCGGATTGGTCATTCTGGCCCTGGCGGGTAGCTTCCCGATGGTACTACTGGCAGCAGGCCTGGTGGGCACCGGTTCTTCAGTATTCCACCCGGAATCCTCCCGTGTGGCGCGTATGGCATCCGGCGGTCGCCATGGTCTTGCGCAGTCGCTGTTCCAGGTTGGTGGCAACTTCGGTAGTTCATTAGGTCCGTTGTTGGCCGCGCTGATTATTGCTCCGTATGGTAAAGGTAACGTCGGCTGGTTTGTACTGGCTGCGCTGTTGGCGATTATTGTCTTGCTGCAAATTAGCCGCTGGTATGCCGCGCAACATCGTATGGCGAAAGGTAAGACTGCGGCTCCCGTAGTAAACCCACTGCCACGCAAAAAAGTGATTCAGGCGGTGAGTGTGTTGCTGGTGCTGATTTTCTCTAAGTACTTTTATATGGCGAGTATCAGCAGCTATTACACCTTCTATCTGATGCACAAATTTGGTTTGTCAGTACAAAACGCCCAGTTCCATCTGTTCGCCTTCTTGTTTGCAGTAGCCGCTGGAACTGTGATTGGCGGGCCTGTTGGCGATAAAATTGGCCGTAAGTATGTCATCTGGGGTTCGATTCTGGGTGTCGCGCCATTCACGCTATTCTTGCCGTACGTTTCGCTGTACTGGACAGGCATACTGACAGTAATTATCGGCTTTATTCTGGCCTCAGCATTTTCCGCTATTCTGGTTTACGCGCAAGAACTGATGCCTGGACGTATCGGTATGGTTTCCGGGCTGTTCTTCGGTTTTGCCTTTGGCATGGGCGGGCTGGGCGCTGCGATATTGGGCTTAGTGGCTGACCACACAAGTATCGAGTTAGTCTATAAAATATGTGCTTTCCTGCCACTTCTTGGCATATTGACCATATTCCTGCCTGACAATCGCCATAAGTCTTAGTTATAAGGGCCAGATAGTTTCTCTGGCCCTGCACTTCCCGCATGTTCCTCAATGTCTTTTAGAGATTAACCTTGTAAAACCCCCTTCCTGCACCCATTTTTGTCTAAATGCGCCTTTTCTTAAAAAATCACTTATTTAACACCCACACCGATTAAAAAATTGTCATAAACTAAAAGTAGAGTATTGGATCTTATTTGTTACGAAAGGAGACTGAATGCATCATGCCACCCCGCTTATCACCACCATTGTCGGAGGCCTTGTCCTGGCCTTTTTACTCGGTATGCTCGCCAACAAACTGCGAATATCGCCACTGGTGGGCTATTTGTTAGCTGGGGTATTAGCTGGCCCTTTTACGCCAGGTTTTGTCGCAGACACTAAACTGGCCCCGGAACTGGCCGAACTGGGCGTTATCTTGCTGATGTTTGGCGTTGGTTTGCATTTCTCTTTAAAGGATTTGATGGCGGTAAAGGCTATCGCCATCCCCGGAGCTATCGCCCAGATTGGTGTGGCGACGCTGCTGGGTATGGCGCTTTCATCGCTGATGGGCTGGTCATTGATGACCGGTATCGTGTTCGGCCTGTGTCTTTCCACCGCCAGTACCGTGGTGCTGTTACGGGCGCTGGAAGAGCGGCAATTAATTGACAGCCAGCGCGGGCAAATCGCGATTGGCTGGTTGATTGTTGAAGATCTGGTGATGGTGTTAACGCTGGTTCTGTTGCCCGCAGTTGCCGGAATGATGGAAAAAGGCGACGTAGGCCTGGCTTCGTTGTCACTGGATATGGGGTTGACGATAGGCAAAGTGGTGGCGTTTATCGCCATTATGCTGATTGTTGGCCGCCGTCTGGTGCCGTGGATTCTGGCACGTAGTGCTGCGACCGGTTCACGCGAGCTGTTTACGCTGGCGGTTCTCGCGCTGGCGCTGGGTATCGCTTTTGGCGCGGTTGAGCTGTTTGATGTGTCGTTTGCGCTCGGTGCGTTCTTTGCCGGGATGGTGCTCAACGAATCTGAGCTGAGCCATCGCGCCGCCCATGACACCCTGCCGCTACGCGACGCGTTCGCGGTGCTGTTTTTTGTTTCGGTCGGCATGTTATTCGACCCAATGATTCTGATTCAGGAACCGCTTGCGGTGCTGGGTACTGTCGCCATCATCGTGTTTGGTAAATCCCTGGCGGCCTTCTTCCTGGTGCGCCTGTTCGGCCACTCGCAACGCACCGCATTAACCATTGCAACAAGCCTTGCGCAGATTGGTGAGTTTGCCTTTATCCTGGCTGGGCTGGGAATGGCGCTGAATCTGTTGCCGCAGACCGGGCAAAATCTGGTGCTGGCCGGGGCGATTTTGTCGATTATGCTCAATCCAATTTTGTTTGCCATCCTTGAGCGTTATCTCGCCAAAACCGAAACGCTGGAAGAGCAGACGCTGGAAGAAGTGATTGAGGACGAGAAGCAAGTCCCGGTCGATATTTGCAATCACGCCTTGTTGGTTGGGTTTGGGCGCGTAGGGAGTTTGCTGGGCGAGAAATTAATAGCGCAAGGCATTCCACTGGTGGTGATTGAAACTTCACGTAGCCGGGTTGATGAACTGCGCGAGCGTGGGATCAGTGCGGTGTTGGGGAATGCTGCCAATGAAGAGATCATGAATCTCGCCCATCTTGGTTGCGCGCGTTGGTTGTTGTTGACCATCCCGAACGGTTACGAAGCCGGTGAAATTGTCGCGACAGCGCGAGCGAAATGCCCGGACATCGAGATTATTGCCCGCGCTCATTATGACGATGAGGTGAATTACATCACCGAACGTGGTGCCAATCAGGTCGTTATGGGTGAGCGTGAAATTGCTAATACTATGATGGGAATGCTGGATAAAGCGGTGGTGTGATTAGCGCCCTCATCCCGGCCTTCTCCCCCAGGAGAAGGAGAAAACCGGATAGTCCCCTCTCCTGGGGGAGAGGGTGAGGGCGTTTGATTAGCGATCCCAGTAAGACTCTTCGAGGCTGTCTTCACGCTCGGGCAACCCACGAGTCAGACGCGGAGAATGCTGGTTCAGCACCTGATAACTCACGCGATTGGCGTATTTACACACCTGTGCCAAAGACGAATAGGTCAGCCAGGTGAACTGGTGTTTGCTGGAATTTGGCACGTTAGAACGGTGGTAATTATTCGCTGTAATATCGTGCAGCAGTGCCGCCAGCGCACCATCACCCGCGCCATTGGTATTCATGATTTTCTCAGGCCCACCCATATATGGCGCAATGTGCGAGAAAATACGCTTCGGGTTCTGGCAATCTTTATGGCGCATCGCACGGCTAAATTCGTACTGGTTAAATTCAGCAATCGCCCCTGGCAATAGCGGATGCTGCGTAGTGCGTTTAGCAGATTCTTCAGTAAAGGCCGCCATGTACAACCCAACTGGCCCCGCGGTACATAAGACTAAATCGACCCAATCCAGCGCCTTATCGGCCGCCAACAGCGGATCGTTTTCACCAGTCAGCGCCAGCCCTTCTTCTTCGTTCATCGCCAGAATCGAGACATGCTCTTTCAGGAACGCCTGCCACCATTCTGGGTTTTCAGCGATAACGTATTTGGTGCCGAGTGTGAGTACCACCGGTACGTTGTACTTTTTCGCGTAAGCGATAGCCTGCATGGTCGCTTCCGGCATCGGCTCGCCGTCTTTGCAACGCACCAGATAGGAAGTCAGCACCAGCGCGGAGGCACCGGCAATCACCTCTTCGGGAATGCTGTCGGCGCGAAGCTGGTTCATGTGGCCAGGGCTGATGGCAAAGGTGCGTTCGCCCTGCTCACCAATCAGCGTAAAGCAGCGGCCAATCGCGCCATTCACGCCTTGCAGGTAGTTGAGATCGGTACGGCTGGAGGTGTTGCACAGATAGCGGTAGGCGTAGCTACCAATTTCGATATTGCTGCACATCACGCCCAGTAACACCGAGCGGTCATCGGCTAATACCGAATAGTTATGCATGGTGTTACCAATGGTGCCACCGGCAAACTGATGAGTAATCAGATCTTTTTTCACCAGATCCTGATATAGGGCTTCGGCCACATCATCTTCAATCACCAGCGAATGGCCAAAACTCAAACCGTAACGACGAACAAACTCGTCATCCACTTTTGCTTCAATATCCACCAGCGTTTGGTCAATCCCGACAATCCAGGAGGTGCCAGTTTCATGTTCAGGCTGAACCTGTTGCAGAAGAGGGTCGCGCGCGCTAACAGGAAAGTAGTGTTTGGATTTTCGTTTGCCGGGAAATTTCATGATGTTGTTCGAAAGGTTGCTAATCAGGCCGGAAATGGTAGCACATTAACGGCCATAAGCGGGATTAGCGATATTTATCTACCAGATTGATCATCATGGCGATGTGTGCCGGATCGTCGTTAAGCGCAGGAATATATTCATATTTGGTGCCACCCGCTTCAATGAAAACTTCACGGTTTTGTACCGCCATTTCTTCAAGCGTTTCCAGGCAATCGGCTGAAAAACCTGGGCACATCACCTGGATGTGTTTCACCCCTTTTTCCGCCAGCATCTTTAGCGTTTCGTCGGTGTACGGCATTAGCCACGGCTCGCGCCCAAAGCGTGACTGGTAAGTCATCATCACTTTTTCAGGTGGCAGTTCGAGTGCTGAAAGCAGCTCACGCGTGGTGTCGCGGCAGCGCTGCGGATAATCATCGCCTTCATTGGCATAACGCTGCGGAATGCCATGGTAGGAAAGCAGCAAAACATCCGGCTCACCGTGTTGGGCGAAAGAGTGCCTGACCGAAGCCACCAGCGCATTTATGTAGGAGGTATCTTCAGCGTAGTCGCGGATCAGCGAGATCGACGGCAGCGAGCGGTAGTCGGCAAAAATGCGCCCTAATTCATCCCACACTGCGGCGACAGTTGAGCAGGAAAATTGTGGGTATAGCGGCAACACAACGATGTGGTCGACGTGGTGGGACAAAAGTTCATCCACTGCACTTTTCAGCGATGGCGAGCCATAGCTCATGCCGAGTGCGACGGGGGTATCAGGCAGTTGTGCTGCCAGGGCAGCTTGCTGGCGACGGCTATACACCAGCAGCGGTGAGCCTTCGTCCATCCAGACAGACTGATAAAGTTTGGCTACGCGGGCAGAACGCAGCGGCAGAATCACGCCACGTAATAGCGGCCACCAGATTAAGCGCGGGGTATCCACGACACGTTTGTCGCTGAGAAACTGGCGCAAGTAGCGTTTCACCGCCGCCGGAGTGGGGGCATCAGGTGTGCCGAGGTTTGCCAGTAAGATGCCCACTTTTTCCTGATTCATTTCCACTCCTTATCAACAAATTACTGATAATTGTAACGTAAAAGTGCTTCAGGAAAACCGATTACAGCGAAAGGGCAAAATTTGGGCAAAAAAATACCAGGAACACGTCCCGGTATTTTTTGTATCAGCAATGAATTAGCCGAGGATTTTAGCCAGCTCTGCGCTAACTTCGGTCACTTTACGAGTGCCGTCGATTTTCGCATATTTGGTGTTACCGGCAGCCGCTTCTTTGCTGTAGTAAGAGATCAGCGGAGCAGTCATCTGATGGTATTCCACCAGACGCTTACGCACGGTTTCTTCTTGATCGTCTTTACGGGTGGTCAGCTCTTCGCCAGTCGCATCGTCTTTGCCTTCCACTTTTGGTGGATTGAAAGTGACGTGGTAAACGCGGCCAGATGGCGCGTGTACGCGACGGCCAACAATACGCTCAACAATCAGTTCGTCCGGTACGGCGAATTCCAGAACCACGTCCACATTGATGCCCGCTTCTTTCATCGCATCAGCTTGTGGAATAGTGCGTGGGAAACCATCAAGCAGGAAACCGTTACGGCAATCTTCCTGGGTAATACGTTCTTTAACCAGAGCGATAACCAGTTCATCTGTAACCAGTTTCCCGGCGTCCATGATGTCTTTTGCTTGTTTACCCAGCTCTGAGCCAGATTTTACTGCGGCACGCAGCATGTCACCGGTGGAGATTTGCGGAATGCCGTATTTCTCCATGATGAACTGAGCCTGAGTTCCTTTACCTGCGCCCGGAGCGCCAAGCAGAATAATACGCATTGCGTAATTCCCCATTCGTTTGGATTTTTGATTTTTTAAAGCAGAAGTTGAGACCTTACCATTAAAGGCGTATTCAGCTCAAGAATGGCGGGTATTTCGGAGTGGTTAGTTGATTAGGACGCCCTCACCCCGACCCTCTCCCCCAGGAGAGGGGGAATAATGGCGATTCCCTCTCCCAGGGGAGAGGGTTAGGGTGAGGGGAAGAACTTAGGAAGCCAGCAGCTGGTTCATACGACGGATAAACTGGTTTGGATCTTCCAGCGTACCGCGTTCAGCTAACAGCGCCTGATCAAGCAGCAACTCAACCCATTCAGCAAACTGGGTTACGTCCTGGGTATCCGCGACGCGTTTCACCAGCCCGTGATCCGGGTTCAGCTCGAAGATGTACTTCACTTCCGGCACTTCCTGGCCCGCCGCAGCAAACAGTTTTGCCATTTGCGTGCTCATGTCGTTGCTGTCGGTGGTCACAATAGCTGGCGTGTCGGTCAAACGGTGCGTCAGACGCACTTCTTTCACACGCTCGCCCAACAGGGTTTTCACACGATCAACAAACGGCTCAAGGGCTTTTTCAGCTTCTTTCGCTTCCGGAGTTTCTTCGTCGGCCATTTTTTCCAGCGACTCGTCAGTTTTGCTGACTGACTGGAACATTTTGCCGTCGAATTCGGTCAGGTAGCTCATCATCCACTCGTCGATGCGGTCAGAAAGCAGCAATACTTCGATGCCTTTCTTACGCAGCAATTCCAGATGCGGGCTGCTTTTCGCGGCTGCATAGCTGTCGGCGGTGATGTAGTAAATCTTCTCCTGCCCTTCTTTCATGCGTGACACGTACTCTTCCAGCGACACGGTTTGTGCAGCGGAATCGGTATGCGTGGTCGCAAAGCGCAGCAGTTTAGCGATAGCTTCCTGGTTGGCGTTGTCTTCAGCAGGGCCTTCTTTCAGCACCAGGCCGAAGTTTTTCCAGAAGGTCTGGTATTTTTCGCTGTCGTCTTTCGCCAGTTTTTCCAGCATCTGCAATACGCGTTTGGTCAGCGCGCTACGCAGGTTTTGCGTTACGCGGCTGTCTTGCAGAATTTCACGCGATACGTTCAGCGGCAGGTCGTTGGAATCTATCAGACCGCGCACGAAACGCAGGTAGTTCGGCATGAACTGTTCAGCATCGTCCATGATGAATACGCGCTGCACGTACAGTTTCAGGCCGTGTTTATGGTCACGGTTCCACATGTCCCAAGGAGCCTGGGATGGGATGTACAGCAGGCTGGTGTACTCTTGTTTCCCTTCCACACGGTTGTGGCTGTATGCCAGCGGGTCGGTGAAGTCATGCGCTACATGCTTGTAGAACTCGTTGTACTCTTCGTCTTTAATTTCAGACTTGCTACGAGTCCACAAAGCCTGAGCTTTGTTGATTTTTTCCCAGCCGAGAATGGTTTCGCCGTCTTTTTCTTCACGGGTTTCAATCTCAACCGGTAAGGCGATGTGGTCGGAATATTTGCCGATAACATTGCGCACACGCCAGTCGTCGAGGAACTCGTCTTCACCTTCGCGCAGGTGCAGGGTAATTTCAGTCCCGCGATCGGCTTTAGTGATATCCGCGACGGTATATTCACCCGCACCTTCAGACTCCCAGAACACCGCTTGATCGGCTGGAACACCAGCCGCACGGGTGCGCACGGTGACTTTATCAGCCACGATAAACGCAGAGTAGAAGCCGACACCAAACTGGCCAATCAGTTGGCTATCTTTCGCCTGGTCAGAACCCATAGATTCCAGGAACGCTTTGGTCCCGGATTTTGCGATGGTCCCGAGGTGATCAATGGCTTCGTCACGTGTCATACCGATGCCGTTATCGGCAATCGTCAGGGTGCGTTTTTCTTTATCGAAAGAGACACGCACGCGCAGTTCGCCGTCACCTTCATACAAGTCAGCATGAGACAGCGCGCGGAAGCGCAGTTTGTCTGCCGCATCAGAGGCGTTGGAGATCAGCTCACGCAGGAAAATTTCTTTATTTGAATAGAGGGAGTGGATCATCAGGTGCAGAAGTTGTTTCACTTCGGACTGGAAGCCACGAGTCTCTTGTCCTTTCATGGTCATTGATACCTCAACAAAATACATAGGGGTGATGAAAACGTTGAGGGTGATATGAGGATAGAAACGGAGGTTTTCAAGCGGGGAGCCTAATAAACTCCCCACAAGTGATTAAAAAACAATCTTGTGGCGGCCCGCTAAAGAATGTGAAAGCGTGGTGCCATCGACCATTTCCAGCTCGCCACCAACCGGCACCCCATGCGCGATTCGGCTGGCATCAACACCATATTGCCCACACAATTCAGCAATGTAGTTTGCAGTGGCTTCACCTTCAACCGTTGGGTTGGTCGCGAGGATCAGCTCTTTGATAGTCTCGCGCTCAAGGCGCTGTTCCAGCCTGTCGAGGCCGATGTCTTGCGGGCCGATACCGTCGAGCGGGGACAGATGCCCCATCAGCACAAAATAGCGCCCGGAAAACTGGCCGGTCGCTTCAATAGCGTGAATATCCGCCGGGGTTTCCACCACGCAAATCTGGCCATTTTCCTGGCGGCGTGGGTTGGCGCAAATGGCGCAGATTTCTTGTTCGGTAAAGGTACGGCAATCCGCACAGTGCCCAATTTCGGACATTGCGCGCGTTAATGCTTGAGCCAGACGCATCCCACCACTGCGGTCACGTTGCAGTAGCGCAAACGCCATACGTTGGGCAGACTTCGGGCCAACACCTGGCAGGCAGCGCAGGGATTCCATAAGGGCAGTAAGTAAAGGACTGGTTTGCATCGCTCAGACTTCTGAAAAAAGAGTGGGACATAGCCTAACATTAGCCCGGAGCAAGGGGATAGAAAAAGATATTCCCCCTGCGCGATGTCTCGCAAAGGGGGAAATATATTAAGCGCGCTGGGAGTCGAGTTGCTCTTGATTACTCACCACATCTTGCGCTTTCTGGTAGCTTTCCATCAGCAAGCCGTACTCAATGAATACGCCGCCCCACAGATTTGCCCAGTCCATCGCATCGTCGCGATTCCAGGTATGCTGGATTTCAGCAACAACCGCTGCGGTATCCATCGGCACCACTCCAGCCTGAACCACTCGCGCCAAAGTCACTTCCTGCGCCATTTTGGAATAAGTGCCTGAAGCATCAATCACCGCAAAGACTTTGAAACCTTCCGCCACAGCACTGATGGCCGGGAACGCCATGCACACGCTGGTCACGGTACCGGCAATAATCAGAGTTTTGCGACCTGTCGCTTTAACAGCGGCGACGAAATCCGGATTGTCCCAGGCGTTGATTTCGCCTTTACGCGGCACATATTGCGCATGGGGAGCGTACTGGTGAATCTCAGGAATCAGCGGGCCGTTCGGGCCTTGTGGTACGGAAGCGGTGGTGATGACCGGAATATTGGCCAGCGTCGCAACTTTGGCCAGCACCGTGGCGTGAGTGCGTAAAGTCGGCATTGGCATATCGTGGACCAACTGGAACAAACCGCTCTGGTGGTCGATGAGCAGCATGACCGCGTCGTTGGCATCGATGGTCGGGATTTGTCCGTTAAAATTTGCAGGTGCCATGTTTATATCCTCTTTGCTATCTGAATAAACTGCTGAAAATTAACGGCTACCGGAACGATAGCCGTTTGAGTTTGTTAAACTTTCTGACCAAATTTGCCCTGATTAAAATCGTCAATGGCCTCTTTGATTTCCTCACGGGTGTTCATCACAAACGGCCCGTAACCGACCACTGGCTCGTTTAGTGGCTCACCGCTCAACATCAACACGACGGCGTCGTTATTGGCTTCCAGGGTGACGGTTTCGCCTTTCGCGTCCAGCACCACCAGTTGCGCTTCACGTGCCACTTCCTGACCATTGACCTGCACGGTGCCTTTAAGCACCACCAGTGCGGTGTTCCAGCCATCAGGCAGCGTCAGTTGGGTGGTGCTGTGCGCATTAAGCCGCATATCCAGCACACGCAATGGTGAAAAGGTGTGTGCCGGGCCTTTTGCACCAGCCATTTCACCGGCGATAACCCGCACCTGGCCGGCGTTATCCGGCAATGTCACCACCGGAATGTCCGCATCGGTAATCGACTGGTAGTTCGGTGGCGTTGATTTGTCTTTGGCTGGCAAATTGACCCACAGCTGAACCATTTCCAGCGTACCGCCCTGCTCGCTGAATGCCGGCGAGTGAAACTCTTCATGCAGAATGCCGCTACCGGCGGTCATCCACTGCACGTCGCCTGGGCCAATTACCCCGCCGCTGCCGGTGGAGTCGCGGTGTGCCACTTCGCCTTTGTAAACGATGGTGACGGTTTCAAAACCGCGATGCGGGTGGACGTCTACACCGCGTTGCCCTTTATTGCTCGGTTTAAAGTCTGCCGGACCTGCGTAATCCAACAGCAAGAATGGGCTGAGCTGTTTTTCGAATTTTGAGTAAGAAAACAGTGAGCGAACCGGGAAGCCATCACCCACCCAGTGGGACGCCGGTGCTGAATAAACGCCAAGAATTGATTTCATCGTTATCTCCATTGAGTGTCGATTTCTGTTGAGATAAAGCTTACTCATAAGACGAAAGCCGCGGTAGACTCTGAAAATGAACTCAGTGTTCCATATACAGGACAATAGCCATGCAGGACCTCAACGATCTGTGGTACTTCGTGCAAGTGGTGGATAACGGCGGTTTTTCTCCGGCGAGCCGCGTTATCGGTATTCCCAAATCGCGCCTGAGTCGGCGTATTGCTTTGCTGGAAGAAAGCCTGGAAACCCGCCTGATTCAGCGTTCAACGCGCAGTTTCACGGTGACCGAAGCCGGGCAGATTTTTTATCGCCATTGCAAAGCGATGATTATTGAAGCCGAAGCGGCACAGGAAGCCATCAACACACTGCGTGCCGAGCCGCGCGGGCTGATTCGCCTGACCTGCCCGGTTGCTTTGCTGCATGTGCATATCGGCGACATGCTGGCGCGATTTATGACGCTGTATCCGCAGGTAACGGTGCAGCTTGAAGAGACTAATCGCCAGGTTGATGTGCTGAATGAGAATGTCGATTTAGCGGTGCGGGTGCGCCCGTTGCCGCTGGATGACAGCGATCTGGTGATGCGTAAATTGGCCGATCGCGGCATGTGCCTGGTCGCCAGCCCCGAGTTAGTCGCGCGTTTTTCCCAGCCGAAGTCGCCGGCCGATCTTCAACACTGGCCGAGCCTGGCGTTATCCAAACCACAGCAGGTTTACCGCTGGTGTCTGTTTGGCCCGGATAATCAGGAAGTGACGCTGCACCATACTCCGCGTTTTGTGACCACCGATATGATTGCGTTACGCGCCGCCGCGCTGGCGGGTGTGGGAATTGTTCAGTTGCCGATGTTGATGATTCACAAGCAAATCGCAGAGGGAACTTTGGTGCATTTGTTACCGGACTGGCGGGCAAGACGGGAGGTGATACATTTGGTGTTTCCTTCACGGCGCGGTCAGTTACCGGCGGTCAGGGCATTGATTGATTTTCTGGTGGAGAGTTATGCGGCGTTCGAGGAAGAGTGAGAATGTCATGTCGGGTGACGCTGCGCTTACCCGACCTACAAAAGACAAACAGTGTCAATCGTAGGGCGGATAAGCGCATGCGTCATCCGCCAAACTGATCAGAATGGCATTTTGAAGCCTGGTGGCAACTGCATCCCGCTGGAAACACCCGCCATTTTCTCTTTCTGCGCTTCGCCAATACGGCGTGCGGCATCGTTGAAGGCTGCAGCAACCAGGTCTTCAACCATTTCTTTGTCATCTTCCATCAGGCTTGGATCGATTTCCACGCGACGGCAGTTGTGAGCACCGTTGATGGTCACTTTCACCAGACCCGCGCCAGATTCGCCAGTGACTTCCATTTGGGCGATTTCTTCCTGAACCTGGGCCATTTTTTCCTGCATCTGCTGGGCTTGCTTCATGATGTTGCCCAGACCGCCTTTTCCAAACATAGTCTTCTCTCTTTTGCTCGGGCCGTTAATCGTACGTAACGATTAACGGCTATCAGGGTTTACAACAAACCGGTGTCACCAGCCTGTCAAATAGGTCGAATACTGTCTTCATCCAGTTCTGCATCAAAAAAACGACGCAGCGTTTGGATATTGTTGTCAGTAGTCATAGATTCCCGCGCTTGTGCCAGCTTCTCTTCGTAGATAGCCTGGCGCCACTCCAGCGGGGTGCGTTGTGCAAGATTATCATCTTCAATAATAGTCAGCTCAACAGTTTCGCCGCTAAAAGTACTCATTGCGTCAGACAGTGTTTGCTGTGCCGACGGTGAGTTCAAATGGCGTAATGCAGGGCGCAAGTGCAAACAAACGCGGTTGCCGTCCTGCTCTTTCCAGGCATTTAGCGCCAGTTGTTGCACTAACTTCGGCAATACGAGTTGGCTAATTTCCGCCGCCCAACTGTCACGTTCAATGGCTTCCTGCGCCAGCTTCAATGCGAGCTCTGGTGTTTTCTCATGCTCCATCGCGCGCTTTAATGCTTTTGGAGTGGCAACCGGCTCTTCGACAACCTCAGAAACGTTCTGCGACTTCCAGCGATACGCCTCCGGCTTCTCGACTTTCTCTTCGGTTACCGCAGCGGGCCGGGACTGGATACGATCGGTGACTGATGCCAGACGTTCCAGGGCAGTACTCTTTGCCGGCCGCGCTTGATTTGGCGCTGCCGGCTCACTCTTTTTTGCTTTGTTGGCTCCCTGCTGGCGCATTAACTGTGTTCGCGCTTGCAGCACCTGGCTTGTGGTGTCCGGCAACGGGGTTTCATTTTGCCGTGGCGGAGGTGACGCTTGTTGCCGAACCGGAACCGGGTTGATGACCGGAATACTCGGAGCCTGACGCGGTTGTTCTGGTTCCGGTAAAGGTTTTCTCGGATGGAATGCCAGCGCGCGCAGCAGTGTCATCTCAATGCCCATGCGGCGGTCGGGAGCCCAGGAAAGCTCTTTGCGACCAATCAGCAAGGTTTGGTAATAAAGTTGTACTTCAGCAGGCGGCACCACGCGCGCCAGCTCACGCATACGCTGTTCGATGGCCGCCATGTCGCTGCCCAATGCGGCAGGAGACAATTGCACCATCGCCACACGGTGCAGCAAGCCGAGCATTTCCACCAGCAACGCTTCCCACTCAATTCCGCGACTTGCGGCATCGTTAAGCAAGCTCATCACGCGCTCGCCATCTGCCTGCACCATCGCTTCTATCAGCGCCAGAGCCTGGTCGTCGTCCAGCGTGCCGAGCATGGTGCTAACAGCCGCAGTGGTCACTTGCCCATCGCCGCTGGCAATTGCCTGGTCGGTAAGACTTAGCGCATCACGCAGGCTGCCATCTGCGGCACGGGCCAACAGTTGCAAAGCGCGAGTTTCGCTGGGGACTTTTTCTTCGCCAAGAATGTATTCCAGCTGATGGCGGATTTGTTCGACATCCAGCGCTTTCAGGTGGAATTGCAGGCAGCGAGAAAGAATAGTGACCGGCAGTTTTTGTGGATCGGTGGTCGCCAGCAAGAATTTGACATGCGAAGGTGGCTCTTCCAGCGTCTTCAACAGGGCGTTGAAGCTGTGGCGAGAGAGCATGTGGACTTCATCGATTAAATAGACTTTGAAGCGGCCACGCGCCGGTGCGTACTGAACGTTGTCCAGCAAGTCACGGGTGTCTTCGACTTTGGTACGCGAGGCGGCGTCAATCTCAATGAGATCAACAAAGCGCCCCTGCTCAATTTCGCGGCAGTTATCGCAAACACCACAAGGCGTGGCGGTAATGCCTGTTTCACAATTTAACCCTTTCGCCAGCAAGCGAGCGATGGACGTTTTCCCCACGCCGCGCGTCCCTGAAAAGAGATAGGCGTGGTGGATTCGGCCCATGGATAAGCCATTAGCCAGCGCAGTCAACACGTGTTGCTGGCCGACAACATCAGCAAAAGTTTGTGGCCGCCATTTGCGGGCTAAGACCTGGTAGCTCATTCGAGATAGGCTCTACATCGCGGGTGTGAATTCAGGGGGTAATGCTAACATAAGCCTCACCCATCGGGCGAGGCTTCTATACCCATCCTCCTTCAAGCTGCAGGGGTGTTGGCTGCATACGCTCATCCCAGTCACTTACTCAAGTAAGCTCCATGGGATTAATGAGAGACTCCTGTCTCTCACCGGAGGCCAGCCTTCGGCTGGTCAAATTCGTTCCCGACGAATTTGTCTCGTCCTTGCCGCCTACCTGCAACTCGAATGCTAACGGGTATAATTTGGGGAATACGGAGGCAGGACTCAGTGGCCAGGGAACAGTACGAGGCTGTAGCTTTTCACGCCCATTTTTTCCAGACGTTGCTCACCACCAATATCAAACAGATTGATGATAAACGCAGCGTCGGTCACTTCACCACCCAGACGGCGGATCAGCTTAACGGTCGCTTCAATGGTGCCACCGGTTGCCAGCAGATCGTCAACCACCAGAACTTTGTCACCAGGCTGGATCGCATCAACGTGGATTTCCAGTTGATCGGTGCCGTATTCCAGTTCGTAGTTTTCAGCGATGGTTTCACGCGGCAGTTTACCTGGCTTGCGTACTGGCACAAAGCCCACGCCTAATTCCAGCGCAACCGGTGCGCCGAACAGAAAACCACGCGCTTCAGTGCCCACCACTTTGGTGATACCGGCATCTTTAAAGCGTGAAACTAAGAGTTCAATGCTGGTGGCGTAGGCTTTCGGATCTTCAAGCAAGCTGGTAACGTCACGGAATAAGATCCCAGGCTTTGGGTAGTCTGGAATGCTTTTGATGCTGTTTTTCAGATATTCAAGCTGCTGCGCAGTCGCGGTCATAATTAATGCCTGCTAAAAACATGGTTCTAACAAAGCACGAGACTACTTATTAAACAGTCATACCGTGCTCGAAAACGGTCGAATTTACTGGCTGGCATCAACAATTGCAACCACTGCAAATGCGGATTATGGCTTTTGTTGCTTTTCGTCAATGACCGGCATGCGCCACATAAAGAACAGCAGTGCGCACATCATCATCAGTAAGAGTAGTCTGACCCAAAGAATGTTGACCAGATAAAGGGAGACAGCAAAGGTGATAACAATAAAAATCAATGCTCTGGGTTTCGCTCCCGGTGGTAGCGCACGATGTTCTTGCCAGTGACGAATGTAACTACCAAACCACGAACGATACAGCAGCCAGTGATGAAAGCGCGGCGATGAACGGGCGAAGCACCAGGCCGCCAGCAGTAAAAATGGGGTGGTAGGCAGCAAAGGCAACACCACACCCAGCGTCGCAAGGACTACCGCCAGCCAACCGATGATGATTAAAATGGTCCGTTTCATTCATTCCTTAAATTTAAACACCTGCAACACTGGAGAGCCATTTTGTGAAAACCGCTTCGCTGTTACAAGCCCTGGATGTTCGCGTCGCGGATCTCGCCCAAGCCATTGCGCCCATTTCGTTGCAACGCGCCTCTCAGGCCCGCTTCGATCGTAATTTATTTTCCACTCACAGCACACAACTTAAAGATTATCTGAGCGAAGTTCAGGCTAATCTCGCACAATTACAGCTTAGCGTGAAAGTCGGAAAAGCAGATCAAGTGGCGTATCTTGCCGAAAAACTGGTGGCGCAAATTGCCGCTTTGCAGCGTGAACTGGCGACGTTGCAGATGCGCAAAAACGATCCCCAACCGCCGGTGGTTGAAAACCTGTATGAGAAACTCTCCACTCATCAGGATTATGAACGCCGTCTGCAAACGATGATTAGCGATCGTGACAGCCAACTTGCGATTCAAACGACGCTCGTTGGGCAACAAAAGATCCAGAAAGAAATCGCGGCTCTTGAAGGCCGCCTGCAACGCTGCCGCCAGGCGATTACGCGAATTGAACGTGCGATTGAACGGCGGGAACGTGGGCTAAGCTAATCACAGCCACTAAATTGGTGTTGTAGGGTGGATAAGCGATAGCGTCATCCACCACCTGCGCTGGTTGCGTCGGATGGCGCTGCGCTTAGCCGACCTACGAAAAAGGTTTCGTCAGCCGTCTCTTTTTATTTCGCAAATTACGGGTTAATACAATGTCGCTGGAAAATGCACCAGATGAAGTGAAACTGGCTGTCGATTTGATAATGCTGCTGGAAGAACATGAAGTCCCGACGGAAACCGCGCTTGCTGCGTTAGAGATTGTCCGTCAGGATTTTTTGCGTAAGCGGGAAGAAAGCACCTCCCGCTAATTTTTACTGCACCGGGACGATGCCGCCGTTCGATTTACCGTTGTTATCGCGTTTCACTTCTGTCAGTTCATCGCCTTTGTCATTACGCAGATGCACTTCGAGTTGGTTGAAGGCGATGTTAATGCCATTTTCACGGCACAGACGATCGATGGTCCGATTCAGTTCATCAACCGTATAACTACGATCGCGCAGTTCGCGCACATACAGGCGCAATTCATGATCCAGCGTGCTGGCCCCGAAGGTAGTGAAGAACACGGTCGGTTCAGGATCGTGCATCACTTTCGGATGTTCATGAGCGGCTTTCAGTAAGATTTCACGCACTTTATCCAGATCCGATCCGTAAGCAACGCCAAGGCGGATAACCACGCGCGTGATGGTGTCGGACAGCGACCAGTTGATCAAACGTTCGGTCACAAAGGCTTTGTTCGGGATGATCACTTCTTTCCTGTCGAAGTCAGTGATGGTGGTGGCACGAATACGAATCTTGCTGACGCTGCCCGAGAAGGTGCCGATGGTTACGGTATCGCCGATACGCACCGGGCGCTCAAACAGGATAATCAAGCCGGAAACAAAGTTACCGAATATCTCCTGCAAACCGAAGCCCAGGCCGACTGATAACGCCGCTGCCAGCCATTGCAATTTATCCCACGACACACCGAGCGAACCAAAGATGGTCATCGCACCAGCGCCAATAATCACATAATTAAGAATAGTAGTGATGGCGTAAGAAGCGCCCTGGCGCATCTTCAGACGCGAGAGCACCAACACTTCCAGCAAACCCGGTAAGTTGCGTATCAGTACCCAGGCAATGGCGAAGGCAATCACCGCAAATAACAAGCTGCCCATGGTGACGTTTTTCACCACCGCGGCCCCCGCTTCAGTGCCGTTGTAGCTCCAAAGCTGGATGCTGTCGAGATAACCGAATACCCCAAACAAGTCTGACCAAATGGTGTAGAAGAAGATGGCAAATAGCGCAAACAGCGCAATGATCGCCAGGCGCATGGTTTGCTGGTTGATTTGATCCAGAGCCAACGGCGGTTCTTCTACCGGCTCGCCCCCTTCAGCCCCCTCTCTCACCAGGTTTTCACGGCGCAACACGGCGCGACGATAAGCCATACGGCGCGCCGTCACACTTAGCCCACGCAGTACGGTCTGGTAAACCAGGTTCCAGATAAGCACCAGGTAGATGGTTTCAATCCAGCGGCCGGCAAGGCGCAACGTGGTATAGAAGTACCCCATCGCCGTCAGCACAATTAACACCGCAGGCACCACCCCCATCACCGTAACGGTAAAGAGCTGCATAGTATGGTTATTTTTGTTGCGCCAGTTTTCACGGCACATTGGGAAGACAAATGCAGTGATCAGCAACAGGTTGAAGAAGATTAACAACTGACCAAACGCATCTTCCACGAGGTGCAGCGGCGAACGCTCGCCCAACACCGACCAAAACAGCAACGGCATGAGTGCAAAGCCAATGCGCACTAATTGGCGGCGATAATGGCTACACAGTTGTGGGGGCATATTAAAGTGGCGAACCGCAACACCATCGCTCGACAACACTTTGTAGGTCAGGCCAAAAACAATCCAGAACAGGGAAAGCTTTTTACAAAACGCCAGTATCGATTCGCTGATATTCAGGTCAATGCCAGCAAATACTAAGCCGATGGCATAGATGATAAGCGCCCCCGGTAAGACTTTCACCAGGGTCAACGCAATGGCTTTCGGGGTCAGCATTTGGCTGTCGTTACGCAGTTGCCCCACTCGACTTGCCTGCTTCTCCAGATAGCGGTCGATTGCTTTAAAGCGCCAGCGAATCACCCCTGCCAACAGCAATGCGGGAATCATCAACAAGAGAATCGCGAGAATTTTAAACGAGCTTTCCGCTCCATTAAAATTGATATGGCTGTTTTTAAACTGATCGCGTAACGAAGAAGGCAACGATTTCAGCCAGTCCCAGTCCATCGGCTTATTACTGGTGACCCAAAAAATCTGCTCGGTCAGAATTTGGTCGAGGGATTTGGTCACGTTTTGCAATTGCTGTTTATTATTCTGCAGGTTGATTGCCAGCATTAGCTGCATGCCGAGCTGTTTATTCAACTGGTCGAGTAATTCGCGGCGCGTATCCAGAACCTGTAACAGTGCATCGTGAACGTCAGGCGTGACTTCAGCGCTGTGCCCTTCTTCAATTTTCGCCACCATTTCGTCAGGCTGGAATAGCGCGTCACGCTGCTGATTGATATCAAACTGCTCGAGGCGAATATCCGCAATACGGTTGGTCAGGTCTTCTGTGTCTTCCGCTGAAGGCATGTTCTGTTGTTGCTGCTGATACAAAATGCGCGATAACAGCAAGCTGCCTTTCAGGACGGCGATTTGCTCTTTCAGATTGCGTTCCGATTGCACCGCACGATCCAGCGTGTTTTTGATGCGGATACTCGGCGGCACCATCTCATTGGCTCGCTCGGTGGCATCGATCAACCGCTGACTTAATTGGTGGTTAATATCCAGCTCTTGTTTCACCAACGGGTTTTGCTGAATTTTAACCGTGTCTTCGGAGTCGATGGCTTCTTGCGCGGTCTGCTGGGTTAGCGTCAGACGCTTGCTGCTGACTGCCTTTTGTAACAGCTGCAGCGTGTGTTCCATCTGGTTGATATGGGCGTTGGTGTAATCACGTTGTTTTTGCAGGGTATCTTGCAACAGCGTGTTGCCTTTCAGGCTGTCACGTTGCTGGTCGAGTTGCGCATTCAGTAACGCCTGCTGCGCCAGTAATAAGGTTTGCTGGCTGGGGCGTAATTCTGCTGCACCGGGTGCGACACCATTCAGCCGGTTACGGATGGTTTCGAGTTGCGCCGACGCGGCCATCATCGCATTCTGCACACGTTCTGGCTGCGTTTGCAGCGAAATCAGTTGGCTGTTCCAGGTGGCTAAATCGCTCTGTGAATTCTGTAAATCCGTCATCAAATCATTCAGGCGAGATTCGAGCTGGCGTAAGTTCAGCGCTTCAATTTCGGCCTCTTCATTGGCCTGGTTATCTCGCTGATTCTTTATCTCATTTAAAGCATCGGTGGCTTTGCGCAGCGTTTTTGGTGCTTCAGTGATCTGCTGATGCAGTTTTGCCGCTTCATCCTTGACCCGGTCAATTTTGTCCAACACCTCAAGTGTTTCATTGAGATCTTGCTGGGTGAGTTTGTCATTAGGTGACAGCGTCTTTTGCTTATTAAGCGCAGTTAGCTGGTTTTGAATTTCATCGCGGCTCGGGAGATCGCTGCTGTTATTTTTCGCCCAAACTGGCTGCGCCAGCAGGCAAAACAGGCTCATAAAAGCGATAAGTAAAAACCGTGCAGATAAGCGACGCGAATACAGTGAACACAAGAATTGCGGCATAGTTTGACAGTGTTTGAGAACAGGCCGAAAGGATGGCGAGTTAAAGACGAAATACGAGCGCTCAGATTAGCACGTCTTGTCAAAAAATCCTTGGTCAACTCGCTTCGGAATTGCCCTAATAAGCATATTTTTAGTGTGGAGTATTTCTCAGGGTTGGGCAGGTCTGAAACATTTCTATCAAAATAGCGATGTAGTCTTCGGCCTGGCCGTGGAGATCAAAGCTATCTGGCGCAACCAGCCAATTTTCGATGAGGCCAGTGATATAACTGCGCATCAGAATAACCGCGACAGGGATACGTAAACCCTTTGGCAACATTTCTGCATCAATACAACGCTGCAAACTGCTCTCGATTCTTTCGTTTCCTTCGAGATGAAGTTTGCGTCTGGCCTGTTGTAATACCGCAAGTTCTCCAACAAATTCACATTTATGGAAGATGATTTCCGTCATTAAACGACGACGTTCTTCAGTGACAGTTGCTTGTAATATGTAAATTAATAACTCTCTTACAACAGAAAGTGGATCGTCAGGAAATTTTGCCTGATACTCAGTCTCTAAATCACCAATACTGGATTCAGTTAGCTCCCAGATTTCATTAAACAAATCCGACTTATTTTTGAAATGCCAATAAATTGCACCACGGGTGACGCCTGCCGCTTTAGCAATATCTGCCAGCGAAGTTGATGAAACACCGTGTTGAGAAAACAAGCGGATTGCCACATCAAGAAGATGCTGACGAGTCTCAAGAGCTTGTTGTTTGGTTTTTCGTGCCATAAGTGGGTGAAAGTAAGGTGGTTAGATTTACATACATTTGTGAATGTATGTACCATAGCACGACGATAATATAAACGCAGCAATGGGTTTGTGGACATTTGATCCATTGAACAACTTTGAAATCGGACACTCGAGGTTTACATATGAACAAAAACAGAGGGTTTACGCCTCTGGCGGCCGTTCTGATGCTTTCAGGCAGCTTAGTGCTTACAGGATGTAATGACAAAGATACACAAAAGAGTGCGCCGCATACCCCTGAAGTGGGTGTCGTCACGCTAAAAAGTGCTCCTTTGCAGATAACCACAGAGCTTCCAGGCCGTACAAGTGCTTATCGTATTGCAGAAGTTCGCCCGCAAGTCAGTGGCATCATTCTGAAACGTAACTTCGTAGAGGGAAGTGAAATTCAGGCTGGTGTGTCGCTGTACCAAATTGACCCAGCTACCTATCAGGCCGCATATGACAGCGCCAAAGGCGACCTCGCGAAAGCACAGGCGAGTGCAAATATTGCTCAGCTGACGCTGAAACGTTATGCGAAGCTTTTGGGTACTAAGTACATCAGTCAACAAGACTACGACACCGCTCTTGCCGATTCTCAACAGGCAAATGCGGCAGTTGTTGCTGCTAAAGCCGCTGTTGAATCTGCACGCATTAACCTGGCTTATACCAAAGTGACTTCACCAATTAGTGGTCGCATCGGTAAGTCTTCTGTTACTGAAGGCGCGCTGGTAACGGGAGCCCAGGCCACCGCTATGGCGACCGTACAACAGCTTGATCCTATCTACGTGGATGTCACCCAGTCCAGCAACGATTTCTTGCGCCTTAAGCAAGAGTTGGCTGACGGCAAACTGAAGCAAGAAAACGGCAAAGCGAAAGTCAAATTAGTCACTAACGACGGTATTACATTCCCGCAAGAAGGCTCTTTAGAGTTTTCTGATGTGACAGTTGACCAGAGCACCGGCTCTATCACTCTGCGTGCCATCTTCCCTAACCCAGATAAAACGCTGCTTCCGGGCATGTTTGTCCGCGCACAACTGGAAGAAGGTACTAATCCAAACGCACTGCTCGTTCCGCAACAAGGTGTCACTCGTACACCGCGTGGTGATGCTTCCGCCCTGGTCATTGGCAAAGATGACAAAGTAGAAGTTCGCGATATCACAGCAGCTCAGGCTATCGGCGATAAATGGCTGGTTACCAGTGGGTTGAAGGATGGCGATCGCGTAATTGTGACCGGTTTGCAAAAAGTGAAACCCGGTGTTCAGGTGAAAGCGCAGGAAGTAGCGGCAGATGATAAAGGTCAGAATCAAGCAGCCGCTGGCACTCAGTCTGAACAAACGAAGTCTTAACTTAAACAGGAGACGTTAAGACATGGCTAAGTTTTTTATCGATCGCCCGATTTTTGCCTGGGTAATCGCCATCATTATTATGTTGGCGGGCGGGCTTGCGATCATGAAATTGCCTATCGCGCAATATCCAACCATTGCGCCACCGGCGATTTCGATCTCAGCAAACTATCCAGGTGCAGATGCGAAGACGGTACAGGATACCGTGACACAGGTTATCGAACAGAACATGAACGGTATCGACAACCTGCTGTACATGTCCTCTTCCAGTGATTCCTCTGGTTCTGTCACCATCACCATTACCTTTGATTCTGGTACTGACGCGGATATCGCCCAGGTACAGGTTCAGAACAAACTGCAACTTGCGATGCCGCTACTTCCTCAAGAAGTACAGCAACAAGGTGTTAGCGTTGAGAAGTCTTCCAGTAACTTCCTGATGGTTCTCGGTTTGATCAACACCGATGGCTCCATGACCCAGGAAGATATTTCGGACTACGTTGGCGCAACCATTAAAGACCCTATCAGCCGTACTCGTGGTGTCGGTGATGTTCAGCTGTTTGGTGCTCAGTACGCGATGCGTATCTGGATGGATCCGAACAAACTGAACAACTACCAACTCACGCCGGTCGATATTATCAATGCTATTAAAGCGCAGAACGCCCAGGTAGCAGCAGGTCAGTTAGGTGGTACGCCACCGGTTAAAGGTCAGCAACTTAACGCCTCAATCATAGCTCAGACCCGTTTGAAATCTGCCGATGAGTTCAGCAAAATTCTGCTGAAAGTGAATCAAGATGGCTCACGAGTTCTGCTCAAAGATGTGGCAAAAGTTGAGTTGGGCGGCGAGAACTATAACGTTGTTGCACGTTACAACGGCCAACCGGCTTCTGGTTTAGGTATCAAACTGGCAACCGGTGCTAACGCACTGGATACAGCTGATGCGGTACGTGCCACTGTGGCAAAACTGCAGCCATTTTTCCCGGCTGGCCTAAAAGTGGTTTATCCGTATGACACCACGCCATTCGTTAAAATCTCTATCAAAGAGGTAGTCAAAACTCTCGTTGAAGCCATCGTGCTGGTGTTCCTGGTAATGTATCTGTTCTTACAGAACTTCCGCGCCACATTGATTCCAACGATTGCCGTGCCGGTGGTATTGCTGGGGACGTTCGCTATCCTTTCCATCTTTGGCTATTCGATAAACACCCTAACGATGTTCGGGATGGTGCTTGCGATAGGCCTGTTGGTTGATGACGCCATCGTGGTAGTAGAAAACGTTGAGCGTGTGATGGTGGAAGAAGGGTTGCCACCGAAAGAAGCCACACGCAAATCGATGGAGCAGATTCAGGGCGCTCTGGTCGGGATCGCGATGGTTCTGTCAGCGGTATTTATACCGATGGCATTCTTCGGCGGTTCTACAGGGGCAATCTATCGTCAGTTCTCCATTACCATCGTATCGGCAATGGTGCTTTCTGTACTGGTAGCACTGATTCTGACACCAGCACTCTGCGCCACTTTGCTCAAGCCGGTCGCTAAAGGTGAAAGCCATGCGAAGAAAGGCTTCTTCGGCTGGTTTAACAACATGTTCGATAAGAGCACGCATCATTATACCGACAGTGTCGGTAACATCTTGCGTAGCACCGGTCGTTACCTGGTGTTGTATCTGCTGATTGTGGTGGGTATGGCGTTCCTGTTTGTTCGTCTGCCAAGTTCCTTCTTGCCAGAAGAAGACCAGGGCGTATTCCTGACTATGGCTCAGTTGCCTGCAGGTGCGACACAAGAACGTACCCAAGCCGTTCTTGATGAGGTGAGCAAGTATTACCTCGAAAAAGAGAAAGACAACGTTAACTCGGTATTTACCGTTAACGGCTTTGGCTTCTCAGGCCAGGGGCAGAATACCGGTCTGGCATTCGTTTCCTTGAAAGATTGGGATGAGCGCCCTGGTGAAGAGAACAAGGTTCCGGCGATTGCTGCTCGCGCCAGTGCCCAATTCTCGAAAATCAAAGATGCCATCGTGTTCGCATTTAACCTGCCAGCGATCGTAGAACTGGGTACCGCAACGGGCTTCGACTTCCAGTTGATTGACCAGGCGAACCTTGGACACGAAAAACTGACTCAGGCGCGTAACCAGTTGTTTGGTGAAGTCGCTAAACACTCAGACCTGTTAGTGGGCGTGCGTCCAAACGGTCTGGAAGATACGCCGCAGTTTAAAGTCGATATCGACCAGGAAAAAGCGCAAGCATTGGGTGTTTCTATCAGCGACATCAACACCACTCTGGGTGCTGCATGGGGCGGTAGTTACGTAAACGACTTCATCGACCGTGGTCGTGTGAAGAAAGTTTACCTGATGGCTGATGCTCCATTCCGTATGCTACCAAGCGATATCAACGACTGGTATGTGCGCGGTTCTACCGGCCAGATGGTACCATTCTCAGCGTTCTCTACCGCGCACTGGGAATACGGTTCACCACGTCTGGAACGTTACAATGGCTTGCCTTCCATGGAAATCCTTGGTCAGGCGGCGCCAGGTAAGAGTACCGGTGAAGCGATGAACATGATGGAAGAACTGGCGAGCAAATTGCCAACCGGTATCGGCTACGACTGGACGGGTATGTCTTATCAGGAGCGTTTGTCTGGTAACCAGGCCCCTGCCCTGTATGCGATTTCCTTGATAGTGGTATTCCTGTGTCTGGCAGCACTGTATGAGAGCTGGTCAATTCCGTTCTCGGTCATGCTGGTTGTTCCATTGGGTGTTGTCGGTGCACTGCTGGCCGCCACATTACGTGGGCTAACTAACGACGTATACTTCCAGGTAGGCCTGCTGACAACCATTGGTTTGTCGGCGAAGAACGCGATACTTATCGTAGAATTCGCCAAAGACTTGATGGAGAAAGAAGGCAAAGGCTTGATTGAAGCTACGCTTGAAGCGGTGCGTATGCGTCTGCGTCCAATTCTGATGACATCACTGGCGTTTATCCTCGGGGTAATGCCGCTGGTCATCAGCTCCGGTGCAGGTTCCGGTGCGCAGAACGCCGTAGGTACTGGTGTAATGGGCGGGATGGTGACTGCAACTGTTCTGGCTATCTTCTTCGTACCTGTGTTCTTCGTGGTAGTACGCCGTCGCTTCAGCCGTAAGACTGAAGACCTCGAGCACGCTCACCCGGTTGAGCACCACAAGTAAGTCTTAGACTGCAAGTACAAGGCCGCGCAAGCGGCCTTTTTTATATCTGTGCCCCATCCTCATTTGCTATATTATTAAATATCGAAAATGCTGACTCTGGCCCTGAGTAGGTTTCAAAGTGTTGCCGTTCAGGAGATGTTTCATTCGAATATCATGACAAAATATTTCCCAAACTGACTGGTGAATTTGTAAATACGGATTCATACTTATTTATTAGGAACATTCCTAGTCGATTTTTTATTTACACCTGCCCGCGAGCTATTACAGCAACAGGAGATTAACCTGTTGAAAGCAAACTGTTTTCTTAAGTACCCTTTTAGGATAATTTATAAGACATTGCTTTTAAAAAACGTGAAAGTCTTTATAAACATTACGTTAGGGTAAACACATTTGCTACAAATGTAATTTTTCGTAATAGTGAAAGGAAATCTACTGCAGATTGATTTATAGTGAAAGTATATGGAATAATCGTTGTTATTGATCCCCACCTCATCCAGGTGTGTCCACCCCAACGCGTAGTGTTTATCAATTTTCTTCGATAAAAGGGGCTGCATTATGGACGAATACTCACCAAAACGGCATGATATTGCGCAGCTTAAATTTCTCTGCGAAAACCTGTATCATGACTGCCTTACCAACCTTGGCGAGAGTAATCATGGTTGGGTTAATGATCCTACTTCGGCCATTAACTTGCAGTTGAATGAATTGATTGAGCACATAGCTGCCTTCGCACTTAATTACAAAATTAAGTATGATGATGAGAGTAAATTGATTGAACAAATTGACGAATATTTGGACGATACCTTTATGCTGTTCAGCAACTACGGCATCAATGCACACGATTTGCAGAAATGGCGTAAGTCCGGGAATCGATTATTCCGATGTTTCGTCACAGAGAGCCGCGCTAACCCTGTAAGCCTCTCCTTTTAAAAATATTACAAGATGTATAAGGTGATTTCATGACTACTAAACCATTAACTAAGACTGATTATTTGATGCGTCTGCGACGCTGCCAAACAATTGAGACCTTAGAACGTGTAATTGAAAAAAATAAATACGAATTATCAGATAATGAATTGGCGGTATTTTATTCAGCTGCCGACCACCGACTTGCTGAACTCACCATGAATAAGCTTTACGATAAAATACCACCCTCTGTATGGACATTTATCCGCTAATACCTCGTAATTGTTATTAGGTTCATGGTTTAAACAGTTAACTGCTGAATGCGTCAGTCGCGGTTCATTGTTAGTGATTGTTGATTACCAGCTTTGCAATGTGATTAAAATCACAAAAAGAAACAACATTTTCATCAATAACAACCTCATCGCTTACGGTAACCGCTGTTCTGTCTATTTAATTGAGGCATCGCGATGAGTGAAGAGAAACAGAAAATGATTGCCGGCGAGCTTTATCGCCCTGGTGACCCACAACTTCGTGACGATAGTATTAAAGCGCGTCATTTGATTTACCGTTTTAATCACACCGAACCCGATGAACAAGCTGTGCGTGCACAATTGCTTGAACAACTGTTGGGCCAAAGTCTGAATGCTTATATTGAGCCAACGTTTCGCTGTGACTATGGTTACAATATTTTTCTCGGCAAAAACTTCTACGCCAATTTTGACTGCGTCATTCTCGATGTTTGCCCGGTTCACATTGGTGAAAACTGCATGTTGGCGCCAGGCGTTCATATCTATACTGCAACACACCCGCTGGATGCTGAAACACGCAACAGTGGCGTTGAGTTTGGCAAACCCGTTACGATTGGTGATAACGTCTGGATTGGCGGACGTGCGGTCATCAATCCCGGTGTCACCATCGGTGATAACGTGGTGATTGGCTCGGGTTCTGTCGTCACGAAAGACATTCCAGCCAACTCAGTGGTTGCAGGAAACCCGGCACGAGTGATTAAAACGGTTCCCATCATCGGCCACTAACTGTTATGGTTTTTTTTGGCATAACTGTTACTTTTTTACCCGTACAGGGCTTCTTAAAATAACAGTTCTCTGCCCGTAACGTTTCCGTTCAGAAGGCTCATCATGACCGAAATTCAGCGCCTGCTCACCGATACTATCGAGCAACTTAATGCCGAAGAAAAACGCGATAACCGTCCGCGTTTTAGCATCAGCTTCATTCGCAAACACCCGGGGTTGTTTATCGGCATGTGGATAGGCTGGTTTGCCACACTGTGGGTGATGCTGGAATCAGATACTCTGGCAGGCTCGGTCTGGTTACTGGTGGTGCTATTTGCGCTACTTAATGGTTTCTTCTTTTTTGATGTGAACCCCCGTTATCGCTACGACGATATCGATGTACTGGATTTACGCGTTTGTTACAACGGCGAGTGGTACAACACGCGCAATGTCCCGTCGACATTGATTGATAAAATCCTGCATTCCCCTGGTGTTGACGAACAACAAAAATCTTTACTGCATAAAATGGTTGCCACAAAAGGCGAACTCTCTTTTTACGATATCTTCTCTCTTGGGCGTTCGTAACCCTCTCATTAAGAAAGAAAGGGGCCAAAGCCCCTTGTTTTAACGCCGTTTTTTCCCGCCCTGCACCGCTTTAAAACGCGGGTTACTTTTGCAAATCACATACAGCCGTCCTTTGCGTTTCACAATCTGGCAATCCGGATGACGCTGCTTTGCGCTGCGTAATGAATTCAAAACCTGCATAAATCTACGCCTAATAAATTATGTTATAACATAACAATAAATGACGCATAAAAAGAATGCAACTCTGTTTTGTTGGCATTGCTGAATTTCGCAAAAGCTTAGAACCCGACACAGCCATAACTTAGAAGATAACAATATTGGGCGGCACGACGCGCTTACGGCAATGTAATTTCCATGTACTCCACCTCAGTCAGAAGAGTTAAACCATGAATCAGCGCTGTCGTTGTGAAAATTATTGTTGGGACAAAAAATCAGAGTTTGTCGGGAAAACATTTGTCTTACGCGGAGTTCATTATGAGCAACACAACGACCCAGGCCTTGCCAATACTCGATCTCCTGGCCCTTAACGGCACCGCGACAGATCGAGCCGCATTTCTTGAACAACTGCGCCATGCCGCGCGTGACATCGGTTTCTTCTACCTGATCAATCACGGCATCAGCCCAGAATTGCAACAGGCCGTCCAGGATGAAGCGCAGCAGTTTTTCGCTTTGCCTGCAGCTGAAAAACAAAAAGTGGCGATGATCCACTCCCCTCATTTTCGTGGTTACAACCGTGCTGCCAGCGAATTAACTCGTGGCAAACCGGACTGGCGCGAACAGTTTGATATCGGCGCAGAACGTCCGGCGCTGGCAATTCATGAAGATCAGCCAGGCTGGCTGCGCTTACAAGGCCCAAATTTGTGGCCAGAATCGTTGCCTTCTCTAAAACCTACCCTGTTGCAATTTCAGCGTGAAATGACGGCGGTGGCACTCAAGCTGCTGCGTACTTTTGCGCAGGTGTTACAACTGCCGGCCAACAGTTTCGATAACCTGTACGGCCATCAACCCAACGAACACATCAAACTGATTCGTTATCCAGGCCAACAAGCAACGGAAGGCAATCAGGGTGTCGGTGCGCATAAAGATTCAGGCTTCCTGAGCTTCCTGTTGCAGGACCAGCAGCAAGGTTTGCAGGTCGAAGTCTCACCAGATAACTGGATAGATGCCGCCCCATTGCCAGGCAGTTTTGTGGTGAACATCGGCGAGTTGCTGGAACTGGCAACCAACGGCTATTTACGCGCCACGGTTCATCGGGTGGTTTCCCCATTACCTGGGCTGGAACGTCAGTCGATTGCCTTTTTCCTCGGCGCGCAGTTAGACGCTGTCGTGCCCGTTTATGCTCTGCCACCCGAACTCGCTCAACAAGCTCATGGGCCAGAAAGTGACCCAGACAACCCGTTGCTGCGCGATGTCGGCTGGAATTATCTCAAAGGTCGCCTGCGGTCGCATCCCGACGTGGCGGAACGTTATTACCCGGATGTCTTGCGTAACAGCAGTGAACTCATCGCTTAAACCTTAAAGGAAAACACCATGAAAAATGCCTCTTTTAAACTGGCAGGGATCGCGCTGTCTTTGACTCTGGCCTTCAGCGCTCACGCAGCAGAAACTTTGCGCATCGCCGCTGACGCAGTACCGCATGCCGAGATCCTCGCTTTTGTGCAGAAGCTCGATCCGAATTTAAAACTCAAAGTGGTTGAGTTGAGTAACGGTGTGAATGCCAACGAATTGCTGGCAAACGGGGATGTGGATGCCAACTATTTCCAGCACGTTCCTTATTTGCGCGATCAGGAAAAAGCGCTGGGTAAAAAATTCACCGTCGCTGCAACCGTGCATATCGAGCCGCTCGGTATCTATTCACACAAATATAAAGACCTGAAGTCGGTGCCGGAAAACGCCACCATTGCCCTGCCGAACAACGTCACCAACTTGAGTCGCGCACTCTATTTGTTACAGGACAAAGGGCTGATTACGCTGAAGCCGGAATTTAAAGATGCCGCGCAAAACCAGGCCACACCGCGTGATATCGCCAGTAATCCGAAGAAGCTGAAGATCGTCGAGATCGAAGCCCCGCAACTGCCGCGTTCGCTCGATGATGTTGATCTGGCGGTGATTAATGGCAACTACGCGCTGGAAGCCGGGTTAACGCCGTCGAAAGACGCACTGGGTCTGGAAAGTGCCACGCATAATCCTTACGCCAATATTCTGGTTACCAACCCAAATCTGGCTAACGATCCGCGCATCAAAGAGCTGGCGAAAGATCTGCAATCCCCACAAGTTGCTGACTTTATTCGCAAACAGTTCAATGGCTCAGTCATCCCTGTCGCTACTCCGCAATCATGATTACCGTTGAGCGGCTGAGCAAAGTGTATGCCGGAGGAGGCCAACCGGCACTGGATGATGTCTCGCTGACTGTGCCAGACGGTGCAATCTACGGCATTCTCGGGCGCAGTGGCGCGGGGAAAAGCACCTTGATCCGCTGTCTCAATTTACTGGAGCGGCCCACTTCGGGCCGTATTCTGATGCAGGGCGTGGACATTACCACGCTCAATAACCGCGAATTGCGCACCCATCGCCAGCGTACCGGAATGGTATTCCAGCACTTCAACCTGATTCATGCGCGTAATGTCGCGGACAACATTGCCGTACCGCTGGAAATCGCCGGGCAACCGCGTGAGGTACGCCAGAAACGCATTATCGAGTTGCTTGAATTAGTTGGGCTGAGCGATAGGGCCCAGGCTTTTCCGTCGCAGCTTTCCGGCGGGCAGAAGCAGCGCGTAGGCATCGCTCGTGCCCTGGCCGCGCATCCTGATGTGCTGCTTTGTGATGAAGCCACCAGCGCATTAGATAGCGAAACC
>Ga0207696_1000520_pt1 | contig 31938 bp, 29 predicted proteins | sample KBSS54metaG_FD_184403 | JGI IMG/M metagenome (GOLD analysis project Ga0207696, IMG submission 184403) | Switchgrass rhizosphere microbial communities from Kellogg Biological Station, Michigan, USA - KBS S5-4 metaG (SPAdes) (version 2) | ecosystem: Host-associated > Plants > Roots > Rhizosphere >...
AAAATGCAGCAGCCCCCACGCTACGCCGAAGGTGGTGCCAACCACGCAGAGCCACATCAAACCACCGCCGATGGACAAGGCCGCTTCGCTACGGCAGTAACGCCGGACGATACGTTGTGCCAACGCTGTCAGTGCGCCAATCCAGCGCACCGGATGCGGCCAGTGGTGAGGGTCGCCCAGCAGACGATCCAGAATCCACGCCACCGCCCAGGCCAGGAGTGTCATTTCGCTCTCCTGGCTGCACTTATCCAGCGATTAAGCAGCGTGGGACGCTGGGCAAAATGAATATGCAGATAGCTGGCGAAGGTATTTCCCACCTGCCAGCCACCCGACCACGCCTGTAAAACTGCGCCGTCGCGGGTTTTGCTGCACGCCATCACCGCAGGGATTTGCGGCGTAAATTCAGAATAATGAAACTCGTGACCACGCAGCGTTTCGCCTGTGTCAGCCAGCAAGGTGGGCGCCAGCGCCCGGCTTTCGCAGTAGCCAAAGCGGGTTAATTTTTTGCCCATCACGCTATGGCCGGGAATAGCGCCGACCATCGGATAAGTCGCGCCGTGGCTGTCTTGTAGCGAACTGCCGAGGTACATCAAGCCGCCGCATTCGCCATAAATCGCCGCGCCTCGTTGGTGGGCTGCGAGGATTTGAGCGCGCATGGTGTGGTTCGCGGACAGCTTTTCAGCGTAGAGTTCCGGATAGCCACCGCCGAGCCAAATCATCTGGCATTCCGGTAACTGGCTGTCATGCAGCGGGCTGAAGCGCACGATGCGCACGCCAGCACGCTCAAGAAGAGAAATGTTATCGGGGTAATAGAAGTTGAACGCCTCGTCATCGGCCAGCGCCAGCGTTAACCCTGCTCCGCTGCCGGCGGCTGGCAGTTCAGGCCACGCCCCTGAAGGGAGCGCATCACAGACGCTGAGTGCCAGCAACTGGTCGATATCCAGCGTTTTTTCAAGCTGGCTGGCGAAGTCTGCCCAGGGTTGTGAATTGACGACCGACTCGCGTGCGGTGACCAGCCCCAAATGCCTTTCCGGTAACGAAACCCCTTCAACACGGGGAACGTAGCCCAACACCGGCACGCCGCAGTAGCGTTCAATAGCGCTTTTCAACAACTGATAATGGCTTTCGCTATTCACGCGGTTGACGATCACGCCCGCCAGCTTTAATGCGGGGTCAAAATGTTGAAACCCCATGACCGTCGCGGCAATCGACGTCGAAACAGCTTTCCCATCGACCAGCAGAATCACCGGGCAGTTCAGTTGCTTCGCCATCCCTGCGGTGCTGCAATAATCAGGACTGATGCCGTAGCCATCAAACAGCCCCATCACGCCTTCAATCACCGCCACATCCGCATGCTGCATACGTTCGGCAAACAGCGCATTTAACGTGGCAACCGGCAGCATAAAACGGTCAAGGTTCAGGGAGGCAGTCCCGGTCACGGCGCTATGCCAGCCAGTATCAAGATAGTCAGGGCCAACTTTGCAGGGTTGTACGCGCAATCCGCGCTGTGTGAGGAGGCTAAGCAAACCCAGCGTAACCGTGGTTTTGCCACATCCGCTGGAAGTGCCTGCAACAATGAATGTCCTTTTCCTGGCTGCCATACCCCAATCCTGTTCTGGGCGGTACGGGTGCCAGGATGTGCGTTGACCCAGTCTTGCGACTCGACGCTTCTGAGCAACCCACTTCCCACCGAAGTTGTTGTTTTTAGCTAACAGACTGGTCTTCTGGCTTAGCGTCACTCTCACCCGTCCTTCCCAATCTTACGATCAGTGGTATCACGGGTTCGTCAGCATCACAGCAGCGGGGGCTGCGGGGGATTTAAACCCCCTTCCCAACCACACAATGTGGTGTATCTATTAGCATTGCAGTTAACCGCGTATGCCGTAAATTCACTGTTGCGCATACGTGGAAACATAATTTAAGAATTCTGTTGAATATCGCCAAATAAAAACTCGACACAGGTTATAGCGCCTAAGCAATTAAATTATTGCGCTACGACAATTTATCAGACCAATTAAATTTGCTTACTTTGACACGCCCCACAATTAATTACCTTTTCGTAAAGCAATAACAAAACCTCACTTTTAAATGAAATAACCCCTTACACCAAATAGACAAATAAGTTCATGAAAATAAATCATATTAATATGAAAATAAATCAAAGCCATATTATTAGCGCGCAGATATAACATCTTTATTCTTTTTATCGCCATGGCGGATTAAGCTATATTGTGGAAAATCAATAAATCCTATAAAGCGCCATGTCACTATCGCGCAGATATAATTGAGTGAAAAAGGTGGTCAATGTGGCAGTAGCTCAGTGTCCTGCATCCTGTGGCGAGCTTATCCAGGGGTGGATTGTTGGCGGCGAAAAGCTGGTGTCGTGTCCGGTGGACTGGTACAGCACCGTTGAAGTCACCACTGGCGCTCCGCTAGCAAGCGAACTTCCTCTGTCGCGCGCAATGGTGAAACAGCTGCTGGCGCACTGGCAATATCCCGCAGAGTTGAGCCGTGAAATACGCATTGAGCGCCACTCGACGATTCCGCTCGCCAAGGGAATGGCCAGTAGCACCGCAGATATCGCCGCCACGGCGCTCGCTACCGCGAGTTATTTAGGCCGTGAACTCAGTGAACAAGCACTGGCGGCGCAGTGTGTTGCACTCGAACCCACCGACAGCACTATTTTTCGCAGCCTGACGTTGTTTGACCATAACAAAGGTGCGACGCGCATCGCCTGTGACTCGCAACCGGCGCTGGATCTGCTGGTGCTTGAAAGCCCACTGACTTTGCGGACCGCAGATTATCACCGCATGGAAAGAAACACGTTGCTGCAACGGCATGCCCCTGAACTGGAAACAGCCTGGGGGAAAATTCAGCAAGCGTGCGCGCAGAACAACCCACGTTTGATGGGTGAAGCCGCCACGCTTAGCGCCGTGGCGAGCCAGAATATTTTGCCTAAACCGGAATTTAACGTCTTGTTATCACTGGTTGAAGAGTGCGATCTCTACGGTATTAATGTCGCTCACAGCGGCAGCGTGGTGGGGTTGTTGTTAGACCGCAACAAGCATGATGTAGAGCGGGTGATAGGGCTATTGACGGAAAAACGCTTAACTCCACACTGGCCGATGCATCACTTGTTGAAGATGGTCGAAGGCGGCGTGGCCTTGCTGTGATCATGGTTAATGGTGTCGGATGACGCTGCGCTTATCCGACCTACGGGATAGTCGTTGTAGGGGGGATAAGCGTCATCCACCAGTTACGCCGAGGGTGACGGATGACGCTGCGCTTATCCGACCTACGGGATAGTCGTTGTAGGGGGGATGAGCGTCATCCACCAGTTACGCCGAGGGTGACGGAGGTCGCTGCGCTTATCCGACCTACGGGATAGCCGTTGTAGGGGGATAAGCGTCAGCGTCATCCACCAGTTACGCCGAGGGTGACGGAGGTCGCTGCGCTTATCCGGCCTACGGGATAGTCGTTGTATGGGGGATAAGCGTCAGCGTCATCCACCAGTTACGCCGAGGGTGACGGAGGTCGCTGCGCTTATCCGGCCTACGGGATAGCCGTTGTAGGGGGATAAGCGTCATCCACCAGTTACGCCGAGGGTGACGGAGGTCGCTGCGCTTATCCGGCCTACGGGATAGCCGTTGTAGCGGGGATAAGCGCCAGCGTCATCCACCAGTTACTGCGCTTATCCGACCTACGGGATAGTCGTTGTAGGGGGGATAAGCGTCAGCGTCATCCACCAGTTACGCCGAGGGTGACGGAGGTCGCTGCACTTATCCGGCCTACGGGATAGTCGTTGTAGGGGGGATAAGCGCCAGCGTCATCCACCAGTTACGCCGAGGATGACGGAGGTTGCTGCGCTTATCCGGCCTACGGGATAGTCGTTGTAGGGGGGATAAGCGCCAGCGTCATCCACCAGTTACGCCGAGGGTGACGGAGGTCGCTGCGCTTATCCGGCCTACGGGATAGCCGTTGTAGGGGGGATAAGCGCCAGCGTCATCCACCAGTTACGCCGAGGGTGACGGAGGTCGCTGCGCTTATCCGGCCTCTGGAGAGGTTTCACTTATGAATCAGGCGTTAATATCTGGCTCAGCGCCTGAATCAACTGCCGGTTTTCATCTTCGCGACGAACGGCCACCCGATAGAAATGGCTATCAAGCCCCGGATAATTTTCACAGTGGCGAATAAGAATACGCTGCGCTAACAGCGCCGATTTCAGGTTAATGTGTTGATGGGTACATTTGAAAAACAGGTAGTTGGCGGTAGGTTGCCAGACCACCAGTGACGTAAATTGCTTCAGGGCGTGCCATAAATATTCCCGCTGGCGGGCAATATATTGGTGGCTCAAATTGATGTAATCGTCATCAGTCAATAAGTGCTGACCCACGAGTGCAGCAAGCCCATTTATCGACCAGGGCTCGCGGTTATCTTTCAGATGACGAATAGTCGCCCGGTTACCACTTAGCAAATAGCCAAGCCGCAGACCCGGAATGGCAAAAAATTTGGTCAGCGAACGTAACAGGTAGAGATAATTCGAATGCACCAAACGCGCAGCCAGGCTTGATCCTTGAGGAAGAAAATCAATAAAAGCTTCATCAACAATCAGCGCTATCTGGCTCGTTTCACACAGTTCTGCCAGTTCATTTAACAGCTGCGCGTCGGGCATCAACCCTGTTGGATTATTCGGCGTGGCAATAAACAGGCAGTCAGGCCGTTGTTGACGAACAGCTTCTAGCAGTTGTTGATCGGGCTGAAAACCCTGTGACTCTTCTAAGCGATATTCAATTACCCGACAACCCTGCTGCGCCAGCGCCCGGCGGTATTCCGCAAAACCGGGCACCAGAAGCATGGCGCTGCGTGGCGATAACGCGCGCACCAGGCCGTAAATCAGTTCCGTGGCACCATTACCGGCAATAACCTGTTCAACATCGCAGTGATTGGCCGACGCCAGCGCCTGATGAAGGTGACGATATTCAACATCCGGATAGCGCTCAATAAGTTCCAGATGAGTAGTGATGAGCGACTTAACTCGTGCAGATAAACCCAGCGGATTGATATTGGCACTGAAATCCAGCAGAGCTTCTGGCGCAATACCGAGCTGTTGGGCGATTTCGACACTATTCCCACCATGTTCACTCATTGGCCGCTCCCGCATTAGCAGACCATATCCTGGATCTCTATCTGGGTGGCCGTAAACGCTAACACGTCATGCAGATTCACCACCTCACCGATAACAATCAGTGCCGGGGCGTGAAGTTGTTGACGCTCAACTTCCAGATGAAGGGTGGCAAGTGTTCCCCGCGCCACTTGCTGGCGTGCCTGGCTGGCGTACATCACCACCGCAGCTGGCGTGTCTGCTGACTTTCCACCGGCGATGAGTTGCTGGCAAATTTCGCTCAGCCGGGTCATTCCCATCAGGATAACCAGCGTGCCGTCGAGCTGCGCAAAGGCATGCCAGTTTTGCGGGTCATTCCCCTGGCACATATGGCCGGTAATGATATGGAAACTGGAGGCGTAATCGCGATGCGTCACCGGGATCCCCGCGTACACTAAGCCGCCAATCGCGGAACTGATGCCAGGTACCACCTCGAATTTCAGCCCTTCTTTGGCCAGTTCTTCCACTTCTTCCGCGCCACGGCCAAAAACATACGGGTCCCCGCCTTTTAGACGGACAACCTGTTTGTTCATGCGGGCATATTCCACGAGGATGGCATTAATTTCTGACTGAGGAATCGGGTGGTGATTGGGGTTTTTACCAACGTTAATAATGAGACAGTTTTTTGGCGCCTGTTTTAATAGTTCAGGGTTAACTAACCGGTCGTGAACAATCACTTCTGCGTGACGGATCGCATGTAATCCTTTTACGGTAATTAAAGAAACATCACCGGGGCCAGCACCAACAAGCCAGACTTTCCCTTCATTCATAGAATCATCCTAAATGGTCAGTATTAAAATTAACGGCAACATCGTAATTTGGCGCTTAAATTCACGCACATTATTCAGGAGTCTTCTTTAAAAATACTTGATGGGCTTCTCATTATTTATTGAGTTTAAAGAAAGATCTCATACGCAAATATCAAAAATCGGCAAATAGAGACTAATGATTAATTTAATTAAGTCTGTTTGCTGCCGACACAGCAAATTAACACATCAATATTAACATCTTATTAACTAAAAAACCCATAATCACCTGACACCTATTTATATAGCACCTGCAGTACACACTTAATAAATAAAAAACCGTTAAGCAATTCACACTTTTATTTATAGAGCCTTCTTAATTAATTATTATTCATGAATGCATTTAGATTAAACACAAAATAAGATTCAGATCACAAACATGAAAACACACCTGTTCACCATTATAATTAAAATAATAAAAACCCCAGAAAAAATAATCATAACACACTGATATTAAACATTATTTATAAAACACACTTCACAACAATCATTTTTAGAAAGATATTCTGAAAATAGATCAATTGCTTCAATTACATCAGACAAAGAAACTCCAGCTCAGTTAAAAGGCGCAATCAGCCTGCGCAATAAATAATAGCAATAGCTCTTACTTTCTGATTATCAGCCCTACAGAGGATTATTAATGAAAAAATCAACACTTGTTATTGGCGTCATTGGTGCTGACTGCCATGCGGTAGGCAATAAAGTTTTGGATCGCGTTTTTACTGCCCATGATTTTCGCGTAATCAATCTTGGGGTGATGGTGAGCCAGGATGAATATATCGATGCTGCTATCGAAACGGGTGCCGATGCGATTGTGGTGTCGTCAATTTATGGCCACGGTGACATCGACTGCCTCGGTCTGCGCGAGCGTTGTATTGAACGCGGTATCGGCGACATTCTGCTGTACGTTGGCGGCAACCTGGTGGTCGGCAAGCATGACTTTGGGGATATCGAGACCAAGTTCAAAGAGATGGGCTTTAACCGCGTCTTTGCCCCAAGCCACGATCTTGAAAGTGTTTGTTCTCTGATAACAAACGACATTGACCAACGCTGCCTTGAAGAGGCCATCTGATGCAAATTGTCTCTGTCGACATCGGCTCGACGTGGACCAAAGCAGCCCTCTTCGCTCGGGAGGGGGATGCGTTAACGTTGGTGAACCACGTCCTGACCCCAACCACAACGCACCACCTGGCTGACGGTTTCTTTGCCAGCCTGAATCAGGTGCTCAATGTTGCCGATGCTCGCCCACTGCTCAACAGCGGTGAAGTGACGCTGAAATACTCCTCATCTGCGAAAGGCGGTCTTGCCGTTGCCGCAATGGGGCTGGTGCCGTCAATCACCCTGGAATCCGCGAAAGTCACCGCCCACTCAGCAGGGGCGAAAATCGCGCAGTATTACTCGTACAAGCTGAATCGCCACGACATCAAGGCGCTGGAAACCACACCTCCCGACATTCTGCTCTTTGCCGGTGGCACCGACGGTGGGGAAGAAAGTTACGGCCTGGCCAACGCCCATGCGCTGGCAGAGTCAAACCTGGATTGCGCCATTATCTACGCCGGTAACCGCGACATTCAGGACGATGTGCAGACGATCCTCGGGCATAAAGATCTGACCACGGTAGACAACATTCTACCGGATCTCGATCACCCGAATCCGTATGCCGCGCGGCAGGCGATTTGCGATCTCTTTTTATCACGGATCGTCAAAGGAAAAGGCCTGGACGTCATCGTCGGGGAAACGGGTGAGGAGCCGATGCCGACTCCGTGGACCGTTTATGAACTGGTGAAAGCGATCAGCGATTCCGACAGCTCGTGGAAGGAGTTCATGCTGATCGATATGGGTGGCGCGACCACCGATATTTACTCCACCAGCAACAATACCCTTTCTCCTGACACCGTGTTGCACGGCGTGCCTGAACCCTTCGTCAAACGCACCGTAGAAGGTGATTTGGGGATGCGTGTCTCGGCCATGGTGGTCGGCGAAAGCACCAGGGAACTGGTGAACGTGCTCTTCGCGCATCAGCCGCAACGCCAGGAAGCTTTTTATCGCTATCTGCAACATCTGGTGGCGCATCCCGATTATCTGCCGTGTAACGAGGAAGAAAAATATTTCGACACCGTACTGGCAGGGTTGTGTGTCGGCTACGCCAGCGAACGTCATGCGGGCACCAAAAAACAGGTGTGCACCTGCGTGGGTAGTGTCGATTTGCAGATGGGACGTGACCTGACCACCGTTCGTCGTGTTGTCGGGTCCGGCGGATGGCTTTCACGCGCCAACCGGTTCGACATCCACAACTGGATGAAATACCGCGAACTTGACGATGACGGCAGACGCATTCTGCTCCCCACCCAATTTGAATATTACCGCGATTCAAAAGGCTTGTTACCGCTGCTGGCAAACGTCGCCAGGCTTTATCCGCAGCTCGCCGCTCGCACCAGCATTCAATGTTTAACCCTATAGATAAGGCAGCAACGAATGGAACTCCGTAATAAAAAGTTAACCCATGATGAATTCATGACCGAACGGCACCAGGTTCTTCAGACCTGGCATACCGGTAAGGACGTTGAAAACTTTGAAGATGGCGTGAAGTACCAACAAACAATTCCTGAGAAAAAACGCTTCTCTCACGCTCTGCTGAAAGCCGATCAGGAAGGCAAAACCCTGAGCCAGCCACGTGCAGGCGTGGCATTAATGGATGAGCACATCGAACTGCTCAAAACGTTGCAGGAAGAGTGTGACCTGCTGCCTTCCACCATTGATGCCTATACCCGTCTGAACCGCTACGAAGAAGCCGCCGTCGGGATTCAGAAATCCATTGAAGCCGGGACGTCTAAGCTGAACGGCCTGCCGGTCGTCAACCACGGTGTGGCTGCCTGCCGTCGTTTGACCGAAACGCTGGAAAAACCGCTGCAAATTCGCCACGGTACGCCGGATGCACGCCTGCTGGCAGAGATCTCCATGGCCAGTGGCTTTACCAGCTACGAAGGCGGCGGCATCTCCTACAACATTCCTTACGCTAAGCGCGTCACGCTAGAAAAATCGATCCGTGACTGGCAGTACTGCGACCGTCTGATGGGCCTGTATGAAGAACATGGTATTCGCATTAACCGCGAACCGTTCGGCCCGCTGACCGGCACGCTTATCCCGCCATTCATGTCGCATTCCGTGGCGATCATTGAAGGTTTGCTGGCGCTGGAACAGGGCGTGAAATCTATTACCGTCGGCTACGGCCAGGTGGGAAGCCTGACTCAGGACATCGCCGCGATTCAGTCGCTGCGCGAGTTGTCTCATGAGTATTTCCATAACTACGGCTTCGACGATTACGAGCTGAGCACCGTATTCCACCAGTGGATGGGTGGCTTCCCGGAAGACGAAGCTAAAGCCTTCGGCATTATCTCCTGGGGTGCGGCGGTAGCGGGTATGTCCGGTGCCACTAAGGTGATAACCAAAAGCCCACACGAAGCCTTCGGTATCCCTACCGCGGCGGCTAACGCCCAGGGTCTGAAAGCTTCACGCCAGATGCTCAACATGGTCAGCGACCAGAAATTCCCACCATGCCCTGCCGTCGATCAGGAAGTGTCTCTGATTAAGAGCGAAGTGCGTGCCGTGCTGAAGAAAGTCTTCGAGCTGGGCAATGGCGATATTGCTCGCGGTACGGTGCTGGCCTTTGAAGCAGGCGTACTGGATGTGCCATTCGCTCCGGCTTCCTGTAACGCAGGCAAAATTTTACCGGTGCGCGATAACTATGGCGCCATTCGTATTCTTGATGCCGGAGCGGTTCCGCTGCCGGAAGACATTCTGGCCCTGCACCACGATTACGTCGCAGAGCGCGCGCAATTCGAAGGCCGCAAACCTTCATTCCAGATGGTTATTGATGACATCAACGCTGTATCCCACAGTAAATTAATAGGAAGACCATGATGAAAATTAAACAAGCGCTTTTCACCGCAGGCTACTCCTCATTTTATTTTGACGATCAACAAGCTATTAAAGACGGTGCCGGACATGACGGCTTCATCTATACCGGCGAACCGGTCACGCCAGGTTTCACAGCGGTGCGTCAGGCGGGGGAATGCGTTTCGGTACAACTGATTCTTGAAAATGGTGCGGTTGCCGTCGGCGACTGTGCGGCAGTGCAATATTCAGGGGCGGGTGGCCGTGACCCGCTGTTCCTGGCGGCAAACTTTATTCCTTTCCTCAACGACCATATCAAACCGTTGCTGGAAGGCCGCGATGTCGATGCGTTCCTGCCGAATGCGCGCTTCTTCGACACGTTAATGATCGACGGGCATCTGCTGCATACCGCTGTGCGTTATGGTCTTTCTCAGGCGCTGCTCGATGCCACCGCGCTGGCAACCGGCTGCCTGAAAGCGGAAGTGGTCTGTAATGAATGGCAGTTGCCATGCGTTCCGGAAGCGATTCCATTATTCGGCCAGAGCGGCGATGACCGCTATATCGCGGTCGATAAAATGATCCTTAAAGGTGTGGATGTCCTGCCGCATGCGCTGATCAACAACGTGGAGCAGAAGCTCGGTTTTCACGGTGAGAAACTGCGTGAATATGTGCGCTGGTTGTCTGACCGCATTCTGAAACTGCGCACCAGCGAGAAATACCAACCGACCCTGCATATCGACGTCTACGGCACCATTGGCCTGATTTTCGATATGGACACGGTGCGCTGCGCCGAGTACATCGCCAGCCTGGAAAAAGAAGCACAGGGCCTGCCGCTGTACATTGAAGGTCCGGTGGATGCCGGTAATAAACCGGATCAGATCCGCATGCTGACCGAGATTACCCATGAGCTGACTCGTCTGGGTTCCGGTGTGAAGATCGTCGCCGACGAATGGTGTAACACCTATCAGGATATCGTTGATTTCACCGATGCGGGCAGTTGCCACATGGTGCAGATCAAAACCCCGGACCTGGGTGGCATTCACAACATCGTTGACGCCGTGCTCTATTGCAACAAACACGGTATGGAAGCCTACCAGGGCGGTACCTGTAACGAAACCGAGATCAGTGCTCGCACTTGCGTACACGTGGCGCTAGCCGCTCGTCCAATGCGTATGTTGATAAAGCCTGGTATGGGCTTCGATGAAGGGCTCAATATTGTGTTCAACGAAATGAACCGCACTATTGCGCTGTTGCAGACAAAGGATTGAGAAATGGCACGCACATTTAAGATCTTGTCACCGACGGCTATCCTGGGTTATGGCTTCCCGGAAGAGAGCTTTCGCAAAGCCATGCTGGAATCACCGGATCTGATTGCGGTTGACGCGGGATCCTCCGATCCTGGCCCTCATTATTTAGGGGCAGGCAAACCGTTCACCGATCGGGCAGGCGTTAAACGCGATCTGCGCTATATGATCACCGCGGGTGTTAACCACAACATTCCGGTGGTGATTGGCACCGCCGGAGGCTCCGGCGCCGCACCGCATCTGGAATGGTGCCGCCAGATAATCCTCGAGATCGCGCAAGAAGAGAATTTAAGCTTCTCGATGGCGTTGATCCCGTCGGATGTCGACAAAGCCACGGTTCATCAGGCGCTGGATAACGGTGCGATTACCGCGCTGGATTTTGTCCCTGAACTGACCCACGAGGCGATTGAAGAGAGCACTTACATCGTCGCGCAAATGGGTATCGAACCTTTCCAGCGTGCGCTGGAAGCGGGTGCGCAGGTGGTGTTGGGCGGACGTGCTTACGATCCGGCCTGCTTCGCCGCGCTGCCCATCATGAAAGGGTTTGATGAAGGGCTGGCGCTGCACTGCGGGAAGATCCTCGAATGTGCGGCCATTGCCGCAACGCCAGGTTCCGGTTCGGATTGCGCGATGGGCATCATTGATGAACACGGCTTTACGCTCAAAACATTCAATCCGAAGCGCAAATTTACCGAGACTTCAGCGGCAGCACACACGTTGTATGAGAAGTCGGATCCGTACTTCCTGCCAGGCCCTGGCGGCGTGCTGAATCTGAAAGGCTGTAGCTTCAAGGCCGTTAACGACGGTGAAGTGTACGTTAGCGGTTCACGTCACGAAGAAACGCCTTATGCGCTGAAACTCGAAGGTGCGCGCCAGGTAGGTTTCCGTTGCCTGACCATCGCCGGGACACGCGACCCGATTATGATTGCCGGCATCGACACCATTCTTGAAGAGGTGAAAGCCAGCGTGGCGAGCAACCTCTCGCTCAATGACGACAGCATCCGCATCACGTTCCATCTGTATGGCAAAAACGGTGTCATGGGTATCCATGAACCGATGCAAACAGCCGGACATGAGCTGGGGATTTTGTTGGACGTGGTCGCGCCGACTCAGGAGATCGCCAACAGCGTTTGTTCGCTGGTGCGCTCTACCCTGCTGCACTACGGCTATGAAAACCGCATGGCGACCGCAGGCAACCTCGCCTTCCCGTTCTCGCCATCCGACATTCAAAGCGGGCCAGTGTATGAGTTCTCGATCTATCACCTGATTGAAGCGAACGACGACCTACGTTTTGATTTCACCCTTGAACAGGTGACGCCAGAAGGAGTTCAGGCATGAAACAGTCAATCTGCTCATTGGCGCAGGTCATTCGTTCTAAAAACGCCGGACCGTACGAACTGGTATTAGATATTTTATTTAAAACCCGTGAAGACTATCAGCGCGTAAAAGCATCTGAGCAATTAACACCACAGCTTATTGCCGATTTGTATCACGTCGAGCCTGAATTTGTTCACCGCATTATCTGGTTTGACCCAGCCAACGCGGTAAAGATTGTCATGCCTCGCGATATTATTTCAGGAAGCGTCGGTGACAATGATGTTTATGGTGCCCAGCAACATGCACCATTATTAAGCATTCAGTTCGACCTGTAGTAAAAATAATACAACAACATTAAATGGTGTGCGGAATATTGCTGTATCCCAGCACACCAAATTATTCATGCGGTTGGTCATAAACAGGTGTGTGCCTTGGTAGTTGCGGGGTACACGCCGCCCTACACCTTAATACCCAACCATTATCCGATGGAGTAAACATGAAGAAAATTAGTTTAACGAAGATGATCATACTAGGCCTTATATTAGGTATGATTGCAGGCGTGGCCATTAATAATATGGCATCGGCTGATGCGGCAAAATCGTATGCAGGCGATATTTCCATTTTTACCACCATATTCTTACGTATGGTAAAAATGATTATTGCACCATTAGTTATTTCTACTCTGGTGGTCGGCATTGCCAAAATGGGCGATGCTAAAACGCTGGGGCGTATATTCTCTAAAACGTTCTTCCTCTTTATTTGTGCCTCACTGCTCTCCATCGCACTGGGTCTGGTGATTGTTAATATCTTCCAGCCAGGTGCTGGCATTAACTTTGTACCGCACGATGTCGGAGCGTTATCAGCGGTTAAATCTGAACCGTTCACTCTGAAAGTGTTTATCTCGCACGCCGTACCAACCAGTATCGTCGATGCGATGGCTCGTAATGAAATCCTGCAAATTGTGGTGTTCTCGATTTTCCTCGGTTGCAGCCTGGCAGCAATCGGCGAGAAAGGCGAGGCAATCGTGAAAGTGCTCGATTCTCTGGTGCACGTCATGCTGAAGCTGACTGGCTATGTGATGCTGTTTGCGCCACTGACCGTTTTCGCAGCGATCTCGGGTTTGATTGCCGAACGTGGGCTGGGTGTGATGGTCAGCGCCGGTATCTTCATGGGTGAGTTCTACCTGACCCTTGGGATGCTGTGGGCGATTCTGATTGGCCTTTCCACTATGCTCATCGGGCCGTGTATTGGCCGTCTGACCAAATCAATCCTCGAACCTGCCCTTCTGGCTTTCACCACTTCCAGCTCCGAAGCCGCTTTCCCGGGTACGCTCGATAAACTGGAGAAGTTTGGCGTTTCCTCGAAGATTGCCAGCTTCGTACTGCCAATCGGTTACTCCTTTAACCTCGTCGGCTCAATGGCTTACTGCTCTTTTGCCACCGTGTTTATCGCACAGGCCTGCAACATTGAACTGAGTATGGGCGAGCAGATCACCATGCTGTTGATCCTGATGCTGACCTCTAAAGGTATGGCCGGTGTACCACGTGCATCGATGGTGGTTATCGCCGCAACACTCAACCAGTTCAATATTCCAGAAGCCGGTTTGATTCTGCTGATGGGTGTCGATCCGTTCCTCGATATGGGCCGTTCAGCGACTAACGTGATGAGTAACGCCATGGGTGCTGCGATTGTTGGCCGCTGGGAAGGTGAACACTTCGGTGAAGGTTGCCGTGGTGACGCTCCAGCCAAAACGCCTGGCTTAGAACACCCGGCGACTAAAGCATCTGAAGTGACCATGTACTGATATTCAAGGCCGACTTTCGTCGGCCTTTTTTAACACAACAACACAGGGCTACAACGTGAAAATAAAACTCTTAGCAGCAAGTGTGTTATCGCTCAGTTTCTTAGTCAGCACCACGACGCTGGCGCAAACTGCACCAGACTACGACGCACTCATCAAGCAAGCGCATCAAAAATATAAAAATAATAACGACGGAAAAGTCGCTGACTATATTCCGGCGCTTGCCACTTACAGCCCACAGAATTTTGCCATCACCATCGCCACGGTGGACGGCAAAATTTACCAGACAGGTGATGTCAAAAAAGCCTTCCCGATGGAGTCCCTGAGCAAGGTCTTCACCATGGCGCTCGCGATGGAACAGCACGGGCCAAAAGAGGTGCTGGATAAACTCGGTGCCAATGCCACCGGGCTGCCATTCAATTCCGGTTTAGCCGTGGAGCTGACCAAAGGCGCGCCAGAAAATCCATTGGTCAATGCGGGAGCGATGAGCACCGTTAGCCTGGTTGAAGCCAAAGATAAAACCGACCGCTGGAACAAAATTCTCAACAACCTGAATGCGTGGGCGGATGCCTCGTTGACCGTCAACGAGCCGGTATTCAAATCTGAAATGGACACCAACCAGCACAATCAGGCGCTGGCGCAGTTAATGGAGTCCTATAACAGTTTCTATGGCGATACCCGTGAAGCCGTAGAGATTTATACCCGTCAGTGTTCAGTGGATGTCACCACCGAGCAGCTCGCCAAAATGGGCGCGGTGCTCGCCAATAATGGCAAATCGCCTTACACCGGCAAGCAACTGTTAAACGAGAAATATGTCCCGCAGGTGTTAGCGGAAATGGCTATTGCCGGGCTTTATGACGGCAGCGGCAAGTGGCTTTACACCGTAGGCCTTCCGGCGAAAAGCGGTGTCGGCGGCGGCATGGTCGCCGTGGTGCCGGGGAAATATGCCATCGCCGTGTACTCTCCGCCGCTTGATTCCGCGGGCAACAGCGTTCGCGCCCAGCAAACCATTGAGTATGTTGCGCAAGCGACACAATCCAATCTCTTTTTAGCGAAGTAAGCCCGAAGAAAAGGGCATCGCACCAGATGCCCTTCATTAATGACTGATAAGTGAGAAGTCGACATGTCTAAACCATTTGCCTGGCAGGAACCGTTTTTACAAAGCAAAGATAATACGGAATATACATTGCTCAGCGGCCAACACATTACGGTGACGGAGCTGGACGGTGAAGAGGTCATCAAAGTTGCCCCTGAGGCCTTAACGCTACTGGCGCAGCATGCTTTTTACGAAGCGTCGTTTTTCCTGCGTGCTGCCCATCTCAAGCAGATTGCCAGCATCCTGCACGACCCACAGGCCAGTGATAATGATAAATACGTTGCGCTGCAACTGTTACGCAACGCGGAAGTGTCGGCGAAAGGTGTGCTGCCAAATTGCCAGGATACCGGGACAGCCACCATTGTGGCGAGTAAAGGTCAGTCTATCTGGACCGGCGGCGACGATGCAGAAGCCTTAAGTAAAGGCATCTACACCACCTTCCAGGAGAATAATCTGCGCTACTCGCAGAATGCGCCGCTGGACATGTACACCGAGGTCAACACTCAGACCAACCTGCCTGCGCAGATTGATATTAGCGCCACACCTGGCAACGAATATCGTTTCCTGTTCGTCAACAAAGGCGGTGGCTCTGCCAACAAAGCGGCGCTATTCCAGGAAACAAAATCTATTCTCCAGCCTGAAAAGCTGACTGCCTTCCTGATTGAAAAAATGAAGTCGCTGGGTACCGCCGCCTGCCCTCCTTACCATATCGCGTTTGTGGTGGGTGGGTTGTCGGCCGACCAGTCACTGAAAGTCGCCAAACTGGCTTCGACCAAGTATTACGACAATCTGCCAACCGAGGGGAATGAACTCGGCCAGGCATTCCGCGACACGGCACTGGAAACCGCGTTACTCAATGCCAGCCGTGAATTTGGCATCGGCGCGCAGTTTGGCGGCAAATACTTCGCCCATGATATCCGGGTTATCCGTCTGCCACGCCACGGCGGTTCCTGCCCAATCGCGATGGCGCTGTCCTGTTCTGCCGACCGCAATATTAAAGGCAAGATCAATAAGCAGGGAATCTGGCTGGAAAAACTCGAGCACAATCCAGGCAAATTTATTCCGGATTCTCAGCGTACAGAGAATAGCGCCCAGACGGTGCAACTCGACCTGAACCGCCCACTGAAAGAGATTATGGCCGACTTGTCTAAGCTGCCGATTGGCACACGCGTGTCGTTAAGCGGCTCCATCGTGGTCGCCCGCGACATTGCCCATGCTGAAATCAAAGCGCGGCTGGACAAGGGCGAAGCGATGCCCGACTACATGAAAAACCATATCGTCTATTACGCGGGCCCCGCCAAAACGCCGGACAACCAGCCGTGTGGTTCGCTCGGGCCGACCACTGGCGGGCGCATGGATGGTTATGTTGACCAGTTCCAGGCAGCAGGTGGCAGCCTGGTCATGCTTTCGAAAGGTAACCGCAGCCAGCAAGTGACCGATGCCTGCCTCAAACATGGTGGTTTTAACCTCGGGAGTATCGGTGGCGCGGCGGCATTACTGGCGCAGCAATATGTGAAAAGCCTGCGCTGCCTTGAGTACCCTGAATTGGGCATGGAAGCGGTGTGGATGATGGAAGTGAAAAACCTGCCGGCTTTTGTTCTGGTCGACGATAAAGGCAATAACTTCTTTGAACAGTTTGAGCAAAAGCAAAGTTGCGCATCTTGCCCTGCAAAGCATTAAGGAGCGTTTATGGAAACGCGAACCAATACTGAACGCCATCGTCAGCGCCAGCAAAAGATCAAAGAGCGGGTAGATAGCCGTGTGGCGGCGGCAACCGAAAGGAAAGGTATCCTGATTGTTTTTACCGGCAACGGAAAAGGAAAATCGACCGCAGCCTTTGGGACAGTGACGCGCGCTATCGGCCATGGCAAAACCGTCGGGGTCGCGCAATTCATTAAAGGCCAGTGGGATAATGGTGAATACAACACGCTGCATCAGCACAATGTTGAATTCCACATTATGGGCACCGGTTTTACCTGGGAAACCCAGAATAGAGAAGAAGATATCCAGGCTGCTCTCGCGGTCTGGCAGGAAAGTAAGCGCATGCTCGCCGATGCGCGTTACGACCTGGTGGTACTCGATGAACTCACCTATATGCTGGCTTATCACTACCTGGATATTCAGGAGGTTATTTCATCGATAGTGAATCGCCCCGCCCATCAAAGTGTGGTGGTGACCGGGCGCGGTTGTCACAGCCAGTTGCTGGATATTGCTGATACCGTCAGTGAAATCCGACCGGTAAAACATGCCTTTGATAGCGGGATTCAGGCTCAATCTGGTATTGACTGGTAAGGTATGCCGCCTGGTGAAAACCGGGCGGCATCATCAATCAGGCTGGCTCAGATATCAGTGATTTTTCCAGTAACCAGGCGCGAAGAATCTGCAAATGTCGGGACTCAGCTTTTTCTGCCCGCCATGTCAAAATGAAGCGGTTCCCGGTACGAATAGGAACATCACAAGGAATGACCATTTCACCGCTGTCCAGATCGCGCTGAATAGCAAAACGAGGTAATAATGCGGTTCCCAGATTTGAGCGTACCGCCGCAATCAACATCGAGAGCAAGTCAAAGCGCGGGCCTTTGTTCACCAGCGGGCTGTTAACATCCGACAGCGCAAACCACTCTTGCCAACCGGTGGTGCGGGTACTTTGATGCAACAAAGGAAATTCATTCAGCAAGTCATCGACAGCGAATTTTTGATCAGGTCGGGATAACAGGCTTCTGCTACAAACGGGCAAAATCTCCTCTTCAAATAAATATTCCATTCCAGACCATGGTGTACAAAAATCTTCGCGCATAATAGCGGCGTCATAATCATTGTTTAGAAAATCGCCGATATTAGCCAGTGAATGAATATTGACCGTAATATCGGGATTTAATTTATTGAACTCGCGTAAATTGGGAATCAACCAATGAGTGCTTAATGTCGGATTGACGGCTAACTCAATAGCCTGAACCGCAGGTTGCCAGGCCATTATCGAATGAGTATCACGCTCAAGTTTATTTAGCGTTTCTTTAACAATGTTCAGATAGTGCTTACCTGCCGCATTTAAATGAATACGTTTTTTTGCATGGTCAAATAATGCAGTATGCAGAAAATCCTCCAACGCGTTTACTTGTCTGAACACAGCGCTCTGTGTCAAAGCCAACTCTTCTGCTGCCCGAGTATAACTTTCGTGACGTGCCACCACTTCAAACGTCACCAGCAATTCGGTCTTCGGTATTTTTCCTCTCATCGTGCCTTCCATTTGCAGTGAACTAAAATAGTTTAGGGATGAAATTATCTTTCTCAACCCCATAAGGACTGACGCAAGATAATTCTCATCTCATTGCTGTTTTTTTCATCTTTTTCTTCAGCCTGGCCGTATAACCTTTATATCCGGTTAATATGTTAATAGCATGTTTATTATTCTTGAGAATAAAGGTGAAGTGAGTCATTATTTTACCAGACCCATATCGGTGACTCTGTGTTCATTTGTTTTATTTCTAAACGAAATAAAAACGCGCCACAGAGCTTCTATAAAGCTTTCCATTTTTAATAAAACCTTTTTCCAAAAAAATATCTGAGGATTATTGATAAACACAGGTGTATTAGTATAAAGGTTCTTTTGCTGGATTAATGAGCGCCATGTTAAAGAAGGCAAAAATCACGTTGAAAAGTGTGGAAAAAAAGACAAACCTATTCCCTGGTCGGATAAGCGCAGCACCGTCCGAAAAACAGGCTAAAATGGTGGATGACGCTATCGCTTATCCACCCTACAACACCACTTTAGTGACCTTTTTCCCGCTACTTCACGTTTTCATTTCTCAGTATGGTCTGGCCTGCAACAGACTGGATTTTCCAGGTTCCGGCTTCCTTTACCATGCAGTCAATAACGGTGTGTTGCTGTTTTTTGCCGTAGGAAACATAAATGTTGAAGCAAACGGGGTCATAGTCACTGGATACTACGGTGACGTTCGTCGGCCAGTCTTCGCCAAAATCCTGGGCGCGAATAAAAAAGTCGGCGTCGTAAAATTCAGCTTCGTTACCGATGGCTGAACGTAGTTTTTCCAGCGTGCTTTTAGTCACATATTTATCAATATCATGGCCATCGGTAAGAGGATTTTTATTCTGACTGATTTGTTGCAGGTACCATTGGTTGAATTCCTGTGCCAGTTTAATAGGCTGGTCGTAATCGCTGGCGGCGAGCGTTGAAGTGGAGACCAACAGCATGAAAGCGGTTAAAATTTTCATTCTGAGTACCTTTAATCAAACTTTGGTGTCGTTCGGGAAAGCATAGCTTCACCCGACATCGCTGGGGTAAACGGTGGATGTCGCTCGCGCTTATCCGCCCTACAATTGCAGACAAGCAAATGAATACAGACAGTTACGTTAACTTTCCGATTCCGTGGCAAATATTGTCCACTTTTTCTGCTATCGCCGTCTGTGTTATTGATACGAAAAATGGCTGAAATAAGGTATAAAGCCGCATGAAAATCCCAAACAGACTCCAACCGCTGGTTGATGATGGCCTGATCGACGATGTACTTCAGCGCCTGAAAAGTGGCAAAGAAGCCGACGTCTACACCGTTTTATGCGGTGACAAGATCCAATGCGCCAAAGTGTACAAAGAAGCTATGCAGCGTAGCTTTAAGCAAGCTGTGCAGTATCAGGAAGGGCGCAAAGTCCGCAATTCTCGCAACACCCGTGCCATGCAGAAAGGCTCAAAGTTCGGACGCAAGCAACAAGAAGAAACCTGGCAAATGGCTGAGGTGGAAGCGTTGTTCCGCCTGGCAAACGCCGGGGTGCGCGTGCCGCAGCCATATATGTGTATTGATGGCGTGTTATTGATGGAACTGGTCACCGATGCTGAAGGTTTGGTGGCTCCACGTCTGAGCGATGTGGCGATGAGCGAAGAAAGTGCGCTGGCTGATTTCGAAACCATGATCCGCAATATCGTACGCATGTTGTGTGCGGGCCTGGTGCATGGCGATTTATCGGAGTTTAACGTACTGCAAGACGCGCAAGGGCCGGTGATTATCGACTTGCCACAAGCGGTGGACGCCGCAGCAAACAACCATGCTGAATCCATGTTTGAACGTGATGTGAATAACATCACCGAATATTACGGCCAGTTCGCCCCGCAATTACTGCAAACACGCTATGCGAAAGAGATCTGGGCGTTATATGAAGACGGAAAATTAACCCCAGAAACACCGCTAACGGGGCTATTCATCGAAGAAGCCCATGATGTGGATATGGGTTCACTGATTGATGAAATTATTGCTGCGGAGGATGAGTTTTACGACCGTCAACGCGCAGCCAAAGAGCGCGACCAGCAATACGAATAATCACCTTATACCCTAAATAATTCGAGTTGCAGGTAGGCGGCAAGGGAGCTACAAATCTGTCTGGAACAGATTTGAACAGCGCTTGCGCTGGCCAGAAGGGTGAGCCTCATGGACTAGGCTCATAATCCCCAGGAGCTTACTTGAGTAAGTGACTGGGGTTTGTGAGTGCAGCCAACAACGCTGCAACTTGAAGTATGACGGGTATAGAAAATTAAAGGCCCGCATAGCGAAAGTTATGTGGGCTTTTTTTTCGCCAAAAGTAAAATGCCTGTAACCCAATATTTTATTGATTCCAATTTCAAAAAATTGAATATCACAGGCAGTAGTAAGCTCATTAATTAATAAGCCAACACAAGGGCATTACTTTGTTTCAGGCAAGTTTTCAGCAATGCGCTTCAGGTATTCGTTATTTTTGAAGGCGATCATGATCAATTCGAAACCGACGCGCACAGCTAAAATACCAAACACCAGTCCAAAGATACCAGCCAGTGCCTGCCCTAGAAAAATCGTTGTAGCAGCAGAGATAACGATTGAAATGATGCTTAACCAGTACAGTACAACCAGAAGTTTTGGAGTGATCAAAGTGTCAAAAAAGAAGATATTTTTCATGTTATTCCATTATGTGTTCTAAAAACTGTGGGTATATTTCAGTCCATCTGAAACGTGTCCAGTATATTCTTACGCTGGACTACCACCAACACATATCAATAACAAATACTCTGAAAAGCATGATACCTATAAATATTAGTAGGGTAATTCAGGCGGGCTGTTCACCCGCCGTAAGATTCTAACTAATATCACCGAGTGAGCGCCCAGCTTCGACTAAATCCCCCGTTGTCGCCTGCTGTTTCAGGGTTCCACTGCGATGTGCGACGACCTGAACTTCCATTTTCATCGCTTCCATTACCGCAATCACTTCCCCTTGCTGCACCGTTTTGCCCTCTTCTGCCAGCCAACTATGGAGCACACCGGAGATCGGTGCTTCAACTGCCGCGTCGTTTACCGGCTCGTTCACTGGCGGGTGCGCTTTACCTGGCTGAGACAATGCCGCACCGCTAAACAGGCTCGCAGGTAAGCCCAGTTGCACGCGACGGCCATCAAGTTCAATCCAGGTGCGGGTTAAAGTTTCATTGGCCTTGGGCGTCTGACGCGGTGCAAATTCAATGCGCCCGGCAAAATCAGTTTCAATCCAGCGAGTATGCACCTTGAAGCCTTCGGTGAAATCAGCGTCATCCATCACCGCACGGTGGAATGGCAACACTGAGGCTACACCGTCGATTTCAAACTCACGCAGGGCGCGACGTGCACGGGCAATGGCCTGTTCACGGCTGCTACCCGTGACAATGAGTTTTGCCATCAGCGAGTCATAATTGCCTGGGACGGTTGAACCCGCATTAACGCCAGTGTCGAGGCGAATACCAGGCCCGCCTGGTGCGCGGAATACCGTGATATTGCCAGGTGTCGGTAAATAGCCTTTGCCAGCATCTTCAGCGTTAATTCGGAATTCGAACGAGTGTCCACGCGGGACTGGGGTTTCCAGAATACTGAGCGGTAAACCTTCCGCAATGCGCAGTTGTTCCACGACAATATCAAGGCCGGTAGTTTCTTCGGTGACCGGATGTTCTACCTGCAAACGGGTGTTCACTTCGAGGAACGAAAGCGTACCGTCGCGGCTTAATAAAAACTCCACGGTACCAGCGCCAACGTAGCCCGCATGGGCGCAAATATCGTGGGCGGCACTGTGGATTTGCAGGCGCTGGGCATCGCTAATAAACGGTGCGGGCGCTTCTTCCACCAGTTTCTGGTTACGGCGCTGGAGCGAGCAATCACGCGTGCCAAGCACCACCACATTGCCATGTTTATCAGCGATAACTTGAGCTTCAATATGGCGTGGACGGTCGAGATATTGTTCGACATAACATTCTGCACGGCCAAATGCCGTCAACGCTTCGCGTGTTGCGGAATGATAAAGTTCAGCCACTTCTTCCAGTTTCCAGGCCACTTTCAGGCCGCGCCCACCACCGCCAAAGGCAGCTTTAATCGCTACCGGCAAACCGTGCGTGGCAGCAAAATCGAGCACTTCTCCCGCGCCATTCACCGGATCTGTAGTGCCTTTGACCAGCGGAGCTCCCACTTCCATGGCGATTTTACGCGCCTGCACTTTATCGCCGAGTTTCTCGATAGTGTCCGGCTGCGGACCAATCCAGATAAGCCCCGCCTCCTGTACGGCGCGAGCAAACTCGGCACGTTCAGACAAAAAACCGTAGCCAGGATGCACCATTGTTGCACCGCTGCGCTTTGCAACCTCCACCAGCGCTGCAATGTTTAAGTAGGTGTCTGCTGAACTAGTGCCGGGGAGCGCCCAGGCTTCATCAGCCATTTGCACGTGTAGCGCGTTGGCATCCGGGTCAGCGTACACCGCTACCGCCTGCGCACCGTAATCACGGCAGGCACGAATGATGCGAACGGCAATCTCGCCACGGTTGGCGATCAGAACTTTATGCGGCGAGGTGGTCACGGGCATTACTCCCTGTTATTTCGATAAACGGTTGGATAATGTTAAAGCGAATGGCAGCGCCGGGCGGAATTTGCCCTGCCAAATCAAGATGATATTCTGCCACCGCAGCAATCACCGGATAGCCACCGGTCAAGGGGTGGTCGTGCAAAAACAGCACCGGTTGCCCGCTGGCAGGAACCTGAATCGAGCCGCTACAAGTGCCTTCACTCGGCAGCTCCTGGTGCTGACGGCGCTCCAGTTGTTGCTCACCTGCGAGGCGCAAACCGATGCGGTTAGACTGTGGCGTGACCAGCCAGTCCTGCGCGGTTAAACGAGCGAGTGCATCGGCGGTGAACCAGTCGGTGCGCGGGCCTGCGACAATATCCAGCGTCACTGTTTCACCCACCGCAGGAAGGCCAGATTGTGGAAGTTCATCCAGCAAAACGGCGTTGCAGTGCGAATGTGCGCCAGTCTGTAAAATGTCACCAATGCTAATCACGGCTGGCCCTAACTGCGCCAGACTGTCACGTGCGGCACTGCCAAGAATTTGTTCGACCACAAACCCGCTGCGCACCGCCAGATAACTGCGTAACCCGCGAACTGGCGTACCAACGTGAATTTCATCTCCGGCGGCTAAATTGAGTGGGCAATAACTTTCCACGCGATAACGCTCGCCGTCCGCCGTTTTCAGGGTCAACGGGCATGGCGCACCGGTCAGGGTAATCACCACATCGCCATTTGCCCGGGCGCGGAAACCACCGTGCGTGATTTCGAGGCAAGGTGAATCACTCGGGTTGCCAACAATACGATTTGCGGTGTGCAGCGCTGTTTTATCCATCGCGCCGGATTCCGATAAACCCAGCGCCGCTTTGCCGCTGCGGCCATTGTCCTGCCACAAGGTTTGCAGGCCTGTCGCCAGCACGGTCAGCGTTGGTGCGTCACTCGCGGGGGCAATTTGTGGCGCAACAACGGCAGGCAGAGAAACCATTTTCTTACCTGCGGCGCCATCCACAAACTGCACCTGGCTACCCGGCAACAGCAGTGCGGGCTGCGCGCGCGTTAAGTCCCACATTTGCAGGTCAGTCTGGCCGATAAGCTGCCAACCGCCGGGGCTAGCTTGTGGATAGATACCGCTAAATTCCCCAGCCAGCGCCACGGAACCTGCGGGAATGCGGGTGCGAGGTGTGCTGCGACGCGGTGTTTGCCAACCGCCAGTGTCAGACACCATATAGGCAAAACCTGGCGCAAAGCCGGTAAACGCCACGTTCCACAGTGATTCCTGATGGCGGCGGATGACTTCCTGCACCGCGATGCCCATCAGTTCCGCTACTGCCGGAAGATCTTCGCCGTTGTAGTGCACAGGGATAGTCACCTGTTGACCGTAGCGGGCTTCCTTGTGCTGCAAAGAACACTGCGAGATTTTGCCAGCAAGTTGCGCCATGCTGGTTTGCATCGGCTGATAGCGGATCAACAAGGTTCGAGCTGCCGGAATGATCTCCTCGATCCCCTTTTCCGGCGCGGCGCTGAGCGCATCGAACAACGCCAGTGTTTCATCAAGCGTATCCAGTTCGACCAGGAAGCTACTTAAGTTAACGGCTAAAAATCTCACTTCACGCTCCCTGCCAGGCGGCATCCGGTACATCAGTAATAAACATGTGTCCTGGCGCGTGACTGAGGGCAAATGGCACTCCCGATTTCATCACCGCAGCTTGCGGAGTCACGCCGCATGCCCAGAACACCGGGATTTCGCCTGCTTCGATACGCACAGCATCACCAAAATCTGGACGTGAAATATCGCTAATACCCAACAGATGCGGCTCGCCGATGTGAACCGGCGCACCGTGCACTGCGGGAAAACGGCCGCTGATCATCACGGCGTCTGCCACCCTGTCTGCCGGGATCGGGCGCATGGAAACCACCAGTTCGCCCTGTAAACGCCCTGCGGGGCGGCAAAGGCGGTTAGTTTTGTACATCGGCACGTTGCAGTTATCGGTAATGTGGCGTACTTCAATACCCGCTTCACGCAGTGGCGTTTCAAAGGTAAAGCTGCAACCAATTAAGAAGGTGACCAGGTCAGGGTGCTTTTCCCAGACAGCGCGCGCGTCGGTGATTTCATCCGCCAGCTTACCCTGCTCCCAGACACGGTAACGCGGAATGTCGGTGCGCAAATCGGCACCTTCCGCCAGCACGGTCTGATGCCCGCCCGCTTCTATCACATCCAGCACCGGGCAGCTTTGTGGGTTGCGCTGGGCATAGAGCAGGAAATCAAACGCCCAGTCACGCGGCAGGCAAATCATGTTCGCCTGGGTCATGCCTGGCGCCATTCCGGCGGTAGGTTTATCAAAACCGTGACGAATCGCCTGGCGCGCTTCTCGTGCGGCGGCAATCGCCTGTTGGCTGGCTTTCATTAACTTATTCTGCATAGCTGCCGCTCCTTACGCCTGAGGAATAAACGAGCGGATAGCAATGCCCTGCGCTTCCAGCAAGGTGCGGATCTGGCTCGCCATAGCAATCGCGCCTGGGCTGTCGCCATGCACACATATAGAGTCGGCCTGAATCGGCGTGAATTTCCCTTTAATGGATTCAACACCACCTTCGGTAATCAGTTGCAGCATTCGTTGCGCCACAAGCTGTGCATCGTGCAGTACCGATCCCGCTTCGCGGCGCGAAACCAGCGTACCGTCGGCGTGGTAAGCACGGTCTGCAAACGCTTCGGCGATGGTTTTCAACCCTTTTTGCTGCGCCAGTTGCAGCACCGGAGAACCCGCCAGCCCAACCAGCGGCAACTGCGGGTCAACCGCCAGAATGCCGTCGATCACCGCCAGCGCCTGGCGTTCGTGATAAGCAATGGTGTTGTACAGCGCACCGTGGGGTTTGACGTAGCGCACTTGAGTGCCCGCAGCGCGTGCCAGCCCTTGCAGTGCGCCAATCTGGTAAATCACGTCGGCGGTGAGTTCGTCGCTGGCGATGTCCATGTTACGGCGGCCAAAGCCGACTAAATCCGGATAGGCGACATGCGCGCCGACCGTTACGCCCTGCGTTTTTGCCGCTTTCAGCGTTTCAAGAATGCCAGCCGGGGAACCGGCGTGGAAACCACAGGCGACGTTAGCGCTACTCACCACTTTGAGGATGGCGGCGTCGTCACCCATGGTCCACTGCCCGAAGCTTTCGCCTAAATCGCTATTGAGATCAATGGTCTTTAACATCTGCTTTTCCTCAGACAACTTTCAGGAAATCGAAAATAGCGCCAACGGAGAGTGCGCCCATGTACCAGGTCAGCACGCAGGTCACCAGACCCGTCCACAGCAACCAGCGCGGGTAGACATAACCCGACATTAAATCAGCACGTTTCCAGCCGACGTAGACAAAAATCGTTAGGCCGATTGGCAAGATAAGTCCGTTGAAACCGCCCGCAAACACCAGCAATGCAGCCGGAGCTGTCCCCAGCAACACGTACACCACTAATGAGACAGCAATAAAGATAATGGTCGCGATATTGCGCTGGCGTTCAGTCATTTTCTTATTAAAAACAGTCATAAAGCTGACTGAAGTGTAAGCCGCGCCAATCACGCTGGTGAGTGCCGCCGCCCAGAAGATAAAACCAAAGATGCGCACACCAAAGCTACCCACAGCGTGCTGGAAGGCTTGAGAAGCCGGGTTCGCCACCTGGCTGGAAATGTCTAACGTTACGCCGCTGGCGACTACGCCCAATACGGCGAGGAACAACACGTAACGCATCAACCCGACCACCAGAATCCCTTTGGTCGCCGCCGAAGAAACCGCTTCAATATTCTCGACACCGGTCATGCCTTTATCTAACAGGCGATGCGCACCCGCATACGAGATATATCCGCCCACGGTGCCGCCGACGATGGTGGTGATCATGGCGAAGTTCATGGTGTCCGGAAACACGCTCTGGCGCAGCGCTTCGCCGACCGGCGGGGAAGAGACAAACGCGACATACAGCGTCAGGCCAATCATCACCAGGCCGAGGACAATAATCAGGCGGTCAATTGCGCTGCTGGCGCGCTGCGAGGAGAAGATGTAGATCGCCAGCAGTGCGCTGAGCAGCCCACCCCATTTTGGTGATATACCAAACATGGCATTCAGGCCCAGACCCGCACCGGCAATGTTACCGACGTTAAAGACCAGCCCACCGAATATCACCAGCACCGCCAGTAAGTAACCACTGCCAGGTAGCGCTTCATTAGCGACGTCAGAGGCGCGCATCCGCGTAACAGTCACCACGCGCCAGATATTCTGTTGCACCACAAAATCGATGACGATCGAGGCCAGAATACCAAAGGCAAATGCCGCGCCCATGGTGGCGGTAAAGGTCGCCGTTTGCGTGATAAAACCAGGGCCAATCGCCGAGGTCGCCATCAGGAATATTGCCGCCAGCAGCGAGGAACGACGCTTCTGGACAAAGGATTTAGTTTCGAGTTCTTGCGCTGCCATCTGACTCTCTCCGTTATTAGAATTATGACCCTGTCTGTTAAGCAATAAACAGACCATCGTTGAGGTAAAAGCAGAGATTGTTAATCAACTATTAAATTATTGTTGAACAATAAGCTAGTGAGTGTTGATTAATTAGACAAACAGAATCGAAAACCGGATGATAAAAAACCGACGCCGATCACTTTTTCCCGATCGGCGGCGTAAAGAAAGTGAGGTATTGCACCAGTGGAGTGCATAGAAATGCAGTTATGCGCTTTTATAGTGCATGGAATTGAAATAATCCCGCAGTCTCAATGCCTTGCCGCTACCAGGCTAATATGTGAAGATTGCCGCTCACCAGGTTACCGCAGAACAACATGAAGAAAGATGCCGCCACTCAAATGCTGAGCGAGAAAATCGCCGAGACTATCCGCCAGAAGATTATCGTTGGCGAACTCGCGTCCGGCGCGCGCCTTTCGGAAGCAGCCCTCAGCGAACAACTGGATATTTCGCGCAATACGCTGCGTGAAGTGTTCCGCATGCTGACCCAGGAAGGGTTGCTGCGTTACGAGCCTAATCGCGGGGTTTGTGTGGCAGTGCCGGATATGGCGGCAATTCTCGATATTTACCGTATTCGTCGGCTGATTGAGTGCGACGCCCTCACCCATGCCTATCCGCTGCATCCAGCCGTTGCCAAAATGGAAGCCGCTGTGCAAGAAGCGCGGGAGTACCGCCAGACCAGCGAATGGCGGCAGGTGGGGACGGCAAATATGAAATTCCACACGGCGATTGTCGAATTGGCCGACAGCGAGCGCCTGACGCGCCTGTACCGCAATATCTCCGCAGAACTCCGGCTAGTATTCGGGCATCTTAACGATCCCGAAATTCTCTATGCCCCTTATATTGAGAAGAATGCCCACATCCTTGCGCTGCTGGTTGATGACCAAAATGAAAAAGCCGCCCGTACGCTCGCGGAGTACCTTGAGCTATCCGAGCGCACGGTACTGGCGGCCTGGGCCAGGCATCAACAATCATCCTGATCAATGGCTAACAATCACGTGCATTTTCCCATCCTTTAATTTAGTATTTGCTTAATTAAGTAAGTGCTAAACTAAAACTATGAATCCCGAACTGCTAAAACTCCAGGCCAGCGCGAGCGATGCCGCAAAGCTACTCAAAGCAATGAGTAACGCCAATCGGCTGCTGATCCTCTGCATGTTGCTCGATTCCCCCGGCACCGGAGCAGGCGAGCTGGCTACGGCGACTGGGCTAAGTCCATCTGCCACTTCTCAGCATCTTGCCCGTATGCGCAATGAAGGGCTTATCGACAGTACCCGCGAGGCGCAGCGCATTCTTTATTTCATTAAAAGTGATGCCATTCGGGAGATCATTGGCACGCTTAAAGCCATTTATTGTCCGTGAGGAACAGCATGACTATCCAGACTATTTCCCCAAGCGATGCCAAAGCGCTGCTCACCAAAGGTGCGGCGTTGATTGATATCCGCGAGCGTGATGAATATGCGCGTGAGAATATTGCCGAGGCACATTTACTGTCGCTTTCTGCCATCGAAAATGGCGATAGACTTGGCCCGTTTGACCCTTTCGATACGGTAATTTTTTATTGCCAGTCCGGCATGCGCACCACGCAAAATGCTCAGAAACTGGTTGATGCCGTGGCCCCCGCAAAAGTGTTGCTGCTGGAAGGGGGATTAACGGCCTGGAAGAAAGATGGCCAGCAAATTCTCGAAGATAAATCACAGCCGTTGCCGTTAATGCGCCAGGTGCAAATTGCCGCCGGAAGCCTGGTTCTTGCGGGTGTGATTCTGGGGTTTGTTGTTCACCCAGGGTTCTATTTACTGTCGGGGTTTGTCGGTGCGGGTTTGCTGTTTGCGGGTATCAGCGGTTTTTGCGGCATGGCACGCTTGCTGGCAGTAATGCCCTGGAATAAGCACTGAGTGAGTTCGGCTTTTTGTCCCGTTATTTTGGGCTATGGTTAACGGTATATACCCGTTAGCATTCGAGTTGCAGCCAGGCGGCCAGGGAGCTTATCCCGATGAGCTTACTTAAGTAAGTGATTTGGGTAAGTGAGTGCAGCCAACACCCCTGCAGCTTGAAGGATGACGGGTATACGTAATTCATTTCTCTCAATTGAATGAGGTTAATTATGTTCAAGGCAGGCGATTTGGTGCAACCCAAGAAAGGTGGCCCGAAGTATGAAGTGCTGGATGTTCAGGGCGATACTTTGTTCTGTACCCCGAGGAATATTTTGAGCGGCGAAAAGGTCACGCTAAAAGCAGAAGACGTGGTTTTGTATAAAGAAGACGACGATTTTGGCGTTTGCTAATGCCGCTATGATCAGGCGGGCTACAGTTCACCCGCCTGAAACCACATAATTACCCCGCCCCACTCATCGTTATATAAACAACCCCACAACAAAAATTCAGGCTCTGAATAGCCCGAAAAACCGCTGCGACTGACGAAAAATTAACCCAATGATTCTTAAATGAAAATTAATAACGAAGCGACAAAATCATGAAACCCTGCCTTTTATGTGCCATTTAGCGGATTTTATTGACAAAACGCGATTAAATAAAAATTAATCACTAATTGTACGATTTCAACCAGCGATATAATCTAGTCAAATCAAAATAAGCCACGCATTAGCACTGCCATAATGTCGACCTGGTAGTGTATATATCTAATTTTCATTAGGAGCTGGAAGAATGTTTTCTCCTGAGTCACGCCTGCGTCATGCAGTCGCAGATACTTTTGCGATGGTAGTGTATTGCTCGGTTGTGAACATGATGATAGAGATTTTTCTCTCCGGCATGAGCTTTGAGCAGTCGCTCTCATCAAGGCTGGTCGCCATCCCGGTGAATATCCTGATTGCCTGGCCCTACGGTTTATATCGCGATGCTTTCATGCGTTTGACTAAACGTTATAGCAAAGCTAACTGGGCGAAAAATCTTGCTGATGTGCTGGCTTATGTGACTTTCCAGTCACCGGTTTACATCGCCATTTTGTGGTCGGTCGGTGCTGACTGGACCCAGATAGCTGCAGCAGTCAGCTCTAACATTGTGGTGTCGATGTTTATGGGTGCCGCGTATGGCTACTTTTTGGATTATTGCCGTCGCTTATTCCGCATCAGCGGTTACCGGAATGCAAAAGCTGGGGCTTGAGGTTAGCGTTGCGCCGTGACGCGCAACAACACCGGTTTCGATTAATGCTCGCCAAACAAACCAGACAAATAACGTTCCAGCGCAATGCGTGAACTAAAACCGTGCGGAATGCCGTAATGCTGATGAGTTTCGCCAGCAAGGTAGAGTGGAAAATGCTGGTAGTGATCGCAAGTTTTAACGTCCGTGGCAGGGTCTGCCAGTGTCTGGCTTCGTTCTTTTAAGGTTGGGTGAATAATCAACGCAGTTCGCCCCATACGCGCTTCGCGATTCACATAAACGTAATTTTCACCACGGCGATATCCGTATGTTTTTGGTGTGACAACATCCATGGTAAAACCGGCTTTTTCAAGAACGCGGGCCACCTCATCGGGTCGTAAATACATAATTTTTCCTCATCATCTTCTATTGCAGCGCAACCTTACAATATCCAGCATTACTAGCGCTTTCAGATTAGTCCATAAAGACCGCGAAAGCGCGTGACCTGTCTCATGACTAAAAATTATGGTCTACACTGAGAAGTACATCGCAACAAGGGAGAAACTAATGTTTAACCGTGTAAATCGAAATGATGTAGACGAAGGTGTTGATGATATTAACCGTGACGTGAACCAACTGGCCGACACGCTGGAAGAGGTTCTTAAATCGTTCGGTAGCGATGTTAAAGAAGAAGGGGAAGCCGCCCGCAAAAAAGCGGAATCTCTGCTCAAAGAGACACGAGCTCGCCTTCATGGTCGCACCCGTGTGAAACAAGCCGCCTGTGATGCGGTAGGTTGTGCCGATACTTATGTGCGCGACAAACCATGGCAAAGCGTGGGTATTAGCGCCGCCGTAGGTATTTTCATCGGGGCTTTATTAGCGTCCCGTCGTTAGCCACAAAAGTGTAGTGATAACAAATATGCGTCTGACCCCGGTTCTGCCGGGGTCTTTACTTTCTTGTGGGGTGATAAGCCAGTTATGTCGGATGACGCTAACGCTTATCCGACCTACGGTTCGATTTTGACTTTGTAGGGTGGATAAGCATCATCCACCATTTACGCCAGTTGTATCGGATGACGCTGCGCTTATCCGACCTACGGTTCGATTTTGACTTTGTAGGGTGGATAAGCGTTAGCGTCA
>Ga0207696_1000521_pt1 | contig 31832 bp, 27 predicted proteins | sample KBSS54metaG_FD_184403 | JGI IMG/M metagenome (GOLD analysis project Ga0207696, IMG submission 184403) | Switchgrass rhizosphere microbial communities from Kellogg Biological Station, Michigan, USA - KBS S5-4 metaG (SPAdes) (version 2) | ecosystem: Host-associated > Plants > Roots > Rhizosphere >...
CGAATGGCTGGCGACTCGCGATGGGTTAGACAGCTATCGTTTGATTGCCGGCGAATCTGATGGCCTGCCAGGTGTGACGATTGACCGCTTCGGTAATTTCCTTGTACTGCAATTGCTGTCCGCTGGGGCAGAATACCAACGCCCTGCTCTGGTCGCTGCACTGCAAAATCTCTATCCAGAATGCGCTATCTATGACCGCTCAGATGTTGCGGTGCGTAAGAAAGAAGGCATGGAATTGACGCAAGGCCCAGTGAGCGGTGAATTGCCACCCGACTTGTTGCCAATCGAAGAACATGGCATGAAGCTGCTGGTTGATATTAAAGGTGGCCATAAAACTGGTTACTACCTTGATCAGCGCGACAGTCGCTTTGCGACTCGCCAGTATGTGAAAGATAAGCGTGTGTTGAACTGCTTCTCTTATACCGGTGGTTTTGCAGTTTCCGCACTGATGGGCGGATGTCAGCAGGTTGTCAGTGTTGATACCTCTCAGGATGCTCTGGATGTTGCAAAGCAAAACGTTGAGCTGAACAAACTCGACCTGAGCAAAGCCGAATTCGTGCGTGATGATGTGTTCAAACTGCTGCGCAAATACCGCGATCTGGGTGAGAAGTTCGACGTTATTATTATGGACCCACCTAAGTTTGTCGAAAACAAGAACCAGCTGATGGGCGCTTGCCGGGGTTATAAAGATATCAACATGCTGGCAATCCAGTTGTTGAATCCGGGTGGCATTCTGATGACGTTCTCCTGCTCAGGTTTAATGACGACAGATTTATTCCAGAAAATCATTGCCGATGCCGCCGTAGACGCCGGGCGTGATGTACAATTTATAGAGCAGTTCCGTCAGGCCGCCGATCACCCCGTGATCGCCACCTATCCGGAAGGGTTGTATCTGAAAGGGTTTGCCTGTCGCGTCATGTAACTTGAAAAGCAGGAAGTTGCCCGCACATTAATTGCAGGTAATGTTTCTCAGGAGGTGACTATGATTGCCAGCAAATTCGGCATTGGCCAGCAAGTAAGACATTCTTTGCTGGGATATCTGGGAGTGGTGGTCGATATCGACCCAGAGTACTCTCTGGATGAACCCGCAGAAGATGATCTGGCCGACAATGATGCCCTCCGTCGTGCACCCTGGTATCATGTAGTAATGGAAGATGATGATGGCCAGGCAGTGCACACCTATCTTGCTGAAGCCCAGTTAAGTGGGGAGTCACAAGACGAGCATCCCGAACAACCGTCAATGGATGAATTGGCGGCTTCGATACGGCAACAGCTTCAGGCACCTCGCCTGCGTAATTAGCAAAAACCCCGCAATTGCGGGGTTTTTTAATTATTTAGCCAGGCCTAAGCGAGGAATTTCGATTGCCGGGCATTTGTCCATCACCACGTTTAAACCGGCATCCTGTGCCAGCACGGCAGCCTGCTCATTGATGACGCCTAACTGCATCCACAACGTTTTTGCACCGATAGCAATAGCTTCTCTCGCAACTTCCCACGCAGCCTCTGAATTTCTAAAGACATCGACCATATCCACTTTCTGTGGAATATCTGCAAGAGATCCATAGCCTTGCTGCCCCAACAGCGTTTTACCGGCCACTTTTGGTGACACGGGAATCACTTCGTATCCTTGATCCAGCAAATATGCCATCACCCGATAGCTTGGGCGATCTGGTTTATCACTGGCTCCCACCAGTGCAATTGTTCGGGTGCTTTTTAAAATAGTTTCAATATCTGCCTGTTTCATCACACTCTCCGCTGGGACTTCGTTATCAAAAGTGTATGCCATCCGCTACTGACTCACCATCTTTCCCATACACAGGTAGTAGAGCAATTTTGGAAAATATGTCTATATGTTAATGAACTGTCCTTATGAAAAATTTTGATACATTCAGTAAGGGATAGTCCCATTTACCCATGGCAGGAGAAATTGATGAGAACGGTGTTCTTTATCGCAATATGTTGGATCTCTCTTTTGCCGCTTGAATTGCGGGCAACAACATTACGTTTGTCCACAGATGTAGATTTGCTGGTGCTTGATGGGAAAAAGGTTTCAAGCTCTTTGTTAAGAGGGGCTGATAGTCTTGAGCTGGATAACGGGCCGCACCAGCTGGTATTCCGCGTCGAGAAGAATATTCGTACCAACACACGTGAACAACGTCTTTATATATCCCCACCTTTAGTTGTAAGTTTCGACACTAAGGAGGTCAGCCAGGTCAATTTTAATCTACCCCGTATTGAAAATGATAAAGAGAGTGATGAGTTTGACCGTACTCCGCATCTCCAGTTACTGGACGGTGGTGCCACAGTCATCCCTCTGAAAGTTGATATCCTGCCAGTAAAAGTGACGCCACAAGGGATTGATTACGAGCAAGATACCCAGTTTTACAACAAATCTGGGAAGGTCGCATCAATAAAAGGATTCGCCACGATGATGGCTGATGATAGTACATTGCTGTCGCGCACATCCGAACTTGATACACCGCCGCCGCAGTCAGAAACATTAACCGAACAGCGTCTCAAGTACTGGTTTTTACAAGCAGACAAACCCACTCGTGACCGTTTCTTACAATGGGTGAAAGATAAGCCTGAGCAATAATTACCTTTCTGTTCCCGCATTTTTACCACCCTTCTCTTGCAGCATCAGTGGCTTCCAGTAAGCTGTAGGCATTATTAATTACTCAGGATTAACCAATGGAATTAACGAGCCGCACCCTGGCGGAAAAGAAGCATGTCGCGCTGGTCGCGCACGATCACTGCAAAGATGCGTTGTTAAAATGGGTTGAACGCCACAAGGCAGTACTTGCCCAGCATGTACTGTACGCAACCGGTACCACCGGGAATCTGATCCAACGCGGCAGCGGTCTGGATGTCAATGCCATGCTAAGCGGCCCAATGGGCGGCGATCAACAGGTGGGCGCATTGATTTCCGAAGGGAAAATTGATGTGCTAATTTTCTTCTGGGACCCGTTGAATGCCGTTCCACACGACCCGGATGTTAAAGCATTACTGCGTCTGGCGACGGTGTGGAACATTCCTGTGGCTACCAACTTATCCACCGCCGATTTTATTATTCAATCGCCGGGGTTTAATCAGTCAGTAGAAATTTTGATCCCTGACTATGCACGTTATTTGGCTGAGCGACTGAAGTAACTACGGCCGATTGGCAGCGGGCACGCCAAGATGTTTCAGGATATCAACAAAACTGGATGGTTCTTTTTTGTTGAATAACAGCCAGACACGATGACGGGCCCGCGTCATCGCCACATACAGTAACCGCCGCTCTTCAGCATCCGGATAATCTTCTGGTTGTGGCAGTAACACCTCTTCCATGACCGATTCGCGCGCCACAGCCGGGAAGCCATCTTTCCCCTGCTGTAATCCCAGTATCACAACATAATCAGCTTGTTGCCCTTTACTGGCGTGAATAGTCATGAAGTCAATGGCCAGTTTTGGCCAACGCGTCGCAGCCTTTTCCAGAATTACCGGACGTAAATGATGGTAACGCGCCAGCACCAGAATGCGCTGTTGGGGCTGTACATATCCGCTCATCTTATCGAGTAACGCTTCAAGCTGGTCATCGGCTAATAATGTGACAGCTTTTTTATCACCTTTAGATAAGCTGTTTAATGGTTTAGCAAGTTGATGCGGGTTCTGCTGCACGAATCGATTCGCGATTTCACCGATGCGGTCATTGAAGCGGTAAGTGGTATCCAGTGCACACTGGTCCGCCTCACCAAAATGTTGAGTAAAGGCGGTCGTCAGCGACATTTCTGCACCGCTGAAACGATAAATCGCTTGCCAGTCATCGCCCACTGCATACAGAGAAGTATGCGAGTTTTGTTTTCTCAGTGCCGCCAGCAATGCAGCTCGCTGAGGCGAGATGTCCTGAAATTCATCAACTAAAATATGCTTCCATGGGCTAATAAAACGCCCTTTTTCCAGCACATTCACAGCCTGATGAATCAGACCTGAAAAATCGATCGCTTCTTCGGACTTCAGCGCCGTTTTCCAGGCTTTTAATAGCGGAGCCATGAGCTTGATGCGTTTAGCGAACACATCACGAATATCCTCAGGCGCAGAGGCAATCATTTCAGCCTGAGAGCCCCCATGCATACGCATTAATCCCAGCCATCTGTCTAAGCGGCTGGCGAGGCGTTTTGCTAAACGTTCATCCTTCCAGTATTCACCTTCCGGCACATGCCATTGCAACTCGTCACTCAGCCACTCGCGCCAGCCTTTAGCCTGCGCTTTTTTCTCACGGCATTGTTGCTGCCAGCTTTCAATCAGCAATTGATGGCGTGCATCGGTATCAGATTCCAGTTCGCTAACACGTGGCACCTTTTTGCTGCCTTGCTGAATAATATGCAGCGCTAATGCGTGGAATGTACGGGCTGAAATCGCATCGGTTTGGAGGCGTTCAGCGATACGCTCGTCCATCTCCTGCGCGGCTTTGCGGCCAAATGCCAGCAATAAAATTTGATCTTCACTGGCCTCGCCACGTTGCAACAACCAACCTGCACGAGCAACCAGAACAGAGGTTTTTCCACTTCCCGCTCCTGCCAGAACTAATAACGAATCTTCGCCATTAACCACGGCGCGAGCCTGAGAGGGATTCAGTGGCGAGCTTTCTATTTTCTGGAAGAAATCAGCATACTTTTCAAGCATGTGATTGGTGAAAGAAGTATTGCGTTGATGTCGGCGTTGCTCGCCTTGTTCAAGCCAGGCTTTGCACTGCAGCCAAATTTCACGACAATTTTCGAAATCTTCCAGCCGGGCTTGCGGCATAGGTAATGCAGAAAACGCAGCACGCACGTTTTGTTGTAATGCCTGCATGTCGCTGCGCCTGAACCATTTTTCCTGCTGAATCCTGCGCGTAATCTCAGCGTGCTGCTGGCGTAAAACCTGAGCCGCAACTTCGCTCATTTCGGCACTCCAGTTTTGCCAAAGCTCATTGAGATGATGATAAAAGCGCTGCGTTTCGCTCCATTCAGTCCCATGCAGACGCACCACTTTGTCATCAGGCAGGACAAACTCAAGTTCCCCCCACACCAAGCCGCGCTTGCAATTAATGGCTATTAACTGATTGAATGGAATAAGATATTCATGGCGTTCGCCCTTTACCTCGACACCAGCAGCCAGCAATCTCACACGATTATAGGGGTGTTGTGCTAAATGTTTGCCCAGGGAGGTTGCTTTCAGTTCCATTACGCTTTGCCTGATCCAAAATAGAGGTTGTGGTTAAGTTTACTCGCCGAAGGAATGACGCTCCAGGGTAAAAACGCGTTACAATTGTTGTGGTTATTCATTTGTCTACATTCATACCAACGAAGAGTGATTATGCGTACAGTCCTTAACATCTTGAACTTTGTACTGGGCGGTTTTTTGACCACCCTATCCTGGTTGCTGGCCACTCTTGTCAGTATCATTTTTATTTTCACGCTTCCGCTGACTCGTTCCTGCTGGGAGATAACCAAACTCTCTTTCGTACCGTACGGTAACGAAGCCATTCATGTTGATGAGCTCGAGCCGCAGAGCAAAAGTGCCATCATGAATACCGGTGGTACCTTGCTGAACATTGTTTGGCTGGTATTTTTCGGATGGTGGCTCTGTGTGCTGCATATCTGCACCGGGATTGCACAATGCGTCACTATTATCGGCATTCCTGTGGGAATCGCTAATTTCAAAATTGCTGCTATCGCGCTTTGGCCGGTTGGCCGCCGTGTGGTTTCCGTTGAAACTGCGCAGGCTGCACGTGAAGCAAACGCCCGTCGTCGTTTCCAGTAAATCAGACAAGGATAGTGAGTATTAATGCTTAGTCCAATTCTGCGCCGCTATACCTGGAACAGCACCTGGCTCTATAACCTGCGTATTTTCATCGCACTGACGGGCACTGCTGCCCTCCCCTGGTGGCTGGGTGACGTTAAGCTGACTATCCCCTTAACGCTCGGCGTAGTTGCCGCCGCACTCGCAGACCTGGATGACCGGCTCACCGGGCGTTTGCGTAATCTTCTGATTACTTTGATTAGTTTCTTTATTGCTTCAGCATCAGTTGAGTTGTTGTACCCGTGGCCAATCTTTTTTGGCATCGGGCTAATGGTTTCCACTAGCGGGTTCATTCTGTTGGGCGGACTGGGCCAGCGTTACGCCACCATTGCCTTCGGGGCGCTACTTATCGCCATTTATACCATGCTCGGTATTTCTTTATACGAGCACTGGTATCAACAACCCATACTGCTGTTGGCTGGCGCTATCTGGTACAACGTGCTGACACTTGCCGGGCATCTAATCTTCCCTATTCGGCCTCTTCAAGATAACCTGGCGCGGTGCTATGAAAGTCTCGCACGTTATCTCGAGGTCAAAGCCATGCTGTTCGACCCCGACATTGAAGAAGAAAACCAGGCACCCATGCTTGAGCTTGCGATGGCCAACAGTCAACTGGTCACGATGCTCAATCAGACCAAAGGCTCACTCTTGACTCGTTTACGCGGAGATCGCGGACAACGCGGCACACGTCGTACATTGCATTACTATTTTGTTGCGCAGGACATTCACGAGCGCGCGAGCTCTTCGCATATCCAGTACCAGGCGCTACGCGATAAATTCCGCTACAGCGATATTATGTTCCGCTTTCAACGACTGCTAACTATGCAGTCCCAGGCTTGCTTGCAACTTTCGCGCTCAATTTTATTACGCGAGAAATACCAGCACGACCCACGTTTTGAACGTGCGTTTACGCATCTTGATGCGGCGATTGAAAGACTGAATGCCGACCAATATCTGGCTGGTGAATTAAAAGCGCTTGGCTTCCTGGTGAGTAATTTGCGTGCCATCGATGCGCAATTAGCGACAATTGAATCCGAGCAAGCTCTTGCCGCACCTCACAGTGATATCGAAAACCGCCTTGCGGATGATCGCATTACCGGCTTTGGCGATGTCTGGCAGCGTCTGAAACGCAACTTAACACCGGAGTCAGCGTTATTTCGTCATGCGGTTCGTATGTCGGTAGTGCTTTGCGTCGGCTACGCATTCATACAGTTTACCGGGCTAAAACATGGGTATTGGATCTTGCTGACCAGCCTGTTTGTCTGCCAGCCTAACTACAATGCCACTCGTCGACGTTTAGCATTGCGTATCATCGGCACTTTAGTGGGTGTGGCGATAGGGCTACCAGTGTTGTACTTTGTACCGTCAATTGAAGGCCAGCTTGTCTTAATCGTGATTACTGGCGTGCTCTTTTTTGCCTTTCGCAATGTGCAATATGCACATGCCACCATGTTTATCACGTTACTGGTGTTGTTGTGTTTCAACTTGCTGGGTGAAGGGTTTGAAGTCGCTATGCCTCGTATCTTCGATACGCTGCTGGGATGTGCTATCGCCTGGGCTGCGGTGAGTTTCATCTGGCCGGACTGGCGTTTCCGTCGACTACCATTGGTTGTTGAGCGCGCATTTAATGCGAACTGCCGCTATCTGGATGCGATTCTTGAGCAATACCATCAAGGCCGGGATAATCGTGTTGAATATCGAATCGCGCGCCGGGATGCACATAACAAAGATGCAGAACTGGCATCTGTGGTGTCCAACATGTCATCTGAGCCGCGCGTTTCGCGAGAGATGCAAGAGACTGCATTTCGTTTGCTATGCCTAAATCACACATTTAACAGCTATATTTCAGCGTTAGGTGCGCACCGCGAACAACTGACCAACGAAGATATTTTACTGCTGCTTGATGATGCGGTGTGTTATGTCGATGATGCCCTTCATCATTTGCCTGCCGATGAAGCACGGGTGCACAAGGCGCTGCATGGGCTTACTGAGCGTATAACCTCGCTTGAGCCACAGTCGGATAGCAAAGAGCCGTTAGTGCTTCAACAAATTGGCCTGCTGGTTGCGCTGTTACCAGAAATATCACGTCTCCAACAACTTGTGTCGCAGCAACATACTTAACGGGTGTGTCGTTGCGCGTAAAGATGCCCCCACTCGACCAACTCCCGGCGCGTTGCCGCCGGGAGTGCGGCTTCATGAACACCACAAATAGCCCCCGCTAAAGCCAACAAGACTTGTACCCCTAGCCCTTTCTTCAAATGTCTCAGTTTTATCCACGACCGTTTTGCACCATAAGCATGAAGGGTGCGCACGTCAGCAATCCCGACTTCCCACAACATCATCTCCAGGCTGTGAGTTAAATTAGGTAAATCTTTGAGACGTTGTTGCGCCTTCAGGCGAGATTTCTCACGGCGAGCGCTAAACAATGCATCGGTTGAAAGCTGCAACAGCTTTTGCCGATCACGCCACAGTCCTTCATCGACATGATAATAATTGAGCGCAATGGCTCGTCCACGTTTGTTATAAACCAGAGACTCTGACGCTCTTGCAACAAAGTAAACTTCCGATTGTTCGCAGGCACGTAGATACAATTCTCCCTCAGAAACCATGGCAAACACCACATTTTCGACGGTCAAACTATAGCCACCAAATAGCGAGCGATAATTTATATCACCTAATGGCGCTAGATATTCTTTTGATTGATGAATCCTTGCATAAGACCGGCTCTTCATGAATATATCCTTAAATATCAATCCATAACATATCATCACAATGTGTAACTGCATCCAGTAATATGAAAATAGGTAACATGATGAGCGACGGCAATCACATTCTTACTTTCCGCAGATTTACATGTCGAAATTGCGATATGCTTTCCGAAATTTAGATTGATCTTTGTCCGAACTGGCATTACTGTATATTCATACAGTAACCCATCAGGCGGGATTAACTATGCAATCACATAACGTTCTAACTCACGTTGCCACTGTTCCAGGTTCTGCGTCTTCATTGGCTCAGTCATCAGCAGGTAACAACATTAAAGGGTTGATCAGTGAAGTGATCTACAGCGAAGATCAGCCCTGGATTACACAGTTAGTGTTGCTGCCCTTGCTGCAACAGCTTGGTCAGCAATCTCGCTGGCAGTTGTGGTTAACGCCACAACAGAAATTGAGTCGTCAGTGGGTGCAGTCAGCTGGTCTTCCGCTGACAAAAGTGATGCAGGTAAGCCAGTTAGATCCACTTTTTACCGTAGATGCTATGGTAAAAGCATTGCAGACAGGAAATTACAGTGTTGTTATTGGTTGGTTACCGGAAGAATTGACCGACGAAGAGCATTTTCAGCTATCATCAGCAGCTGAAATGGGTAAGGCAATTGGCTTTATTATGCGTCCAACTCGTACCTCAAAAACAGGATGTCGACCACGAAGTGGTCTAAAAATTCATTCTAGTTTGTATCATTAAGTAAATTTAAGAGAAATCCTGGAACTTTTTCTTCTCTGCTGACAATTCATTGTGAATTATGAAGAATCCCCGCTGCAAGCCGCTCCAGGCGGCATTCCGCCAGTTTTAAGAAGCCTATTTTTCGCGCAAAGTTGTTAAAAAGTGTGTACTCAAATCGTTTTTTTTCATATGCCTGAGGGACTTCACACTTGTAAGTTTTCAACTACGTTGTAGACTTTAGCTCGCCAGGGTTGCTCTTCCATAACACCGATTGATCGGTAGAGTAACAAGTGAGCATAAACTCGGGCGAAGGATTTAACCCTGGGCTTTAGAGCGATTTTAAAGCTCATGGCCTTTTTGGATGATAATGAGGCGCAAAAAATGAAAAAGACAGCTATCGCGATTGCAGTGGCACTGGCTGGCTTCGCTACCGTAGCGCAGGCCGCACCGAAAGATAACACCTGGTATGCAGGTGGTAAGTTGGGTTGGTCCCAGTTCCACGACACCGGTTTCTACGGAAACGGTTTCCAGAACAACAATGGCCCAACTCACAGCAGCCAACTGGGTGCTGGTGCATTCGGTGGTTACCAGGTTAACCCGTACGTTGGTTTCGAAATGGGTTACGACTGGTTAGGTCGTATGCCTTACAAGGGCAGCGTTGATAACGGTGCTTTCAAAGCGCAAGGCGTTCAACTGGCTGCTAAACTGAGCTACCCAATCAACGACGATCTGGATATCTACACTCGTCTGGGTGGTATGGTATGGCGTGCAGACGCTAAAGGTAACTACGCTTCTACTGGCGTTACCCGCAGCGAACACGACACTGGCGTTTCCCCGCTGGCAGCAGTTGGTCTTGAGTACGCAATCACCCGTGATATCGCAACTCGCCTGGATTACCAGTGGGTTAGCAACATCGGTGATGCGCAAACCGTTGGTACTCGTCCAGACAACGGCATGCTGAGCCTGGGTGTTTCTTACCGTTTCGGCCAGTATGATGCAGCTCCAGTTGTAGCTCCGGCTCCAGCTCCAGCTCCAGAAGTACAGACTAAGCACTTCACTCTGAAGTCTGATGTTCTGTTCAACTTCAACAAAGCAACTCTGAAACCAGAAGGTCAGCAGGCACTGGATCAACTGTATACTCAGTTGAGCAACCTCGACCCGAAAGATGGTTCTGTTGTAGTTCTGGGCTTCACCGACCGTATCGGTTCAGACCAGTACAACCAGAAACTGTCTGACAAACGTGCACAGTCTGTTGTTGATTACCTGATCTCTAAAGGTATCCCAGCTAACAAGATCTCCCCACGCGGTATGGGCGAATCTAACCCAGTTACTGGCAGCACCTGTGATAACGTAGCTCCTAAAGCTAAACTGATTGATTGCCTGGCTCCAGATCGTCGCGTAGAGATCGAAGTTAAAGGTATCAAAGACGTTGTAACTCAGCCTGCGGCATAAGTTACCGTTATAAAAAAACCCCGCTTCGGCGGGGTTTTTTGTTTTTAATGTTCTGGAACAGAAAAGCAAAATGAATCACTGCATCAACTCAACTGCGCTCTATTATTTGCCGAGCATTGCCTGAAGATCTTGTTTCAAAGAAGACATCTGATTGGCGTATTGTTCTTTACGCTCAGCATCTTCAATCAATTGCACAATAGTTTCTGAGAGAGTGCACCCTCGCCGATGAGCAAGCCCTGCTAACCGCTGCCAGACCAGATACTCAAGGTCGATGGACTTTTTACGCGTATGTTGATGTTCGGCATTAAAGTGCCGTTTACGACGTGCGCGGATAGTTTGTTTCATGCGGTTGCGGAGTTCTGGATTCATATGCTGCTCTATCCAGCTCAACACGTGCACAGGCTCATTTTCTAAGCGTAGCAGTTCATCAACGGCTTCTTTCGCAGCACTCGCCTCGATATAACGCGTGATAAGCTCGCCTTCACGGTGTTTTTTAACCAGATACTTCCACTTCCAGCCGCTCTCGAGATTTTCCAACTGTTGATATTTCATTGTTGTCTCAGTGTGACCGTGTAACTCATTTCAGAATAACAGTTTTTTTTATTTTCGCTTACCTGAAAAATGAAAGCTGTGAGCTAAGTAAACTTGCCGCTCCGCATAAACCGTGTGCTGCTTCGCCTATTCTTGTATAATCGCGCCTTTGACATCTAATTAATAAATAGCGACTTTGACGACTAATCGACTTGAATGGCGTGCTCTTGTACCTGATACCGAAAGTTATCAGGAAATTTTCGCACAGCCTTATGATTCCGAAACTGCCCCTTTCTCCGCTGTGCAACCTCGTCTGACTTATGGACTGATGCAGCTCAGCCAACCGGTAGCCTCGGCCGATCTGATGCTGGTAAAAGCCGCTGAAGAAGCCGAATACCTTAATCTTATTGCTAACGCAGCGCGCGAATGCTGGTCTCCGGATATCACACTGACCGGCGGACATTATCTGATCGAAGGCTCGCGTATCACGTTACGCCCGGCTGAATCTGCTGAAGACAATTTTGCTGGTCAATCCGAGGTCGTCGTAGCTGACTGGATTGAAGCTGAGCAATTATTTGGCTGTGTTCGCCAGTTTGCCGGGGAAATCACACTGACTCCGGGTTTAGTTCACCAGGCAAACGGTGGCATTCTGGTGCTGTCGTTGCGTAGTGTGTTAGCACAACCGTTGCTATGGCTACGTCTGAAGCAGATGGTCATTCAGGGCCGCTTTGACTGGATTTCACCTGACGAAACACGGCCGTTGCCTGTTAGCATCCCGTCGTTACCCTTGAGCCTGAAATTGGTCCTGGTGGGTGAACGTGAATCTCTGGCTGACTTCCAGGATATGGAACCAGAGCTGGCGACCTGCGCAATCTACAGCGAATTTGAAGAAAACCTGCAAATTACTTCCGCCGATGATATGGCATTGTGGTGTCAGTGGATTTACGCCGTTGCGAAATCTAAATCGCTACCCGCACCTGCAACGGATGCCTGGACTACATTTATCCGTGAAGCTGTACGCTACACGGGTGACCAGGAAACACTGCCGCTATGTCCATCGTGGATAGGCCGCCAACTGCGCGAAGTCGCCTCATTTACTGAAGACGAAACCTTCGGCGCAGCTGAACTGACACAAATGCTGGCGCAGCGTGAATGGCGTGAAGGTTATCTGGCTGAGCGCATGCAGGATGAAATTCTGCTTGAGCAAATCCTGATTGAAACCGAAGGTGAGATGGTTGGCCAAATTAACGCATTGTCAGTGATAGAATTCCCGGGTCATCCACGCGCATTCGGTGAGCCTTCTCGAATTAGTTGCGTCGTTCATGTGGGTGATGGTGAATTCACTGACGTTGAGCGCAAAGCGGAATTGGGTGGCAATATTCATGCGAAAGGCATGATGATCATGCAGGCATTTTTGATGTCTGAATTGCAGCTCGATCAGCAAATCCCCTTCTCTGCATCTCTGACTTTTGAACAGTCATATAGTGAAGTTGATGGTGACAGCGCCTCAATGGCGGAACTGTGCGCATTAATCAGTGCGCTGGCGAATGTGCCAATTTATCAGCACATCGCAGTAACCGGTTCAGTCGACCAGTTCGGGCGCGTACAACCGGTTGGAGGCCTAAATGAGAAGATTGAAGGTTTCTTCCGCATCTGCCAGGAACGTGAGTTCACCGGCAAGCAAGGCGTGATAATCCCACTGTCCAACATTCGTCACCTGTGCCTGCACCAGGATGTTCTGGATGCTGTGGAGCAAGGACAATTCACGATTTGGGCCATCGACGATGTCACTGATGCGCTACCATTATTAACAAATCTGCCCTGGGATGGTGAGGGGCAAAATACGCTCATGCGTGCGGTACAAGAGCGGATAGCTCAGGCATCGGCGCAAGATATTCGGCACCGTTATCCATGGCCACTGCGTTGGCTCAACTGGTTCACACCAAACTGATCGGACTTGTTGAGCGTACACGTGTTAGCTAACATGCGTGCTTCATTATAAAAAGGCTTACTGTAAACATGGTAGATAAACGCGAATCCTATACAAAAGAAGATCTTCTTGCCTCTGGTCGTGGAGAACTGTTTGGCGCTGAAGGCCCACGGTTACCTGCGCCATCCATGCTGATGATGGACCGCGTGGTCAAGATGACCGAAGACGGTGGTAACTTCGATAAAGGTTACGTTGAAGCAGAATTAGATATTAATCCTGATCTGTGGTTCTTTGGCTGCCACTTTATCGGCGATCCGGTAATGCCTGGTTGTCTGGGCCTTGATGCGATGTGGCAGCTGGTCGGTTTCTACCTGGGCTGGCTCGGTGGTGAAGGTAAAGGTCGTGCTCTGGGTGTGGGTGAAGTTAAACTCGCGGGTCAGATTCTGCCAACTGCGAAGAAAGTTACCTATCGTATTCATTTCAAACGCGTCATCAATCGCCGCCTGATCATGGGCCTGGCAGATGGTGAAGTACTGGTTGATGGCCGTGTCATTTACACCGCTACCGATCTGAAAGTGGGTCTGTTCAAAGATACCACTGCTTTCTAGCCCTCTATACCCGTTAGCATTCAAGTTGCAGCCAACACCCCTGCGGCTTGAAAGATGACGGGTATAAACGCGAAACCTCCGCTGTGCGGAGGTTTCTTTTTCTAAAGAGACAGTGATTACGCGGTAACCGCCCTGTCTTCCATGGCTTCTCGCCAGCCTCCCATCCAGTACGACCTCTGATTCAGTGTCTGATAAGGACACATCTCTTTGGAGCGTCCGACGATACCTGCTTGATAACCACGCTGATGAGCCCGTTCCAGGCGATCTCGTTTTTGTCTCTTCATGCCTCGTTTCCCTCATTTCTTTAATCTGGTGGAAAGAAAACAGTGGCCACAAAACGTGCAACCACATATAACGAATACCTCCAAAACACGCCACCGTCAATGCGCAAAATTCACGCCAATGTCATATTTGTGAGCTACATGTGATGCGATTTGAGAAAAAAGTGTGAACAATGACTGGTAACGAGCTCATGCCAAAAGAAAAGCTGCGCCCGCGTTGATAGCGAATGGCGCAGCTTTTTTGTGCTACTGAAGTGATTAATTAATGCGTGTTAACTGGCCGGCAATACTTTGCGCTTCTTGTTGCCAGGCCTGAGCTAAAGTTTTCACCATCGCATCATAACCATCAGCTTGCTGTTTTAACTCAAGATGAAATGGCCGTTTAGTCAACTGCCCTTCGTGGTTAAGCAACCATTCACCGCTCACAATGACCTTGCCATCATAACGACCGTGGAAACCCGTCACGTTGACACTCAACGTATCCTGAACGCTACCGAGCGGTTGTGAAGCCACCACCCAACCTGGCAATGCGCTGCTCAGATTACTGACCAGAGTATTACGTAGTTGCTGGTCTAACGGGCTTGCCCACAAATTGTTGGTCGCAATCACGTATTGCACATCGCTGGTCTGATAAACCACGCCGTTTCCGGCGAGGTAGTCAGGAACCGCAACTTGCTCCACCCATAATAAACGGCTGCCAGACTGGCTCACAGCCTGCATAGCAGGCGTTGAGCTTTGAGGTAGCTGATAATACGTCTTTCCCGGATCGCTGCTACAGGCCGTCAAAACAAGAGCTGCAATTATCGGAAGCCATTTTTTCATTATTGTGCCCTCTTCGGCTGGGGATCTTTTTTATCCTTCGCTTCAAAGATCAGCGAATTGCTCTTATCGTTCAACGTGCGCAACACAGGTTGCAGTTCGCGCAGCACCTGATCAAGACGCTGCATATCGGCCACCATCTTGTTGTAAGCCGCAGAACCTGGCTGGAAGCCCTGCATGCTGCGATTGAGCTCACGTAGCGTTGTCTGCATATCTTCAGGCAACGATTGCATTGATTTATTCGACGTAATCTTATTCAGATTATCCAGCGTCTGCTGCAAGCGCTTCATGGTTCGTTGGCTTTCAGCAAGCGAGTTGGTTGTCTCTTCAATCATTGGATTCAATGGCAAGTTATTAATCTTATCCAGTGTCTCCAGCAAACGTTGTTGAATTTGCGCCAAACCACCGCTCATCGTTGGAATGATTGGATACCCATCAAAGGTCGGCAAATCGGTCACCGGCGGAGCTTTAGGGTTGAAATCAAGATCGATAAACAGAGCGCCAGTCACCAGGCTGCCGGTTTTCATCGTGGCCCGCAAACCGCGTTTAATCAGCGATGCCATATTGTCCTCAATTCGGACATCATCACCGACGAGATTTTGTAAACGTTCAGGCTCAAGGCGGATTAATACCGGAATACGGAAGTCATCATTAATTTTCTGACGCATACCTGCGGTAAAGAATGGCACCTTCGCCACGGTTCCCAGACGAATGCCACGGAACTCAACAGGCGCACCTGGCTGTAAGCCACGGACGGAATCTTTGAAGAACATCAGGTAATCAATGTGATCGGTATACAAGGAGTCCTGGGTGCTTTTCTGGTCGTCAAATAGCTTGTATTCGCTACCAGGTGCGGCGGCCTTGCCAAGCTCCCAACCTTCTGGCACATCAAAACTCACACCGCCGCTAAACAGCGTGGTAAGCGAGCCCATTTCCACACGCATCCCCTGGGAAGACATATCAACGGCAATACCGCTGTCTTTCCAGAAACGCACATTGGTGGTGACCAGGCGATCGTTAGGCGCACTAATAAAGAGTTGATATTTGATGCTACGTTTTGCCGCATCAAAAGTACTGGTTTCCACTGACCCAACGCGATAACCGCGGAACAGTACCGGATCGCCCGGTGCAAGCTGCCCTGCCTTATTACTCTCAAGCGTAATGCGGATACCCTTCGCATCAGGTGGGGCCAGAGGCGGGGCATCCAGCAAGTCATACTTACTGCTTTTTCCCCCTTTAGTACCCGGTTGCAGCTCGATATAAGCGCCGGAAAGCAAAGTTCCAAGCCCTGAAATACCTTCACGCCCGACCTGCGGTTTCACCACCCAAAACGCCGAATCTTTATGCAGCAGTTTTTCCATCCCGGAATTCAGACGTGCAGTGATTTCGACGTGCAGTAAGTCATCTGACAACACCGCACTTTCCACCACGCCAACATTCACGCTTCGGCTTTTGATGGTAGTTTTCCCGCCTTCAATACCCTCGGCATTGGTGGTAATTAGCGTAACGACCGGTCCCTGATGGCTATAGTGATAGAACAAGATCCATGCGCCAATAAGTACGGTGACGATAGGGAAAATCCACACTGGGGACCAGTTTTTGACCTTGGTAACTTTTGCTTCCCCGCTTTTATTTTCCATGCTCAGAAGACTCCTCGTAAGTTGAATCCGGTGCGCGATCCCAGGACAAGCGAGGGTCAAAGGTCATCGCTGCAAACATTGTCAAAATAACTACTAATGCAAACATAACGGCACCAATTGCCGGGTAGATACTCATCAATCCTCCCATGCGCACCAGCGCCGATAAAACTGCAATGACGAATACGTCTATCATTGACCAGCGTCCAACAAACTCGACCACTTCGTAGATCAAGTGCATTCTTTCACTGTCACGCTGCCCGTGACCTTTTGCATCCCAACATAGCCATGCAATGGCTAACATTTTGAGTGTTGGAACCAAAATACTGGCGATGAAAATCACCGCGGCCACCGGATAAGAACCTTCACTCCACAACAAAATTACCCCGGCAATAATCGTTGAGGGAATTTTGCTGCCCAGTACTTCGGTAATCATGATGGGTAATATGTTCGCAGGTAGATAAAGCATAATTGAAGTCAGCAACAGAGCGACTGTCCATTGCAAACTATGGCGACGACGCACATAACCCTTGGTTTCACAACGCGGGCAAATTTCCTGATCTTCAGGCACGATTGCGGTACAGCACGGGCATGAGCGCAGCCCCTGGCGAATGCCTGATACACCGACTTTCAGCGGTGCCGCAATGACCGGTTCAGGGGCAATATCATCCCATAGCCAGCGCCGGTCCACGCACTGGAAAGCGCGTAACTGCAACACACAAAACAAACACCAGGGAATAAAGCTGCTTCCCACGCCAATGTCACCATAAGCCATCAGTTTGACGAAACTCACCAGGATGCCAGCAAGAAAGATTTCCGCCATTCCCCAGGATTTTAAATGAAAGAAGAATCGAGCCAGCCACTTTTTAAGCGCAAGGGGCATCGCCACCTGGTTAACCAGTAACAAAATGGTGATCAGACAGAGCACGGGCACCGCTTGCACAAAAGCCATGAAGAACATGCCAAGGCTTGCGTAATCTTCATTAAATAACACGCCAGGAATTTCAAGCAGCGACACTTCGCTGCTGATACCGGCAACTTTCATGCTAATAAAAGGAAATAGATTCGCCAGTAGCAACATAAACAGAGCTGCCAGCGAATAAGCTGTAGGGCGTTGTCGCGCTGAGGACCACTGAGTCTGCAACGTGGTTCCACAACGAGGACAGACGGCCTTATGGCCGTCGTCTAATTCAGGCAGAGCGACCAGTAAGTCGCATTGCGAACACAATATGTGTGAACGATGGTGATGCGTGGCACACATATCGTGTCTCCTTGAGTTACGCGCCGTTTTTCAGAGCTTCAAGATATTCCCAGCGTTCAAAAGCCTCTTCCAGTGCTTTTTCTGCTGTAGAAAGGTCGCTCAAGGTTTTTTGCGTGACGTCATGCGGCTGATTAAAAAACTCAGGGTCTCCGACCTTCGCTTGAATCGCTTCCAGTTCGGCCTCAAGTTGTTCAAGACGTTGTGGTAATTGCTCTAGTTCACGCTGCAGGTTATAGCTTAGCTTGCTACTTGCGCGTTTAACAACTTCCACTTTCGCAGCTACGGTGTTTTGCGCTTTATCTGCCACAGACTGGCGCAAAGAATGAGCAGAAGCCTGTTGGCCCTTCGCATCATGGTAGCCCCCAACATAGCGACCAATTTTTCCTTCGCCTTCGAAAATCCAGCATTCGGTCACGGTGTTATCGACGAATTGACGATCGTGGCTGACCAACATCACGGTGCCTTGATAGCCGTCAATCAACTCTTCGAGCAATTCGAGCGTTTCGACATCCAGATCGTTGGTCGGTTCATCGAGAATCAATAAGTTACTTGGTTTCAGGAATAAACGAGCCAGCAATAAGCGGTTACGCTCACCGCCAGATAACGCACGCACTGGCGTCATTGCACGTTTTGGATGGAACAAGAAGTCCTGCAAATAACCCAGCACATGGCGCGGTTTACCGTTCACCATCACTTCTTGCTTCCCTTCCGCGAGGTTATCCATCACGGTGCGGTCCGGATCAAGCTCAGCACGGTGCTGGTCGAAGTAGGCCACTTCCAGCTTGGTACCGCAATGTACGCGACCGCTGTCCGCTTGCAACTGATCTAACATCAGTTTCAGCAGTGTGGTTTTACCGCAGCCGTTTGGCCCCACCAGCGCGATTTTATCGCTACGTTGAACCTGAGCAGAGAAGTCTTTAACCAGAGCACGTTCAGCAATCGCGTAGCAAACATCTTCCATCTCAAAGACGATTTTGCCGGAACGAGCGGCTTCTTCGACCTGCATTTTGGCGCTGCCCAGCACTTCACGACGTGCGCTGCGTTCGTTACGCATCGCTTTCAAGGCACGAACACGGCCTTCGTTACGGGTACGGCGCGCTTTAATGCCCTGACGAATCCAGACCTCTTCCTGCGCCAGTTTGCGATCGAATTCAGCGTTTTGCAGATCTTCAACGCGCAACGCTTCTTCTTTTGCCAGCAAATACTGATCGTAATCGCCAGGATAGGAAACCAGTTTGCCACGATCAAGATCGACAATACGGGTAGCCATATTGCGGATGAATGAACGGTCGTGGGAGATAAACACGATGCTGCCCTGGAACTCTTTCAGGAAGCCTTCCAGCCAGTCAATCGCTTCAATATCCAGGTGGTTAGTCGGTTCATCAAGCAACAGCACGCGCGGAGAACTCACCAATGCGCGGCCCAATGCGGCTTTACGCAACCAGCCGCCAGACAACGCAGACAGTTCGGTATCGGCATCCAGGCCTAATTGCAGCAGCACTTCATTGATACGGCTTTCAAGCTGCCAGAGATTCTGGTTATCGAGGATTTCCTGAATGCGCGCCATCTCATTGAGATTTTTGTCGCTCGGATCGGTCATCACTTTATGAGAAATATCGTGATAAGCCTTAAGATGCACGGCCTGCTCTTCGACGCCTTCAGCAACGAAATCGTAAACCGTTCCCGCGACATTACGCGGCGGATCTTGCTGCAAACGCGCCACGATCAGATCTTGTTCGTAAATCATGCGCCCGTCATCCAACGGAACTTCACGATTCAGGATCTTCATCAGCGTGGATTTGCCTGCGCCGTTACGGCCAACCAGACAGACGCGTTCGTTTTCTTCAATATGGAGTTCGGTGTTATCTAATAACGGTGCGTCGCTAAACGACAACCAGGCACCGTGCATACTAATTAATGACATGACAATTAATCCTTGGCTACGTGAGTCACGAGCCAGCAGTTATGAATTTGGCGATTACGGGCAAAGTCTTGCGACTGGGTTTTCTGCGTGATTTCCTGAGCGTTCAGACCCAGGTTCGCTAGCCCATCAAAGTCCATTTTGAAGCCACGTTTATTGTTGGAGAACATGATGGTGCCGCCCTGGCGCAACAGGCGCTTAAGGTCTTTCATCAGCACCAGATGATCACGCTGGACATCAAAAGATTCTTCCATACGTTTTGAGTTTGAGAACGTTGGTGGATCGATAAAAATCAGATCAAACTGTTCATCGGTTTCACGCAACCAGCCCAGGCAATCAGCCTGAATCAGGCGGTGAGCGCGACCGCTCAAACCATTGAGACGTAAGTTACGCTCAGCCCACTCCAGATAAGTACGCGACATATCTACGGTAGTCGTGGTTTTAGCGCCGCCTAAGCCTGCGTGAACCGTTGCACTGCCGGTATAAGCAAAGAGGTTAAGGAAGTCTTTCCCTTTGCTCATTTTACCCAACATATGGCGTGCAATACGGTGGTCGAGGAATAAACCAGTATCGAGATAGTCAGTCAGGTTAACCCACAGGCGAGCGTTATATTCACTCACTTCCATGAAGTCACCCTTCTCATCCATTTTCTGATATTGGCTTTTCCCTTTCTGACGTTCACGGGTTTTCAGAATCAGACGATTAGATGGTAATTCCAGCACCGCGAGCGTTGCTGCAATGACGTCAAACAGACGCTGGCGCGCTTTATTCGCATCAACGGTTTTCGGTGGTGCATATTCCTGCACCACCACCCACTCGCCATAACGGTCAACGGCGACATTATATTCCGGCAGGTCAGCATCGTAAATTCGGTAGCATTCAATGCCTTCCTGACGCGCCCATTTATCGAGTTTTTTGACGTTTTTGCGCAGACGGTTCGCGTAATCATCAGCAATCTGGCCTGATGCCGCACCGGTGCTGTTTTCCGATAACTGGTAGTTTTTCTGCACACAATCCAGCGGGCCGTTCTTCGCTTTAAACTGGCGTTCAGCACGCAATTGCAGGCAGCTGAGCAAATCTGGGGAAGCACTGAACAGTGATAAATTCCAGCCACCGAAATGGTTCTTCATGTTACGGCCCAGCAGGCTGTGCAAGGCAATCAGCGCAGGCTCGCTATCCAGACGTTCGCCGTAAGGCGGGTTGCTGATCACCGTCCCCACAGGCCCTTCCGGCAGCGGGTTAGTCAGTTTAGCGACGTCTTTCACTTCGTAGCTGATGATATCGGCCAGACCTGCACGACGGGAGTTAGCGCGAGCGCGTTCAATCACCCTTGAGTCGTTATCTGAACCGAAGAAACGTGATGTGTATTCGCCAAGGCCTTTACGCGCACGAACCTGTGCTTCGGTGGTAATTTCTTTCCACAGCTCCACATCGTGATTTGCCCAGCCGAGGAAGCCCCAATGTTTGCGATGCAAACCAGGTGCACGATCGGTGGCGATCATTGCTGCTTCAATCAGCAACGTACCGGAACCACACATTGGATCGAGCAGCGGCGTACCCGGCTGCCAGCCTGAGCGCATCACAATGGCGGATGCCAACGTTTCTTTAATAGGAGCAGCACCGGTGCTGTCGCGGTAACCGCGCTGATGCAGGCCTTCACCGCTCAAATCCAGCGCGATGCTGGCGGTGTCTTTATTCAGCCAGACGTTAATGCGCAAGTCAGGTTGCTCGCGTTCGACATTCGGACGCGGCAAGTTTTTGCGAGTAAAGGAGTCGACGATAGCATCCTTCACTTTTAACGCGCCGTACTGGCTATTACGGATAACCTCGTTCAGGCCGCTGAAATGCACCGCGAAGGTCGCATCCGGGCCAAACAGCGCAGGCCAGTCGATGGTCTGTACGCCAAGATACAAATCGAGATCGCTGTAAACACTGCATTCGTTTAAAGGCAGCAAAATGCGGGACGCAAGGCGGCTCCACATCAAGCTTTGATAGAGCAGACGTGAGTCCCCCTGGTAATGTACGCCGCCCTGAACCACCTGGCATGCTTGCGCACCAAGGCCCTCCAGTTCAGTTTTTAATAGCTCTTCAAGCCCACGCGCCGTACTGGCAAACAGAGAATTCATATCGTCACTTAATCAGGTATAAAAAGAAAATTGTGGCGCATTATAGCCAATCTGCCACGCATGTCATAAAGTTGGCCTCTTATATTGTTTATTTATTCGTTTATGCCGAGGGAGCGCAATGATCACCCTATCCCAACTCTATATTCACCCGGTGAAATCGATGCGCGGTCTTGCCCTCTCGCATGCTCAGGCAAGCAGCAGCGGTTTAGCCTTTGACCGCATTTTTATGGTCACCGAATCTGACGGCACTTTTATTACCGCGCGTCAGTTCCCGCAAATGGTGCTTTTCACCCCGGCCATTACCCACGATGGCTTATTTCTGAGCGCACCCGACGGCAGTTCTGCCAGCGTGCGTTTTGCTGATTTTCAACCTCAGGCCGAACCGACCGAAGTGTGGGGTAATCATTTCACAGCACGGATAGCGCCGGATGAAATTAACCAGTGGTTGAGCGGATTCTTTTCGCGCCCGGTGCAGTTGCGCTGGCTGGGCGAAACGTTGACCCGTCGCGTGAAACGTCATCAAGAGGTGCCACTGTCATTTGCCGACGGTTATCCATTCCTACTGGTTAACGAAGCTTCGTTACGTGATTTACAAAACCGCTGCCGGGCAAGCGTCAAAATGGCGCAATTCCGCCCAAATATCGTGGTCACTGGCGCACAAGCCTGGGCTGAAGATAGCTGGAAAGTGGTGCGTATTGGTGGTGTGACGTTTGATGTCGCGAAACCTTGTAGCCGTTGTATTTTCACCACCGTCAGTCCAGAGCGTGGCCGTAAACATCCGAGCGGCGAACCCCTGGTAACGCTGCAACAATTCCGCACCGCTCAAGATAATGGCGACGTCGATTTCGGCCAGAATTTAATTGCCCGCAACAGTGGCATTATTCGAGTGGGCGATGAGCTGGAAGTGCTGGCGACCAAACCAGCAAAAGCTTATGGCGCAGGGGCCACCGAAGAAGAGCCAGAACCTTTTGAGCAGCAAGAAAGCAATGTGGCAATTGACTGGCAGGGCCAACAATTCCGCGGCAACAATCAGCAAGTGTTACTTGAGCAGCTAGAACAACAAGGTATCCGTGTGCCCTATTCTTGCCGGGCCGGAATTTGCGGCAGTTGCCGAATTAAATTAGTCAGCGGGGAAGTCAAGGCGTTGAAGAAAAGCGCAATCAATGACGATGGCACAATCCTGTGTTGTAGTTGTATTCCTGCGGGCGATGTGGAATTAGCGGGAAATTAAACAGCTTGATCGAGACTGAGGTCGTTGCCCAAAGGTTGCGGCCTTAATCTGTCATTCATCACTTTAATCGCATCGCCAAGTTGCATAGTGCGGCCTGCCAGTTGTAAACCCGGTTGGGCGAGTAAACAGAGTGCGGCATTGTTGCCCGTTTCGACCACCAGCAGATTCACTTGCTGCATATCATCACTCAAACAGACACAAGCCGCGTCGCCAGGGACCGGCTGCCAACATTCGCCATGAGAGATAAAGTGCCAGCTTTTTGGCATTTGTGGTTTCAAATAACGAATCGCTACCAGCGCATTTAATACCAGTTCAGCACGCTGATCTTTACTTAAAATAAGGTCGCGACATTTTTCTTCGAAGGTGAAGAAAAGAGCGGCATCATCTACACAAAAGCCTGTGTTTTCAAAGGCATCTGGTGTGAGCATTTTACGAGGGAACCGTGAACGGAATAGCATACCATTGGCTAAATCGAGCATCATACGATCATGCTCTTCATCAAAATACCAACGCCAATTATCGTCCGGTTTTATCCGCATAACTATTTGCCCTTTCGTTTATTCCCACGATTTAAAACATCCTTATCGCCGCTTCGTTAATGAACACATTTAATAAAAGACCAATATGTATAATTTAGCAACAGTGGTGGAATATAAAACAACCAGGGCTGAAAATAAAGCCCCGGTTGTCTGAAAGGAAAAATGTTTACAGCCCAGTGATGATTTCTTTAATCAGCGGTGGGCCTTTAAATATGAATCCAGAATATATTTGCACCAGTGAGGCACCCGCCGCCATCTTCTCGCGAGCAGCAATCAGCGAATCAATACCGCCAACACCAATAATAGGTAAGCGACCATTTAATTCTTGCGACAAGCGGCGAATAATTTCTGTGCTTTTAAGTTGAACCGGACGGCCACTTAATCCACCCATTTCGTCACAATATTTCATACCCTGAACCAGGCTACGATCCAATGTGGTATTGGTCGCAATGACCCCATCAATATTATGGCGAACTAAACTATCAGCCACCTGGATCAATTCTTCCTCAGAAAGATCCGGCGCGATCTTCACGGCAACTGGCACATATTTATGATGCAATTCCTGAAGCGCTTGTTGCTTATTTTTAATCGCCACTAACAGATCATCTAACGCTTCACCATATTGCAGCGTGCGTAATCCAGGGGTATTTGGCGAGGAAATATTGATCGCGATATAACCCGCATACGGATAAATTTTATCCATACAGATCAAATAATCATCTTTGCCCTGCTCTACTGGCGTGTCTTTATTCTTGCCAATATTGATACCCAACACCCCATCAAAATGGGATTTTTTAACGTTCTCAACCAGGTTATCTACGCCGTGGTTATTGAAACCCATGCGGTTGATCAAGCCTTCTGCTTCTACCAGACGGAAGATACGCGGCTTGTCATTTCCTGGTTGTGGGCGAGGCGTGACGGTACCAATTTCGATGGAGCCAAAGCCCATGGCACCCAGTGCATCAATACACTCACCGTTTTTATCTAAACCGGCAGCAAGACCCAGTGGGTTCTTAAAGGTCAGACCCATACAGGTCACCGGTTTAGAGGGCACATTTTGCCGCACCAGCCATTCGAGAGGTGTACCTGTTACACGACGCAATTGCTGAAATGTCACTTCATGAGCGCGCTCGGGATCGAGCTTGAAAAGGGCTTTACGAACGAAGGGGTAGTACATGAACACTCCAGAATTCCCAGTATGCAAACTGGGGCAGTATTATTAACGATAACGGACGTGAATGGAATTGACCTGCAACAAAAAAGACCGAATCAGCGCAAACGTTTTCTTCCCTCCATTTTGTTATTCAGTTTTTGGCAAATGATTCCCGGATAAATCATTTAGTGGATTACCACTTCTGCGCGACTATCACACTCAATTGTTATCAATGTTACCTAAAAGCAAACAATTAGTTATAAGGAAACAATATGCGTGTGATCACCCTTGCCGGAAGCCCGCGCTTCCCTTCTCGTTCAAGTGCTCTACTGGAATATGCCCGCGAAAAATTAAGCGCTCTGGATATCGAGGTGTGTCACTGGCATCTACAGAATTTCGCGCCAGAAGATTTGCTGTACGCCCGTTTTGATAGCCCTGCGCTGCTCGCTTTAAATGAACAATTACAGCAGGCCGATGGCGTGATCATCGCGACTCCTGTTTATAAGGCTTCCTTTTCTGGCGCGCTGAAAACCCTGCTCGACCTGCTGCCTGAACGTGCGCTGGATAAAAAGGTCGTGCTGCCATTAGCCACTGGCGGAACAGTGGCACATATGCTGGCGGTCGATTACGCGCTGAAACCCGTCCTTAATGCGCTGAAAGCGCAGGAAATTCTACATGGCGTGTTTGCTGATGACAGCCAGATAGCGGATTACCAGCACAAACCGGTATTCAGCAACAACTTACAACAACGTCTCGATAACGCGCTGGAAACCTTCTGGCAGGCTCTGCACCGCCGGGATTTTATTGTCTCTTCCCCTTTTAAGACGCAAGGAGTTGCCCATGTTTAATTTTCTGAAACGAACCGCGCCGTGGCTTGCACTCGCAGGAACGTTAAGCCTGAGCGCCACGCTTCACGCGGCAGATACGGGGCCAGAGCAGTTGCGCATTGGTTATCAAAAAGGCTCGGTCAGCATGGTACTGGCGAAAAGCCACCAGCTTCTGGAAAAAGAGTATCCAAATACTAAGTTCCAGTGGATTGAATTTCCGGCTGGCCCACAAATGCTCGAAGCCCTGAACATCGGTAGTATCGATCTTGGTAGCACGGGAGATATTCCGCCAATCTTCGCGCAGGCTGCGGGCGCGGACCTGGTGTACGTCGGTTCTGAACCGGCAAAACCAAAAGCCGAAGTAATTCTGGTGCCGGAGAATAGCCCACTGAAAACCGTGGCGGATCTTAAAGGGCATAAAATCGCTTTCCAGAAAGGTTCCAGCTCCCACAACCTGGTGTTACGAGCGCTGCAAAAAGCCGGGCTGAAATTTACTGATGTCCAGCCTGCTTATTTAACGCCAGCTGATGCGCGCGCCGCATTCCAGCAGGGCAACGTTGATGCCTGGGCAATTTGGGACCCGTACTATTCAGCTGCACTGTTGAATGGCGGCGTGCGCGTCTTAACCGACGGCAGCGAGCTAAATCAAACCGGTTCGTTCTACCTCGCTTCACGCCCTTACGCGGAACAAAACGGTCCGTTCCTGCAACACGTATTGAAAACATTTAGCGATGCCGACGCGTTAACTCGCACCCAGCGTGACGCAAGCGTTGCGCTACTGGCAAAAACCATGGGGTTGCCGGAAAACGTGATTGCTACCTATTTCGACCATCGCCCACCAACGGTGATTACCCCGGTCAGCGCCGAGACTGCCGCCAAACAACAGCAAACCGCAGATCTGTTTTATGACAACCACTTAGTGCCTAAGAAAGTCGATATTCGCACCCGCATCTGGCAACCCGCTAAAGGAGATAAATCATGAGCTTAAACTTATTCTGGTTCCTGCCGACTCACGGTGACGGCCACTACTTAGGCAGTAACGATGCAGCACGTCCGGTTGACCATGCCTACTTGCAACAAATTGCTCAGGCGGCAGACAGAATCGGTTTTACTGGTGTACTGATCCCGACAGGCCGTTCTTGCGAAGACGCCTGGCTGGTTGCGGCATCGATGATTCCGGTAACGCAGCGTTTGAAATTTCTGGTCGCACTGCGCCCAAGCGTGACGTCGCCAACCGTGGCTGCACGCCAGGCCGCGACGCTGGACAGGCTTTCCAACGGGCGTGCTTTATTTAACCTGGTGACCGGTAGCGACCCGGAAGAGTTAGCCGCAGACGGCGTGTTCCTCAATCATCAGGAACGTTACGAAGCTTCAGCTGAATTTACCCACATCTGGCGTCGCCTGCTGGAAGGTGAAACCGTTGATCACGAAGGCAAACATATTCAGGTCAAAGGGGCAAAACTGTTATTCCCGCCTGTGCAGCAGCCTCGCCCACCGCTCTACTTTGGCGGTTCTTCGGATGTGGCACAGGATTTGGCTGCTGAACAGGTGGATCTCTACCTGACCTGGGGCGAACCGCCACATTTAGTGAAAGAAAAAATTGAGCAAGTCCGTGCGAAAGCCGCGGCTCATGGCCGCACGGTACGTTTCGGTATTCGCTTACATGTGATTGTGCGTGAAACCAATGAAGAAGCGTGGGATGCCGCCAATCGCCTGATTTCGCAATTGGATGATGAAACCATCGCCAAAGCACAGGCCGCTTTTGCCCGCACTGATTCTGTCGGCCAGCACCGCATGGCGGCGTTGCACGGCGGCAAGCGCGACAACCTGGAGATCAGCCCAAACTTGTGGGCAGGCGTCGGCCTGGTGCGTGGCGGCGCAGGCACTGCGCTGGTAGGTGATGGCCCAACCGTGGCGGCTCGGATTAATGAATACGCCGCACTGGGTATCGACAGCTTTATTTTCTCCGGTTACCCGCACCTGGAAGAAGCTTATCGCGTCGGCGAACTGCTGTTCCCACACCTTGACGTCACGATTCCACAAATCCCACAACCGCGCCAGATTCATGAAAAAGGCGAAGTCGTGGCGAATGACTTTATCCCGCGCAAAGTCGCGCAAAGCTAAGGAGCCGCCAATGACCCCTTCAACGCACAAACTGTTGCTGAGAGTGGCACCGTGGGTCTTGCCGGTGGCGGTTATCGCCATCTGGCAACTATCCTCGAGCGCAGGCTGGCTCTCGTCGCGCATCCTCCCCTCTCCGGAAGGGGTGGTGGTTGCATTCTGGAACCTCTCAGCCAGCGGTGAATTGTGGCAACACCTGGCGATCAGTTCATGGCGTGCGGTGATTGGTTTCAGTATTGGTGGCTCATTAGGCCTGGTTCTCGGCCTGATTAGCGGGCTTTCGCGTTGGGGGGAGCGTTTGCTGGACAGCTCGATTCAGATGCTGCGTAACGTTCCGCACCTGGCGCTAATCCCGCTGGTCATTTTGTGGTTCGGCATTGATGAATCAGCGAAGATTTTCCTCGTGGCTCTCGGCACGCTGTTCCCGATTTACATCAACACCTGGCACGGCATCCGTAATATTGACCAGGGCTTGCTGGAGATGGCCCGCAGTTATGGGTTGTCAGGCTTTAGCCTGTTTGCCCAGGTGATTCTGCCAGGGGCTTTGCCTTCGATTATGGTCGGCATTCGTTTCGCACTTGGCCTGATGTGGCTAACGTTAATCGTTGCCGAGACGATTTCGGCAAACTCCGGAATTGGCTATCTGGCAATGAACGCCCGTGAATTCCTGCAAACCGATGTGGTTGTCGTCGCCATTATTTTGTATGCCCTGCTCGGCAAACTCGCTGACATCAGCGCGCAATTACTCGAACGAGTCTGGCTGCGCTGGCACCCTGCTTACCAGTTACAGGAGGAGAACGCATGAATACCGCACGTTTAAACCAGGGGACTCCCCTACTCCTTAACGGCGTGACCAAACGCTACGGCAATAAAACAATTCTTGATGAGCTGGAATTACATATTCCTGCCGGGCAATTTGTTGCGGTGGTCGGGCGCAGTGGCGGCGGTAAAAGTACATTGTTACGACTACTGGCAGGGTTGGAAAATCCCAACGGCGGGTCACTGATTGCCGGAAATGCCCCACTGCGCGAAAGCCAGGATGAAACACGTTTAATGTTCCAGGATGCGCGTTTGTTGCCGTGGAAATCAGTGATAAATAATGTCGGTCTGGGGCTGAAAGGAAACTGGAAAGACGCGGCGACGAAAGCGCTGGAAGCGGTTGGGCTTGCCAATCGCGCTACCGAGTGGCCGGCCGCCCTGTCCGGCGGCCAGAAGCAGCGTGTGGCGCTGGCTCGGGCGCTGATTCATCGCCCACGGCTGTTATTGCTGGATGAACCTTTGGGCGCGCTGGATGCCCTGACGCGTATCGAAATGCAGGAGTTAATTGTCTCTTTGTGGCAGGAACATGGCTTTACGGTGTTGCTGGTGACGCACGATGTCAGCGAAGCCGTTGCGATGGCGGATAGAGTTTTGTTGATTGAAGAAGGAAAAATTGGGCTCGATTTGACAATTGATTTACCGCGTCCACGTAAGCTCGGCTCTGTGCGGCTGGCTGAACTGGAAGCGCAGGTGTTAGAACGTGTAATGAAGCGGCAGGTTGTGGAGGAACCGGAGCGCGTGGTGCGCACCGGTTAAGTTTGTTCGCCCTCACCCCGACCCTCTCCCCCAGGAGAGGGAGAACACCGGGTAATCCCTCGCCCTCAGAGGGAGAACTCCAGGTAATCCCCTCGCCCTCAGAGGGAGAACACCGGGTAATCCCCTCTCCCTCAGGGAGAGGGTTAGGGTGAGGGTGGTTTTTAAGCTAACGCCTTGCTGATCTTCTCGAACAAATCGCCCGACAAGTTTTCCAGCCCTTTCAGCTGTTCCAGCGCTGCACGCATCATCTCCTGTCGTTTTTCATCATAACGTTTCAGTCGAATTAACGGCTCAATCAGACGTGACGCCACCTGCGGGTTACGGTGGTTCAGCTCGCTGAGCATTTCCACCATAAACTGATAGCCGCTGCCGTCGAGTGCGTGGAACGCTGACGGGTTAGCCGCCGCGAATGCACCAATCAGCGAGCGAACACGGTTCGGGTTACCGAGGCTAAACGAACGGTGGTTCAGCAATTCACGCACTTTACTCAATGTGTCTGCCGCCGGACTAGTGGCTTGCAACACAAACCATTTGTCCATCACCAGACCGTCCTGATGCCATTTCTCATCAAACGCAGCCAGTAGTTCTGTGCGGCACGGCAATTGTGCAGCTACAGAAGCAGACAATGCGGCGATAGAGTCCGTCATGTTGTCTGCACTTTCATACTGCTTACGCACCAGTTGCTCGGCAAGCTGTTGATCGCCAAACGCCAGATAACGCAGGCAAGTATTACGCAGCGCACGTTTGCCGATATCCGCATGTTCTACGCGATAAGCATCGAGCTTGTTGGCGTTATAAACTGCCAGGAATTCATCGGCCAGTTCGTTTGCCAGCGTGCGCGTTAACGCTTCATGCACGGCAGCAATCGCCTGCGGGTCAATTTTCTGGAACAGCTCGGCAATTTCGTTTTGCGATGGCAGCGTCAGAATTTCTGCCGCCAGTGCCGGGTCAATTTTCTCATCCAGCAAAATAGCGCGGAAAGCATCGGCAACATGCAGTGGCAGCGACAATGGCTGGCCCTGTTGGCTGCGGTTGACGTTCAACTTGATGTACGTCGCCAGCAGACTTTGCGCGGCATCCCAACGGGAAAAATCGTTGCGTGCATGGCGCATCAGGAACGTCAGCTGCTGGTCACTCCATTTGTATTCCAGTTTCACCGGTGCTGAGAATTCACGCAGCAATGACGGAACCGGCTGGAAATAAACGTTATCAAAGACAAACGTCTGCTCTGCCTGAGTCACATTCAGCACGTGATGAATCGGGTGGCCATTTTTCTGTAACGGAATAACTTTGCCTTCGTTATCATACAGTTCGATGTCGAACGGAATATGCAACGGCTGCTTTTCCTGCTGTTCAGCGGTTGGCGGCGTGGTTTGGCTGATGGTAAGCCGGTACAGCTCATTTTCCGGGTCGTAGTCATCACGCACGGTGACCACTGGCGTCCCCGCCTGGCTGTACCAGCGGCGGAAATGCGACAGGTCAACGTTTGACGCATCTTCCATTGCCTGCACGAAATCATCACAGGTCGCCGCACTGCCGTCATGGCGCTCAAAGTATAGTTGCATGCCTTTCTGGAAATTCTCTTCACCCAGCAAGGTGTGCAGCATACGGATAACTTCAGAACCCTTTTCGTACACGGTCAGGGTGTAGAAGTTATTCATTTCGATAACTTTGTCCGGGCGAATCGGGTGCGCCATCGGGCTTGCGTCTTCAGCAAACTGCGCGGCACGCATGGTGCGCACGTTCTGAATACGGTTTACTGCACGTGAGCCGAGATCCGAGCTAAATTCCTGATCGCGGAACACGGTCAGCCCTTCTTTCAGGCTTAACTGGAACCAGTCGCGACAAGTCACACGGTTGCCGGTCCAGTTATGGAAATATTCGTGACCGATAACACGTTCGATGTCGAGATAGTCTTTATCTGTCGCAGTTTCAGCACGGGCCAGCACATATTTGGAGTTAAAGACGTTCAGTCCTTTATTCTCCATCGCACCCATGTTGAAGAAGTCCACGGCGACAATCATATAGATGTCGAGGTCATACTCGAGGCCGAAACGGGTTTCATCCCATTTCATGGATGCTTTCAAAGAAGTCATCGCCCAGCTTGCACGGTCAAGATTGCCACGGTCAACGAACAGCTCCAGCGCTACATCACGGCCAGATCGCGTTTTGAAGGTATCGCGTAATACATCAAAATCACCTGCCACCAGCGCAAACAGGTAACACGGTTTTGGGAACGGATCTTGCCATTGTACCCAGTGACGGCCGTTTTCCAGTTCACCTTCAGCGATACGGTTGCCATTGGATAAAAGGAAAGGATATTGCTTTTTATCCGCAATGATTTTGGTGGTGAAACGCGCCAGAACGTCTGGTCGGTCGAGATACCAGGTAATGTGGCGGAAACCTTCAGCCTCACACTGAGTGCAAAGTGCATCGCCAGAAAGATAAAGTCCTTCCAGCGCAGTATTCGTGGCAGGGCTAATTTCATTAACGATAGTCAGCGTGAAGGTTTCTGGCAGTGACTCGATGATCAATGCACCCTCGTCCTGGCGATAA
>Ga0207696_1000523_pt1 | contig 31655 bp, 26 predicted proteins | sample KBSS54metaG_FD_184403 | JGI IMG/M metagenome (GOLD analysis project Ga0207696, IMG submission 184403) | Switchgrass rhizosphere microbial communities from Kellogg Biological Station, Michigan, USA - KBS S5-4 metaG (SPAdes) (version 2) | ecosystem: Host-associated > Plants > Roots > Rhizosphere >...
AAGAATAGCCAGCGAACCGGCGATCATCATCCCCACCCGCCAACCGTAATGCAGTGTTGCAGCCCCAACCACCATCGGGATTAGAGCCCCACCGACATTATGCGCAGTATTCCATACCGCCCACCAGCCACCGCGTTCAGTGCGTGAGTACCATGCCGTTAGCAATCGCGCGCACACCGGCGAGCCCCAGCCCTGGAAAAACGCATTCAATACCCACAGCAAGGCAAATGCCCAAAGGGAGGTCGAGAAACCGAAAAGGATGTTAACAATACCTGTTGCGATTAACCCTGTTCCCATGAAATAACGAGCGTTGGATCGGTCACTGACGATGCCGGATACAAATTTCGACAGCCCGTAAGTTATGTAAAACAACGTCGCCAGCAGGCCGATATCGGTACGCGTCATCACGCCGCTGGCGAGGATTTCCGGTGCCGCGGCGTTAAAGCTTTTACGGGTGAAGTAAAACAGTGCATAACCCAACCAAATAGTGACCAGAATGTGCCGACGCCAGTAGCGATAGCGCTCGTCAATTTCGGCTTTACCGCTGACAGGCGTAGCCGCCGGGGGGACTTTCAGAAAAGTGAGCATCGTCAGTCCTTAGGTGTATCGCAATGGCAAATTTACGCTTACGCGAGTGCCGTAAGTGCAGGAAATATTGAGAGTTCCACCGAGCGCTGTCACACGTTCGCACATGCCCGTCAGGCCGAAGCCTTGCTGCCCGGATTCGGTAGGCAGGCCGCTGCCGTCATCTTCAATCACCAGCATCAGCCGCTCATCTTGCTGCCAGCCTTGAATCGTTACCGCGCTAGCGCTAGCGTGCTTCACAATGTTGTTTAACCCTTCCTGGCAAACGCGGAACAGTGTCACTCGTTGGCTTTCGCTCAGCAGCGGTTCGTCAATTTGCCAGTCGAGATGGCTGATGATGCCCCGACTTTCCAGCTCCATTTCACGCATCAACGAGCGAATTGCCTGCTCCAGAGATAAATCATCCAACTGGCGTGGACGCAGTCTTCCCAGCAGACGGCGTACCGAATCATAAATCCCAAGGGATAACTGTTCGATGTGCAATCCCCCCATCTTGACCCCGTCATTGCCCTGCGCCAGTCGCTGCACAATACCCGCCTGGGTACGAATTGCGGTAATGGTCTGGCCGATGTCGTCATGTAGCTCACGAGCCACGTCGCGCCGTACACTCTCTTCGGTTTCCAGCAAGCGTTCAGCAAGACGACGGTTACGCACCAGTTCGGTTTGCAGGGACTGATTAAGTTCACGCAGGCGCTGGATCCCCGCCCCCAGCAGAAGTCCGGTCAGGCTTTGAGCCAGCAGCGAGAGGAGTAAATCCACAGGATGATCGTGCCAGGTCTGGCTGGCGATTAGCGCGATGGCATTCATCAACGTCGCGATCAGCGCGCCCTGCCAGCCGTAGTGCCAGGCAAGGGCGATAATCGGCAACGCCAGGCAGAACGGCGTAAAGCGAGCAAGTTCGTCAGGTAGCCCGAGCTGTAGCCACAAGCTGAGCACAAACAGTAACAGGTACCAGATAAGGTGGCGGGCACGCCAGTTTACTGGTTGTGAAACCAATCCAGGTCCCAGCGGCTGCCAGACGGTACTGGTGAGGTAGTGCCAGATGACAAGGCAGGTTGGGGCCAGAGTTAGCCCGCCGGTCAGTGTGATCAGCAACGCGTTCAACGTCGCCTGTCCTTGCCCGATCCACGGCAGTGACTGCAACAGTGCGGCGGCAATCAGCGCCCCGCCCTGACGGAGTAAAGTGCGCCAGTCACGCTGATGGCGGTAGCGGGAAATCAGCGCGACTGGCAGGACGGTTAGCACACCGCCAATCATTAGCAACGGAACATGCGTCAGAGCCACTTCCTGCGCCAGCCAGCCAAGCATCACCCATTCCGCACCGAGCAACACGGGCCAGTAACCACGTGGGCACTGCAGCATCAGGCCCAAACGCAGCCCAAAGGGAAATAGCAATACTGCCAGATCGGGCCGTTCCACCAAATGCAGGCTGATACTCCACAGGCAAAACCAGCTGGCCGTGAAGATAAAAAAGCTGGCGACGACGGAAATAAACCGGGAGAAAAAGGGTTGCATCACCATCCATCAAACAGGTGGTGAGCCAACCCAACGTCGTTACTGACGCCGAGTTTTTCCATCAGATTGGCACGATGGACGTGAACCGTCTTTGGCGATAGTCCAAGCTCAGTGGCGATCTCTTTGACCGCCATGCCCTGGGCTAGCTTTTCGGCTACCTGACGCTCGCGTTTGGTTAACGGATCCTGCCGTCCGGCCGCCAGTTTGATGGCGATGTCCGGCGTCAGATAGCAGCCACCTGTCGCCACCGTACGGACGGCGGCAATCAGCTCATCCGGGCTACAGCGTTTAGACAGAAAGCCACGTGCGCCTGCGTTTAAAGCCTGCTCCACCAAAGCCGGACTGTCGTGCACCGACAGCATAATGGTCGCCATTCCTTTTGGCAGTTGGCCGAGCAGTTCCAGTCCGGAAATATCCGGCATCGAGATGTCACAAATACACACCTGCACACCGCGGCCCGGCAGCCCAGCCAGCGCTTCGCGCCCGGAGCCGAACTCAACCACAATCTGAAAGTCCGGCTCCAGCCCCAATAGCTGCGCAAAGCCAGAGCGGACGATGAGGTGGTCGTCAATAAGGGCGATGGTTATCATGATACTTTCCAGGAAGGTAAAAACGCGCTTACCTTAGCGATAAGCGTGTTGCTGTTCAAGCCTTAAGCGATTGACCGCCAGGCACACCGCTATGAAACCGAAATTCGTTATCCGGGCTGCTAATTAAAGCTGCTTCTATATCACCAAAGAAACGCACTCGTTCACGAATATCCCCACCAGCAATCTTTTCAGCTAACGCTAAATAATCCTGATAATGCCGGGCTTCTGAACGCAGCAGCGACAAATAGAATTTCTGTAGCTCATCATCCAGATGGGGCGCCAGTGCAGCAAAGCGTTCACAAGATCGCGCCTCTATATACGCCCCACAAATCAATTTATCCACCAGCATCACTGGCTCATGGGTACGTGTTTCGCTCAGTAAGCCTTTGGCATAACGGCTGGCCGTGATTTTAACGTAGGGAATATTGCGAGCGAGCATGATCTCGCGCACCTGAAAGAAGTGGTGCAGCTCTTCTTTAATCAACAAAACCATGCTGTCGATGAGTTGCTGACCCCAGGCGTTTTGCGTTTTTGGCATCACGCTTTTACTCAGGCTTTTATGCAGCGCGACAAAATCAGGTTCTTTGCCTTCACGGAAAGTGAAATCTTCGTAAGGTTTTAGCCAATCAAGTAAAACCTGCGCGCTACTCTTATCGGCGACATATTTACGAATCAGGAACATGGCGGTTTGCGCCGCTTTGAGTTCGCATACCAGATGGTCGGTGAGCAACAGAGGTAAATACTCAGGCTGCCGGGCTTTTTCAATCCAGGCGTCAGGCGTTGGGCAATGCAGGAAATTGAGTACCGGGGAGAGGAGTTGCGGGTAGTTCATATTGGGTTATTGTCTTTCCTTGATGTGCAGCGGCATTAAGCCGCTGCACTGAAGAGATTAGTGGCGTACGCCGTCGTCATCTTCGTCTAATAAATCTTCGTCATCGCCTTCTTCACCCTCTTCGCCGTTCGGGTCTTCGAAGTAAGTGCCCCAACCGTCATAATCCACACCGAATTTCTCGGCGAGGTTCAGCAGTTGTTCAACTTGCTCATCCAGCAGTTCAGCTTTCAGCGCACATTCGCTCAGCACATCGCAGCAGATAACGGTGTCACCCTCTTCCACTTCCAGCTCTTCAGGGTCAGTCACTTCGTAACCCATTTTGAATGCCTCAACAGCGGCTTTTTCAAGAGTTTCGAAATCGTCTGCGGAAAGGTGATGCTCGATTGTGTACAGCGCGTCAGGATCGCTGCCGTCTTCCAGTAATTCTTCAATAATCAAACGCGTCTCTTCGCGTTGCTCTTCCAGCAGTTCTGGATTTGCCATGGCCCTTTCCTCAATTTTGTCGGCAGATACTTCTATTTTCACACACGGCTGAGTTTGCCTCCACCTTTCCCGCTAAAGATTTTACTTTCGGGGTTGCAAATGAATATTCATACATATAAATTGAATTTGTATTCAATTACTGGCTTGTGCCATGAGAGGAAAATATGAGTCATTTCTATCAAAAACATTTTCTAAAATTACTGGATTTCACCCCTGCACAACTTCAAGAATTGCTTGCCCTGTCTGCCAAACTGAAAAGTGACAAGAAAAAAGGCACTGAAGTTCAGCATCTTACTGGAAAAAATATTGCGCTCATCTTCGAAAAAGACTCGACTCGTACGAGGTGCTCTTTCGAAGTTGCCGCATTTGACCAGGGCGCGCGAGTCACCTGGCTCGGCTCAAGCGGCAGCCAAATTGGGCATAAAGAATCAATTAAAGATACGGCTCGTGTATTAGGCCGGATGTACGATGGCATTCAGTATCGCGGGTATGGCCAGGAAATCGTTGAAACGCTGGCGCAGTATGCCGGTGTGCCGGTGTGGAACGGGCTGACTAACGAATTTCACCCAACGCAATTATTGGCAGATTTGCTGACTATGCAGGAGCAAATGCCCGGTAAGACCTTCCAACAGATGACGCTGGTTTATGCAGGTGATGCGCGTAATAACATGGGTAATTCGATGCTGGAAGCTGCCGCGTTGACCGGGCTGAATTTGCGCCTGGTGGCTCCAAAAGCATGCTGGCCGGATGAAAAACTGGTGACCGAATGCCAGGCTCTGGCGGCTCACAACGGTGGGAATATCACGCTGACAGAAGATATTGCCGCGGGCGTGAAAGGGGCCGATTTCATTTATACCGATGTATGGGTGTCGATGGGCGAGGCTAAAGAGAAGTGGGCTGAGCGTATCAGCCTGTTACGGGATTATCAGGTCAATAGCGCAATGCTGGCGCTGACTGGCAATCCTGAGGTGAAATTCCTGCATTGCCTGCCTGCATTCCACGACGACCAAACGACACTGGGTAAACAAATGGCGGAACAATATGGTCTGCACGGTGGCATGGAAGTGACGGATGAAGTGTTTGAATCGCCAAACAGCGTGGTGTTCTCTCAGGCTGAAAACCGCATGCACACCATTAAAGCGGTGATGGTGGCGACGCTGGTTAAGTAACATCCCCTCACCCCGGCCCTCTCCCCAAAGGGGCGAGGGAGAAAGCCAGTCCCCTCTCCCCAAAGGGGCGAGGCAGAAAACAATCGACTCCGAGCTAGTCCCCTCTCCCCAAAGGGGCGAAGGAGAAAGCCAGTTCCCTCTCCCTCAGGGAGAGGGCCAGGGTGAGGGTGAAAATTCCCTTATCCTACCAACATCTTCACCACAACTTTACGCACCGGCGCGGGTTTGCCCACCGCGCACAGTGGTTTGTGAACTTCGCCTGGGTAGAACACCACGAAATCCCCTTCATTCATGATAATGGTTTTTTCCTGCACACCTTCTGGCAGAAACGCGATGTCTTTTTCCGCCAACAAGTCAGTCTCAGGCGCGCCCGCAGGCTGACAGCTAAACGTCATCCCTTCCTGACCCTTCATCACAATCTGGATATCCAGATAGCGCTGGTGAAACTCCGCAGGGCGGTCTTCGATTGGTTGTGTGGAATCTTCAGAAACCAGCATAAACAGGCGGTTACCGTCGATGTCATGTTTACCAAGTGGTGTTTCTGGAGTGATGTGTTGTTTCACGTGTTCAATTGCCTGACGCAGTTCTTCCGGCAGCCAGGATTGCAAAGAATGAATGTTGCCAATAATCATGTTCGATACCTTTTTTTTGAAACGATGTTTTATTATGGTATTTATACGAGCATTCATCTTCTACCGCTACGAGTTTTTTATGAAAACCTGTGCTGCATCTTAAAAAATTCTACTTACACCGTTTTTGACCTTTTTCAGCGCGGGTGCCAGACACCGTAAACAGAAAAAAACAGCAGATAAAAGCCATTAAACGATCAACATGCAGAGATATGCTTCATAAAATTCAAACTACACAGCATTTATTGCTTAGATAATTTGAGTGAATAAACATGCGAAAACAGATATAAAAAATGAATCATTATGTAGATCATGAAAATCTACCATTGTGACAAACGATTAACATTAAGATTTCATCTTGTTATCACCCATGATGCTTTACGGGGTTCATTTTCAATAATGGGTGCGAATGTTCCTGATGCTTCGTGGCTATTTATTTAATACTCACCACTCGCATAATAATAACTTCACATTTCAGCAACCCTGATAAACGATATTTTATTCATTTGACTTAAATAAAAACATTGTTTTATTTTTAACACTAAAACCATTAGTGACAAATGTCACAGTTTTATATCTTCTCATGATTACAATGACCTCGATTTCCCACCATATAAGGAAATAGAGAAATGGAAAACAATAATAAATCCATGCCACACATACGACGTGTTACGCATATTATGATGCTAATACACCGTAGCTGTTTTGATTTTCATCTTTTCAACTCTAAGTAAACCCCTCCCCCACGGCATCTGCTTTTGTGGATACTCGTGCCTGCTTGTCTCTAAACACTGATAAATAAAGTAAGCTGTTGAATATAGCTACTATTATCTTTCGTTTTGCGTATGGCATTTGACTATCCAAATTAGCTTTTAGCCAATCCGGTGAATCAATCACCTGACATATATCGACTCATATCAGTAATTCAATAATAAGAATTATTGCGGGTAGTTATTGTCTTTAAAAAAATAATAAACATCGGATTCCCTGTGGGGAATATCTGACGACCATGTCATACCAAAATTTCAATTATTCAAAATACAAGAGAACAAAGTCAAAATGGAAAAATTAAAAATAGCAGTTAATACCAGCGCGACTGAATGCTTTAGTACCGAACGTGAAATCGTCGAGATAACAAATACTAATTTTACTGATGTGTCGGCCGCCGTCATTTCCGTAAAAGATGCAACATCAGGTATGTTAGATACCATTGAACAGACGGGTTTTGGTATTCCAATCTTTGTCGCCGTTTGCTGCGAAGAAGAGTTACCAGCCGAAGTGCTACCTCGCGTTACTGGCGTGTTTGAACTGTGCGATGGAAATGTGGATTTCTATGGCAAACAGCTGGAAGCCGCAGCGGTTAAATATGAAAAAGAAGTGCTACCACCGTTCTTTGGCAGCCTGGTGGAATATGTGCAGCAGGGTAATGCTGCCTTCGACTGCCCGGGACACCAGGGCGGCCAATTCTTCCGCCGTCACCCGGCTGGACGCCAATTCTTTGATTACTTTGGTGAAACGCTTTTCCGCTCTGACCTTTGTAATGCTGACGTCTCCATGGGTGATTTACTGATCCATGAAGGCGCTCCGTGTACTGCACAGATGCACGCAGCGAAAGTGTTTAACGCTGATAAAACCTACTTTGTCTTAAACGGGACTTCTTCTTCTAACAAAGTGGTGTTGAACGCATTACTGGCACCGGGCGATCTGGTGTTATTTGACCGTAATAACCATAAATCCAACCACCATGGTGCATTGATTCAGGCGGGCGCTACGCCAGTTTATCTGGAAACAGCTCGTAACCCGTTCGGGTTTATCGGTGGTATTGATGCTCACTGTTTTGAAGAGAAATATCTCCGTGATTTAGTGCGTGAAGTTGCACCAAATCGAGGTGCTGAGAAACGTCCATTCCGCCTGGCCGTTATCCAGTTGGGCACTTACGACGGCACTATTTATAACGCACGCCAGGTCGTTGATAAGATTGGTCATCTGTGTGACTACATCCTGTTTGATTCTGCATGGGTAGGTTATGAGCAATTCATTCCGATGATGAACGACTGTTCACCTCTGCTGCTTGAATTAAATGAAAATGACCCAGGCATTCTGGTCACACAATCCGTACATAAACAGCAAGCTGGCTTCTCTCAGACTTCGCAAATTCATAAAAAAGACAAGCATATCAAAGGGCAAGATCGCTATGTCAATCATAAGCGTATGAACAATGCGTTTATGATGCACGCTTCCACCAGCCCGTTCTATCCGCTGTTTGCCGCCCTTGACGTTAACGCCAAAATGCATGAAGGCGAAAGCGGTAAACGTATGTGGATGGACTGCGTAAAAGTCGGGATTGAGACCCGCAAGCTGCTGTTAAAACTCTGCAAACATATTCGTCCGTTCGTACCAGAAACTATTGATGGCCGTAAGTGGGAAGAGTTTGATACCGAAACCATGGCAAACGACCTGCGCTTCTTTAACTTCATCCCAGGCGAACGCTGGCACTCATTTGATAACTACGCCGAGCACCAATACTTCGTTGACCCATGCAAACTGATGCTGACCACTCCGGGTATCAACGTTCAGACCGGTGAATACGATAGCTTCGGCGTACCAGCGACTATCCTCGCCAACTTCCTGCGCGAGAACGGCATTGTCCCGGAGAAATGCGACCTCAACTCCATTCTGTTCCTGATGACACCTGCCGAAGACATGGCAAAAATGCAGCATCTTGTTGCTCAAATTTCCCGTTTTGAGCGCCTGATTGAAGAAGATGCGCCGTTATCTGAAGTTCTGCCATCAATCTATAAAACCTACGAAGAACGCTATCAGGGCTACACCATCCGTCAGTTGTGCCAGGAAATGCACGATTTGTACGTCAGCCATAACGTCAAACAACTGCAAAAAGAGATGTTCCGTAAAGACCACTTCCCGAAAGTCGTGATGAATCCTCAACAGGCAAACATTGAGTTTGTGCGCGGTAACGTTGAATTAGTGGCGTTATCTCAGGTTGAAGGCCGCATCGCTGCTGAAGGTGCTCTGCCATATCCTCCAGGTGTTTTATGTGTGGTTCCAGGCGAAATCTGGGGCGGTTCTGTGCAGCGTTATTTCCTGGCGCTGGAAGAAGGGATCAATCTGTTACCAGGCTTTGCTCCTGAATTACAGGGTGTCTATATCAAACTGGATGATGACCGTAAAAAACGCGCTTATGGCTATGTTATTAAACAATAAATCTGAAATCAGCAGGCGTCAGCGTTACTGGCAAAAACTGATTTTCCCATAAAAAGAAACAGTGAAGAACCGTGATTTTTCGGTTCTTCACAACTCAAGTTTATTAAAGGAACAGATTATGAGTACGTCTAAGGGCAGCAACAAAATGGGCGTCGTTCAGCTCACAATTTTGACAGCAGTTAACATGATGGGATCAGGGATCATCATGTTGCCGACCAAATTAGCGGAAGTGGGCACACTTTCAATCGTTTCATGGTTAGTGACGGCATTGGGCTCGATGGCCCTGGCTTACGCCTTCGCTAAATGTGGGATGTTCAGCCGCAAATCAGGTGGCATGGGCGGTTACGCAGAATATGCCTTTGGCAAATCTGGTAACTTCATGGCGAACTACACTTACGGGGTTTCATTACTCATTGCCAACGTCGCGATTGCGATTTCTGCAGTGGGTTACGGCACCGAATTATTGGATGCCACGTTATCGCCAATCGGAATTTGTATTGCAACCATCGGGGTGTTGTGGCTGGCGACAGTTGCAAACTTTGGCGGTGCACGCATTACCGGGCGTATTAGTGGCGTGACCGTTTGGGGCGTAATTATTCCTGTACTGGGCATCTCAATCATTGGTTGGTTCTGGTTCAGTCCATCAATGTATGTGGCCTCCTGGAACCCGCATCATCTTCCTGTTTTTGAAGCCATCGGTTCTTCTATCGCCATGACGCTGTGGGCCTTCTTGGGTTTAGAATCTGCCTGTGCAAACACCGATGTTGTTGAAAACCCAGAGCGTAACGTACCTATCGCCGTATTAGGCGGGACGCTGGGCGCTGCGGTTATCTACATTATTTCGACTAACGTGATCGCCGGTATTGTGCCAAACATGGATTTGGCAAACTCAACCGCTCCGTTTGGTTTAGCCTTTGCTCAGATGTTTACCCCTGGCGTCGGTAAAATCATCATGGCATTGATGATTATGTCCTGCGTAGGTTCACTGTTGGGCTGGCAGTTCACTATCGCTCAAGTATTCAAATCTTCTGCTGACGAAGGTTATTTCCCGAAAGTTTTCTCTAAATTAACCAAAGCAGAAGCACCAGTGAAAGGGATGATCGTTATCGTTATCATCCAGTCAGTGTTGTCTTTGATGACCATCAGCCCATCGCTGAACAAACAGTTCAACGTGCTGGTTAACCTGGCCGTAGTGACCAATATTATCCCTTACATCCTGTCGATGGCGGCGTTGGTCATTATCCAGAAAGTGGCGAAAGTGGAACCGAGTAAAGCGCGTCTTGCCAACATCTTCGCATTCATTGGCGCGATGTATAGCTTCTACGCTCTGTATTCTTCCGGTGAAGAAGCGATGATGTATGGTGCCATCGTGACTTTCCTCGGCTGGACACTATATGGCCTTATCTCTCCGCGTTTTGAACTGCGTAAAACCGGTGTGTGATTGAACAAATCACTGGCGCATTTATAGCGGGTAAGTATCCACAGCAACCGATTGCGAATAGCTAAAATATGTGAATTAATCGCTTGAAGTGTCCCCTTACACGCGTATAATGCGCCACAATTTGCCGGGAGGAAGCATGGTCAAGTGTGTTCAAAAAATTGCCACACCACGTCGTCTAAAAGACGGCGCGAATCTGTTTTTCTTTCCGTTGCTTCAATCAATTCCAAAGGCCCCTCGTTGAGGGGCCTTTTTTTTTGCCCGACGCCCGAGAGCAGGAGATAACCATGGCTAACCCCCTATATCAAAAACATATCATTTCCATAAACGATCTCAGTCGTGAAGAGCTTGAACTAGTGCTCGCGACCGCGGCAAAACTGAAAGCCAACCCGCAGCCGGAACTGTTAAAGCATATCGTTGTTGCCAGTTGTTTCTTTGAAGCTTCAACGCGTACACGCCTCTCTTTTGAAACCGCAATGCACCGCCTCGGCGCGTCAGTTGTCGGGTTCTCGGACAGCAGCAACACGTCGCTGGGTAAAAAAGGCGAAACGCTGGCCGATACCATTTCGGTGATCAGCACTTACGTTGACGCCATCGTCATGCGGCACCCGCAAGAAGGGGCTGCACGCCTGGCGACTGAATTCTCTGGCAACATTCCGGTGCTGAATGCTGGTGACGGTGCCAACCAGCACCCAACTCAAACGCTGCTGGATTTGTTCACCATCCAGGAAACGCAGGGCCGTCTGGAAAACCTGAACATCGCGATGGTCGGTGACCTGAAATATGGCCGCACCGTGCATTCTCTGGCGCAGGCACTGGCGAAATTTGAAGGTAACCGCTTCTACTTCATCGCACCAAATGCGCTGGCGATGCCGAAGTACATTCTCGATATGCTGGATGAAAAAGGGATTGCCTGGAGCTGCCATGAAGCTATCGATGATGTGGTCGCCGATCTGGATATTCTGTACATGACGCGAGTCCAGAAAGAGCGTCTTGACCCATCTGAATACGCCAACGTGAAGGCACAGTTTGTGCTGCGCGCGGCCGATCTGGTCGATGCTCGCGAAAACATGAAAGTCCTGCACCCGCTGCCACGCATTGATGAAATTACGACTGATGTCGACAAAACATCCCACGCCTGGTATTTCCAGCAGGCAGGCAACGGTATTTATGCCCGCCAGGCTCTGCTGGCGTTAGTTTTGCAACCTGAACTGGTTTGAGTGAGAGGAAGATTAAGATGACACACGACAACAAATTACAAGTGGAAGCGATTAAACGCGGCACGGTTATCGATCATATTCCTGCCCTGGTAGGCTTTAAGCTGCTGACTCTCTTCCAGTTAACGGAAACCGACCAGCGCATCACTATTGGCCTGAACTTGCCTTCTCGCGAACAGGGTCGTAAAGACCTGATTAAAATAGAAAATACCTTCCTGACGGACGAACAAGTTAACCAACTTGCGCTGTATGCACCGCATGCCACCGTCAACCGTATTGATGAATATGAAGTGGTCGGTAAAAGCAAACCAAGCCTGCCTTCACGTATTGATAAAGTGCTGGTTTGCCCGAATACCAACTGCATCAGCCGCAGCGAACCTGTTCATTCTTCATTCGCAGTGAAAAAGCGCGACGAAAGCATCAGCCTCAAATGCAAATATTGTGAGAAGGAGTTCGCACATTACGTTGTGCTGGCTGATTAATCATTGCCGCTTAAGCTCTCGTCCCTATAATGGACGGGAGCTTTTTGTTTGTAGGATGGATAAACGCCATCCACGACTCAAGCATCTACGAACTTTATTGAAGGAATTAATATGTCTCGTATTATCAGCACCGAAAACGCACCTGCAGCTATCGGCCCATATGTTCAGGGTGTAGACCTGGGCAGCATGATTATCACTTCAGGTCAGATCCCAGTGAACCCAAAAACTGGCACCGTACCGGAAGACGTAGCAGCGCAAGCGCGTCAGTCTCTGGAAAACGTGCAGGCGATTGTTGAAGCGGCTGGCCTGAAAGTGGGCGATATCGTGAAAACCACCGTTTTCGTTAAAGACCTGAACGACTTCGCTACCGTGAATGCGACTTACGAAGCCTTCTTTAATGAGCATAAAGCTTCTTTCCCGGCGCGTTCTTGCGTGGAAGTAGCTCGTCTGCCTAAAGATGTGAAGATTGAAATCGAAGCGATTGCGATTCGCCGCTAACGTTTCAGTCAAAAGGCCGCAAACGCGGCCTTTTAAATAATTACGGTTTCACACTCGCCCGCAATAATTTTTGCAACGGATACACCGCCGCAATCACCACTTCATCTTGCGTTTGTGCTGCATCATCGAGCTGTTTCTGAATCCCCTGAACTTCATCAGCGCTCAGCGTGCCCTGTCTAGCCACCAAATCCGTCAGACGCAGCCCTATTCCCGCCAGTTTATCGACGTTTTCCGCCACCGGTTTTAGCGCCTTGAGCTGATAATTACCGTCGATCAACTCCAGCACATCCGGCGTGTTACTTTGCCAGCGCGCAAAGGTATGGCGCAGGGAATCGACACTGTTGTTATCTTCCGGGTCAGCAATCAGTTTATCGACCCACATATCCAGCGCACGCACCTGGCTGCTTTGCGCACCTAACGCATCAGCAAAACGGTTTAGCGGCTCAAAGTGATGATAGTTTCCGGCCTGGAATTTCAGATGCTGGCGCGTGTAGTACTGCGCCGGTTCAACCGCCTGAGCCAGAATTTGCAACGGCATAATCTCCGCCGTCCCCGCCAGGCGTGTCATTTGCCGCGCTGCCGCTGCGTGCTGCTGCAAACCCACAGAAACGGTCGACCAGGCGTCGATCGCCTGCATACGCTGGTACATATTGTCGACATCTTTCACGTCTTCCGTTGACCATAAACGCTCTGCCACCGCAAAAGTCCGTGGCCACAACTTGATATCCAGCAATGGCGATATCACGTTTTCAGCCCACAGCGCCGCTTCGCCACCCAGAATATTGTTCATCTGTTCAGGCGTTGGCACCACAGGCTGGATGCCGTCTGGCACATCATCCAGTTTCTGGCCAGTTGCCGGATAACGTACGTTGCCCACCAGCAAATAGCCGCTCAATTTGTCTTTATCAAGCGTTAATACCGGGCGGGTTTCCCCCATCCAGGTATCGACGGTAAAAGTCACCTGAGTCGGGCTCAACCAGTCAACATCACGCACCGCACGACGAGACTTTCCTTTAAAATCGATAAACCCACGCCACCCGCTTTGGCCACTCACCAGGGTGAAACTCCCTTCTACGGCGCTGCCTTTCAGACGCGGCATACTGAAGAACCAGCTTTGGGCGCTGTCGGATTCGCTAATTTTGTCGATACCGTTCAACCCTTGCGGCAGGATCTCGTTGCGGTAGTGGTAAGCGGTCGCCTGCGGTTGATCAACATAGAAGCCGGTCGACAAGATCCCTTTGTAGCCGTTGGCTGCCACAGCACCAAGTGCGTCCTGCCCTTGCCATGATTGGATCAGGATATTTTTCGGCAGATCCGGATGGTAGATCTCATCCCAGCCCATCATCTGGCGATGATGTTTTTCGAGGATCTTTTCCAGCCGTTGGTTGAAGTAAGTTTGCAAAGCGTGGGTGTCGGCCAAATTATGCTGCTTCATAAACGCCTGAATTTCTGGCGAAGCTTTCCACTGTGAGTCATCAACTTCATCACCACCGATGTGCAGATAGCTGTCCGGGAAAATTGCGGTCAACTCACCAATCAGCGTATCAACAAATTTATAGGCGGCTTCGTTGGTCGGGTTCAGCAGCGGTTTTAACACGCCCCAATGGCGTTCCATTTGATACGGCCCCGGCGCGCTCATTAATTCCGGATAGGCCACAGCAATGGCTGAAGCGTGCCCTGGAAGATCTATTTCTGGCACCACGCGGATACCGAGCGATGTTGCATAGCGCACCACTTCTTTCATCTGTGCCTGGGTGTAAAAGTCCCCATCGCTGGCCAGTTGCTGCAATTTTGGATAGGCGGTTGAGGCAAAACGCCAGCCCTGGTCGTCGGTTAAATGCCAGTGAAAGACGTTCATTTTCGCGGCGGCCATGCCATCCAACTGGCGCAGAATATCGTTGACTGGCATGAAGTGACGAGCGGAGTCGAGGAGCAACCCACGCCACGGGAAGCGCGGCTGGTCTTTAATCGCAACAAACGGGATGGCGGTGTTTTCTGGGCCGTTTTGAATCAGCTGTAATAAGGTTTCCATGCCGCGCAAGGCACCAAAACGGCTATTCGCCGTCAGTTTCACACCGTCTGCGGTAACGCTTAATTCGTAGCTTTCATCGCTGTCGAGTTTAGGGAGTGGAGCAACCGCTTGTTTGATTTGAATGTCGATGGTGGGTTTTGCAGGGTTGGTCTGTGCCGGTTGTAGCTGCCAGCCAGTTTGCCGGGAAATGCGCTGACGCCAGCGTTCGGTGGCACCAGGCAGTTTGTCGCCAGTGATTTTTATGGAAATGGCATTGTCGATAACCAGCGTCCCTTCCGCTGAAGGGCGATCGACCTGCTGCGGCCAGGGCATCAGCGGCAAATCGCCTGCCGGTGCCGCCCAAGCCTGGCAAGTTGCAGCGATGCAACCCGCCAGCAGGCTCAAACGAATTGATTTAAACATGAATATTCCTTTAACAGTGACGGGCCAGAAAAAAGCAAAAACAATCTGGTAACACGTGTAGAAATATTCATCAAGATTATGGGCGGGAAACGCGGGATGCAGATCACATCCCGCTGATATTTACTATACCCATTAGCATTCGAGTTGCAGCCAACGCCGCTGCAGCTTGAAGGATGATGGGTATTTACTGCCAGCCGTAACGGCGGCTATAGAACCCTTTCACGCACTGCGTCAGCGTCATGTATCCGGCAAGGATCGCAATCAGCCATGGGAAGTAGCTCAGCGGTAGCGCCTGGAGTTGCAGGTAGCTTGCCAGTGGCGAGAACGGCAGACCAATCCCGACAACCATCACCACCAGCGTCATTACCAGTAACGGCCAGGCCGCACGGCTCTGAATGAATGGAATGCGACGGGTACGAATCATATGCACAATCAATGTTTGCGACAGTAACCCGACCACGAACCAGCCAGACTGGAACAGCGTTTGCGCTTCCGGCACATTTGCCTGGAACACCCACCACATTACGCAGAACGTCAGAATATCGAAGATAGAACTGATCGGCCCGAAGAACACCATAAAGCGCCCTAAATCCGCCGGGTTCCAGCGTTGTGGTTTCTGGATTTGCTCGTCGTCGACGTTATCGAACGGAATCGCCACCTGGGACACATCGTACAGCAGGTTCTGAATCAGTAAGTGCAACGGCAGCATCGGCAAGAACGGCAGGAAGGCGCTCGCTACCAGCACGCTGAACACGTTACCAAAGTTAGAACTGGCGGTCATTTTGATGTATTTCAGCATGTTGGCGAAGGTTCTGCGCCCTTCAATCACTCCTTCTTCCAGCACCATCAGGCTCTTTTCCAGCAAGATGATATCTGCGGCTTCACGCGCAATATCGACCGCGCCATCGACGGAAATCCCGATGTCTGCCGCACGCAATGCGGGTGCGTCATTAATGCCGTCGCCCATAAAGCCGACCACATGCCCTTCGCCCCGCAACAGGCGCACAATACGTTCTTTGTGCATTGGCGTCAGGCGCGCAAACAGTGTGGTGCGCAACGCCAGTGCCGCGAGATCTTTGTCATTCATGTTTTCGATGTCGCTGCCAGTGACCAGCTCACCGACATCCAGCCCCACTTCGCGGCACACTTTCGCCGCCACCAGCTCGCTATCACCGGTGAGGATTTTCACCGCAATGCCGCTGGCTTTCAGCGCTTTCAACGCAGGTGCCGTGGTTTCTTTCGGTGGATCGAGGAACGCGATGTAACCTTCGAGAATCAGATCCGATTCGTCCACACGACCGTAATCGTCACAGCGTGCAGGCAGGACTTTGCTCGCCACTGCCACCACACGCAGTCCCTGACGGTTAAGATCGTCCGTCACACGGCGAATACGTGCCAGCAAGGTTTCGCTGAGCGGCACGATCTCATCACCGTAACGCACTTGTGTGCAGACGTTGAGAACCTCCTGCAAGGCGCCTTTGCAGATCAGCTGATGCACTTGCGGTTGTTCGGAGACGACCACTGACATGCGGCGGCGCTCAAAGTCGAACGGGATCTCATCCACTTTTTGCCAGCGCGTAGCTGCATGACGCGCAGTCTCTTCATCCACCCCTTCCAGCACCGCCACATCCAGCAGGTTTTTCAGCCCGGTCTGGTAATGGCTGTTGAGCCAGGCGGTATGCAGAACGTGGTTGCTTGTCGCACCAAGAATATCGGTGTGCGACTCCAGCACAATGCGATCTTGCGTCAGCGTGCCGGTTTTATCGGTGCACAGAATGTCCATCGCGCCAAAGTTTTGAATCGCATCGAGGTGTTTGACGATCACTTTCTGTTTAGAGAGTTTTACCGCCCCGCGAGCCAGCGTCGAGGTAACGATCATCGGCAGCATTTCTGGCGTCAAACCGACTGCCACAGAGAGCGAGAAGAGTGCGGCTTCCCACCAGTCGCCTTTGGTGAAACCGTTGATCAGCAAGACGATCGGCGTCATCACCAGCATAAAGCGAATCAGCACCCAACTGACGCGACTGATGCCTTTCTGGAACGCATTCGGCTCGCTTTCTTGTTGAGTCACGCGCCCGGCCAGTTGCCCAAACCAGGTGTTACCACCGGTCGCGATAATCATCGCGAGCGCCGTACCACTCACCACGTTGGTGCCCATAAAGCACAGCGTGTCGCATTCCAGCGGGTTGTTGTGCGACGTGTCGCGGCTGACCGCCACTTTTTCCACCGGCAAGGATTCACCGGTCAGCGAGGCCTGGCCGACAAAAAGATCGCGAGCCTGCATAACACGTAGATCTGCCGGGATCATATCGCCCGCAGCCAGTTTAACGATGTCGCCTGGCACCAGTCTTTCGAGAGGGATTTCGATAAACGCATTTTCCCCCGTTTCATCCACCACGCGCAGCACGGTGGCGGTATTGCTGACCATTGCTTTGAGCGTGTCAGCCGCTTTGGTGGAGCGCGCTTCCTGGACGAAGTTCAGCAAAGTGGCGATCGCCACCATCAGCGCAATCACCCCTGCGGCAAACATATCCTCGGTGGAGTAAGAAACAATGCCGAGAATAGTGAGCAAAATATTGAATGGGTTGCGGTAGCACATCCAAAGATGTACCCACCATGGCGATGGCTTTTGCGCCGGGATTTGGTTTGAGCCATGTTGCTCGAGCGCATTCTCAACTTCACGCGCATTCAGCCCTTCAGGATGGCTGTGGAAATCGCGATACAGTTGTTCTTCGGATGCGTGCGCATACTTCAGGCACGATTCGCTCAGCGAAGCGGGAACCTCTTGCGCAAGTGCAATGGTATTGTCGTCCGGCATCAGGTCGCGCTGGATCAAGCGACGAGGCAGGTGGCGGCTGAGTTGTGCAAACAACTGCCGGGTCAGATTTTTTAACAGCATAGGAGTCCCTCGGCGCCACGTTTTGTGGCACCTGGTGACGTGCAGGCGCGGCTAATCCTTGCCTTGCAGGCCAAATTTTTTCATCAGCAGGGATATCATTAATTGAGAGATCTCTGCCTTACGCAATCCGGTAAGGCAGTCGCTTCAAAGAAGGGAGTCTTACCGGATTATTCCTGTCGTTACAGGGTCTGGACTGGGATCAGGTTCCATGTCGCCTCCGGTTAAAAGAAAAAGTCATTACGATACTGGCGGATATTCTACGCCGACAAAACTAAACCTCACGTAAACCAGATTTTTTCCGTTGTGGTATCGTTGACTAGCCTTAATTCTAATGAGCAATTGATTGCCAGGAACCGACACATGCAAAGCCGCCTCACTATCAAAGACATCGCCCGTTTAAGCGGTGTGGGTAAATCCACTGTCTCGCGAGTTCTGAATAATGAAAACGGGGTCAGTGCGCGTACACGTGAGCGCGTGGAAGCGGTGATGCAGCAAGAAGGTTTTTCCCCTTCCCGGTCAGCACGTGCGATGCGTGGACAGAGCGATAAAGTGGTCGCCATTATTGTGACCCGTCTGGATTCGCTATCGGAAAACCTCGCGGTACAAACCCTGCTGCCGTCGCTCTATGAGCAAGGCTATGATCCGATCATGATGGAAAGCCAGTTTTCCCCGAAACTGGTCGAAGAGCATTTAGGCGTGCTGAGGCGTCGCCATATCGACGGGGTGATTTTGTTTGGCTTCACCGGCATCAATGAGAAAATACTCGCTCCGTGGCAATCGACGCTGGTGCTGATGGCGCGGGACGCCAAAGGGTTTGCTTCGGTGTGTTATGACGATGAAGGCGCTATCGATATTTTGATGGCTCGTCTGTATGAGCAAGGCCACCGCCAGATTAGTTTCCTCGGCGTTCCCCATAGCGATGTCACTACCGGTTTTCGCCGCCATCAGGCGTATCTCGCGTTCTGTAAAAGCCACGCGCTAACACCGAATTTCGTCCTGCCGGGCCTGGCAATGAAACAAGGTTATGACCACGTGGCCGAAGTATTGACTCCGGAAACCACCGCGCTGCTGTGCGCCACCGATACCCTCGCTTTGGGTGCCAGTAAATATCTGCAAGAACAACAAAACAGCGCTTTGCAACTGGCGAGCGTCGGTAGCACGCCGCTGATGAAATTCCTCCATCCCGAGATCATTACCGTCGATCCCGGTTACGCCGAAGCCGGTCGCCAGGCCGCAAGACAACTGATCGGCCAGATCACCCAAACCCGCGATCTACAGCAGATCGTTATCCCCGGATCATTACAGTAATCTCCCCTCTTTTACGGTTTATTGTGATCGTCGCCTTATTTCGGGAACGTTCCCATTTTCGTAAAAAAGATTAAAAGATAACCTTGCTGGCAGATAACACCTCACTACCTCGGGACATCATCATGGCCAAAGTGAAACAACAAGATATAGACAGGCTGATAGAGCTGGTTGGCGGACGTGGCAACATCGCCACTGTGAGCCATTGTATTACCCGCTTGCGTTTTGTATTGAATAACCCAGCCGCTGCATCACCAAAACAGATTGAAGAATTACCGATGGTGAAAGGCTGCTTTACCAATGCCGGGCAGTTCCAGGTAGTGATTGGCCCCGAAGTCGGCGATTACTATCAGGCGTTGATCGCCACAAGTGGCCACAGCAACTCAGACAAAGAACAAGCAAAACTCGCCGCGCGCCAGAATATGAAATGGCATGAGCGTTTGATCTCCCACTTCGCCGAGATCTTCTTCCCACTGTTACCGGCATTGATCAGCGGCGGTTTAATCCTCGGCTTCCGTAATGTGATCGGCGACTTGCCGATGAGCAACGGGCAGACGCTGGCGCAAATGCACCCGTCGCTACAATCGATTTACGACTTCTTATGGCTGATTGGCGAGGCAATCTTCTTCTATCTGCCAGTCGGTATTTGCTGGTCAGCCGTGCGAAAAATGGGCGGGACACCTATCCTTGGGATTGTGCTTGGCGTCACGCTGGTATCACCACAGCTGATGAATGCCTATGAATTGGGTAGCAAAATTCCTGAAGTGTGGAACTTTGGCCTGTTTACCATCGAGAAAGTGGGCTACCAGGCGCAAGTGATTCCAGCTTTGTTGGCAGGCCTGGCTTTGGGCTTTATTGAGACGCGTCTGAAACGCATCGTGCCGGATTACCTCTATCTTGTAATAGTGCCTGTGTGTTCGCTGATTCTGGCGGTGTTCCTGGCGCACGCGTTTATCGGCCCGTTTGGCCGCTGGATTGGTGACGGTGTGGCCTTTGCAGTTCGCCATCTGATGACCGGCAGTTTTGCGCCGATTGGCGCTGCGTTGTTTGGCTTCCTTTACGCGCCGCTGGTGATTACCGGTGTACATCAGACCACGCTCGCCATCGATATGCAGATGATTCAGAGCATGGGCGGAACCCCAGTTTGGCCGCTGATTGCGCTGTCTAACATTGCTCAGGCATCTGCGGTGGTTGGCATCATTATTTGCAGCCGTAAGCACAACGAACGTGAGATTTCAGTTCCGGCGGCGATTTCTGCCTACCTGGGCGTGACCGAACCGGCGATGTACGGCATCAACCTGAAATACCGCTTCCCGATGCTGTGCGCAATGATTGGCTCAGGGCTTGCGGGCTTACTGTGTGGCCTGAGCGGCGTGATGGCAAACGGGATTGGCGTGGGTGGTTTACCAGGCATTCTGTCCATTCAGCCGCGTTACTGGGAAGTGTATTCGCTGGCGATTCTGATTGCCGTCATCGTGCCGATTGTATTGACCAGCGTGATGTATAAACGCAAACACCGTCAAGGTTTGTTGCTGGTGGTGTAATCGGTTCACAATCGGTGGTGGATGACGCTAACGCTTATCCACCCTACAACGGCTTTTCGTAGGTCGGATAAGCGCTAGCGTCATCCGACAACAGAGGTCACATTGGCCTCACTGGTTTTAGGAATGATTTATGAATACAACTCCTCCCTGGTGGCAACACGGTGTCATTTACCAGATCTACCCGAAGAGTTTCCAGGACACGACTGGCAGTGGTACCGGTGATTTAATTGGCGTAATTAAGCGCCTGGACTATCTCAAACTGCTTGGCGTGGATGCCATCTGGCTGACACCGTTTTATGTTTCGCCGCAGGTCGATAACGGCTATGACGTGGCGAACTACTGTGCCATCGATCATACCTACGGCACGCTGGATGACTTTGATTTACTGGTTGCTGGCGCCCACGAGCGCGGTATCCGCGTCGTTCTGGATATGGTGTTTAACCATACTTCCACGCAACATGCATGGTTCCACGAATCGCTGAACAAAGAGAGCCCGTACCGCGAGTTTTATATCTGGCGCGACGGTACGCCAGACGTTTTACCCAACAACTGGCGCTCTAAATTCGGTGGTAACGCCTGGCGCTGGCACGCAGAGAGCGGCCAGTATTATCTGCACCTGTTTGCGCCGGAGCAGGCGGATCTCAACTGGGAAAACCCGCAAGTTCGCGCTGAACTGAAAAAGGTCTGCGAATTCTGGGCCGACCGTGGCGTAGATGGTTTGCGTCTTGATGTGATCAACCTGGTTTCCAAGGATCAGGATTTCCCGGCGGATATTGAAGGCGGTGACGGGCGTCGTTTTTACACCGACGGGCCGCGCATCCACGAATATCTGCAAGAATTAAGCCGCGATGTGTTTGTACCACGCGAGTTAATGACGGTGGGCGAAATGTCCTCCACCACGCTCGATAACTGCCAGCAATATGCCGCACTCAACAGCAATGAGCTGTCGATGACGTTCAACTTCCATCACCTGAAAGTGGATTATCCGGACGGGCAAAAATGGGCGCTGGCAGCCCCTGATTACATCGCACTGAAAGCGATTTTCAGCCACTGGCAACAAGGCATGCACAACGTAGCGTGGAATGCGTTGTTCTGGTGTAACCACGACCAGCCGCGCATTGTGTCGCGCTTTGGTGACGAAGGCGAGCTGCGTGTGCCGGCAGCCAAAATGCTCGCGATGGTGCTACATGGCATGCAGGGCACGCCGTATATCTATCAGGGCGAAGAGTTGGGGATGACCAACCCGCACTTCAAACGCATCATTGATTACCGTGATGTCGAAAGCCACAACATGTACGCCGAACTGCGCGCCCAGGGCCGCGAGAGTGACAATCTGCTGGCGATCCTCGCCAGTAAATCGCGCGATAACAGCCGTACGCCGATGCAATGGGACGATGGCGAAAACGCAGGATTTACCACCGGTACGCCGTGGATCAACCTGTGCGATAACTATCAGACCATCAATGCCAGAGCAGCGGTTGACGATGCCGATTCAGTATTTTATGCCTACCAACGCCTCATCAAACTGCGTAAAGCCACCCCTGTTTTCACCTGGGGTAGTTATCAGGATCTGCTGCCTGAGCATCCGTATTTGTGGTGTTACCGCCGTGAATGGCAAGGGCAAACACTGGTGGTTGCGGCGAACCTCAGCCGTGAAAATCAATGGTGGATGCCGGAAGCCTTTGAAGGCGACTGGGATGTACTGATGAGCAACTACGCTGATGCAGCGGGGAAACCTGGCGAGATCAGCTTACGGCCATTTGAGGCGGTTTATTGGTTGCAGTGTTAATTTCCACCAGGAAGGATCTCCCTAATAATTGAGGGAGATCTCTCTGCCAAAATTTTAGGTCTTCTCCGCGTAGCCCATCCTTCCTACTACTACCGATTTACTTTGTTCTGCATCAATAAAATCGCAAACATCTTTGATGCAAAGCACTACATATAGACCTTAAAATGCGCCCCGACCCCACATATTGTATTTTTCGACTATTATAGCAACAAGTACCACAGAGGATTCAGGGGATTATCTGTGGATAAACATCGGCTCAAAATCATAAAGCCTATGGCAACGCGAGCAAATTTCGGCTTGCGAACAATTTCAATCCTTTGTGGATAACCTTTTTAGAATGGAGAGATCATGACACCGCATGTGATGAAAAGAGACGGGTGCAAAGTGCCTTTCACTTCAGAGCGCATTAAAGAAGCTATTCTTCGTGCAGCTAAAGCAGCGGGAGTCGATGACGCAGACTATTGCGCCACCGTCGCAGATATTGTTCGTGCGCAAATGGAAGGCCGCACTCAGGTTGATATCGGTGAAATCCAGACTGCCGTGGAAAATCAGCTGATGGCTGGTGACTACAAGCAACTGGCGCGTGCTTATATCGAATATCGTCATGACCGTGATATTGAGCGCGAAAAACGTGGCCGCTTAAACCAGGAGATCCGCGGTCTGGTTGAACAAACTAACTCCGCCTTGCTCAACGAAAATGCCAATAAAGACAGCAAGGTTATCCCGACACAGCGCGACCTGTTAGCTGGGATCGTGGCTAAACACTACGCCTCACAGCATTTGTTACCGCGTGATGTGGTACTGGCCCACGAGCGTGGCGATATTCACTATCACGATTTGGATTACTCACCGTTCTTCCCGATGTTTAACTGCATGCTTATCGATCTCAAAGGCATGCTGACGCACGGCTTTAAGATGGGTAATGCGGAAATCGAACCACCAAAATCCATCTCTACCGCCACAGCGGTGACTGCGCAAATTATTGCCCAGGTTGCCAGCCATATTTATGGCGGCACCACGATTAACCGTATTGACGAAGTGCTAGCGCCATTTGTCACCGCAAGCTTTGAAAAACACCGTGAAACTGCCGAGGAATGGCAGATCCCGGATGCCGAAGGTTATGCGCTTTCCCGTACTGAGAAAGAGTGTTATGACGCCTTCCAGTCCCTGGAATATGAAGTGAATACGCTGCATACAGCCAATGGTCAGACGCCGTTTGTCACCTTTGGTTTTGGCCTGGGAACTAGTTGGGAATCACGTCTGATTCAGAAATCTATTCTGCGTAATCGCATAGCAGGTCTGGGCAAAAACCGCAAAACGGCGGTGTTCCCGAAACTGGTATTTGCTATCAAAGAGGGTCTGAACCACAAGGCTGGCGATGCAAACTACGACATTAAACAGTTGGCTCTGGAGTGCGCCAGCAAGCGCATGTACCCGGATATCCTGAACTATGACCAGGTCGTGAAAGTGACCGGCTCGTTCAAAACACCAATGGGCTGCCGTAGTTTCCTTGGCGTATATGAAGAGAACGGCGAGCAGATTCACGATGGCCGTAATAACATCGGCGTGATCAGCCTGAATTTGCCGCGTATTGCACTGGAAGCGAAAGGCGATGAAGCCACGTTCTGGACGCTGCTCGATAGCCGCCTGGAGCTGGCTTTTAAAGCCCTGATGACACGTATCGCACGGCTGGAAGGAGTGAAAGCGCGCGTTGCGCCAATCCTGTATATGGAAGGGGCTTGCGGTGTGCGCCTGAAAGCCGACGACGACGTTTCTGAGATTTTCAAAAATGGCCGTGCGTCGATTTCCCTGGGTTACATCGGCATCCACGAAACGGTGAATGCGCTGTTTGGTAATCAGCACGTTTACGACAGCGAAGAACTGCGTGCGAAAGCCGTGGCAATTGTTGAGCGTCTGCGCCAGGCAACTGACACATGGAAAGAAGAAACGGGCTACGGTTTCAGCCTTTACAGCACGCCAAGTGAAAACCTGTGCGACCGCTTCTGCCGTCTTGATACCGCTGAGTTTGGCGTGGTTGCTGGCGTGACGGATAAAGGTTACTACACCAACAGCTTCCACTTAGATGTTGAGAAGAAAGTTAACCCTTACGACAAAATCGACTTTGAAGCAGCGTATCCACCTGTGGCAAACGGCGGTTTCATCTGTTACGGCGAATACCCAAATATTCAGCACAATTTGCAAGCGCTGGAAGATGTCTGGGATTACAGCTACCAACACGTTCCGTACTACGGCACTAACACGCCAATTGATGAGTGCTACGAATGTGGCTTTACCGGTGAGTTTGAATGCACCAGCAAAGGCTTCACCTGCCCGAAATGTGGTAACCACGACGCCGCTCGCGTCTCGGTAACGCGCCGCGTTTGCGGTTACCTCGGCAGCCCGGATGCTCGCCCGTTTAACGCCGGCAAGCAAGAAGAAGTGAAGCGCCGCGTGAAGCACCTCGGCAACGGGCAGATCGGCTAAGTGAACATGCACCAGTATTACCCGGTCGACATCGTCAACGGGCCGGGTACCCGCTGCACACTGTTTGTTTCAGGCTGCGTGCATGAGTGCGCAGGCTGTTATAACAAAAGCACATGGCGGGTGAATTCCGGTGTGCCGTTCACGCAGGAGATGGAAGACCGGATCATTAACGATCTGAACGACACGCGTATCCGCCGCCAGGGGTTGTCGCTTTCAGGCGGCGATCCGCTTCATCCGCAAAATATCGCGGATGTGTTGAAACTGGTGCGACGAGTGAAAACGGAATGTCCCGGCAAAGATATCTGGATGTGGACGGGCTATAGGCTTGATGAATTAACCGAAGCTCAACGTGAAGTTGTTGATTTAATCAATGTGCTGATCGACGGTAAATTTGTTCAGGATCTCAAAGACCCGTCGCTTGTCTGGCGCGGCAGCAGCAACCAGGTTGTGCATCATTTACGATAAAGCCCCTCGTAGGTCGGATAAGCGCAGCGTCATCCGGCACCACTGATGCAAATGGTGGATGACGCTAAAACGCTTATCCACCCTACAAAAACACGTTAATCACCCTTTGCCAGCAATCTGAGGTCATGTGAATCCAGAATGTTCACGCCTTCGCGAGAGGGAGCCAGCGCTTCTCGCAACATCGTCTTTGCCACATCCCGCGCTTCAATGGATTTCCATTTCCCCGGCATGATTTTAAACAACGGCGCCAACAGCGATTCATTAAAGCGTTGTGATTCACGATGCCCAAGCAGCATAGACGGGCGAGCAATGGTTAAACGTGGCCAGTTCTGCGCGATAAGCGCCTCTTCCATTTCCCCTTTCACCCGGTTGTAGAAGAACGGAGATTTGCTGTTTGCACCGATAGCGCTGACCACCAGCATATGTTTTGCCCCCAGACGCAAGCCGGTTATCGCGGTATCCACCACTAGCGTGTAATCCGCTAATACAAAAGCCTCTTTGCTACCCGCTTCTTTCATAGTGGTACCGAGACAACAAAAGACCGTATCAAGCGGCTCGGTTAATTGTGTGAGTGCGTCACTCAACTGAGGATCGTAGGGATTGGTGACGTTGTTCATCGCAGGCAAGGGACGCCTTGTCGCCGCAATGATGTGGCTGACTTGCGGCGCATTGATCAACATGCGTAATAGATGTCCACCAATGAGACCTGTGGCCCCTGTTAGCAAAACCCGGCTCATAAGTTCTCCTTTCGCTTATTCACCAAGCTTAGTTTCATCCCGCAGCCAGTGTAGTTTTTTTCCAAAACCGAGCGTGTTGTCGGTCATTTTTATTTCATCAAGCCGAAGTTCCCATACCGGTGCAGACATCATTCGGGCAACCGGGAAGCGCTTACAGTAACGGCTGCGGATACTGTCCACTTCGCCTTCTTCTACTAATTTGATTTCACCTCGGAACTGCACACCACGAATTAATGCGACAGTTTTCGGCTGCCCATTGACGGTTCCGGCGACATGGGCCTGCTGGCCAATTAACTCACCGTGACGGGTATGGGATTCACTGAGCAGATAAAAAGCCACCCGTTGTTCATCAAAGAGGTAGAACGCATTCGCGCACCATAAATCGCCGTGACTACCTGCGCAGTAAGTCAGTACATGCTGTTTGTTCAGCCAACGACTGATGGCATTGAGAGTTTCCATGTGCAACCTGAAGAGTGATATTCTGCGGGAAATGTCAATTATGCGCCTGACCTATGTCTCCCTGGTATCTCTATTTAGTCCGCACTCTCGATAACCGTTTATATACGGGCATTACCACTAATGTGGAGCGCCGTTTCTCACAGCATCAAACAGGGAAAGGTGCGAAAGCGCTGCGCGGGAAAGGCGAACTTACACTGGCATTCAGCCATTTGGTGGGCGATCGTTCCAGTGCGTTACGCCTGGAATATCGCATCAAACAACTACCGAAAGCGAGCAAAGAGATGTTGGTAAAGGGGATACTGCCTTTTGAAGACCTGCTGGCAGATCTTCAAAAGACTCCGGAAATTAAAACTCCCGGTTGAAATGCTCGTGGTATTCCACCAGTCCTGAAACACCAGTCAGCGCATCGTCAGCTAACGGATGGATCAGGAAATAAGCTTCGGTGTCTGGCCAGGCACAGCGTAAGCCGTATTGAGCGGCAGGAACAAAACCAAAGCGGCTGTAGAGTTCCGGCTCACCTAAAGTCACAACGGCTGCGTAACCAAACTCATTGAGCGAATCCAGTCCTTCGTAAACCAGTTGCTTCGCCAGGCCCTGCCCACGGTAAGCTTCATCAACGGCAAGCGGCGCAAGCCCCACCCATTGCAGCTCTTCACCTTCTACGGCGACAGGACTGAAAGCGGCGTAACCCACAACCTGACCTTCGTCATCAGTGGCAACAACGCCAAGCGTTAGCAGGCCGTCTTCTCGTAAATCTTTGACCAAATCGGCTTCACCATCACCTTTAAAAGAACGGCGAAGTAAGGCGTCGATGCCCGGAGCATCAATGGGTATTTCTACACGAATTAGCATGGCTCACCTACCGAGTTACTTTCTGGAGCAGACTGATATTTCATACCTGCTTCGACAAAATCAGCCAGTTGTAGCAGCAGCATGCGTAATGGTTTAGGCATCGCATCCAGCTCAATGGCATCCATTAGGTTTTTAACATATAGCCCAAGTTCAGTGTCGCCTTCAATGACCAAACGGCGCTGGAAAAACAAGGTATCCGGATCTTGCTTGCGGGCTGCGATCATCAACAGATCGTTGGCGGTTGCACTGAAGCTGACATCTGCTGGGGCATCTTCACGCACTACCAGTTTATTATCTTGTACCGAAGTAAACCACTTCAGATCGAGGTCGCGTACTTCAATACTTAACCAGCGTCCCTCAAGAAATTCTAGCTCACCCTCTTCCATCGCCTGACGAAACTGCCAGCCAAGTACCTGCTCTAGCACCTGGCGCTTTAGAGCAAAGGGTGTGAGTTTAACCGGTGTTCTTAACAGTGACGGGCCAAGATGGACCAGGCGTGAACGCAATTTATCCAACACGAGCTTTACTCCTTGAGAAATTTATCCGCTATTTTGCCACACCAACTATTCTCCGTAGCGGTGCAAATCAACAATTACGCGGGTTATCAAGACGACTTATAGGTCACATCAATAAGCGATCAATACGCCATTAGCTGCCTTAAATCAAAATTTGTCGCTGTCGGGTTAACTAAAATCCCAGTTCGTTAACAATTTTGCGGCCCTTGCCTTGGGCTGCACGGGTCACCTCTGAGGTTTCCCGATGATTCAGGATAAATTATGGAGTTGCTTTGCCCAGCCGGAAACTTACCGGCGTTGAAAGCGGCCATCGATAATGGTGCCGACGCGGTTTACATTGGTCTTAAAGATGATACCAACGCACGCCATTTTGCTGGACTGAATTTCACGGAGAAGAAACTGCAAGAAGCGGTAAGTTACGTGCATCAACATCGCCGTAAGCTCCATATCGCTATCAATACGTTCGCGCACCCTGACGGCTACGTGCGCTGGCAACGAGCAGTGGATATGGCAGCGCAACTCGGAGCCGATGCCCTCATTTTGGCTGACCTCGCTATGCTTGAATACGCGGCTGAGCGTTATCCGCATATCGAACGCCATGTTTCAGTACAAGCTTCCGCCACCAACGAAGAAGCGATTCGTTTTTATCATCGTCATTTCGACGTGGCTCGTGTCGTTCTGCCGCGTGTGTTATCCATTCATCAGGTAAAACAGTTAGCCCGCGTGACACCGGTGCCACTGGAGGTTTTCGCTTTCGGTAGCCTGTGCATCATGGCGGAAGGTCGCTGTTATCTTTCTTCTTATCTGACTGGCGAGTCGCCAAATACGGTGGGCGCATGCTCTCCTGCGCGCTTTGTTCGTTGGCAACAAACGCCACAAGGTCTGGAATCACGCCTCAATGATGTGCTGATTGACCGTTACCAGGATGGCGAAAACGCCGGTTACCCGACGCTTTGTAAAGGGCGCTATCTGGTTGATGATCAGAAATATCACGCGCTAGAAGAGCCAACCAGCCTGAACACGCTTGAGCTGCTGCCTGAATTACTCGCCGCAAATATTGCATCCGTGAAAATCGAAGGTCGCCAACGTAGCCCGGCGTATGTCAGCCAGGTCGCTAAAGTGTGGCGTCAGGCAATCGACCGCTGCATGGCCGATCCTGAAAATTACCGTGCACAACCGGCATGGATGGAAGCATTAGGGGCGATGGCCGAAGGCACACAAACCACTCTCGGTGCCTATCACCGTAAATGGCAGTAGGATATCCCATGAAATATTCATTAGGGCCAGTGTTGTATTATTGGCCAAAAGAGACGCTGGAAAAGTTTTACCAGGCTGCGGCAAAAAGCAGTGCTGAAACTATTTATCTTGGTGAGTCGGTATGCAGCAAACGTCGTGCTACCAAGACGGGTGAATGGCTGGATATGGCGAAAAGCCTGGCAAGCCAGGGCAAGCAAGTGGTGCTCTCTACTTTGGCACTGGTTCAAGCTCCGTCTGAGTTGAACGAGCTAAAACGCTATGTTGAGAATGGCGAGTTCCTGATTGAAGCCAATGACCTTGGTGCCGTGAACATGGCGGCAGAACGCAAGCTGCCATTTGTCGCCGGGCATGCGCTTAACTGTTACAACGCAGTGACGCTGCGCTTGCTGCTCAAACAAGGCATGGTTCGTTGGTGCATGCCTGTGGAGCTGTCGCGAGATTGGCTGAAAAACATGTTGATTCAGTGCGATGAGTTGGGCATCCGCAACAAGTTTGAAGTTGAAGTCCTCAGTTACGGGCACTTGCCACTGGCCTACTCTGCCCGTTGTTTTACCGCTCGTTCAGAAGACAAACCGAAAGATGAATGCGAAACCTGCTGCATTAAATATCCTGTCGGGCGCAACATGCTTTCACAGGAAAATCAGCAAGTGTTTGTGCTTAACGGCATTCAAACCATGAGCGGTTATGTTTACAACCTCGGTAACGAACTGGCATCAATGAAAGGCCTGGTCGACATGGTGCGTTTATCGCCAATGGGCATGGATACCCTGCGCGTGCTGGAAGCATTCCGAAAAAATGAGAACGGCAATGCGCCTTTAACTCTGGCACAGCAAAGCGATTGTAATGGCTACTGGCGGCGCGTCGCAGGCTTAGAGTTAGTCACTCAGAGCTGAGAAAAGGCTCACTTTGTTACTTAAATGTTGATGATTTTCAGCAATACTGAAGAGATTATCAGCAAACGTAGTACCCAAACAAAGTGAGCCGTTATGCCTGACATCACAAAAGTCCCGTTCTCTTTACTCGATCTAGCCCCTATTCCACAAGGCTCCGAGCCTCGTGACGCATTTCATCGTTCTCTGGATTTAGCGCGCCTGGCCGAAAAACGTGGCTATCACCGCTACTGGCTGGCTGAACACCACAATATGACTGGGATTGCCAGTGCGGCAACGTCGGTACTGATTGGTTATCTGGCGGCGAATACCGAAACATTACGCCTGGGTTCCGGTGGCGTGATGCTGCCGAACCATTCACCTTTAGTGATTGCCGAACAATTTGGCACGCTGGAAACTCTTTATCCTGGGCGTATTGACTTGGGTTTAGGCCGCGCACCTGGTAGCGATCAACGGACCATGATGGCGCTGCGCCGCCATATGAGTGGTGATATCGATAACTTCCCGCGCGATGTCAGTGAGCTGGTGTCCTGGTTTGATGCAACCGATCCCAATCCAGCGGTGCGCCCGGTTCCGGGTTACAACGCTAAAATTCCGGTCTGGTTGTTAGGCTCCAGCTTGTACAGCGCCCAACTCGCGGCACAACTTGGGCTGCCATTTGCCTTTGCTTCGCACTTTGCGCCAGATATGTTGTTCCAGGCTCTGCAACTTTATCGCGCCCAGTTCAAACCCTCTGCTCGTCTTGAAAAACCGTATGCGATGGTATGTATTAATATCGTCGCCGCCGACAGTAACCGCGATGCCGAATTCCTGTTTACATCGATGCAGCAGGCCTTCGTTAAATTACGCCGTGGCGAAACCGGCCAGCTGCCACCACCGATTGAAAGCATGGATAGTTTCTGGAGTCCGGCAGAGAAGTATGGTGTGCAGCAAGCGCTGAGCATGTCACTGGTGGGTGATAAAGCGAAGGTGCGTCATGGGCTGATTTCATTACTGCGGGAAACCCAGGCCGATGAGATTATGGTTAACGGTCAGATTTTTGATACCGAAGCGCGGTTACATTCATTTGATTTGGCAATGGATGTGCATGAGAGCCTGACGGACTAACTTCCCCTCACCCCGGCCCTCTCCCAAAGGGCTGTCTCTTATACACAACTCACCCGGGCATTTTGTCAGGGTGAGACCTGTAAGCCTCGTTGATTTTCCGTTCACCTGTGCGTTCTGTTATCTCTTTAATTCCCGAAAACGGTGAACGTATCAAGGGGTTAACGCCAACCCCTTGATAATCCAGGCGCCCGGCAAATCAATCGCCGCTAAAGCGGTAAACACCGTTTTTCACCCAACATTCGGGGTCGTTCGCGATTC